>Ga0187814_10000119_pt1 | contig 20222 bp, 23 predicted proteins | sample NC_S_4_FD_132450 | JGI IMG/M metagenome (GOLD analysis project Ga0187814, IMG submission 132450) | Wetland sediment microbial communities from Neuse River Estuary, North Carolina, USA - ASW-S_4 | ecosystem: Environmental > Aquatic > Freshwater > Wetlands > Sediment | place: USA: North Carolina... | reverse complement strand
AGAGCCCGATGAACGCGTCGGCCTCGACGAGGCCGTCCGCGAGGGTGCCCTTGAGCATGCGCGGGTTCGAGATCTCGGCCATCGCCTGCTTGTCCGGGTTGAGGCCGTCGCGACCCTTGTAGATGAGGCCCTGGCGGTCGCAGAGCGTGATGTCCTTGACGCCGAGGTCGACGAGCATGCGCGACACCATGATGCCCGACGCGCCGGCGCCGTTCACGACGACCCGGACGTCGCCGATGTCCTTCTTGACGACGCGCAGGGCGTTCAGGAACGCCGCGCCGACCACGATGGCCGTGCCGTGCTGGTCGTCGTGGAACACCGGGATGTCGAGCTCCTCCTTGAGGCGCCGCTCGATCTCGAAGCAGCGAGGCGCCGCGATGTCCTCGAGGTTGACGCCGCCGAAGCCCGGGGCGATCAGCTTCATGATCTCGCAGATCTTGTCGACGTCGTGGGTGTCCACGAGGATCGGGAACGCGTCCACGCCGCCGAACGCCTTGAACAGGACGGACTTGCCCTCCATGACCGGCAGGCCGGCGCCGGGGCCGATGTCGCCGAGGCCGAGGACGGCCGTGCCGTCGGTCAGGATGGCGACGAGGTTGCCGCGGTTGGTGTAGTCGTAGATGGTCTCCGGCTCGATCTGGATCTGCTTGCACGGTTCGGCCACGCCTGGCGTGTACGCGAGGGACAGGTCCTGCTGGTCGCGCAGGGGCACGCGGCTGACGACCTCGATCTTGCCGTGGTGGACGCGGTGGTACTCGAGGGCCTCTTCGCGCAGTCTCATCTCATCAATACCCCAATACCGAAAGGGGCTCGCGCACGCCCTGCACGGAGTGCTTGAACGCCGCGGCCTCTTCCTCTGTGAATTCGATTTCGAAGATCTTCTCCACGCCGCCGCGACCCACGAGGGCCGGGACGCCGACGTAGACGTCCTTCTCGCCGTACTGGCCGTCCAGGTGGGCGATCACGGGCAGGACGCGCTTCTGGTCGGCGAGGATGGCCTCGACCATCTCGGCGACCGATGCACCCGGCGCGTAGAAGGCGCTACCGCTCTTGAGCAGGTTGACGATCTCTCCGCCGCCGGTGCGGGTCCGCTTGACGATCGCATCGAGGCGGTCCTTCGGGACGAGGGTCTCGACCGGGATGCCCCCCACCGAGGAGTAGCGGGTCAGGGGGACCATCTGGTCGCCGTGGCCGCCCATGACGAAGGCCACGACGTCCTTGGGCGAGACGCCGAGCTCCATGGCGAGGAACAGGCGGAAGCGCGCAGAGTCCAGCACGCCCGCCATGCCCATGACGCGCGAGGCGGGAAGGCCCGTGGACTTCCAGGTGACGTAGGTCATGACGTCGGCGGGGTTCGTCACCACGACGAAGATGGCGTCCGGGGACGCATCCGCCGCCTTCTTGGCCACCTGGGCCACGACTTCGTTGTTCGACATCAGCAGGTCGTCGCGACTCATGCCCGGCTTGCGGGCGAACCCGGCCGTGATGACCACGACGCCGGAACCCGCCGTCGCGTGGTAGTCCTGGTCGCCGACCATCCGGACCGAGCCGCCGGCGATGGGCATCGCCTCATAGAGGTCGAGCGCCTTGCCCTGCGGGATGCCCTCGACGACGTCCACGAGGACGACGTCGCAGATGTTGCGGGACATCAGCCAATGGGCCGTCGTGGCCCCGACGTTCCCCGCACCGATCACCGTCACCTTGTCGCGCATGCTCAGCCCTCCATCCGACGGATGATCTCGGCGCCGAACTCCGACGACTTGAGGCCCGAGGAGCGGTCGGCCGTCAGGTCGTAGGTGACCCTGCCGGCCTTGATGGTCTCCTCCATGCCCCGGACCACGAGCGCGGCGGCCTCGTTCCAACCCATGTACTCGAGCATCATCACGCCGGAGAGGATGACCGAACCGGGGTTGACCTTGTCCTGACCGGCGTACTTGGGAGCCGTGCCATGCGTCGCTTCAAATACGGCATAGCCGTCCGACATGTTCGCCCCTGGGGCGATGCCGATGCCCCCGACCTGCGCGGCCAGGGCGTCGGAGAGGTAGTCGCCGTTGAGGTTGGGGGTTGCGATGACGTCGTAGAGCTGCGGACGCAGGAGCACCTGCTGGAACATGTTGTCCGCGATGACGTCCTGGACGAGGATCCTGTCCTCCGGCTGCTTGCCGCCGGCCTCCTGCATCTCCTGCCAAGTGATGATGCGGTCGCGGAACTCCTCCTTGGCCACTTCGTAGCCCCACTCGCGGAAGGCGCCCTCGGTGTACTTCATGATGTTGCCCTTGTGCACCAAGGTCACGCTCCGCCGCCCCTGATCGATCGCGTACTGGATCGCCTTGCGGACGAGGCGCTTCGAGCCGAACGGCGAGATCGGCTTGATGCCGATGCCCGAGCCCTCGCGCACGGGGCGCCCGAGCTCGCGCAGCAGCTCCTGAAGGCGGGTGTTCTCCTCCGTCCCTGCCGGCCACTCGATGCCGGAGTACACGTCCTCCGTGTTCTCGCGGAAGATCACCATGTTCGTGCGCTCCGGGTGCTTGAGCGGTGACGGCACGCCCTCGAAGTACCGGATGGGCCGCACGCAGGCGTAGAGGTCCAGCTCGCGCCGCAGCATGACGTTGAGCGAGCGGATGCCCCCGCCGACCGGAGTCGTCAGGGGGCCCTTGATGCCCACGCGGTACGTGCGGAATGCGTCCAGCGTCTCGTCGGGCATCCAGCTGCCGAACTTCTGGAACGCGGCCTCGCCGGCGTAGACCTGCAGCCACGAGATGCGTCGCCTGCCGCCGTAGGCACGCCGCACCGCGGCGTCCAGGACGGCCTGCGAGGGAGGCCAGATGTCGACGCCGGTGCCGTCGCCCTCGATATAGGGCAGGATGGGGTTATCAGGGACCTCGAGGCGTCCGTCTACGAACTCGATCCGGTCACCTTCGGCGTTCTTCAATGTGGGTTCTACCCTCCTATGCCAAAGAACGCCCCCGGCCGGGCGGTAAGCCCAAGCCGGGGAGCGTCGGGGCCTTCAGCGGTCTTGGATCGGCACGTACTCCCGGCGCTCGGGTCCAGTGTACTCTGCGCGCGGGCGGATGAGGCGATTGTTGCGGTACTGTTCAAGAACATGGGCCGTCCAGCCGGATACGCGGCTCAAAGCGAAAATTGGAGTGAAGAGCTCGATCGGCAGGCCCATCATGTAGTACGTCGACGCGGAGAAGAAGTCGACGTTCGGATAGAGCCCCTTGTCCTGCAGGACGACCCGCTCGACGATGCGGGACATCTCGTACCACCGGGTGTCGCCGGCCCTCGCGCCGACCTCCTGACTGAACTGGCGCAGGTGCGTGGCCCTCGGGTCCTCGGTGCGGTACACGCGGTGGCCGAAGCCCATGATCTTCTTCTTCTGCGCCAGCGCGTCCTTGATCCACTCCTCGGCGCGGTCCACCTCGCCGATCTCGAGCAGCATGCGCATGACCTGCTCGTTGGCGCCGCCGTGCAGCGGGCCCTTGAGCGTGCCGACGGCCGACGTGACCGCCGAGTACATGTCGCTCAGCGTGCCGGCGGTGACGCGGGCCGAGAAGGTCGAGGCGTTGAGCTCGTGGTCCGCGTGCATGATGAGGCAGAGATCGAACATCTGGACGGAACGCTCGTCGGCCTCTTGACCCTTCAGCATGTAGAGGAAGTTCCCGGCGATGTTCAGCCCGTGCTTGGGCTCGATCGGCTTCTGACCCTGCTTGATGCGGCCGATCGCGGCGACCAGCGTCGGGAAGCGGGCCATCAGGCGCTCCGCCTTGCGCACCGAGGCGTCGTAGTTCAGGTCGTGGTCGTCGGGGTCGTAGACGGACATCGCAGAGACCGCCGTGCGCAGCATCTCCATGGGTTCCGCGTCCTTGGGCATGGCCTCGAGCAGCGCGACGACGGGCTCCGGCAACGCGGCCTGGGTCGTCAGGGTGTGCTCGAGGGTCTCGAGCTCGGCGCGCGTCGGCAGGCGGTTATGCCAGAGCAGGTAGACCGTTTCCTCAAAGGTGCCGTGCTTCACGAGGTCGTGGATGTCGTACCCGGAGTAGACGAGGCGGCCTTCCTTCCCGTCTATGAAGCAGATATCGGAAGTACCGGCCACAACATCTTCGAGCCCCGCCTTAAAGCCAGTTTCTGCCACGCGACCATCCCTTCCTCACGATCCGCGTATCGCCGGTTGGCCCCGCTCCGCGTTTCATTGTACCACCGGAGGAAGAGAAGAAAAGGCGAGTGGGCACCGTTAGCCGCCAATAGGCCCGACTGGACCCAGGTGGCCCACGCCCACTCGGTCACAAATGTGGACAGGCCTTCAGGCCTTCACGGCAGGTCCGCGCCCTGGTAGGCGGGCACGGTCAGGCTCTGGGACGTATGGATCGTGATGCCGATTCCGACCGCCTGCAGCGTGTCGACGACGCCGCCGCGCAAGAGGAGGGCCTGGCGCAACGTCGTCGGATTGCCGAGCGCCAGGATCGTGAATGGCGGCGCCGCCGGAGTGTTGTTGATCGAGAAGATGGAGCCCGCCGCGCGCACCTCCGTCGTCGCCACGACGCGCTGGCCGTTGATCGACAGGGCGTACGCCCCGGCGGCGCGCAGCTCGTTGAGGATGCTCAGGACGTCCGTGTCGTGGATCGAAAAGAGTTCCGCGCCGGTGCCGCCGGGAGGCTCCGCCATATCCACCTCGACGCCGGCCCCGGTCACGGAGGTCAGCCCGGCCTGCTCCCTCGCCTGTGCGAGCTGCTGCACGAGCGCCTTGTACTTCGCCGTACCCTGGTCGCTCTTCAGCATCTGCACCTTGAGCGAGGCGAGTTCCTTCGAGAGCTGCTGGTTCTGCTGCTCCGCGCGCTGCAGGAGCACGGCCATGTCCCCCACGTTGTCCGGACTCACCGACGCGACGCCCCGATCGACGCGGAACTGCACGCCGATCAGGACGCCGAGCAGCACGAGCATCGCCAGCATGCCCCAGGTGCGACCGCTTCGGAGCACTCAGGACTCCCCTTCCGCCGCCTCTTCGTCGCGCAGGGCCGCGAGATCGCGTTCGAGGCTGCGCGTGCGGCGCCAGACGTACGTCACGAACAGGAAGATGAGGATGAACACCGCCGCGTAGGCGAGGAACACGAATTCGAGGAACTGCCGTTCCACGTTTGTCACGCTGCGCCCCCCTTCAGTAGCCGAGCCGTTCGAAGCGCTCTGCGCGCCGCTCGTCCAGAGCCTGACGGAGCCCTTCCTGGGTCACGCGCAGGGAGATGAGGTCGAGAGCGAGCACGAGCGTCGCGAAGAAGAAGACGATCACCGCGAAGAGCATCTGCCCCGTGATGGTCATCCCAGACTCCGTGAACACCACCGGGTGGATGCTCTGCCACCAGCGCACGCTCAGGTAGACGATCGGCACGTCGATGAACACGATCAGGGCGTAGACGGCGCTGTAGACGCGGCGCCGGCCCGAGTCGTCGATGGCCTGGCGCAGCAGGAGGTAGCCGGCGTAGAGGAACCACATGATGGCCGTCGTCGTGAGGCGCGGGTCCCACGTCCAGTAGGCGCCCCAGGCCACGCGCGCCCAGAGCATTCCCGAGGCCAGCGTCGCCGTGGTCATGAGGAGCCCCACCTCGGCCGACGCCTGGGCGAAGCGGTCCAGGGCCGGCTGGCGACCCTTGGACAGGAGCGCGGCGAGCGAGAGCGCGAAGTTGCCCGTCAGCGCCAGCAGCGCGGTCCAGGCCACGCCGAGGTGGATGTAGAAGATGCGGTAGGACACGCCGAGCGCCCGGATGTCGGGCACCCAGAGCAGCGCCAGGTAGAGGCCCGCCAACCAGAGCGGCAGGGAGAGCCAGCGCACGTAACGCATCCCTACACCTCCGTCAGGTACTCGAAGAGCAGGACCGGCACGAGGATGAAGATGCCGTCGAACGCGGCCATCAGCCAAAGCCACATGCCCGCCGCCGAACCGCTGTAGAGAGCGCGCGTCGCGCTCACGGCGCCGAGGAGCAGGGGCGACGTGAAGGGCAGGAGGAGCGCCGGCAGCAGGAGCTCGCGCAGTCTCGTCTGCGCCGACAGCGCGCCCATGGCGCTGCCGGCGGCCGCAAAGCCGACGACGCCCAGCCCGAGGGTCCCGAGCAGTTGGCCCGTGCTCTGGGGCAGCGGGACGCCGAGCAGCACCGAGAGGGTCGGAGTGAGGACGGCCGCCAGGACGAGGGTGAGCAGGACGTTGAGCAGGAGCTTCGCGAGGAAGATGGCTCCCCGGTCGATCGGCGCCATGAGCAGTTGGCGGTTGGCCTCGGGCTCGACGCCGAACGACCGGCCGACGGCAAGGAAGCTCGAGAAGAAGATGCCGAGCCAGAGGAGCCCGGGGAAGATCGGCCGCAGCTCCCTCACCGCGCCGCTGAACGCGAAGCCGTAGAGCATGGCGATGATGAGTCCGAAGACGCCCGCTGGCAGGAGCAGCTCGCGACCGCGCAGCTCAAGGCTGACGTCCTTCCAGAACAGCCACCAAGCCGCCTTCAGCAAGCGCCGCCGCCTCCGAGTGCCTCACTCAGGACCCGCTCGATCTCCTCTCGCGGGGTGGACGCGATCCTGGCGGAGTAGCGGACGCGCCCGCGGCCCAGGATCAGGACCGCCGTGGCGAGCCGCAGCGTCCTGTCCGTCTCGTGCGTCGCCATCAGCGCCGCGCCGCCCGCTGCGCAGTGCTCCCGCACGACGCGGTCCAGGATGTCCTGCCCGGCGCGGTCGAGGCTCTGGTGGGGCTCGTCCAGCAGCAGCAGGTTCGGGCCGTGCAGCACGGCGCGCGCCAGGCCGAGGCGCTGGCGCATGCCGGCCGAGTAGCTGCGCACGAGCGTGTGGCGGAACGGTGCGAGACCCACGCGGCGCAGGCCGTCCTCCACGGCGCGCCCGCTGCTAGACATCCCGTAGAGGCGCGCGTAGAGCGTGAGGTTCTCCTGCCCCGTCAGACCCAGGAACACGCCCGGTTCGTGCCCAAGGTAGCCCAGGCGCCGACGCAGCGCAAGGTCGTCGAGCGCGGCGGGACGTCCGAACAGGGCGACGCGTCCATCCGAGGGCGCCCGCATGAGGCCGAGCACGCTCAGGAGCGAGGACTTGCCCGCGCCGTTGGCGCCGAAGACGGCCAGGCACTGGCCCGCCTCGAGCGTCAGGTCGACCCCCCGCAGGACCCAGCGCTCGCCGAGCCGCAGCCGGACGCCGCGCGCCTCAAGCATGCGCGGAGCGGCGCAGCCGGCGGAGCAGCGCGAAGGCGACGAGCGCCCCGGGCACCACCCAGAGCCAGGGCAGGCTGCGCTGCCACAGGCTGGGCGTCGCCCCCTTCTTCGCGTACTGCAGGTTGACGACGAGCCTGCGCGACACGTTCTTGGCGCTGTAGACGCTGTAGGGGCTGCCGTCCCAGACGACCGACGGGGCGGAGTAGAACTTCTGGTTGAGGATGATGGGCAGGCTGAGCCCCCTGCCGACGAGCAGCCAGAGCGTGCCCACCCGGCTGGGGAACGGCCAGCTGAGGGAGAGACCGCGCTTCGGCATGCGGACGTAGTACTTGACCTGCGCGGATCCGACGCCGGGGGGCACCGTGAAGCGGCCGCGCACGAGCGCGGCCAGCCCCGCCGGAACGCTCGCGTCGTAGGCGCCGGGCCAGAGGGCGTAGACGCCGCCGCCGGGCTTGGACACCGTCTCCGTGACGAGCACCCGTCCTGGGCCCGCGCGGTCGATCACGGCCATCGCCATCGGGCCGGCCGGCGCCTGCGCCGCCAGCGCGGGGCCCCCCGCGCACGCGGCCGCCAGAAGGAGCGCCCCGGCCGCCCAGATCCTAGCCCTTCGAGGCATGGCTGGGCGCGGTGGCGGCGGGCGTCGCCGGCTGGTAGTGCGACGGGCACTTCATGAGCAGGCTCTGGGCGAGGAACGAGCCGTCCGGCTGCAGGCGGCCGTCCGCGATGGCCTGTACGTCCGGCGCGCCGAAGGTGTCCGGCTCGACGCCGTGGTAGACGACGCGCACCGTGCGCCCGCCGCCCTTAAGGAGGAAGCTGAGGTAGTCGCGGGACGGATCGTAGACCACCGTCTTGCCCAGGACCATGCCGGTCACGCGCACCTCCGACGCGCCCAACGGACCGCGCTGGGAGACGAGCTGCGGCACGGTGAGGTAGTACTCGGTGAAGTGGCGCAGGCCGTTGATCATAAGGAAGGCGAGCGCCGCGACGACTACGGTGGCCGCTAGCCAGAGGCGGGACTTGCGCCGCATCGTGCTCCTCCTTCCGCCGTTCGCGCCGCCTAGGATGACCGCCCGCCGCAGGCGGCATGCGGCCACTCAGGGCAGGAACTTGCGCAGCACACCCATCAGCTCCGTCATGGCCTCGTCCGGGTGGCCGTCGCGCACGGCATCGACGATGCACCCGCGCGTGTGGTCCTCGAGCAGGATCAGGCCCACGCGGTCGAGCGCCGCGCGCACCGCCGCGATCTGGGTGAGCACCTCCGGGCAGTAGCGGTCGTCGTCGATCATGCGGCGGATGCCGCGCACCTGACCCTCGATGCGGCCCAGGCGACGCTGCAGGTCGTCCTTGTCGCGCCGCGCCACGCCGCTGTGCGCGTGGCCCATGTCGACGCTCAGTTGTCCGGCGCGCCCTCCGCGATCCAGTTCGCGATCGTCTGGATCGTCGAGGCGGAGAGGTAAGGCCCCCCGAGCGGCATCCTCGGCTGCGCGACGCCCTCGATCTTCTGCCATAGCAATGCCTTCTTGTAGTCGGTTGGCGTGGCAACCTTCATGCTCTCAATGCTCTGGTAGGACGTCAAGTCCAGACCCGCGGACTTCGTGGAGGGTCCGTGGCAGACGGCGCAGTGGGCCTGGAAGATCGGTTCGATGTCCGCCGCGAAGGTGGGCTTGGCGATCACCTGGGTGCTGGAGCCGCCCCCTCCCGCCGCGACGTGGATGCCCTGCTGCGTCGCGCCGAGGTAGGTCAGCGCCAGCACGGCCGCTATGCCCACTCCCGCGACACTGATCGAGAAGGGGCGCCTGCGGGGCTCGCGGTGCGGGTTGCGGTCGAAGAAGGGCAGGCCGACCAGCACGATGACCAGGATGGCCGGCAGCCCGATGATCGCCACGGGGTCGAGGCCCGGTGGAATGTACTTGAGGAGCTGGTAGATGGAGTAGAAGAACCAGAGTGGCACAGGGTTGTAGTGGGCCTTGTTGAGCGGATCGGCGGGCGCGAGCAGCGGGGCGTGGAAGTTGAGGGCGAGGAACAAGAGCACCGCCGCGACGATGATGATCAGCATCGTCATCTGGAAGACGGTGTACGGGTAGAAGGTGACCAGGCCCTTGGTGCCCTTGGGCTTCTTCTCGGCCTCCTCGACGACGAGCATCTGGTTTTTGAGCACCATCGCGAAGTGGATGCCGAAGAAGATGAGGAGCAACGCCGGCAGCACCAGCATGTGCACCGCGTAGAAGCGCGTCAGCGTCAGCCCCGAGATGTAGGCGCCACCGCGCGCCAGGTAGGCGATGTAGATGCCGACGAAGGGTGTGTAGAAGGGCATCCAGGTGCCCACCATCGTCGCCCAGTAGGACTGCTGGTCCCAGGGCAGGAGGTAGCCCGTGAAGGCGAAGAGGATCGTGATGAAGAGGAGCGCGACGCCGGAGATCCACGTGATCTCCCGCGGCTTCTTGTAGGCCCCGACGTAGAAGCCCCGCACCATGTGCAGACCGACCAGCACGACCATGGCGTTCGCGCCCCAGTAGTGCAGGTCGCGGATGACCCAGCCGAGCGGCACCTTGGTCATGATGTACTGGATGCTCTGGTACGCGGTCTTCGACGAGGCCTCGTAGAACATGGCCAGGAGGATGCCGGTCACGGCCTGGTTGATGAAGGCGAAGAGGGTGGCGAGCCCGAGGAAGTCGAGCGGGTTCACCGCGCGCGGGACGCGGTGGTACAGCATCTCGTTGAGCTGAGGCTTGATGCCCGTCCGCTCGTCCAGCCAGTCGAGGAAGGTTTGGCGGGGCTGGCGCTCCTCGCTCACGAGATCTGCCCTCCCAGCATCACGCGGCCGCCCTGGACCGCGATCTCGTGGTGAAAGAGACCGTGGGGGGCGGGGCCGGCGATGTGCTGGCCGTACCTGTTGTACTGCGAGCCGTGGCAGGGACAGAGGAAGCGCTCGAGGGACTGCACCCACTGCACCGGGCACTGCAGGTGCGTGCAGTGGAAGTCGAGCGCGATGAAGCGCTCCTTGCCCTGGTTCATCACGTACACGCCGTCGTCGTAGCCGTCGCCGGTGTAGGACGTCAGGATGTAGTGGCCCACGGGAAAGTTCCCGACGGGCCCGATGTCCTGCAGCTTGCCGCCGCCCGAGGAGGTCGGGTACAGGAGCCTCAGCGCGGTGCCCAGGTAGCCGATGCCCACCAGCCCGCCGATCGCCACCGCACCCCAGCCGAGGAAGCGCCGCCGGGAGAGCTCGCCGCGGTCCGAGGCCCGCTCGGCGCAGTCCTGGCAGAGGTCCGAAGCATCCTCGGTCTCGTGCCCGCAGATCCGGCATCGCATGCCGCGTGACCCCCCCACCGCTGGACCATAAGGCCTAGACAAAATACAGGGCCCATTCTAGACGGTGCGCTCCCGGACCGTCAAACGGCCGCTGGTCGTTCGCTCACACTGCGTGTCCGCACGCCGTGTTGCTGGTCCATACGGCACATCTAGATGGCGAGCATTGTAGCGCATCGCCCCGGCAGGGTCGCGGTCGCATGACCAAGAGCGGCGCCTGCCCCCTGATGCAGGGGACAGGCGCCGCAAGAGCGAGGGTCCTACCAGCCGGCGGCCTCGATCGCCTGGGCGACGCCCAGGAACACCTTGGCGGACTCGGCCTCGGGGTGACGCCAGACGATCGGCTCGCCGAGATCGCCGCCCTGCGGCAGCTCGCTGTCGATGGGCACCTCGCCCAGGAGCGGCACGTGCAGCTCGCGCGCCAGGCGCTGGGCGCCGCCACGGCCGAAGATCCGGTGGGCTTCGCCGCAGTTCGGGCAGCGGAAGTAGGACATGTTCTCGACGATGCCGACGACCTGCTGTCCCACGCGGCCCGCCATCTGCGCCACGCGGCCGGCCACGCGGGCCGCGGCCTCCTGCGGCGTCGTGACGAGGAGCACGCGCGCCTTCGGCAGCTCCTGCGAGAGCGAGATGGCAACGTCGCCGGTGCCCGGCGGAGCGTCGATCATGAGGTAGTCGAGGTCCCCCCAGGCGACCTCGTTGATGAACTGGTCGACGAGCTTGTGCAGCATCGGCCCGCGCCACATGACGGGGGTGTTCTCGTCGACGAGCATGCCCATCGAGATGACCCGCAGATCGTGGACGTCGACCGGCACGATGACACCGTCGCCCAGCACGGCGGGCTGCTGCCGCGCCGCGAGCATCCGGGACACGGAGAAGCCGTAGACGTCGGCGTCCAGCACCCCGACCCGGCGCCCCATCGTCTGGAGGGCGGCCGCTACGTTGACGGCCACCGTGGACTTGCCGACGCCGCCCTTGCCCGAGCCGCAGATCAGCACCCGTACGGTCGAGCCCTCGCGGGTGATCGTCGAGACGTGGTGCGGCCTCAGCCGCTGAGCCAGGGCCTCGCGCTCCTGCGGCGTCATCACGTCGAGGCGCACCTGCACGTCCTCGACGCCCGGGACCTTCTGCACCGCAGCCCGCACGTCGTCCTCGATCCGCCCGCCCAGGGGACAGCCGGCCACGGTCAGCTTGATCGAGCAGGACACCCGATCGCCGTCGACCTCCACCGCCTCCACCATGCCGAGCTCCGTGATCGGCCGGTGGATCTCGGGGTCCATCACCGTCGCCAGGCGCTCCATGACCTGCTCACGCGTGATCAATCGGTTCACTCTCCTTGTGCTCCAGTTCGGGCCGCACGAGCGCGCCCCCGTTCTCCACCAGCGGACCGGGCAGGAGCGAGCCGCCGGAGAGCAGGATCTTCATGGCGTCCTCGACGCTGTACGAAGTCTCCAACACGTCCTCGGGAGCGTAGAGGACGAGCCAGCCGCCCGTCGGCGGGGACATCGGGATAAAGACCCCGACCAGGCCCTCGGGCGTCGGGTCGCGCACGACGAAGCCGAACGAATGGCCGCCGCCGCCGCCGTAGGGCACGAGCACGACGCGTTGGAACGTGCCGCTGCGCTGGTCCGAAAAGGTCGTCACGATCTGCTTCACCGCGTCGTAGACGGACCGGAGCACCGGCACGCGGCGGAAGACCCCTTCGTAGAGGGCCACGAACTGCTGGCCGAGGAAGTTCGAGACCAGGAGGCCGAACAGCGCGATGACGACCAGCGTGACGAGCAGCCCAAAGCCGGGGATGCGCACGCCGACCATGCGCCCGAGCGCGTCGAACGCCGTGAAGATGCGGTAGCCGATGTAGAGGGTCACCGCGAGCGGCAGCAGCGCGAGGAGCCCCGTCAGGAAGTACTGCCGCAGGAGCTTCCACACCGAATGACGCGACGTGTCCTTCATCTCAGGGATGTCCTCCCAGCGCGCGCGGGGACAGCGATGCGGGCAGCCGATGCCGCCCGCATTCCATCATCACAGTGGCGGGAGCAGGTGGGAATCGAACCCACCGCGGACCGTAAAGCCCGCCGGCTGGATTTGAAGTCCAGGGGCTGCACCAGCAGGCCGACTGTTCCCGCGCGCATTATAGCACAGGCGGTCTGCGCCGCACGGCGAGATCCGCCACCAGGATCGAGGCCTCGTAGAGCGCGAGCATCGGCGCGACCATGATCAGCATCGAGAGCGCGTCCGGCGGCGTCACGGCGGCCGCCACGACGAAGATGACGAGGATCGCCACGCGGCGCTGCTTGCGCAGGAAGGTCGGCGTCAGCAGGCCGGCGCGGGCGAGCCCGTACACCACCACCGGCAGCTCGAAGATGAGTCCAAAGGGCAAGGTGAGGTTGATGATGAAGCCGATGTAGTTGTTAAGGCTGAGAAAGGCGTGGAACGGCGCCTGCTCGAAGCCGAGCACGAATCGCAGCACGACGGGCAGGAAGGCGAAGTAGCCGAACAGGACGCCTCCGAGGAAGAGCAGCAGCACCAGGGGGGCGTAGACCAAGATCAGGCGGCGCTCGCCGGGATCGAGCGCAGGGCGCACGAAGGCGGCGACCTCGTAGATCAGCACCGGCGACGTGACGACGAAGGCGCTGACGAGCGCCACGTCGAGGAAGGCGTAGATGCCCTCGGTGGGGCTCAGGACGACGAGGCTGCTCACCGCACCGTGCGAGGGCAGCAGGAGGATGCCGATGATCCGGCGCGCCTGGACGAACGCGTACACGCCGACCGGCACGAGGAAGACGAGGTAGACGATCAGCCGGTTGCGCAGCTCGCGAAGGTGCTCGTGCAGCGGCATCGGACGATCGCTCAAGACTGCCCCCCCAGTGGCCGCCGCGCTCAGGCGGGCAGGATCAGCAGCGCGTCGAGCAGGCTGCCGTCCGGCAGGTCCGCCACGCCTTCGGGCTGCACGACGTAGCCATTGCTCTGCGCGAGGGCGCGCAGGCCCCCCGACGACTGGTACGGGTGGATGAGGGCTCGCGCCTCGGACTCTTCGAAGCTGAGGCTGGCGCGCAGGAGGCGCGGCGCGTCCGGCGCCTTGCCGTGGAAGTCGCCCTGGCAGCGGGCCTTGAGGCGCACGGCGCCGGTCGAGGACGTGGCGAGCAGGCGCCCGAGCGCCGCGCGGCCGAAGACGTCGAAGCCGACCTGGGCGGACAGGGGGTTGCCGGACAGTCCGAGCCATGGCCGCCCGTCGATGCGCAGGCCCATGGTCGGGGCGCCGGGCCTCATGCGGGCCCAGTGGAACCGGATCTCGGCGCCGAGCATGCGCCCGACGTCACCGATGTGGTCCTTGGGGCCGACCGACACGCCGCCCATGGTGATCAGCATGTCGAAGGCCGCGCCCGAGCAGGCGTTGGCAATCGCGTCCGGGTGGTCGCGCACCGGGCCGACGAGCTCGACCTCGGCGCCGAGCGCCACGAGGTGGGCGCGGATCTGCAGGCTGTTCGAGTCGTAGGTGAAGCCGGGCGGCAGGGGCTCGCCGGCGCGGATGATCTCGTCCCCCGTCGAAACCACCCGAACGCGAGGGCGGCGCCGCACGCTCAGGGTGCGCTCCCCGAGCGTCGCGCAGAGGGCGATCTGCTCGGGGCCCAGGCGGCAGCCTGCCACCAGGATCTCCTGGCCCGGACGCATGTCCTCCCCCGCCGCCCGCACGTTCGCGCCCGGTTCGACCGGGCGCTCGAGCACGACGACATCGCCCTCGGCGCGGCAGACCTCCTGGTACTCGACCGCATCGCAGCCCTCCGGCACCACACCGCCCGTCGTGATGCGGGCGGTCTCGCCCGGTGCGATGCCGTGGTCCGCGGCGTGGCCGGCCAGTGCGGACGCGGCCGCGCGCAGCCGCACGGGGCGCTCCGTCGAGGCCAGCGCGGTGTCGGCGGCGCGCAGGGCCCAGCCATCCACGGCGGAGCGCGAGCTGTCCGGCACGAGCGTTCGCGCCTGGACGGCCTGGGCCAGGACGCGGCCGACCGCGAGATCGGTGGGCACATCGACCTGCTCGAGGGGCCGCAGATCCTCGATGAAGCGCTGCACGGCCTCCGCGATGCCAAACCCCTGGGGCGACGGCATGTGGGCATGCTCCTCGCTGGCGATCCTCTTCGACCGCCCTCATTCTAGCGAATCCAACCGCAGGGTTATGTGACGGGAGCCCCCGCTCGCGCGGGGGCTCCCTCCAGCGGGCTTCGCTCAGAAGTCCATGTCGCCGCCCGGGTAGCCGCCAGGCGCCGCAGGGGCCTTCCTCTTCTCGGGAATCTCGACGATCAGGGCCTCCGTCGTCAGCACCATCGACGCGACCGAGGCGGCGTTCTGCAGCGCCGACCGGGTCACCTTGACCGGGTCGACGATGCCGGCCTTCGCGAGCTCGACGTACTCGCCGGTCATGGCGTCGAGGCCGTAGCCGGGCTTGCCGTGGGTGCGGATGCGCTCGACCACGATGGAGCCCTCAAGGCCCGCGTTCGCTGCGATCTGGCGCACCGGCTCCTCGAGGGCGCGGCGCACGATGTTGACGCCCACCTTGACGTCGCCCTCGGCCTTGATCTGGTCGAGCGACGGCACGATGTCGATCAGGGTCGCGCCGCCGCCGGCGACGATGCCCTCCTCGACCGCTGCGCGGGTCGCGGCGAGAGCGTCCTCGATGCGGTGCTTCTTCTCCTTGAGCTCGGTCTCGGTCGCCGCACCGACCTTGATCACCGCGACGCCGCCGGCCAGCTTCGCGAGGCGCTCCTGCAGCTTCTCGCGGTCGTAGTCGGACTCCGTCTCTTCGATCTGGTGCTTGATCTGCGCGACGCGACCCTCGATGGCCTTCTTGTCGCCCTTGCCCTCGACGATCGTCGTCTTCTCCTTGGCGATCTTGACCTTGTTGGCCTCACCGAGCATGTTCAGCTCGACGTTCTCGAGCTTGATGCCGAGGTCCTCGGAGATGAAGGTGCCGCCCGTCAGCACGGCGATGTCCTCCATCATGGCCTTGCGGCGGTCGCCGAAGCCGGGGGCCTTCACGGCGGCGGCGTTGAACGTGCCGCGCAGCTTGTTGACGACGAGCGTGGCGAGGGCCTCGCCCTCGATGTCCTCGGCGACGATCAGGAGAGGCCGTCCGACGCGGGCGATGCGCTCCAGGAGCGGCAGGAGGTCCTGGATCGCGGAGATCTTCTTCTCGTGCAGCAGGATGTACGGGTTCTCGAGATCGACTTCCATGGAGTCGGGGTTCGTGACGAAGTAGCCGGACACGTAGCCGCGGTCGAACTCCATGCCCTCGACGATGTCCACCGTCGTCTGGGTGCCCTTCGACTCCTCGACCGTGATCACGCCGTCCTTGCCGACCTTCTCCATCGCCTCGGCGATCAGGGTGCCGATCTCCTCGTCGTTGCCGGAGATCGCGGCGACGTGCGCGATGTCGTCCTTGCCCTCGATCGGCGTGCTGAGCTTCTTGAGCTCCTCGACCGCCTTCTCGACGGCGGCGTCGATGCCGCGCTTGAGGAAGATCGGGTTGGCGCCGGCTGCAACGTTCTTGAGGCCCTCGAGCACCATGGCCTGGGCCAGCACGGTCGCCGTCGTGGTCCCGTCACCGGCGACGTCGTTGGTCTTCGACGCGACTTCCTTGCAGAGCTGCGCGCCCATGTTCTCGTACGGGTCCTCGAGCTCGATCTCCTTGGCTACGGTCACGCCGTCCTTGGTGATCACGGGCGAGCCGAACTTGCGGTCCAGGACGACGTTGCGGCCCTTGGGCCCAAGCGTGACCTTGACCGCGTTGGCGACCGTCGTGACGCCGCGCTCCAGGGCCTTGCGCGCCTCGACGTCGAACACCAGCTGCTTTGCCGCCATGCTCTCGTAAGCCCTCCCTTTCCTGGTTCGCTACTTGATGGCGAGCAGGTCCTGCTCGCGGATGATGAGGTACTCGACGTCTCCGACCTTGACCTCGGTCCCACCGTACTTCGAGAAGATCACGTGGTCTCCGACCTTGACCTCTGGCTCGATGCGCGTGCCGCTGTCCAGCACACGCCCCGTCCCCACGGCGATGACCTCGCCCTCCTGCGGCTTGTCCTTCGCGGTGTCAGGCAGGATGATGCCGCCTGCCGTCTTCTCCTCGGCCTCGAGAACCTTGACCACGATGCGGTCACCGAGCGGCCTCAGCACAGGATCCCTCCTCCTCGTTGGCACTCACTCGTCTTGAGTGCTACTAGCGGAATGTATTGTATCTGGGCCCAGCGGCAGCGTCAAGCAGCGCAGGTGGCTGTCCTCAAGGCTCTGCAAAGCGATCGCGTCGCCCTTCAACAGCAGGCGGCAGTACGTACCCGGCCCCAGTCCGAGCGCATCCCGAACGGCCGACGGAATCTCGATGCTCCCATCCTCTGCCACAGTGACCTTCACGTGGGATCGCCTCCAAGGAGGCGATTATGTCGTGACGAGGCGCGCGGTCTCAAGGCACTAAACTCGAAAGCCCTCTGCTAAACCTCTTGGCGCATGGCGGCATAAGGGTCTTCACGAGCGCAGGGTGCCCGCCTTGCGTTTCCTAGATGCGCTCGCTGCGCCGCCGGTGCATCCAGTACAGCAGCCCGAGGATGGCGATCAGCAGCACCGCGGCGATCACGATCGCCCCGCCCTGCTGCTGGAGCAGGCGAGGCACGCTCTTGCCGAGACCCATGCCGAGCAGCGTCCAGAACAGCGCCCAAACGCCGTCACCAATGAACGACCCCACGATGTACGGCAGGATCGGCGAGCGCATCACGCCCGCACCGAGGATGGCGGGTGTGCGCGTCACGCCGACCCAGCGGGAGATGGCCTGCGCGAAGAGGCCGTAGCGGTGGAACCAGCCCTCGAGTCGCTGCATGGCCGTCGCCGGGATGTGCAGGGCGCGCATCACGCGGTCCAGGAGGGGACGGCCGCCGATGCGCCCCACCGCATAGCCGAGCAGGTTCCCAAGCATGTTGCCGAACGTGACGAAGAACCACACGAGCCAGAGCGACATCTCGCCCCGGGCGATCAGCACGCCGGCAGCAACAAAAAGCAGCTCGATCGGACCCGGCATGCCGGTGCCCTCGACCGTGCTGGCCAGCAGAATCAAAGGGTAGCCGTACAGGGTCAGGAGCTCGCGCAGATGCCCGGCCGTCATGGGGACCGGTGGGAGGTCAGTGGACCTCGTCCTCCTTGGACGGCGCAGGAGCGCTGCCCGCGTCGTCGGGACCTTCCTGCATCGCCTGCTTGAACTCCCGGATGGTCTTGCCGAGGCCCTTGCCGATCTCCGGCAGGCGCTTCGGGCCGAACACCAGCAAAGCGGCGACGAGGATCAAGATCAAGTGTACAGGCGATAGAATGTCCAAGCGGCATCGCTCCCCCGCGATCCGTCCCGGATTCGGAATACGCACAGTATAGCATACGGCCCTGAAGGCCACACTTGCGCGGCTCCGCGCCGCATGCGACACTCGCAGAGTAAACGCGCACGGCACATCGCGCCGCGACGGCTCGTGGATCCGCAAGCGCCAGCACTCGCCTTCAGGCGAGTGGACGAGGTGGGGGATCTCGGAATCATCGGCGGGTGACCCCCGGTTTGCCTGGACCGTTAAAGACCTCACAAAGCCAGGGAGCGATCCCTCGGGGGAAAAGGGTCGGCAGGCAGGAGAAGCGCTTCGCGCCCTCTTCTTTGCGCAGGGCCTGTGCCCGTGTCGCGTTGCACAGAAGGGGTGTGTTCACGTATGTGCGGCATCATGGGCTACGTGGGTCCAAGATCTGCACCCGACGTCCTCCTGGACGGTTTGAGGAGGCTTGAGTACCGAGGGTACGACTCGGCCGGCGTCGCCCTCGAGGACGACGGCTCGATCTACCTGCGGCGCAAGGCCGGCGCGCTGCGCGTCCTGGAGGAGCTCCTGCGCGAGACGCCGCCGCCCGCGAGCCACACGGGCATCGGCCACACGCGCTGGGCCACCCACGGCGGCGTCTCGGACCGCAATGCGCACCCCCACACGGACTGCGACGGTTTGATCGCGATCGTGCACAACGGAATCATCGAGAACGCCGACGAGCTGCGCGCGGAGCTCCTAGCCGCGGGCCACACGCTGCGTTCCGACACGGACAGCGAGCTCGTCGCCCACATGCTCGAGGGCGAAGGAGATCTGCGCGAGCGGCTCGGCCACGTGGCCAGGCGCTGCGAGGGTGCCTACGCCCTGCTGGTGATGGATGCCCGGGACCCTGGGCGCCTTGTCGCCGTGCGCCGCACGAGCCCGATCGCCATCGGCGCCACCGCGGAGGAGGCCTTTGTCGGCTCCGCCGCCCTTGCACTCGCGCCCTGGCTCTCGGAGTGCATCTACCTCGACGACGGCGAGATCGCGGATGTCCGCCCGGGGAAGATCGAGGTCTTCCGCCTGCTCGACCTCGAGCCGATCGCGAAGGTGCTGCACCCGATCGAGTCGGACGGCGAGATGCCCGATACCGGCGAGCACGGCACCTTCTTCCGCAAGGAGCTCATGGAGCAGCCGATCGCCTGGCGCAACGTGATGGCCGGCCGCCTCGACGACCTCGGCACCGTGGACCTGAGCGGCGACGGCATCGAGCCGGAGTTCCTGCGGGACGTCGAGCGCGTCGTCTTCCTCGCGATGGGCACAGCCCTGCATGCCTGCCAGATGGCCGTCGAGCGCCTCGGCGAGGAGCTGCAGATCCCCGCACAGGCGGAGCTCGCCAGCGAGTTCCGCGACACGCGCAGCTTCCTCGAGCCGGGTACGCTGGCGGTGGCCGTCAGCCAGTCCGGCGAGACGATCGACACGCTGACGGCGCTGCGGCACGCGCGCGCCATGGGCGCCAAGGTGCTCTCGCTGGTCAACGTCCCTGGGTCGACGATCGCGCGAGAGAGCGACATGGTCCTCGACCTGCGCGCCGGCATCGAGATCTCCGTTGCGTCGACGAAGGCCTTCACGACCATGGTCATCGCCCTCGAGCTGCTCACGGCGGCCCTCGGGCAGGCCAAGGGCTGTCCCTTGCCTGCCGCGGACCTGCAGACGCTGCGGGCCGTCCCCATTGTCGCCGAGGACTTCCTGAGCGCGCTCAGCCTGCCGCAGGCCTTCATCGACGCCTGCGCCGCCGCACCAGGCGTGATCTACCTTGGCCGCGGGCAGGACCTGAGCCTTGCGCGCGAGGGCTCTCTGAAGTTGAAGGAGCTCTCGTACGTTTGGAGTGAGGCGTTCGCGGCCGGCGAACTGAAGCATGGGCCGTTGGCCCTTGTCGACGGGCGGGTGCCGGTCATCGTTTGTGCGACGGACCAGCGCCACGCCGTCAAGCTGCGCAGTTCCCTCGCCGAGGCCACGGCGCGTGGCGCGTTCGGCGTCGCGGTCGGCAGTGATCTCGGGGCCACTTTGCAAATCCCGCTGCCACTCAAGGAGCGCGTCGGCGCCTACCTCCTCGCAGCGCTGCCCCTGCAGTTGCTGGCTGTGGAGGTGGCGGAGGCCCGCGGCTGCCCGATCGATCAGCCCAGGAATCTTGCCAAATCCGTCACGGTGGAGTGACGTCCTCAAGTCCGACAGTCTTTGTGGACTCTGACAATCATGTTTGTCTATGACTTTGTAAAGTACATCCCTCGCTTGTAAAGCTTGTCCCTGGCGCCACGCAAGCGGCCACTTCCCTTGCTCGCTGTCGCGTGGTGGGTTACAGATGGAAGGCGTCGAGTCGGGCGTTGAGTACATGCGGCATCAGTGTGGT
>Ga0187814_10000118_pt1 | contig 20413 bp, 14 predicted proteins | sample NC_S_4_FD_132450 | JGI IMG/M metagenome (GOLD analysis project Ga0187814, IMG submission 132450) | Wetland sediment microbial communities from Neuse River Estuary, North Carolina, USA - ASW-S_4 | ecosystem: Environmental > Aquatic > Freshwater > Wetlands > Sediment | place: USA: North Carolina... | reverse complement strand
GCCGTCGCGCAGTGCCTGCGCCAGGGTGGGGGCGGCGGCGTCCTTCCCCGATAGCAGCGGGCCGCCGTCCAGGCCGTCAAGCGGCCAGCTGATGCCCAGGGCGGGGTCCAGCGGGTGCACACCGTGCTCGCGGCCCGGCGCATACGGGGTGGAGCACAGGTACATGACGGTCGCCTGGTCGGTCAGCGCCATGAACGCGTGGCCGAGTCCCTCGGCGAGGAAGACCGCGCGCCGGGTCGCGTCGTCGAGCCGCACCGCCTCCCAGGCGCCGAACGCCGGTGACCCGGCCCGCAGGTCCACCACCACGTCCATGACCGCCCCGGCCGCGCAGGTCACGTACTTCGCCTGGCCGGGCGGGACGTCGGAGAAGTGGATGCCGCGGATGACCCCGCGCCTGGAGGTCGAGCAGTTTACCTGCGCGACCTCGAGCCGGTATCCCAGGGCGGCGGCGAACTGCTCGCCCCGGAACGCCTCAGCGAAGCTGCCCCGGTCGTCGCGGTGCAGCTGCGGGGTGAACACCCACGCGCCGTCAATGCCTAGCCGGTCCACCCGAAGATGGTAACGCTGCGCCCGATGGCGGCAGAAACGGTACCTTGTCGGGTATGAAGGCGCTGGTGCTGGCGGGCGGGTCCGGGACGCGGCTTCGGCCGATCACGCACACCTCGGCGAAACAGCTGCTGCCGGTCGCGAACAAGCCGGTGCTGTTCTACGGCCTGGAAGCCATCGCGGACGCGGGGATCACCGACGTCGGGCTGGTCGTCGGCGGCACGGCCGCGGCCATCGAGGCGGCCGTCGGGGACGGGTCGCGGTTCGGGATCCGGGCCACCTACATCCCGCAGGAAGCGCCTCTGGGCCTGGCCCACGCGGTGCTGGTCGCCCGCGATTTCCTGGGTGACGACGACTTCGTGATGTACCTCGGCGACAACTTCATCGTCGGCGGGATCAGCGACCTGGCCGGGGAGTTCGCCGCCGCGCGGCCGGACGCCCAGATCATGCTGACCCGGGTGACCGACCCGGGCTCGTTCGGGGTAGCGGAACTTGGCCCCGATGGGACAGTCATCCGGCTCGAGGAAAAGCCGCGGCACCCGAAAAGCGACCTCGCGCTGGTCGGCGTGTACATGTTCACGCCCGCCGTGCACGAGGCGGTGCGCGCGCTGAAGCCGTCCTGGCGCGGCGAGCTGGAGATCACCGAGGCCATCCAGTGGCTGATCGACCAGGGTAGGGACGTGCGGTCGACCACCATCACCGGGTACTGGAAAGACACCGGCAACGTGGCCGACATGCTGGAAGTCAACCGGCTGGTCCTGGAGACCATCGAGCCCAGGCTCGACGGGACCACCGACCCTGACACCGAGATCATCGGCAGGGTGGTGGTCGAACCCGGCGCCCAGGTCAGTGGCTCGCGGATCGTCGGCCCGGTCATCATCGGCGCGGGCAGCAAGGTCACCGGCTCCTACATCGGCCCGTTCACCGCCATCGCCGCCGACTGCACCATCGACGACAGCGAGATCGAGTACTCCATCGTGCTGCGCGGCGCCTCCATCCGCGGGGTCCGCCGCATCGAGGCATCCCTCATCGGCCACGACGCCGAGGTCACCCCCGCCCCCCGCGTACCTCGCGCCCACCGGCTCATCCTCGGCGACCACAGCAAGGTCCAGATCAGCTCCTAACCAGCTGCGGAATATGCGAGATATACCGGATAATTCAGATTTGCTTAATTAAAATCCTGGGATGGCCCTGCCCGCTTTGCTCCGCCGCCCAAGGGAACCGGCGCTCCCCCGGTCTCGTGCGGAGCGTGTCCTCGCCGCATCGGCAGTGATCATGACGGCCGTCAGCATCGCCGTGTTCGCGGCGCTGAGCGCGTCCGGAGACCAGGCCATCGTAGCGCCCATCGGCCCCGGGGGACCGTACCTTAGCCTGCACAGCGCATTGACTCCGTGGCTGATGAAGGCCGCTTGCTGGCTCGCCGCCGCGACCGGGGGAGCCGGAGTGCTGGCGGGGCTCGCGGCCGTGCGGCGCGGCTGGCGCCCTCGTCCGGGCCTGATACTGGCCGCGTGCGGCGTGGCTACCGTCCTGCTCGTGTTTGTCCCGCCGGCGGGATCGGTCGACGTGCAGAACTACGCGGAATACGGGCGGATCGTCGTCCTCGGCCATGATCCCTGGATGATGACCCCGCAGCAGCTTTTCCTGCGCCGCGATCCGGTCGGACTGCTCGCGCCGGCGGAGTGGCGGTCCCAGCCGACGGTGTACGGGCCCGCCGCCACGGCCATGGAGACCGTCGCGGCGTGGCTGGGCGGCGCCTCCATGGCGTGGATCACTTTCTGGATAAAGGCGATCAACGGGGTCTGCTACCTCGCCGTGGCGGTGGCACTCGACCGCCTGGCGGGACCGGATCCGGCGCGCCGGGCGCGGGCCGCGCTGCTGTGGGCCGTCAACCCGCTGATGCTCTTCTGGATGGTGGCCGGCGCGCACACGGATCTGCTGGCGGTGCTTCCCCTGACGCTGGCGCTGCTGGCCGTACGGGCGCTGCGCCGGCAAGGGGAGGGACAGGAAACTGGCCGCCCGGCGCTCGCAGCTGTGGTCGCGGGTGCCCTCGCGGGCATCGCGGTCGCGGTGAAGGTCACGTTCGCGGCCCCGGTCGCGGGGTTCGCGCTGGCCCTGTGGCGCGTCGTCTCAGAACGGCGCCGCCCGGAATTGCTCGCGTGGGGGATCGCCGGGGGAACCCTCGTGCTGGCAGGAGGCTACATCGTCGCTGGCGGGGCGGCGTTGAAGTCGCTGGAGCAGCGGCTGTCCTCGGCGAACGACTCGTTCATCCCGCTCCCGGCATCCTTCTACAACCATGCGGCTCTCTACGCGGGAGTCACGCTGGCCGCGCTCCTGATCGTCGGGAGCATTCTCGCCTGGCGGCTGCCGGAGGGATCTGCCGACCTCCCCGAGGTACGCCCGATGGCGGTGTGCGCGCTGGCGGTGGTTCTCGGCGGCATCGTGCAGTACCCCTGGTACGACGCCATGTTCTTCCCGCTCCTGGCCCTGCTGCCGGCCTCACGCCTCGACGCCTGGCTGGTAGGGCGGATCGTGCTGATCAGCGGCCTGCTCCTGCCGGGGATCGGCATCACCACGCTCCAGTACCGCGAGGTCCGCGTGGCCGTGCCGGTCTTCCTGGTCTGCTTCCTCGCCTCAGCCGCACTCGGAAAGCTCCGGAGGCGGGAACAAGTTGCCGCGCCGACCGCCTAGAGCAGACCTTCGGGGTTCAGAGCGCGCGGCCTGGAGAGCGGACCGTCCAGCCGGCGTCCACCCACGCGTCCTTGTCAAGGGCGCAGCGGGCGTCGACCAGGACAGGCCGTGCTACCACGGACTTCAAGGCCGCCGGGTCGATGGAACGGTATTCCTGCCACTCGGTGAGGTGCAGGACGACGTCCGCGCCCTCGGCCGCCTCAAAGACCGAGGCGGCGTACCGCAGCTCCGGGCGCACCCGGGCCGCGTTCTCGATCGCCACCGGGTCGTGGGACGTCACGATGGCGCCCGCCTCGGCCATCCGGCCGCAAACGTCGAGGCTGGGCGAGTCGCGGATGTCGTCGCTGCCAGGCTTGAACGCCAGGCCGAGCACGGCCACCTTGGCATCCTTCAGGGAGCCCCCTGGCGCAGCGTCGCGAGCCAGCGACACGACCCGGTCGCGGCGGGCGAGGTTCGCCTGGTCGACCGCGCTGAGCAGCGTGGACAGGGGTTCCGCGCCCAGCCGCGAGGCGACCGCGTGGAACGCCCGGATGTCCTTGGGCAGGCAGCCGCCGCCGAAGCCCAGTCCCGGGGAGAGGAAGTTCCTGCCGATCCGTACGTCCAGCCCGATCGCGTCGGCCAGTTCCATCACGTCCGCGCCGGACTTCTCGCACACCTCGGCCACCATGTTGATGAACGAGATCTTGGTGGCAAGGAACGCGTTGGCCGACACCTTCGCCAGTTCCGCGGTCTCCAGCCCGGTGACGAGCAGCGGGATACCGTCGGCCAGCTGGGTGGCGTAGACCTGGCGCATCAGCACCTCCGCCGAGGGCCGCAGGACGCCGAGCACGATCCGGTCCGGGGTAAGGCTGTCCTCGACTCCGTGCCCCTCCCGGAGAAACTCGGGATTCCACGCCAGGTCAACCGCGTCCCCCGCCGGAGCGAAGGAACGGATGCGGGCGAGCAACTTGCGCGCCGTGCCGACCGGCACCGTGGACTTGCCGACCACCAGGCTCTCCCTGAACAGGTGCGGGGCAAGCGAGTCACTGGCGGCGTGGAGCTGAGACAGGTCAGCCTCGCCACCCTCGCGCTGCGGCGTGCCCACGCACAGGAAGTGCACGTCACCGAAGGCGCCGACCTCCGTGTAGGAGTTCGTGAACCGCAGCCGGCCGGCGTCGAGGTTCTTGCGCAACAGCGGCTCAAGGCCGGGTTCGAAGAATGGCGCGCTCCCCGCCGCGGCCTGTGCCAGCTTGTTAAGGTCGGCGTCGATAGCGAGAACCTCGTGCCCGAGCTCCGCCAGGCAGACTGCATGGGTCAGGCCCAGATAGCCAGTACCGATCACCGTCACCCGGAGGGGCGCGTTAGTCACGTTACTCTCCAGAAGGAATCTCGAATCCGACGAGCGCGGTAGAGACTACACATTAACCTTGGGCGCGGACGCACCGGATGGAAAGGGAGATAATGGCACACGTCGCGGATGGCGCGGGCGCGGTCCGACACGCGCCCGGCCGCTCGGCGAATCCGCTGACCGGGCGGAGAGCGGCGGCCGTCCGGCTGGCGAACTGGCTGCGGGAAGGGGTGTTCCGCCAGCAGACTGGCTCCAGCGTGACCTGGCGCAAGGTCCTCGCCGCGATCGCGTTCGTCGTCGGCGGTGCCGCGCTCAGCCTGGCCCGCACCGGCGGCCCTGGCGCGCTGAACTCGATCTGGATCGAGGACGCGGGCAACCTCCTGAATGACGCGCTGCACAAACCGTTGCTGACCACGATCGCCACACAGTTCAACGGCTACTACTACCTGGTGCCGCGGACCATCACCGCGATCGGGCTGGCGGCCGGCGGCGTCAAGTTCGCGCCGGCGATCATGTCCGCGGGTGCGGCGCTCGAGTACGCGGGGTGCGCGCTCATCGCCTTCGTCGCCAGCGGCCCGCACCTCCGCAGCCTGCCGCTGCGGCTGCTGGTGTCGGTGCCTGCCGTGGTCATACCGCTCGGATACACGCAGGCCAACAACGACTTGGTGACCGTTCAGTTCGTCGCCCTGTACGGCGTGTTCTGGCTGCTGATCTGGCGGCCCGCCGGGCTGGCGGCCAAGATCACCGCCGTGGTCGTGATGCTCGGCATCACGACCACCAGCATCCTGCCGCTGGTGTTCGCGCCCCTGGTCGTGCTGCGGCTGATCGCCGACCGGTCCAAGGCGGCGATCTCGCTGGCCGCCTGCTGGGCGGTGGGCATCATGATCCAGTTCAGCGTGGAGCTTCGCGGGCTGAGCAACCGGCCGGACAACTGGTACACCAGCCCGCTATGGGTGCTGAAGAACTACGTCACGCGGGCCGTGCCGCGCGCCATCTTCGGCGAGCACGCGCTCGGCGGGCCCGGCACCAACGCCGAGGGTAAGGCGGCCCCGCTGCACATCACCAGCGCGGCCATGCACGACGCGCTCATCGCGGGCGCCTGGCTGGTCGTGCTCGTGGTGATCGTGGTGGCGCTGGCCCGGCTCACCGACCCGAACTGGCCACTGGCCATCGTCGCCGGGGCGTTCAGCGTGATCGTCTTCCTCGGCGAGATCGTCAACAACCTGCCGGTCGTGCAGCCGCGCTACGTGATCGCGCCCGCGCTGCTGCTGTACCTGGCGATCGTCGCGATGCTCCGGCCGAAGGCGGGCGCGATCGGCTGGCTGCCCGTCGGGGTCTTCGCCGCGCTCTTGCTGGTAACCGTCGTCGCCAACTACCGGGTCACCGACAACGGCCGCGCACAGTCTCCGGCGTGGACCTCGGTCGTCGATCACGCGCAGCGCGAGTGCGTGCAGCAGCCGCACCTCACGAACGTGCTCTACCAGCACGCATGGTGGAAGGTGTTCATCCCGTGCGACCGGCTAAGGTAGCCGCCGTCCCGGCGGCCCTCATCCCGGCGATCCTGGCCGCCACCGTGACGATGACGGAGATCGGACGGCCGGAGTTGTGGCGCGATGAGCTCGCCACCTGGTCGGCCGCGTCGCGGCCGCTGCCCCAGCTTTGGCGGCTGCTGCATCACACCGACGCGGTGATCGGGCCGTACTACGTGGTCGAGCACGTATGGATCAGCGTGTTCGGCGACTCCGCGACCGCGATGCGCCTGCCGTCGGCCCTGGCCATGACCGTGACAGCCGCCGTCGTCGCGCTCATCGCCCGGCGGCTCGTGGCCTGGCATGACGCGGAGCACGCGCTCGTGGCGGCGCTCGCCTCCGGCGTGATCTTCGCGTTCATCCCCGCGGTGACCCGGTACGGGCAGGAGGCGCGGCCGTACGCGTTCACCGCGCTGTTCAGCGCGCTCGCGACGCTGGCCCTGCTCGCTTTGGTGGACCGCCGGACCTGGTACCGCTGGGCCGGGTACGCACTCGCCCTGGCGGCTGCCGGGGCCGCCAGCCTGGTGACACTGTCGATCCTGGCCGGTCACGTCGTTGGGCTCGTGGCGCTGCGCGGACGTGGGTGGCGGCCGATCCCCGCCACCCTGCGCGGGATCACCGCCCGGTTCCTCCCCGTCGCCGGATTCGCCGCGTGCGTCGCGGCCGCCGTCGCGCTGAATTACCCGCTGATCGTCGCCGGGCGCCAGCAGGCGTCGTCGCAGCTGGACAACCTGCCACATCCTGGCTGGTCGGCGCTGTGGACGCTATGGCCCCAGCTCTTCAGCTCGGGGCCGGCCGCCGTCCTGGTGCTCGTACTCGCGGGGGCCGGGCTGATCACCGGCCCGGCCGCGTACCGCCGGGCGTGCGGTTTCGCCGTGGCCGTCGCGCTCGTCCCCGTGCTCGGCGTGTGGATCGTCTCGCACGGCACGGTCTCCTACTGGACCACCCGGTATTTCATCTTCACGCTGCCCGCCTGGGCCGCCGCGGCGGGGACCGGTGTCGCGGCTGTCACCGCCAGGGCCGGGGCACTCGCCGTCCGGTACGGCGTCAGCGCCCGGTACGGCGTCGCCGCGGTCCTGACGGCGCTGCCCCTGGCGGCAGGAGCGACAGCTCAGGTCGCCGTCAGGGAGCCGGAGGCGCACAACTGGTGGACCTATCCCGCCCCGTCCGGCGACATCCCGATCGACTACGCCCAGGCCGCGGACATCATCGCGGCGCACGAGCAGGCGGACGACGGCATCGCCTTCCAGATCAGCGACGACAACCGGTGGGAGGTCGACAAGGGAGTCCAGTACTACCTGGGCGATCGCCGGGCGCCGCGGACCGTCTTCGAGGCGCAGACCGAGGAGCAGGCCGGGCTGCTCACCCCGGTCGAGTGCGCCCACCCGGCCGACTGCCTGTATGGCACCCACCGGGTCTGGGTGGTCTACATCAACCACCTGGTGGAGCACGGGCTCGGCGGCACCCCGTTCCAGGCGCTGCCGCCAGCCGCGACGGCCGCCCTGCACGCGGACAGATACCGGGTCAGGCAGACATTTAAGGCGGACGGCATCACCGTGTCCCTGCTTGTTCCGGTTCAGTGACTCCGACTCAGTGACTCCGACTCAGTGACTCCGATTTAGTGACGAGCCGCGTCGCTTTTCTCTTCCGCCTCTTCCCTGACGTTCGTGCGCTCTGTGTTCACGCGCTCGGGGAGCCCGGGCTTGCGATGAAAGGAGGCGCCCACGGCGGCGGACAGCAGGTCGCTCACGGTGGTCAGCACACGGGACACCAAGGCGACCGCGGTGGCGGTGCCCGCCCCGGCCAGCGGGGTGAGCGTGGTGACCAGCAGGACTTCCCTGACGCCGAAGCCTCCCGGCGCGAACACGACCAGGAAGCCAACGCACCAGGCGAACGCGTACCCGCCGATGCTCAGCAGCAGCGCTGTGCCCGAATGGACCGGGACCAGCAGATAAATCTGCAGGCCATTGCACACCCACGCCGACAGTGACCAGGCGAGCGCCTGAACCAGCACCGGGCCGCTCAGGGGGCGGTCGAGCGCAGGCTGCCTGGCCAGCCGCAGCAGCCGGTTCATGCCCCAGCGCAGCACGCGCGGGTACAGGCAGACGAGCAGCACGGGGACGGCCGCGTACGCCCACAGGTAGGAGTCCGCGTGACCGGTGAGCGGCAGCGTGACCGCCGCGGCGAGCAGGCCCGTAAGCAGGGAGGCCAGCATGGTGAGCACGGACGCGCTCGCGCTGCGGTGCCGCGGCACCTGGTGGATGGTCCCCAGCTCCATCTGCGCGAGCACTGGCCACACCGAGCCCGGCAGGTACTTACCGAGCTGTCCGATGAATAGCACCCGAGCCGCGGCGGTGGCCGGCAGCGGCGATCCCAGCCCGGCGAGCAGGACCTGCCAGGTGCGCAGGGTGCCGACCTGAGCGGCGAGCACGCAGACCAGGGCGCCCGCGATGGCCAGCGGGCTGAGCTGGCCGAGGGCATGGGTAATCTCGTGCCACCGGCGGGCGATCTCGTAGCCGCCGCCGACTAGGGTCGCCGCGACGAATGCCCACCGGACGGCTTTAGACCTGAGTATGTTCTTCATGAAATCGACCGGAATGCTACGGTAACGCAATGCGCGTGCTGCTGTTCGGCACCTATGACACGAGGCTGCATCCCCGAATCGGGACGATAGCGGAGGGCCTCCGCCAACGCGGGTTCGAGGTCGATGAGTGCAATGCCCCGCTTGGCCTGGACACGGCCAGCCGGGTGCGGCTGCTGGCCCAGCCGTGGCGGCTCCCGGCGCTCGCGGCACGGCTGGCGAGCCGGTGGGCGACGCTGGCCTGGCGCGCCCAGGGCAGGCGGGCGCGGCGCGCGACACGGCCGGACGTCGTGGCCGTCGGGTACCTGGGGCACTTCGACATCCACCTGGCGCGGCTGCTGTTCCCGAGGACACCGATCGTGCTCGACCACCTGGTGTCCGCCAGCGGTACCGGACGGGATCGCGGTCTCGACGGCGGGCCGCGCAAGGCGCTGCTGCGCGGGATCGACGCCGCGGCACTGCGGGCCGCGGACATCGTCGTCGTGGACACCGAGGAGCATCGCGAGACGCTGCCGGACCGGTACCGTGATCGCGCCGTGGTGGTGCCGGTCGGGGCGCCCGCGGCGTGGTTCGGCGCGCAGACCCCGCGGCCAGAGGGGCCGCTGCGGGTCGTGTTCTACGGCCTTTACACACCGCTGCAAGGCGCACCGGTGATCGGGGAGGCGCTGGCGCTGATCAAGGACGCCGATATCGAGGTGACCATGATCGGCACCGGGCAGGACTACGCCGCCACCCGCGCGGCCGCGGACGGAAACGAGCGCGTCCGGTGGCTGGACTGGGTCGCGTCCGGCGACCTGCCCGCGCTGGTCGCCGGTCACGACGTGTGCCTAGGGATCTTCGGCACCGGCGACAAGGCGCTCCGCGTGGTGCCGAACAAGGTGTTCCAGGGTGCGGCGGCCGGCTGCGCGATCGTGACCTCCGACACCCCGCCGCAGCGCCGCGCGCTGGGCGACAACGCCATCCTGGTACCGCCGGGTGACGCCAAGGCACTCGCGGGCGCGCTGCGCGACCTCGCCGGTGACCCCGCGGCACTGCGAGCAGCCCGTGCCCGGGCGCGGTCCCTGGCGGAGCGTGCCTTCGCGCCCGGGGCCGCGGTGGCGCCGCTCACGTCTCTGCTCGAGAACGGACCACGAGGTCGCCGAGCAGTGCCAGCGACCCGATAAGAAGCCCCGTGATGAAGATCAGCACCGTGTCCTGGGCGATGTGCACCGGGTGGACGACCACGTCGTAGATGGCCTTCAGCCCGCCGATCGCCAGCAGCGTCAGGGCCGGCGGCATCAGCACCTTGAGCGGGTTGAAGTACATCACCATGCGCAGCACCTGGAGGATGTACTTGTAGGCGTCCGAGATGAACTTGAACTTGGACTTGCCGGCCCGCTGCGCGTAGTCGACGGGGACGTACTGGATCTCGTGGTTATTGGACAGGAAGGCCAGCGTGATCGTGGTGACGCAGGAGAACCCGGGGGGCAGCAGCCGAAGGTACGGCAGCGCCACCTCGCGGCGGAACGCGCGCAGCCCCGAGTTGAGATCCGGGATCTTCGCGCCGGTGAGCCGTTCGGCGAATTTGCGGATGAACCACTTGGCCGGCACCCGGAGGAACTTGTAGCTGCCCTGCTCGCTGGTCCTGGCGCCGACCACCTGGTCCACCATCGAGTCTTTCTCGAGCACCCGGACCAGTTCGGGGATCTGCTCGTTGGGGTAGGTCATGTCGGCGTCGGTCCACACGACGATCTCGCCCTGCGCCCGCTGGGTGCCGATGCGCCGGACGACGCCGGAACCGCCGTTACGCCGCATCGGGATCACCTGCAACTGCGGGAAGCGCGGTGACGCCTCGTGCAGCTTCGCGAGGGTCTGGTCCGTGGAGCCGTCGTCGATGGCGAGCAGTTCGTAGGTGTAGCCGCTCTCGTCCATCGCCCTGGTGATGCGCTCCACCTCCGCGATGACGTGCCCCTCCTCGTTGTAGCAGGGGAGGATGACTGATACGTAAGGGCTCATCGGTTCTGCTCCCACATCCACACGTAGATCGAGTAAGGCGTGGTGGACTTGGGCACACTCTGGAACCAGTAAGCGTCGAACTGGGTGTGCAGGTTCATGACTTGTTTCACCGTTCCGTCCCGATACGCGCTGAGCTGCTTCAGAGCTGAGCCGAGCAGCACGACGCGCCGCCCGGTCCCGTCGATTCCGCTGATCACCTGGTTGACCCGCGTCGCGGTCACGTCACGTAGCCGCGCGGTGGGCACGCCGCAGTCGCCGCGGATGTTCTCCAGCATCCGGTCGGCGACATTGCCGTCGATGACCACGACCGTCGCGTCGGCCGGGATCGCGGCGCAGAGTTTGTCCATGGCCGTGAGCTCGCCGTGGTAGGTGTCCTGGACCGCCAGGCCGCGCAGGCTCACCCCGGCGGATCCCAGGTGCGGCTTGAAAGCGATCCACGCGGGCGGTGCGATCAGCACGATCCCGCAGACCGCGGCGAAGAGCATCGCGGGCGGCCCGGCGAAGCCTCGTTCCCGCAGCCACCGCGTCGCCCACGACGCCGCCCAGGCCGCCAGCAGGATGCACGCGGGCAGCACGGAGGGAACGAGCCGCCTGCTCGCCCACGGCATGTCCGGGGTGATCGCTGGCCGGGCGAGGAACACAATGAGAGTCCAGCCGAAGATCATCAGCGGCAGCACCCACTCGGGTTGCCTGTTCTTCAGCACCCGGTACGCCAGCAGCGCCGCGCCGACCGTGGCGAACGCGATGATGGGGACACCCATCCACCAGGCGATCCACTCCAGCGCGTGCCCCGCGTAGTTGGCCTTGGTGATGTGCGGCGGGGCGACGATCACCCGGGCCACGGCCACGGCCAGCACCAGCACCGGCAAAGCGGCTCCCGCGGCCGGCAGCCAGCGGGGCCGAGCGAACCTGACCCCGCTCTGGACCGCCATGACCCCCACCAGCGTGGCGAGGATCACCACGACGGCCAGCGCCGCGAGCGGCGCCACCGAGGAGATGTTGTGCTGCAGGTAGGGAAGGCTGAGGAACACCCCGTCGATCACGCCGTAGAGCGTGCCGGCAACGAAGCCGGCGAACAGCGGAATCGCCTGCGGGCGGCGGCCCACCAGGAGCGCGCCACACCACGGCAGGATCGGCAGAGTGTCGCTGGCCCCGTCCAGCCGCACCAGCAGCAGGATGCCGAGCGCGAGCCCCGCCAGGGCGGCGAGCGCCTTGGCCGTGCGATCGTCGCGCGACCGCTGGGAGTCGATGAACAGGCAGATCCCGCCTAGCAGCAGGATCTGGGCCAGCGGCTCGCTGTAGGTGGAGCGGCTAGTGAACATCTCCGGGTACGAGGCCGCGAGCGTCAGCGTCGCCGGGACCGCCCAGCGGGGGCCGACCAACCGGGCCGCCAGGCCACCGAAGGTCAGCACCCCAAGGCCGCCGAGCACCGGGCTCATGGACAGGGCGGTGAACGCGCCGCCCCACCAGTACGCGGTGCCGAGCACCATCGGCAAGCCCGCCATGAACTCCGGGACGACGTGATTGCCGACCTGGTAGTAGGCGAAGCTGTCGAACTGCACGATGTGCTGCGCGCTGCCGAACGCCGACAGGTTCTCCGGGATCGGAATCTTGCCGTGCTGGGCGATCCAGGTTGCGAACTGCATGTACGAGCCCGGGTCGCGGGTGACGATCACGAAGGCGGACCGGTAGTGCAACTCGAAGGCGACGAAGCCGATCGCGATCACGGCGATCGCGATCGGCGCCCACACCGGAGTGTCCCGGATCGGGACGCGGACCCGGCGCACGCTGAGCGGCACCCCGATGACGATCGCCAGGCCCGTGCAGACCAGCACCGGGATGGGCTTGAACTCCCCGATCAGCAGCAGCGGGAATGCAGCAAGCAGGAAGAACAGCGCGGCCAGCGCGGGCACCACGGTCATCCGCGCCAGCACCAGCCCGGCCAGATCGTCCGGCAGCGCCCGGATCCCCGCGGGGGTACGGGCGGGCGTGCTTGTCGTGGCGGTCATGTCTTGATCCCGGGCTTGTGCATGACCAGGTAGCCGCCGACGGAGTAGACCGTGACGTAGCCGTGCTCCTTGAGCAGGTTGACCCGCGCGATCTGGTCGGCGATGGTCGGGAAGGTGAATTCTCCGTCGCTCGTGCAGGTGACCACCCAGTCAGGGAACAAGGGCGACGATCCGTCACCATCCCATAGCAGCACGGTGTCTCGCGAGGTGAGCTGCGGAGCAACATTGCTGGCTGCCTCGACGACCACGTTGTTCGGCACATGGTTGGCCGCCAGCACCGCGTCTTCCTGTTTCCAGTTGCGGTGGTACCAGTTCGGGTTCAGCAGGTTGCCGAACGGGAAGTGCGGCACCAGCGCGATCGAGACGACCGCCATCACCCCGGCGGCCGCGAGCGGCAGCCGGCCCGTTCGCCAGCCAGACTGGAACTTCGGCAGCGCCCAGCCGTCCAGCCGGGCCAGTCCGTCGACCGCCGCGAACACCAAGATGATGATCAGGTAGGCGTTGTACTGGTCGCCGATGTGCCACCAGTCGGGGAACTTCACGTTGAGCAGCCGCTCCAGCAGCAGCGGTACAACCGCGAGGGACAGCGGGGACAGCAGCGACAGGAAAAGGAACGGTGCGAGCAGCCACAGCAGCAGGTCGATCTTGGCACCCGGCTCTACCATGGCATGGAGCCCGACGAGCGGGTGGGTCAGCAGGTAGCCCGCCGCCTGCCGCATGTTGTTGCCGAGTTCCTGGTAGGCCCAGTAGTAGCCGGACCGGCCGCCCATCGCCGGGATCAGCACGTAGACCTCGACGAACGTGACGATCACCCCGACGGGGATCATCGCCGCGGCGATCCACCTGCTGACCCAGGGCTTGCGCATGAGCAGGATGGCGAGGCCGATGCCGGCCACCAGCAGGCCGCAGTCCTCCTTGACGAAGAACAGCCCGGCGAGCGCCAGCAGGCCGGTCTTTTTCTTGCCCGCCTGCAGCCGTTCCAGCCCCACGGCGGTCAGGACGGGGGCGAACGCCACCTCGTGGAAGTCGAACCCCACCGCGCCCTGCACCGGCCAGCTCAGCCCGTAGGTGATCGACACCAGGTAGGCGGCGATCTCGGCCTTCCGGTTCCCCGGGCCGCCGAGCGCGCGCCGCGTGAACAGCCAAACCGGCGGGATGGCCAGCGCGAACAACACGCCCTGCGCGATCAGCAAGTCCTGCGGACCGTTATAGATCCAGTACAGCGGGGCAAGCGTGGCGATGATCGGCGACCAGTGGTCGCCGAGGACGGAAAAGTTCGGGTCGCCGAAGTTGTGGTAGCCCTTGATCGGCGAGATGCCGGGCTGGAAGTGAGCGTAGGACCTGACGGCCTCGTCGAAGATCACCAGGTCGTAGGCGTGCGTGCGGACCGTGTACTGAAGCAAAAGGGAATAGGTCGAATATCCGATGGCGGCGAGGGCGGTGAGGCCGACGACCAGCCACAGGTTCCGCCGACGGCGCCATGCGCCCCTCTCGGACGGTTCGGCCTCGTCGGCTCGCCTGATGCCGCTGCGGAATGACAGGCGCCGTGGGGGGCTGTCTGTTGTCAAAGCAGCAACCCAACCTTAATCTTCGCGGTCACAACCCCTCTTAGGGAAACAATACCTAATATCCGATCGGAAACGTGGGGAATCCATGGGGTCGCGTTTGGACTCTGATCAGGAAACAGGCAGTCCACAGGCCTGGAAGCTGCCGAGATCGGCCTAGCCCGGTACCGGAGCTGGCCTATCTAGACAATGGAGCATACCGCCCATAGCCGGTCGCGACCGTCAAAATCCGTCAGAAAGGGGGCCTGGCAGTGAAGGTCGCGTGCCCCCAACGGGATTCGAACCCGTGCCGCCGCCTTGAAAGGGCGGTGTCCTAGGCCACTAGACGATGGGGGCTTCTAGAAGACCATACCGCTTGCGGGAAGCCGTTTTGGTCGAACACGGTAAGTATTTGAGAGATTACATTACGGTGATAGACAGGAATATACTGCTGGGGCGCGCCAGGACGGGGGCTGGGCGACGCGACATGACGAGGAGAGGGCCTCGTACCGCGATGTGTTCGCCGTACGGGAGTTCCGCTGGCTCTGGATCGCCCAGGCCCTGTCGTTCGCCGGGGACCAGTTCGCCCAGGTCGCAATCGCGATCCTGGTGTTCCGCCGGACCGACTCGGCCTTCCTCACCGCGCTCGCCTACGCGCTCACTTACCTGCCGCCGATCCTCGGCGGTCCGTTGCTGTCCGGGCTCGCGGACCTGTTCCCGCGCCGCCAGGTGATGATCGCCTGCGACCTCGTGCGCGTGCTCACGGTCGGGCTGATGGCCGTCACCGGCATGCCGTTCTGGGCGTTGTGCGCGCTGCTGTTCGGCACCGTCCTGCTGGGCGCGCCGTTTTCCGCGGCGCGCTCCGCGCTGATCCCGGACATCCTCAGCGAGAGCCAGGTCGCCCTCGGCTCGGCGGTCGGGAACATCACCCACCAGGCGAGCCAGATCGTGGGGTTCATCACGGGCGCCGCTGTGGTCGCCGCGATCGGCAGTCACTGGACGCTGGGCATCGACGCGCTCACGTTCGGAATATCTGCTTTTATCGTTTTTATCGAGGTGAAACGACGGCCGGCAGCAGCGCGGACCCCGGGGAAGCGGCCCACCATGTGGTCGGTCTCCGCGGACGGGATCCGGATCGTATTCGGGAACCCGGCCTTGCGGACGCTGACGCTGTTCGGCTGGCTCGCCGGGTTCTACATTCTTCCTGAGGCGGTTGCCGCACCGTACGCGCACTCGCTCGGCGGGACGGCGGTCACCGTCGGCCTGCTGATGGCGGCGATTCCGCTGGGCACGGTCGCATGCGGCCTATTGCTTCAGCGGTTCACCGCCCGGTCAGCCCAGGTCCGGAGCATGGGCTGGCTCGCCATGGCATCCTGCGCACCGCTCGTGGGGTGCGTATGGAACCCGCCGCTCGCGGTGGTGCTGGCCCTCTGGGTTGTCGCCGGGGCGGGTGGCGCGTTCCAGCTCGCCGCCGCGCCGGCGTTCGTGGCGGCGCTCGAGCCGGACACGCGCGGCCGGGCATTCGGCGTGGCGCAATCGGGCCTCTGCGCGGTCCAGGGGGTCGGGATCCTGGTCGGCGGTGCCGCTGCTCAGCTCGTCGGCGCACCGATGGCGGTGAGCCTGGCCGGCCTGCTGGGCCTGTGCGCGGCAGCCGTGCTTGCCATGAACTGGGCGCAGCTTCGCACCGAAGTCCTCGCCGACTAGCGACGGCGACGGCGCGCCCCGCCTGTGGAGGTCACTGCCGGCGTTTGTTGACGAAGGACTCGAGGATCGAGCCCTGCTCGCCTTCCTCGGGAAGGATCGCCCACGCGATCAGGTATCCCAGGATGCCGAGCCCGTAGAAGATGGTGAGTACCCCGAATGCGAGCCTGATGAGGTTCACGTCCACCCCGAAGTAGGCAGCGAGCCCAGTGCAGACGCCGGCAACGATCCGCCCCTGCCGGATACGGAACAGCCGCTTGCCCCTGCTGCTGCCGTTGTTTTCACTCATGTGTGTGATGATGCCCGCAGGCTGACACGGTGTCATCAGGAATAACCCGGTTATTACCCTGAATCCAACGAGACTGATTGGAGCCGCCATGGCAACCGAAACCGACCTGCTGCGCATTGACGACCAGCTTGGCGACGAAGAGCGGCTCATCCGCGACACCGTACGGTCCTTCGCCGCCGACCAAATCCTGCCGGAGATCGCCGACTGGTTCGAGGCGGGCATGCTGCCCAGGTCCGTGCTGACCGAACTCGGCAAGCTCGGCCTCTTCGGCATGCACCTGACCGGGTACGGCTGCGCGGGGACCAGCCCGATCGCCTACGGCGTCGCCTGCCGTGAGCTCGAGGCGGCGGACTCTGGGCTCCGCAGCGTGGCTTCGGTGCAAGGGTCGCTCGCCATGTTCCCGATCTGGAAATACGGCAGCGAGGAGCAGAAGGAGGAGTGGCTCCCTCGGATGGCCGCCGGGGAAGCGATCGGCTGCTTCGGGCTCACCGAGCCTGATCACGGTTCCGACCCGGCGTCGATGCGAACCCACGCGGTGCGGGACGGTTCGGACTGGGTGCTCGCCGGGTCGAAGATGTGGATCACCAACGGATCGATCGCGGACATCGCCGTCGTGTGGGCCTCGACAGACGCCGGCATCCGGGGATTCCTGGTGCCGCGCGGCGCCCGCGGCTTCTCCGCGCGGGACATCCATAAGAAGATGTCGCTGCGCGCGTCCATCACCTCTGAGCTCGTGTTCGACTCCGTGCGGCTGCCGTCGTCCGCGGTGCTGCCCGGCGTGACCGGCCTGCGCGGGCCGTTGTCGTGCCTGACCGAGGCCAGGTTCGGCATCGTCTGGGGAGTGACCGGCGCGGCACGCACCTGCCTGGAGACGGCGGTGTCGTACTCGACGACGCGCACGCAGTTCGGCAAGGCGATCGGCGGCTTTCAGCTCACCCAGTCGAAGCTGGCGTGGATGGCCGTCCAGCTGTACCAGGCGCAGTTGCTCGCCCTGCATCTCGGGCGGCTGAAAACGGCTGGGACGCTGACCCCCGTACAGGTCAGCGCGGGGAAGATGGCCAACGCCCGGACGGCCATCGACATCGCGCGAACGGCACGCACCATCCTGGCCGCCAACGGGATCACGCTCGAGTACCCGGTCATCCGGCACGCGAACAACCTGGAAGCCGTGATCACCTACGAGGGAACGGAAGAGATCCACGCGCTCGCGCTGGGGCAGGCCCTGACGGGACTGTCGGCGTACCGCTGAGGTTTCGGTACGCTTCGTTCGGAGTGTCGCGTGCTGTTGCCCCTGCTCGGGCGGGAGCGCGCGACGCTGCGGGGTGCTAGCTCAATGGCAGAGCAGCGGACTTTTAATCCGTTGGTTCAGGGTTCGACCCCCTGGCGCCCCACCCCCGTAATCGTCAGTGTTCTGACCTTGATGGGCACACTGGCATCCCGGTATTTCGGCCGCCGCGCGACCAGCGGAGGCTGATATTGCCTTACAAGCGAGGAGTCTGGCAAAACCTTCCGTATCGCTGAGGGGGAATCGGTAACTCAAGTCCGCCGACGGTGAGCACTGGCCTAACGCCCGAACCATGCAAAGCCAGCAGCTGCGAGGCAGACTGCTACTACTACCGGAAGTAGGAAACTTGCAACGGCTCCACTACCCGAAATAATGCCAGCAAGCTCCCGGCGCCCCGCCTGCTAACCCGGTAGTACCGGCGACTTCGCATCACTTTTCGTCTTTACATCAGTTTTGGTCGCTTGCTCGCCCTTTTTGTCGGATTTTACCGACGAAAAGTGATGTGAAGTGGAGCGCGGGCCGCGCCTGCCGAACCACAGGTCACACGACACTGCTGTCATACCACGCTGAGGGATCTGGAAGCCTCGCGGCGACGACCGGCACACCGGCACACCGGCACACCGGCCCACCGCGGCGGGGCAGCCGCGGAACCCGCTCGAGGCGGGCGGCGTTGGACAGGGAAACAGGGACGGAGGCGCGATGGACCCGGACGAGCGCGAACGGCTCAACCGCGTCGTTGATCACGAGGTCAAGGGCCATTTCCCGCCCGGCGCGGTGCGGCGGGCGGTGCTGCTGCGACACGGGGACGAGCCGGGTATCGAGCCCGGGCAGTTGCGGCTGCGGGTGTTCGTCGCGGCGGATGCTGCGGCGGATGCTGCGGATGAGCAGTCCCTGGCGGCGTGGCGGGACACCCATCAGGCGGGAGTGGACGAACTCCGCCGCGACCTGTCAAGGCGGCTGCCCTCGGCCCGGGTACTCGAGCTGACATTGGACGACGCCGGACCGGACGCGCCGCGGATCACGGTACAGGACGACGGGTCGCAGGCCGCCGAGCAACTGTCGGCGCGCGAGATCGTGACGAAGGCGCTTGAGCTGTTGCGGGCTAACTACGTGTTCCCCGAGCAGGCCGAGCGGGCCGCCGCGGCGATTGAGGCGCGGCTGGCGGCAGGCGAGTATGACAGCCTGGACGAGATCGCGCTCACCGAACTCGTCACCCAGCACCTGCAGGAGGCCACCGATGACCACCACCTGGCGCTGATGCTCGGTGAGGTGCCGCCGCCTCGCGCCCGGCCGGAACCGGAGCCAGGCAAGCCGGAGGACCGCGAGGCCAGGCGGCTGGCCAGGCTGCAGAAGTTCCGGCTGGATAACTTCGGCATCCGCCGGGTCGAGCGGCTGGACGGCAACGTCGGCTACCTCGACCTGCGCCGGATGCCGGTCCCCGCCAACGCGGGCCCGGCCATCGCGGCTGCCATGGAGCTGGTCAGAGGGACGTACGCCCTCATCATCGACATGCGGCGCAACGGGGGCGGCTCGCCGGAAGGCGTGGTCTTCTGGTGCAGCTACCTGGTCGACGAACGCCCCACGCACCTCAACGACATCTTCACCGCCGAGACCGGCGAGACGAGACAGTTCTGGTCGCTGCCCTACGTGCCCGGCGCCCGCTACCTGGACCGGCCGGTCTACGTGCTGACCAGCCACCGGACATTCTCCGGCGGCGAGGACCTCTGCTACACGCTGCAGGCGGTCAAGCGCGCGGAGATCATCGGCGAGACGACCGGCGGCGGGGCGCATCCGACCCGGATGTACCCGGTCAGCCCCGCGGTCGGCATCGGCATACCGTTCGCCCGGTCGGTCAACCCCGTCACCGGGTCGAACTGGCAGGGCACCGGCGTGATACCCGACGTCGCCGTGACGGCGGAGCAGGCCTACGACGTCGCCTACGCCAAGGCCCTCCGGCACGTGCTGGCCCTGGATGACGTGCCACCGCCGATCCTGGACGAGGCCAGGGAGGCCCTGGCCTCGCGGCCGGCTACGGTGTGACCCCCGCGTGCGCTACCTGATCGTGGCCGAGGCCTACCGTGACCTGGAGCAGGTCAGCAGCCGGCTGGCGCTGACGGAGCGGCTGGCCGGGCTGCTGGCGCAGACCCCGGACGCCCTGCTGCCGACGGTGTGCTACCTGTGCCAGGGGCTGATCGCGCCGGAGTTCGCCGGGGTGGACCTCGGCCTGGCCGAAAAGCTCGCCGTCCGCGCGGTGGCCGCCGCGGCCGGCGCCGACGCCGCGCAGGTTGCCACGCTGGTGCGGGAGACGGGCGACCTGGGCCAGGCCGCGGAGCGGCTGCTGGCCCCGCCCGTTCCCGGGGCCGGTGACCGGACGGCCAGCCTGGAGGTCACCGGGGTGGTGCGCACGCTGCGCGAGATCGCCGCCGCCGAGGGCGCGGGTTCGCAGGGCCGCAAGCTGGAGCTGCTGTCCGGGCTGCTCGCCCGGGCCACTCCGCTGGAGGCCCGCTACCTGCTGCGCCTGGTGACCAAGAACCTCCGGCTTGGCATCGGCACGCCCACCATCCTGGACGCGCTGGCCCAGGTGCACGCGGGCGGCAAGGCTGCCCGGCCGGTGCTCGAGCGCGGCTACAACATCTGCTGCGACCTCGGCAAGGTGGCCGCCACCCTGGTGAGCGGCGGGCTTGCCGCGGTGGAACAGCTGCGGGTCCAGCCGGGGAACCCGGTGCGGGTCATGCTGGCCCAGCGGCTGGCCGACTCCGGGGAGATCCTGGCCCGGCTGGGCGGGCGGTGCGCGGCCGAGTACAAGTACGACGGGGTCCGGGTCCAGGCGCATCGCACCGCCGACGGAACGATCGAGCTGTTCACCCGGCGGCTCGAGGAGATATCCGAGCAGTTCCCGGACGTCGTCGAGCTGCTGGC
>Ga0187814_10000117_pt1 | contig 20417 bp, 14 predicted proteins | sample NC_S_4_FD_132450 | JGI IMG/M metagenome (GOLD analysis project Ga0187814, IMG submission 132450) | Wetland sediment microbial communities from Neuse River Estuary, North Carolina, USA - ASW-S_4 | ecosystem: Environmental > Aquatic > Freshwater > Wetlands > Sediment | place: USA: North Carolina... | reverse complement strand
GCTTGCCGCAGACGGCGAGGAATTCTTCCCATGTGGTCGGCACCGAGAGGCCCTGCGCCTTGAAGATATCCTTGTTGTAATAGACGCCGTGCGATACGGCGGCGAAGGGAACCGCGAAGCTCCTGCCGTTCTCGTCGGTCCAGGGAGCCCGCGCGAGGTCTGAATACTCGCTCTTGAGGCCGGGCAGATCGGTGACGTCGAGGAAATACCCTTCCTTGAAAATCGAGCGGCCGGTGTCGTAGGAGCGCGCGTACATCAGATCGGGTCCGATGCCCGTCTGCAGCTGGAGGTGCAGGGCCGCGTTGTAATCGGGCGGGTTGGTCGGATCGAACTTGACCGTGATGTTCGGGTATTTCTGGTTGAACGCGGCGAGCAGTTGCGTCATCTGCGCCACGTCGTCCGCGCGCCAGGAACCCATCGTAAGTTCGATTTTCGATTGCGCGAACGCCGTCGTCGACGCGAACGCGAAGAGCGACAGGACTATCGCGGGAATCGAAGCGAGTCTCGAGTTCTTCATGCTCTTCCCTCCTTGGGATTGGGTGAAAGCCAGTCTAGGGGCGCTTTCGCCGCCGGGCAATGGACGGAAGGGCGTACAAATGTCACTATTTTGTACCGGTCCGCCCCTGGTGCGCCTCTTTCGCCAGCCGGACGGCGGCCGAACGGTCGGCCACCCCCAGCTTGTCGTAGATCACGCTGATGTGATTGCGCACGGTCTGCTCGGCGATGCAGAGCTCCGCCGCGATCTCCTTGTTCGAGAGTCCCTCGACGATATGCCCGAGTATCTCGCGCTCGCGCCTCGAGAGCTGCCTGAGCCAGTCGGGTTCGGGGGGCACGGCGAATTCGGGCTTGAGATAGGCCCGCCGGATCAGGCTTTTCGCGACGCTCGGCGCGATGAGGAAGGCTCCACCGGCGATCGCCCTGATCGAGGCGATGAGTTCGGACGGCGGTATGTCCTTGAGGAGATAGCCCACCGCGCCCAGTTCGAGCGCCTCCTTGACGTACTCGTCGTCCTCGAAAGTCGTGAGCATCACGATCCTGCAGGAGGGGTGCGCCGCCATGATGGACCGCGTCGCCTCCACCCCGTCCATGCCGGGCATGCGGACGTCCATGATGACGATGTCCGCCGGGTCCTTGTCCATCGCCGCGACGGCCTCGGAGCCATTCCTCGCAATTCCGACGACCTCCATGTCCTCCGCCGAATGCTCGATGACCGTCCTGAGGCTTTCCACGAAAAGGGCCTGATCGTCGGCGAGGAGAAGTCTGATCGGCTTCACGCGACCGTCCCGGCCGCGCGTCGAGGTATGCTCGCGCTCACCACGAAACCGTCTTCGACGTTTCCCGCCGCGAGGACCCCGCCGAGGGCGGCTATGCGTTCCCTCATGCCTGCGAGCCCGATGCCCTCGTCTATCTCGCCGGCTCCTCTGCCGTCGTCGCGGACGGTGACGTGGAAATCCCGCTCGTCCTCGCGGAACGTGATGGCGATCGAGTTCGCCTTGCCGTGCCGGAACGCGTTGATCATGCTTTCCTGGATCAGCCGATATATGGACATCCACGCGACCTGGTCGAGCTCGCCGCGGGCGTTGCCGAAATCCAGACGCACGCTCACCCCCGTCACCTCCTCGAAATTGCGCGCCACCTTGATGAAGACGGCGAGGTCGGGATTGCGCGGCTCGTCGATCCTCCTGAGCTCATGGAGGGTCTTCCTCGTCTCCCTGAGCCCATCGGAAACCGAGTCGCGGGCCATCGAGAGAAGCTCGACCAGGCGGCCATTCTCCGGGCTGGCGAGAACGAGGGCGGCCTCGAGCATCATCTGCTGGTTCGTGAAGGTGTAGCCGACGATGTCGTGTATCTCGCGCGTGATCCTGTTGCGCTCGAGGAGGATCGAATCGGCCTCGGCGGTCGCGAGCGCGCTCTGGAAGCCGGCGTTGATTTCCGTGACCCGGTCGATCGCGGTCGAAAGCCGGCGCAGCTCCCTGTTCGACTTCCGCCTTGCCTCGCCGAATTCCTTCAGCGAAAGGCCCGCCGCCAGGGCGAGTCCGAGAAAGAAACCGAGAAGCAGCAGTTCGGTCGGAAGGGCTCCCCGCCGCTGCAGGCCGAAGGCGGTCACGGGCCCGGCCAGCACGAGCGCGAGAAGCATGAATGCGAGGCCGACGAAAAGAAAATCGGGCCGCGGAAAGGCCGAAGCGATCGACAGGGCCACCGCGACGCCGAGGACGAGACGGACGCCGGAGCCGGCGGACAGCGGGTAGGTCACGAGGAGATAGACGCCGATCGACAGGATGGCGGGGATTTTCCCGCCAGAGCCGGCCCCCGCGAAGGCCGAATGCAGCGAAAGACCGAGCGAGACGAGAACGAGGGCGCCGAACTGATAGTCCCACTCGGCAGGCAGCGAATCGCCGGGCCGCTCGAGGAAGTACAGGCTGACCGCCGCGATATGGCAGGAGATCGCGAGGCTGGCCGAGACAACTTCAGACATCGTGCGCGACACAGGCGAGTATCCGTTCCCGCCGCCGCGCTGTCAATGAAAGACGCCGGCGCGGACCGTCCTGGCGGGGCGCGCCGGCTCTTTGCATCTTCTCGCCCGCATGCTAGCATCGGCCCGATCATGGCAAGCAGCGCGAAATATGACGAATCCAAGATCAAGACCCTCACCAGTCTCGAGCACATACGGCTCCGCACCGGCATGTACATCGGCCGTCTCGGTGACGGATCGAACGCCGACGACGGAATCTACGTGCTCCTCAAGGAAGTCGTCGACAACTCCATAGACGAATTCATCATGGGCAGCGGCTCGAAAATCGAAGTGACGATAGAGCCTTTGCCTTCCGCCGCCCCGACCGCGACCGAAGCCCGAAGCAGGGCGGGAGCGAAGGGCGCGACCTCCGGCCCGAAATCGACCAAGACGCCCGAACGGACGCGGGTGAGGGTTCGCGATTACGGCCGGGGCATACCCCTCGGGAAAGTGATCGAGTGCGTATCGGTCATCAACACGGGCGCCAAGTACAACGACGAGGTCTTCGTGTTCTCCGTGGGCCTCAACGGGGTCGGCACCAAGGCGGTCAACGCCCTCTCCGAATGGTTTCGCGTCGTTTCGCACAGGGGCGGCGAGTACTTCGAGGCGGTCTTCGAGCGCGGCGTCCTCAAGTCGAAGAAACATGGCGCGACGCGCGAAAAGACGGGAACCCTCGTCGAGTTCGTCCCCGATCCGGAGATCTTCGGCGACTACGCCTTCAATATGGAATTCGTCGAAAGGCGCATCCAGAACTACGCCTATCTCAATACCGGCCTCGCTCTCGTCCTCAACGGCAGGGAATTCTCCTCCAAGAACGGCCTCCAGGATCTCCTCGCCGAGGAGGTCGGAGACGGAAAGTTGTACGATATAGGGTACTGGAAGGGCGACCGCATCGAATTCGCCTTCTCCCACACGGGCGAGTATGGAGAGGAATATTTCGCCTTCGTCAACGGCCAGCACACCTCCGACGGGGGAACCCACCTTTCGGCATTCCGCGAGGGGTTCCTCAAGTCGATCAACGAATTCTTCAAGGGCAACTGGCGCGGCGAGGACGTCCGCGAGGGGATCGCCGCCGCCGTGGCCGTGAAACTCAAGGATCCGGTCTTCGAGAGCCAGACCAAGAACAAGCTCGGCAATTCGGACATCAAGCCCTGGATCATGCAGGAAGTGAAGCGCGGCGTCGACGACTTTCTCCGCCGCAACCCCCCGGCCGCCAAGGCCCTCCAGGAGAAGATCGCCGCCAACGAGCGCCTGCGCACCGAGCTCAACATCGTCAAGAAGGAGGCCAAGGAGGCCGCGAAGAAGATCGAGCTCAAGATCCCCAACCTCAAGGACAGCAAGCGCCATCTGGGCGACGGCCCCGAGGGCGAGGGATCGATGATCTTCCTGACCGAGGGCATTTCGGCCGCCGGATCGATCGTGAGCGCCCGCGACGTCATGACCCAGGCAATCTTCTCGCTCCGGGGCAAGCCCGAGAACATGTTCGCGCGCAAGCGCACGGCGATCTACAAGAACGAGGAACTGTACAACATGATGATGGCCCTCGGCATCGAGAACGGCATCGAGGGGCTGCGCTACGGGAAGATAGTCGTGGCGACCGACGCGGATTACGACGGTTTCCACATCCGCAACCTCCTCCTCACCTTTTTCCTGACCTACTTCGAAGAGCTCGTCACCCAGGGTCGCGTCCATATCTTCGAGACGCCCCTGTTCCGCGTACGCACCAAACTGACGACACGCTACTGCTATTCGGCCCGCGAGCGCGACGTCGCTTCCTCCGAGCTGGCTCCGTCGGCCGGCGCGGCCGGCCCCGAAGTGACGCGGTTCAAGGGCCTCGGCGAGATAAGCCCGAAGGAATTCGGACAGTTCATCGGCTCCGACATCCGGCTGGTGCGCGTCGACGTGCAGACCTTGAAGGGGGTTCCCGAAGTGCTCGAATTCTACATGGGCAAGAACACGCCCGACAGACGGGAGTACATCATGAGGAACCTGATAAATGATCTTTGATCGGGACTGACCAATGGCCTACGTAAAGAAGCTGTTCGACGAGAATTTCCTCTACTACGCCTCGTATGTCATCAAGGATCGGGCGATCCCCGACGTCGAGGACGGACTCAAACCCGTGCAACGCCGCATCATGCACACCCTCTTCGAGGCGGACGACGGAAAGTTCCACAAGGTCGCGAACATCGTCGGCTCCGCGATGAAATACCACCCGCACGGGGACGCTTCGATCTATTCGGCATTGGTCGTTCTTGCCAACAAGGAGCTCTTCATAGACCGGCAGGGGAACTTCGGCAACCTCCTCACCGGCGACGTCGCCTCCGCGGCGCGATACATCGAGTGCCGGGCCACACCCATCGCCAAGGACGTTTTCCACAACCCCAAGATCACCGAGTGGGTCGACTCCTACGACGGCCGCAACCGGGAGCCCGAACTCTTTCCCGCGAAACTCCCCGTGGTCCTCATCATCGGCGCCGAGGGCATAGCCGTCGGCATGAGCACCAAGATCCTGCCGCACAACCCGCTCGAAGTCATACAAGCCGAGATAGCCTGTCTCAAGAACCGGAAATTCTCCCTCGTCCCCGATTTTCCCACCGGCGGCATTCTCGACGCCTCGGATTACGCGGATGGCCAGGGCAAGGTGAGGGTGCGCGCCCGTCTCGATCTCTCCGATCCCAAACGCATCGTCATTCGCGAGATACCCTACGGCACCACCACCGAAAGCATCATCGAAAGCGTCGAGGCGGCCGCCCGTTCCGGCCGGATCAAGGTCGCCTCGATAAGCGACTTCACGACGGAAAAGGCCGAGATCGAGATCCGGCTCCAGCGCGGTGTCTACGCAGAGGAATTCGTCGACGCCCTGTACGCTTTCACCGAGTGCGAGGTGTCGATTTCGTGCAACCTTCTCGTCATCAAGGACGGCCAGCCCGTCCTCATGAAGGCCTCGGAGATCGTGAGGCACCACGCCGACAGGCTCGTGGACATTCTGCGACGGGAGCTCAAGCTGGAGGAGGGCGAGCTCAAGGACGAGATACATGCCCGGACCCTCGAGCGCATTTTCATAGAGGAACGCGTCTACAAGGCCATCGAGATGAAGAGGACCCAGGAGGCGGTAGAGAAGGCCGTGATCGACGGTCTTGAGGCCTTCCAGAAGGAAATCAAGCGCGAAGTCACCCTCGACGACGTCGAGCGTCTCCTCAGGATACCCATCCGCCGCATCTCTCTCTACGACATCGAAAAGGCCAAGGCCGAGATGCAGCGCCTCAACGCGCGGCTCAAGGAGGTTCGGAGCCATCTGGCCGCCATCGTCGACTACGCGATCGCCTGGCTCGAAGGGATGGCGAAAAAACTCGGGGCCGAATGGAAGCGCAAGACCGAAGTGACGCGCTTCGGCAAAGTCGATGTCCGGGAAGTCGCCAAGCGCGACATCGTCGTCCGATACGACCGTCAGACGGGCTATCTCGGCTCGAGCGTATCGACCGGGGAAAGCCTCTTTTCCATCTCGTCCTTCGAGAAGGTTCTCGTGATCAGGCGCTCCGGCATGTGGTCGGTGGTCCCCGCCCCCGATCGGCTCTTCGTCGACCAGGGAATGCTCTATGCGGCGATCGCGGACAAGGACTCGCTGGCCGACTTGGTTTTCACGATGGTCTATCGCGAGGCCGAGCGCGGCTATCCTTGCATCAAACGCTTTCGCATCGAGGGCTGGATCATGAACAAGGACTATCAGCTCCTTCCCGAGGGAGCCCAGGTCCTCTGGTTTTCGCCCCTTCCTTCGGCCTCGTTTACGGTGGCCTACGAGAAGAAGCCCAAGATCAAGATCCGCCAGGAGACGTTTCGAGTCGAAGACTTCGACGCGAAGGGCATCAAGGCAAACGGGGTGAGGCTTGCCGCGCGAGAGTGCGCGGGCGTCGAAGGTGACCCCGCGCCCATATCCCCCGCCCAAACCGCCGAAATCCAATCACCGCCCGAACTCTTCGATGATGCGGGGAAGCCCCCGACCCGGGCCGGCACGTCATCGGCCGGGGCCGGAAAGTCGCCCGCCCGGCCGCGCACGAAGGCGGGAGCCGAGGACAAGTCCGCGGGGGGGGCAGGCAAGCGCGGTCTTCTCGCGCGGGCAGAAAAGCAAATCAAGGACGACAAGGCCCGGACCCGACGTACACCCGCGAAAAAGACGGAACCCAAGGCTTCCTCCGCCTCCAAGACCCGGAAGTCTTCCGGGTCCGGGACGAAGCCCCCCAAGCGGAAATCCGTCGACCGAAAATAGCGCGCACGACCAATTTCAAGACGGCGGACTCGTCCGTCGTCAGGGACCGACTTTTGAGATTGGCTCCGTCTATTGACAAAATCGCGAACGCAAGAGTAGTGTTCTTTCGCTCCAATGCAGCATTCCCCTGTAGCTCAGCTGGCAGAGCAAGTGGCTGTTAACCACTGGGTCCGTGGTTCGAATCCGCGCGGGGGAGCTAGTAAGTGTTTTCAGGCTAAAGAAATGGCTCCGGCATTGTCCGGAGCTTTATCTTTTCTGGCTCTCAGTGTAAGCAAAGTGTGAGCAGTTTGATCCGCGCTTTACCTCCGGCTATCTGACCGACGGGAGGTAAGATGAAAAAGCGGTATCCAGAGCCTTTCAAGCGTGATCGCAGCCCCTTCTACTACTTCACGATTCATGACGCGGGGAAGAGGCACAATATCTCGACAAAAGAGACGACCAAAGAAAGAGCCCGCATCGCCGTCCGTGCGTATGTCGACGAGCGTGAGGTTGAGACCTCGAACCTATCGTTTGCCGAGTATGCGAGGCCCTACTTCGTCTGGGAGAAAGACAAGGATCGCCCGATTTGTCCTCATGCTCGACGCATCCTCGATGAGGGGAAAAGCATCGGTCGAACGCACCCTTGCCAGTGCCGGAGCATGTTGGAACGCCACATCCTTGCCGACAGATATTTCGCCGCGCTGCGCGTGACGCTGATACGGCGTCGAGACATCATTGAACTTCGAGATCGGCTCCGTGAAAGAGGGGGGGCGAAGATCACTACCGCAAACAAGGTCATAGCTGCGGTGAAGATCATCCTCGCAGAGGCTTTCCTCAGAGCAATATACAGCCCTTTTGTTGGAAGAAAACAGGTACTATATGACAAAATAAACTTGAAAGACTTACAAAATGTAATAATATAGGGTTTATTCGGAGGCGTGCCCCATGCTTGTAGAGTTTAGGATTGGGAATTTTGGTTCGATCAAGGATGAGCAGTGCCTAAGTCTTGTCGCTATAAAGAGCAAAGAGAACAGGCCCGAGCTGATCCCTACATCCAACTCGGCTCTTCCTTTTCTCCTTCCCTGCGCTGCCGTGTACGGTCCGAACGCCAGCGGGAAGACGACCATCGTTCGAGCGCTCGGGACCATGAAGCGTATCGTGCGCGAATCCTCGAACGAGAGTAACGAGGACAGTCGCATTCCGGTTGTACCTTTCGCCTTCGATGAAGATTGTTCGCACAAGCCTTCCCACTTCGAGATTACGGTGCTGCTAGAGGGGGTCCGCTACCAATACGGCTTCGAGGTCGACGCCGACCGCGTTCACGAGGAGTGGCTCCTCGTATACGAGACGAAGAAGGCTCAGCGTTGGTTCGATCGAGACGAGGATCGCTCTGACGGCAAGGACCCGTATTCCTTCAGCCCGCTCTTCAAGGGGCAGAAGGAAATCTGGAAGAAAGCCACGAGGAAGAACGCCCTTTTTCTCTCGACCGCAGTCCAGTTGAATTGCGAGGCTCTCAGGCGGCTCTATTCCTGGATATCGCAAGAGCTGATTGTTATGTCCTCGGGGGAGCTTTCGCATGTCTTCTCGACCGCGCGGCTCGACGATCCGGCGAGGCGGGCCAATATCCTGTCGTTCATGAACGCCGCCGACTTCGGCATAAAGAGCCTCGAATCGGAGAAGCGCCACGTCCGCGGTTGGCGCGTCAAGCCGGGCCAAACCGATGTGAAACGCGAACCGGTCATCGAGGAATGGGAGCAGCCCTTCCCCCTCTTCACTCATAGTTGCCCGGGCGGGGAGGCGGTGTTCCCGCTCGAGCAGGAATCGCAGGGAACGCAGCGGTACTTCGCCCTCGCGGGGCCCTTGCTCGACATCTTGGAGCGGGGGCGCAGCCTCGTCGTCGACGAACTCGATGGGAGCATCCATCCCCTGCTGCTCAGGCGTATCTTCGAGCACTTCCTATCCAGGGCCCAGAACAAGAATGGGGCGCAGATCATCGCGACGACCCACTCGACCTCGCTGATGCGTTGGAAGATCTTGGCGCGCGATGAAATCTGGTTCACCGACAAGGGCCATGATTTGGCCACCAAACTCTTCCCCTTGAGCGATTTCGCGGCGAGGAATAACGAAGCAGTCGAGAAGAGCTACCTCGAGGGACGCTACGGGGCATTGCCCGTCCTCCTCGCCGACGGGCTCGATTCGGAGCTCATCGTCTCGGAAGGTTGCGATTAGCATGAGTTCCGGCCGGGAACGCTCTCATCGAGAGCGTGAAGAATCGAAGGGAACGAAGTTTCCCTACGAGCGCATACTGATCGTCACCGAGGGCCGGAAGACGGAACCGAACTACTTCAAGGAAATCAGGGTACAGCTCAGGCTATCCGAGTTGTTCATCAAAGTCTTGAATTGCTCGACCGGCACCGCGCCGCTGCAGATAGTCGATTTCCTCGAAGCCATCTTGAAGGGAAACAAGGCCTATGATGCGGGGTACTGCGTTTTCGATAGGGACGAGCACCCAGGCTACTCAGAGGCTATCGAGAAAGCGGGAAGACTCAATGGGAAGATGCGAAGCGACGAGGGAAGACCAATTCGAATCCGGGCCATCTACTCCAACCCCTGCTTCGAGCTCTGGCTCCTCTCCCACTTCCCCGAGCGCGTAGAACGCCACATCGAGCGGGACGAGGCCTTCTCGCTCGTAAAGAAATGCCTGCCGGGCTACGAGAAGGGATCGACTGGCGTGTTCGCCAGGACGCGCGACAAGCTGGACGAGGCCTACGTCCATGCTGAAAGGATGCGCAGGCTCTGCCAGGACAGGGACACGGATAATCCTTGGACTCTGGTCGATGAACTCGTCAAAAAGCTGCTCTCACAGGGGAAAGCATAAATCTTTTCTGGGCCCCGGGCGCGACCGGGCGGGAATCGCAACAATTGCGAATAGATCGTTTCCCCGCCTCCGGACAGAGCCGCGGCGGGTCGGGAATCATTGTCCATCGGTCGGATTCTCCTTATGCTGAACCTTCAAGATCTTGAACCCTTCGAGTTGTCCGGGCGGCGGAATGGCCGAGACGACCATCACGATCCAGCGAGGTCCCAGTGGATCCGATTATCCTGACCGAGGAGATGAAAGAAGCCATCGCTCTCCTCGCGGACGAGAACGAGCGCTTTATCTGGATTTCCGGCCGCGCCGGCACGGGCAAATCGACCTTTCTCCACTATCTCAGGACCGAAATCCGGCCCCGGAACGCGGTCTACCTCGCTCCCACCGGCGTCGCGGCCCTCACCATAGGCGGACAGACGATCCACAGCTTTTTCTGGATCGATCCCGGCGAGAAAGTCTACATCGAAACCAAGCTCGATTCCGATCGGGAAGACCGCCTTTTCCCCCTCCTCGCCGCGGTCGAGACGATCGTCATCGACGAGATATCGATGGTCAGGGCCGACCTCCTCGACGAGATGGACCGCCGAATGCGAAAGGCGAAGGGGAAGCCGCGTCTTTCCTTCGGCGGAGCGCGTCTCGTGCTGTTCGGCGACCCCTATCAGCTGCCGCCTGTCGGCCCCGAGCCCTCGACCGCCGCGGGCGCGCTCTTCGAGGGGCGCTACAAGAGTCCGTTCTTCTTCTCCTCCCAGGTTCTCCGCACTCGCGCGCGGAAAATTCGGCGGGTGGATTTCACTCGGGTTTTCCGGCAGAGCCAGACCGACTTCCTCGCGACCCTCGATCGTTGCCGTTCCGGCATGGTGACCGAGGCCGATCTCGACCTTCTCCAGTCGCGCGTCCTCTCCGAAGGCAAGAAGCCGCCCTCCGATCATCTGGTGCTTACGGCGAAGAAGGATGAAGCGCTGCGCCTCAACCGCTATCGCCTCGAAGCCCTTCCCGGTCCCTCGCGCGTTTACGCGGCGATCGCCTCGGGACATTTCGCGAAGGCGCTCGATGAGGAGGAACTCCCCGCGCCTCGGGAGCTGGAACTCAAAAAAGGCGCCCGCGTCATGTTCACCGTGAACGACCCCGGGCGCCGATGGGTGAACGGGACTCTGGCGACGATCACCGAGCTCGGAGACGAGAGCGTCACGCTTCGGGACGAGACCGGGGAAATTCGAGTCGAACCCCATGTCTGGAAAAAAGTCCGCTTTGCGCTTCGCTCGAACCGACTCGCCGAAGAGGTCGTGGACGAGTACAGGCAATACCCCTTCGTGCTCGGCTGGGCCGTCACCATTCACCGCGCCCAAGGGCGGACCCTCGAAAAAGTCTTCGTGGACCTTTCCCGCGGGGCCTTCGCCTCCGGCCAGGCCTATGTCGCGATCTCCCGTGTCACGCGTCTGGAGGGCCTCCTCCTTCGCACCCGTCCCCACGCGCGTGACTTCTTCGTCCACGAGCGAGTGAACTCCTTCCTGGACTATATCGAGCGCAGTGAGGGAGACCACAGCTCGGAGTGAGAGCCTCCGATCCGGGCAAACCCATCGCGCAGCGAGCAGCCTTTCATTCGTTTTTTAACTGCTCTGTCGCGGGTCGGTCTCATCTTCCCGCGAACAAGCAAAATCACGGGAAGGAGAGGCTCTTTCACAATGCAGCCGCATTTTGAAAGTGCTGCATTGAAATGCGGCATTTGCGTACGACTTCGCGGAAACCGGAGCAAATGCAAAGCCAATTTGAAAAGTGACCGATTTTTGAAATTGGCTCAGGAGTCCGCCCGATTGCCAAGAGTGGGACTCGACATGGTGCGGACGCGATTCTGATCGATCGCAAGCGAAATCTCGCCTGACACGCGGCCGGGCGAAGTCCGCTGCTTTGGGCCGCCACCGAGGGTTGCCGCGAAATACTTGAGCCCGGGAATCGGGTTTCGCCGTTGACCATCTGAAATGCCTCATGTCCCTGTCTTTCCGGAAACGCGAAGATCCATAAAGAATCAGTATCGCGTTAAAATTCAAGGATAGAGTGGAGATCGGCTTCCTTCGGCGACCATTCCATGCGATGTTGCGTTCTTTCAGGATCATGACTTGGCGCGAGTTTCGCCCCGACGTACGCCTGATTGACGGAAACGAAGGAACTGTATGAAATCTCTGACGATCAACGAAGATTGGTGGTCCGTATTTCTCGGTCTGGCCATCGTCTTGGCGGCCGTAGTCGCCATGGAATCGGGCAATGTATTTGATGCGGTCAAGGCATCGGTTCCGGCGGCCTGGCCGGCTCAGCCTCTGCTCAAGGGGTTTTCCGGCGAATGGCCGGCCATGGTGGCCGTTCTCGTCGTGCTCGGACTCGGGACAGGCATCGGAGTTTTTGCCATGGGCGGGAAGGTCGGCGCGTATCTCGGCGGTTTCAGCCTCTTTGCGCTCGGCTCCATCGTCGTCTTGATCATCGGGAGTCAGCAGACCATCAAGACATACGGGCTCGAATACCCTTTTTGGGCCCTCCTCATAGGACTTGGCATCGGCAATCTCCTCGAAATCCCGTCCTGGTTCCACGAGGCGGCCGGGCGGACCGAGCTCTTCATAAAAACCGGAATTGTACTTCTCGGCGCGAGCTTTCCCTTTACGACTATCGTTCAAGGAGGAGGTTGGGGTTTCCTGGAGGCCCTTGTCATCGTCGCCGCGGGCTTCACGACCGCTACCCTTGTCGGTCGTGCTTTTGGTTTCGAGAACCGTTTTATCGCCGTACTCGGCGCGGGCGGATCAGTCTGTGGAGTCTCCGCGGCGATCGCCGTAGGCTCGAGCGTCGACGCCGATAAGAAACAAATCGGCTATATCGTCTCCCTGGTCGTCGTCTTCGCTCTTGCTCTGGTCTTTGTCCTTCCCCTGGCCGCCGGCCTGCTCGGCTTCGACCCGGTTGTTGCCGGAGCCTGGATAGGCGGATCGGAACTCGCCGACGCCGCGGGTCTCGCTTCCGCGACGTTGGTGGGCGAGAAAGCCGTCCGCGCTTTCCTGCTCGTGAAGCTGAACCGCGATGTCTTCATCGGGTTCCTTTCTTTTGGTCTCGCGACGCTCGCCTTGACTCGATGGAAAAGGAAGGAAGGCGCCGGCGCGCGGCCGGCCGCCGGCATGATATGGGATCGGTTTCCAAAATTCGTACTCGCCTTCCTGTTGGCTTCCGCCCTGGTGACGGCGCTTACCTCGAGCCTCGGCAAGCAGGCCGTGGACGCGCACCTTGCGGGGCCGCTCAATACTGTCAGAACGTGGTTGTTCGCGTTGGCGTTCCTCTGCATCGGAATCAACACGAAATTCAAGGATCTTCGAAGCATCGGCGCCAAGCCGGTGATCGCCTTTTCGGCCGTCGTCCTCGTCAATTTCCTGGTTGGCTGCCTGTCCGCGTGGCTCTTTTTCGGAGGCGTCTTCGGCCGCCCCCTAGGCTGAAAGCGATCGTCTCGAGGCTCGCCGTAGGGCTTTCCCAACGGCGTTCCTCGCGGCCTCATTCCGAGAGGGAGCGGATGAACTTTTGGGCCGAGAGGGCCGCCACCGTGCCGTCGGAAACGGCAGTGGTGATCTGCTTGAAAGGTTTCGAGCGAAGATCGCCGGCGATGAAGACCCCGGGCAGCTTTGTCGCGAGCGTCATCGGGTCGGCCTCGGCGCCGCCCCAGCGGTCGAGGGGAAGCTGGCCGTCGAAGAGCTGGGTCTGGGGGACGTAGCCGACGAAGACGAAGACACCCGCCCCTTCCTTGAGGACGCTGCGCTCGCCGGTCTTGAGATTTTCGACCTCGAGCCCCTCGAAGCCCGTCGCATCGGAGCCGTGAAAGGCCCGCGGCTCGTGGCTCCAGAGCACCTTGATCTTCGGGTTTTTCAGGGCTTGTTCGGCCGCGGTCTTGTTGGCCTGGAACTCGTCGAATTGATGGACCATCGTGATCGAGTTGACGAACTCGGCCAGAAAAAGGGATTCCTCGACCGCGCTGTTGCCCCCGCCGATGACATAGATGTCCTTCCCCTCGTAAAAGCGGCCGTCGCAGGTCGCGCAATAGGAGATGCCGCGGCCGAAGAGACTCTGCTCGCCGGGTATGCCGAGCTCGCGGGGCTTGGCTCCCGTGGCGATGATGAGGGCCTTGGCGCGGATGCGCTTGTCGTCGTCGATGTCGATTTCTTTCTTTTCGAGATCGAGGCGGACGATCTCCGCCGAACGGACTATCCTCGCCCCGCTTTCCTCGGCCTGCTTCGTGACCTTTTCCATGAGGGCGTAGCCGCCGATCTCGCCGTCGGTGCCGGGATAATTGGCCACCATGTGGGTGAGGTTGACCTGACCGCCCGGGTTGCCCTGGTCTATGAGCAGTGTGTTGATCTTCGCCCGGCCGGCATAGATCCCCGCGGTGAGGCCAGCCGGGCCAGCCCCGATAATAGCGAGATCCACCTCTTCGGTCTTGCGGTGGATGCCGAGGGTCCTGTCGGGGAGGCCGAATGCGTCCACGATCGTCCGCTTGATTTCGCTTTTCTTGATGGCCCCTGAGAGGCGGGGCGCAACTTCCCTGCCGTCTTTATAGAAGAGAAGGGTGGGGCTGGATTTCACGCCGAGTGCCCTGGAGTGCTCGCGGTCGCCTTGACGGAAGATCTTGTAGAAGGCGATTTCCTCGTGGTAGAGGTCGGCGAAGAACTCGAACTTCGGGGCGAGCGCCTCGCAGGGCGAACAGTCCTGCGAATAGAAATCGACGATCGCGAGGCCTCTTCGCTTCAGGACTTTTTCGTCGTACTCTGCTGCGATGATTTCGGCATGCATGTGGTTCCTCCATCAAAGGGATTCGTGCCGCGGACGCGGGCTGTAAGGGAATCAGGCCGTGGCCCGGCTGGGGTCGCCGGTCAGCTTTCGTAGCCTTATCACCTGAGCTGTTTATGATATATAGTGAAAATACTATTTTGCTGCGCAACCGTCAAGAGCGAGGGAGGGGAATGTGAGTTTGCGAGCCTGAGCTGTTTTCCCTCCTTCACTTTTCCACGGTCATCGAGACATTTCTCGGCAAGGCGAGGCCACAGGCGACTTCCACGGCTTTTACGATCGCGGAGGGAACGGGGCAGGCCGCATGTTTGCAATGCCTGGCCGCCGCGAGATATACGGGGTTTTCGAGAAAAAGCTTGAAAGCCGCTTCGTAGGCGTCCGTCGCTCCGACATCCGCTTCGAGAGCCTGGACGGCTTCGCATTCCGACTCGATCCGAATCGCGCAGATTCGATCATTTTCCGATTCGGCCGAAATCATCGTCTTGAGTCCGCAGATGCCGGGGTCGACCGCCAAATGAGCCATTTCGAATCCCTCCTTGGCCATATATGCCATTCCGCGAATATACCATGATCGGCCGCCTGTGCCGCCATGCGTCTTGCGACGGGGCTCAAAGTTCCATAAACTCGTGACGTGACAATGACGGCTGGCCGACGCGAACGTCATTCCGAAAGTGCGGCGGCACGATTCGCGGGACGATTTTCATCGGTATTTTCCCTGGCGATCCTGGCAGGTCTCGTCCTCTCGCAGCAGCCCGACAGGGGGGCGGCCCCGGCGCAGTGAATGTCGAGCGCGACCGGGCCGGAAATCGATCGGGGCCGCTCCTACACCTTCGTCCTCCCCTCCGCCCCCTTCCCGGACGCGGCGCGGGACGCCGGCTACACTCTCGACGATGGCTTCTACGACCGCGACGATCACTATGCCGATTCGTCGGTCTCCGTCTTCGTCCCGCCCCGCTGGAAACCCCGGGGCCGCGTTGACCTGGTGTTCTTCTTCCACGGGTGGATGAGCTCGCGAGAGGACGCCATCGCGGGTTTCGACCTCTTCGACCAGTTCTCGGCGAGCGGCATCAAGGCCCTCCTCGTGGTTCCCGAGACCGCCGTGAACGCTCCCGATTCCTTCGGAGGGAAGTTCGAGGATTCGGGCGGCTTCGAGCGCTTCGTTTCCGATCTGCTGGACACCCTCGACGCCGATGACATCGTTCCCGGCGCGCAGGTCGGAAGGATCGTCCTCGCGGGACATTCCGGCGGGTACCGCGTCATCGCGGCCATACTCAGAAGGGGAGGGCTCACCGACGAGGTGCGAGAAGTCTGGCTTTTCGACGCCCTCTATGCCCGTGAGAGCGCTTTCGCCGACTGGATATCGAGCCGGCGGGGACGCTTCGTCTGCGTGTCGTCGAGGGGGAGCGATACGGTCGAAAACGCCGATTCCCTCGCCTCGATTCTCAGGGCAAGGGGAGTTGCCATGGCTTCCGCCGAAGACTCCGACGGGGACGAGATCGCACTCGGGGGCCCCGTCGTTTTTCTCACCAGCGACGCCGATCACTTCGGCGTCGTCCACGATCACTCCGAATTCAAGGACTTCCTCGAGACGAGCGCCTATCTCGGCGAGCGCCACCGCCCCGTCTTTATCGCCGCCCGGACAGACGACCGACTTCGACTGGCCGAAGGCGCTTCATCCGCGCCGGCACCGGGCCGACAATGAGGAATCGTGTCTGATATGGAGCGGATTGGATGAGCGCCTGCCCTGAATGCGGATTCGAACTGCCCGCGGAGGGAAGTTGTCGGGTCTGCGCTACGCCGCGCCCCGCGGGGAAGGGCGACGCTCCGAGAGGGGCCGGCTTCGTCCGCTTCTTCCTGCCCGCGGTATTTGGGCTCTGTTGCATCACCCTCGGACTCTCTCTCTATTTCGATCTCGCGCCGCGCTCGGGAGCGGTCGACACGACCGTCGTCGCCGAAGACCCCGGAGCCCAGCCCGTCGCAGCCCAGGCCTCCGGGGCCAATGGCTCGGGAGCCGATGTCGCGACCCCGACCGCTCCCCAACTCGTCATATCCCCGAAGATCCTCTATTCCGCGAACTTCCTGCCGATCGATCCTCGAATTCCGGTCCGGGAGGACCCCGCGGCCATCCCCCTGGCCAAGCACAATCCGCCCCTCGATTCGCGACAATCCTTCGTCGCCTGGATGCTCGCCCATACCAAGGAAAAGGAATTCCAACTCGTGAAGAAATGGGATCGCTCCCGCGTCATCCTCGCCCGCGGCGAAGTGCGCAACAAGGCGGTGCTCGAAGCCTTCCTTTATACTCCCCGCGAATACTTCGCGCGCTCCTTCAACGCGAAAAAGGCATATGACGACACGGCCATCCCCATTGGCTTCGGACAGACGATATCGGGGCCGCACATGGTCTCCCACATGACCGACTCGATCGCGCCCCTCCGCACCGACAGGATCCTCGAGATCGGGACCGGCTCCGGTTATCAATCGGCCGTCCTTTCCGAGCTGTCGAAGCAGGTCTACACGATCGAGATCGTGCCGGCTCTCTATGCCGAAACCGATGCCCTCTATCGAAGGCTCGAGAAAAGCTATCCGGAGTACTCCAAGGTGACGAGAAAAAACGCCGACGGCTACTACGGTTGGCCCGAGCACGCGCCCTTCGACAAGATCATCGTGACCGCGGGCATCGACCACATTCCGCCGCCGCTTCTCGCCCAGCTCGCGCCCGGCGGCATCATGGTCATCCCCGTCGGGCCGCCCTCGGGCCAGACCGTCCTCAAGGTCGTGAAGCGACCCTTGCCCGGCGGCGGTTTCAGCTTCGAGCGCAGCGACATCTACCACGGCCGCAAAGTCATCTTCGTGCCATTCACCTCGGACAAGGGCAGCGCCCACAGTCTCGACGACGCCCAAGGGGCCCAATGATGGGACCGCGGATCGCCTCGTTCCGGCTGGCGGGTCTGTTTCTCGTCAGCATGGCGCTCGTCGCCTACGAGCTCGCCGTCATGCGCGTGTTCGCCGTGGGCTCCTGGTCCAACTTCGGGAGCATGGTGATCAGCATCGCCCTCCTCGGATACGGGATCGCGGGGACTGTCCTGACCCTTCTCGAACGGCGCATAGCAGCGAATCCCGACCCCTGGCTGGCTTGGACCGCGGCGATCCTCGGACCCGCGATGGCGCTGGCGGAATGCGCGGCCCAGCTCGTGCCCTTCAATCCGATCATGATCACGACCGACCGGATGCAGTTGCTGTGGATCGCCTCGTATTACGCGATCTATTCGCTGCCCTTCGTCACGGGGGCTCTTTTCATCGGCGCGTCCTTCGTCGCCTTCAGGTCGAGAATCCACTCCCTCTATTTCTGGAACATGCTCGGCTCGGGGCTGGGCGGCTTTCTCGTGCTCGGGCTCCTCTACCTCCTTCCGACCGACAAACTGGTGGCGCCCCTCGTCGCCCTCGCCGCGCTCGGGGCCTTTCTCGCCGCCGTCGCGAGGGACGGGAAGGGGCTGGTAGTGCCGCCGCGCCGCATGGCGATGGCCATGGGCGGATTTGCGATCGCTCTGGTCGGTCTCGGCCTTTTCGGCGGCATCAAGGTTTCGGAATGGAAACCCGTGAGCTACGCGGAGCAATTCCCCGACGCGCGACGCGTCTATCATGCCTTCGGACCCACGGGAGAATTCGACGCGTGGCGATCCTCCTTCTTCCACCTCGCGCCCGGTCTTTCGGACAACGCGAGTTCGGGGGTCGCCAAGATGCCCACCGACGCCTTCCTCGGCCTCTACGTCGACGGCGACGGGCCGATCGGCATCATGAGGCGCCTCGCCAAGGACGAGGAGTCCTATTTCGACTACCTTCCCATGGCCGCGCCCTATCTCCTCCTCAAGGAGCCGCGCGTCCTCCTGCTCAGGATGGGCGGAGGCATCGGCGCCTACGCCGCTCTCTATCACGGCGCGAAGGACGTGACCATCGTCGAACCCGATCCGGCCCTCGTCCACATGATGCGCGACGTGCCCTTCTTCCGCCGGTACACCGGCGATCTCCTCGCCGATTCCCGCGTCGATCTCGAGCGGACGGAGCCTCGCGCCTACGCGGCGAGCTCCCGGAAGACCTTCGATCTCGCGGAGATCGGCCTCGTCGATTCGGTGGGCCTTTCGACCACGGGCGGCTATCCGGTCGTCGAGAACTATCTCTACACCGCCGAGGGAATAGCCTCGTACCTGGACCGACTGTCGCCGGGAGGGCTGCTTTCCATCACCGTGTGGAACAGACTGTCGCCGCCGCGCAACGTGCCCAAGCTCATCGCGACGGTGATCGACGCGATGCGCCGCCGCGGCGTCGCCGATCCGCGCGCCGACCTTTTCATCTACGACCAGCTCCTCTCCACGGCCACCATCCTCGTCAAGAACGGCCCCTTCGACGCCTCCGAGCTCGGAACTCTCCGCGGATTCTGCTCGCGCATGTCCTTCGTGCCCTGCTGGTATCCCGGGATGGGAGCGCCGGCGATCGACATGGCCGGGGTGCTCGCCGCCTACCGCTCCCAACTCGACCCGTCGGCCCCCCAGTCGCCCGCGTCGGCGGCGACCGGTTCGGTCCAGAACTCGCAGGACGCCACCGATTTCCTCCAGGAGGATCTCTATTATTGGACGGTGTCGGCCCTGTCGGGGGGCGATGCCGGGAAGTTCCTGGCTTCCTACGTGTTCTCGATCGCGCCCGCGACGGACGATCGTCCCTATTACACGGGTTACGTCAAACCCTCGGAGCTCAGGCTCGTCGCGGACAACATCCGCGATCTTTCCGAGGAATGGGGCTATCTCCTCCTGGTCGCCACCCTGGTCCTCTCGGTCGGCGCGGGTATCGTCATAATACTGATACCCATGTTGGCCCGCAGGCGCGAGCTGTTCGCGAGGCGGAAGGGCACGGTGAGGGTCGTCCTCTATTTCGCCGCCCTCGGCGTGGGCTACATGCTCGTCGAGATTTTCCTCATCCAGCGTCTCACTTTCTTTCTCGTCGACCCGATATTCTCGAACTCGATCGTCATCACGACGATGCTCGTCCTTTCGGGGCTGGGAAGTCTCGCCGCCGGCTCGTCGCGCGCCCGGCCGGGCTCGCTCGTGGCCCTGGCGGTCGCCGGCATCGCGGTTTCATGCCTCTTCTACGCGGTCGCCCTGCCCCCGATCGTGGACGGCCTCCTTGGCCTCGCCCTGCCGGCCAAGATCGGCATCGCCGCCCTGATCATCGCCCCCGCGGCCTTCTGTCTGGGCATACCCTTCCCGACCGGTCTCTCGGCGCTCTCGCGCAACCGTCCGGGGCTCATACCCTGGGCCTGGGGAGTGAACGGAGCGCTTTCGGTGACCGGCACGGTGCTCGCCCGCCTCGTCTCGGTTTCGGAGGGCTTCGACATCGTGCTCGGCCTGACCGCCGTCCTCTACGTCCTCGCTCTCCTCGTCTGGTCGGGGAACGAGGCGGGCTCCGCGAAGAGGGCCGAGGCAGACTCCCGACCGAGCAAGCGACCAATATGAAGGCCCCCATCTATCTCGACTACAACGCGACGACCCCCATCGATCCCTTCGTCGCCCAGGCCATGCGCCCCTTCCTGGAGGGTGGTTTCGGCAATCCCTCGTCGTCGCACAGCTTCGGAATGGAGGCGCGGCGGGCCGTCGAAACGGCGAGGGCCAGCCTCGCCGCCCTCGTGGGCGCCAAACCCGAGGACATCGTCTTCACCAGCGGCGGCAGCGAGGCGAACAATTTCGCCATCAAGGGCGCGGCTTTCGCCCGCAGGGATCGCGGGCGTCACCTCATAGCGAGCGCCGTGGAGCATCCGGCCGTCGTCGAAGTGCTCCGCTGGCTCGAAACGCAAGGTTTTCGCGTGACCCTTCTCCCGGTGGACAGCCACGGAATGGTCGATCCGGCCGACCTCGAGCGCGCCATCGCCTCGGATACCGTCCTGGTCTCGGTGATGCACGCCAACAACGAAGTCGGCACGATACAGCCCATCG
>Ga0187814_10000116_pt1 | contig 20533 bp, 15 predicted proteins | sample NC_S_4_FD_132450 | JGI IMG/M metagenome (GOLD analysis project Ga0187814, IMG submission 132450) | Wetland sediment microbial communities from Neuse River Estuary, North Carolina, USA - ASW-S_4 | ecosystem: Environmental > Aquatic > Freshwater > Wetlands > Sediment | place: USA: North Carolina... | reverse complement strand
TCGCCAAGTACAAGCTGGACCTTCCCGTCTCGGAGGCGCTCAGCTAAGCCCGTTAGCCCGCAGACTGCAGCGACCCCGCGGGGAGCAGCGGAAGCGACCGCAGCCGCCGGCCAGTGGCGGCGAAGATCGCGTTGCCGATGGCTGGCGCGACGGCGATCAGCGGCGTCTCCCCTGCCCCCGCGGACGGGATGTCCGGACGGTCGATCAGCACCACGTCGATGGCTGGCACGTCACTGAACCGCGGCACCCGGTACGCGGCGAGCTGCGGGCTGACCAGCCTGCCGTGGTCGAGCCGGACCTGCTCGAACAGCGCGCCGCCGAGCGCCATGACCGTGCCGCCTTCGATCTGGCTGGTGACCGTGTCCGGGTTGACGACGGCGCCGCACTCGTAGCCGGTCACGATCCTGGTCACGGTGACGTCCCCGCCGGGACTCACCGACACCTCGGCGCAGGTGGCGACCCGGCCGCCCTTTTCCATCCCGACCGCGCACCCCCAGCCGTGGCCGGGCGCCGCTTCGCGCGGGCCTGCCTCCCGGCCGGAGCGCGCGGCGGCCGCGCGCAGCACGGTGGCCAGCCGCTCGTCGGCCAGGTGGCTGAGCCGGAAGACGAGCGGGTCGGCGCCTGTCGCGTGCGCGAGCTCGTCGACGCACGACTCCCTGGCGAAGGTGTTCGCGGTCGCCGCGAGCGCCCGGTACGGCCCCTGGGCCAGCGGTGATGCCGCGGGCTGATACCTGACCCGCCAGTTGGCGCAGCGGTACGGGAACGAAGTTCCCTGCGCGCCGGCGTTGATGTCGGTGAAGTCCCAGGCGGCCAGCTCGCCGCCCTGGTCCGCGCCGGCCCGGACGTCGATGACGGCCATCGGCCGCAGGTACCCCCAGGTGAACTCCTCGGCCCGGCTCCAGTGCACGCTGACCGGCCGTCCCGCCGCCCGGGCCAGGCGGGCCGCCTCGATCGCGTTATCGCCGTGCTTGCCGCCGAATCCGCCTCCGGTCGGCGGGACGATCACGCGCACGTCAGCCTCCGCGATGCCAAGCTCGGCGGCCAGCCGTGACCGCACCGCGAACGGGACATTGCACCCGGCCCGCACGGTCAGCCGTCCGCGGTCGTCCCAGGCGGCCACGGCGGCCGACGTCTCCAGCGGCACGTGGGCCAGGTAGGCGGTGGTGTAGGTGGCCCGCACAGTGACCGCCGCCTTCGCCAGGGCCGCGGCGGCGTCGCCCTCTTCCAGGTCCACCGGGTGTTCCCAGCCCTGGCAGGCCACGGGATGCTCGCGCAGGTAGCCGGCCATGTCGGCCGCCGGTTCCGCTGGCGGTTCTGCTGGCGGCGCCCAGTCCGCCGTGATCATCGCCACCGCCCGGCGGGCCGTCGCGGGATCGGGCGCCGTCACCCCGACGAAGTCTCCGTCGCGGACCACGGTCACTCCGGGCAGCCGTTCGGCCCGGCTGGCATCGGCGGCGAGCAGCCTGTCGCCCGGTCGCGGCGGGCGGAGCACGGCACCGTGGAGCATCCCGGGCAGCCGCAGATCCGAGCCGTAGGCCCGCTCGCCGGTGACCACGCCGAACCGGGACGCGGTGTGCCCCTCGCGGCCCGCCACCCGCCAGGCCGCCGGGTCGGTCAGCGGCGGCTCGTCCGCCAGCACCTCCAGCCGGCGCTGGCCGGCCACGAGCTCGCCGTAGGCCAGGCGCGCCCCGCCGGGGCCGGTGACCTCGCCGTCCTGCGCTCCCAGCAGCGCCGGGGCAGCACCCCAGCGGCTCGCGGCGAGGGCGGTCAGCACCTGGCGGGCCCCCGCGGCGGCGAGCCGCAGCGGCAGGCCGGCGTCCGGCATCGACCGGCTGCCGAAGGTTCCGATGTCGAACGGGCACAGATCGGTGTCGCCCTGCACGAGCGTGACCTGGCCGAGTGGCACGGCCAGTTCCTCCGCCACGAGCAGGCGCAATGCCGTCTGGTTGTCCTGGCCGATGTCGACCTTGCCGGTGAACGCCGTCACCGCGCCGGAGGGGGCGAGGTGGATCCAGGCCCCGCCGCCAGTCGCCCACATTCCGGGCGCCGGCTCCGCCGGCGGCCACACCACCACCAGCCCGTCGCCGAGGATGCCGAACCAGTCCCGGTCGGCGGGGTCAGCCAGGTCCCACGGATGCCTCGGGCGGGGCAGCGGCTTCGCGGGCGCGACGTCCTCGGGTTCCCCAGGTTGTCCGGCACGCGGCTGGGCGGCGCTGCGCACGGCCCGCGTTATCCGCGGGTAGCAGCCGCACCGGCAGATGTTCGGCTGCATGGCCGCGTTGATGTGGTCGCCGGAGGGATCCGGCTCCGCGGCGAGCAATGCCGCGGCCCGCAGCGCCATCCCCGGCGTGCAGTAGCCGCACTGGCTGGCCCGCTCGTCCGCGAGCGCCCGCTGCACCGGGTGCAGGTGCCCGTTTGCCGCCAGCCCCTCGATCGTCGTGACCGACTTGCCCGCGACGTCGCCGATCGTCGTCCGGCAGGCCAGCACCGCGATCCCGTCGACGAGCACGGTGCACGCGCCGCACTCGCCCTCGCCGCAGCCCGGCTTTACCCCGGTGAGGCCCAGGCCGGACCGCAGGAACCCGAGCAGGGTGCGCGCCGGCGGCCCGGTCAGCTGGCAGGTCTTGCCGTTCACGATCGCGCTGGACGCCGGCCCTCCGATGCTGTTGCTCATGCTGGGCCCCCTCGTCGTGGCTGCCGTGTTCCTCCCAATGAACGTGTTCCGGCCGCTACCGGGTAGACCCGAAGGTCCCGAGCGGGCGGCGAACGGGATGCGGAGTGGATGGGCCATCGAGCACGTCGGGGGCGGACCGGCGCCGGTGAGTGGGCGGAACCGCGGCGGCGTGGCACGCTGGGGGGATGCAGGCGAAGCGGCGTGCGGCCGCGAACGGGCCGGGCGCCAACGGGGAGGCGGTGCCCGCGCGGGTGCATCCTGAGACCGTGCGGCGGATCGAGCGGTCGATGGGCGCGCTCAGCACCGCGGCGATCGCGGCGATGGACGAGCGGCTGCCCTGGTTCCGCAAGCTGTCGGCGGAGAACAGGTCGTGGCTTGGCCTGGTCGCGCAGGCCGGGATCGCCGCGTTCGTCGACTGGATCCAGCATCCGGAACGGGCCCGTCCCGCCGCCACGGAGGTATTCGGCACCGCCCCCAGGGAGCTGGCCCGGGCCGTCAGGCTCCAGCACGCGGTCGAGATGGTCCGGGTGATCATCGACGTGGTGGAGACCCAGGTGGACACGCTCGCCGCGCCCGGCGCCGAGGCCGAACTGCGCGAGGCGGTGCTCGTCTACGCGCGGGAGATCGCGTTCAGCGCGGCGCAGGTGTACGCGCGGACGGCGGAGGCGCGCGGCGCCTGGGACGCCCGGCTCGAGGCCCTCGTCGTCGACTCGCTGGTGCGTGGCGAGGCGGCCGAGTCGCTGCCCTCGTGGGCGTCCGCGCTGAACTGGTCGTCGTCCCCCGTCTCGGTCATCGCCGGCACCATCGACGGCGAGGAGGCCGAGCCGGTCATCGAGGAACTGCGCGCGATCGCCCGGCGGGCCCGGCTCGACCTGCTCGCGGGCGTGCAGGGCAGCAGGCTGATCGTGGTGCTCGGCGGCGCCCAGGACCCGATGGCGGCCGCCGAACGGCTGGCCGGCCGGTTCGGCCCGGGCCCGGTCGTGGTCGGGCCGCCGGTCCGGGACCTGCGCTCGGCGTCGGCCAGCGCCCGCGCCGCGCTCGCCGGGCTGCGCGCGGCGTCCGCCTGGCCGGACGCGCCGCGCCCGGCCAGCGCGGACGAACTGCTGCCCGAGCGCGCGCTTGACGGCGACCCGGCCGCCGTCGACGCGCTCGTCGACGGCGTGTACGAGCCGCTGCTGTCCGGCGGCACGGCGCTGCTCGACACGCTCACCACCTACCTGGAGCAGGGATCATCGCTCGAGGCGACGGCGCGGATGCTGTTCGTGCACCCGAATACCGTCCGCTACCGGCTGCGCCGGGTCACCGAGCTCACCGGGTATACCCCCGCGGACGGTCGCGAAGGCCACACCCTCTGGACGGCGATCATCCTTGGCCGTCTCGCCGCCCGCCACGGCTAACGCCGCCGGAACGCCGGGGGTGACGGGGCGGTGACGGGCCGGTGAACTCTATTTGGAGGAAACCTACAAATCTTGCGGCTAGAAGTTCGTTACGTTCGTTATCGGAGTAGCGGACATCTACAGGGCAAGGTTAACAGCGTGCTGATTTTCACCGCGCCTGGGCAGGGCGCGCAGACCCCCGGCTTCCTCTCGCCCTGGCTCGAACTCCCCGGCTTCGCCGAGCAGATCGGCGGCTGGTCCGAACTCGCCGGGCGGGACCTGATCCGGCTCGGCACCAGCGGCGGCGCCGAAGAGATCACCGACACAGCCGTCGCGCAGCCGCTGCTCGTGGCGGCGGCCCTCGCGGTCGCCGGGCTGCTCGGCGAGCCCGACGCGGCGGCCGGGCACAGCGTGGGTGAGCTCGCGGCGGGCGCCATCGCCGGCGTGCTGAGCGCGGGCGACGCGATCCGGCTGACCCAGGTGCGCGGCGACGCGATGGCAGCGGCCACCGCGGCCGAGCCGACCGGCATGATCGCCGTGCTCGGCGGCGACCGGGCCACCGTGCTCGCCGCCATCGCGGAAGCCGGGCTCACCGCGGCGAACGTCAACGGCGCCGGGCAGATCGTGGCCGGCGGCACCCTCGGGCAGCTGGCGGAGTTCGCCGCGAACCCGCCGGCGGGCGCGCGGCTGCGGCCGCTGCGCGTGGCGGGCGCGTTCCACACCAGGCACATGGCGCCCGCGGTCGACGCGCTCGCGCAGGCGGCGGCCGCGACCATGATCAAGGACCCCGCGATCACGTTGCTGTCCAACGCCGACGGCGCGGTCGTGACATCGGGCCGCACGTGGGGAGAGCGGGTCGTCAACCAGATCGCCAACCCGGTCCGCTGGGACCTGTGCATGGACACGATGTCCGACATCGGGGTCACCGCGCTGATCGAGCTGCCGCCCGGCGGCACGCTGACCGGAATGGCCAAGCGCGCGCTGCCCGGTGTCGAGCTGCTGGCGATCAAGACCCCGGACCAGCTCGACGCGGCCCGCGCGCTGATCGCGGCGCACGCGGCGTCGAGGAACGGGTACCAGGCGGCCCCTGTCGGCTCGCCCGAGTGGCGGATCGTGGTGGCTCCGGGAGGCGGCACCTTCCGTTCCGGAATGGGAGAAGGAGCGGCGGCGACGTCAGCCGGCGAGACCATCTCAGCCGGCGCGGTGCTCGGCCGCGTCGTCGGGCGAGGCGGAGAGCGGCCGGTGACCGCGGCCTTCGACGCGGAGCTCGTGGAGTGGCTAGCAGAAGACGGCGATCCGGTCCGTGAGGGTCAGCCGCTTGTCCGCCTAGAACCGAAGGAGACGGCATGACCGCGGCGAGGATCCTGGCGTTCGGCGGGTACCAGCCGGACCGGGTGGTCACCAACGACGACCTGGCGAAGATCGTCGACACCAGCGACGAGTGGATCAGGTCGCGGGTCGGCATCGAGAGCCGCCGGATCGCCGCGGACGACGAGACCGTCACCGACATGGCCGAGGCGGCGGGGGCCAAGGCCCTCGCGGCGAGCGGGTTGGCGCCGTCGGCCATCGACCTGGTGATCGTGGCGACCTGCAGCCCCCTCGTGCCGATGCCGAGCGTCGCCGCCATCGTGGCCCACCGCCTGGGCATCGTCGCGCCCGGCGCGTTCGACCTGAACGCGGCGTGCGCCGGGTTCTGTTACGCCCTCGGCACGGCGGCGCACGCGATCAGCGCGGGCAGCGCGCGGAACGTCCTGGTGATCGGGGCGGAGAAGATGAGCTCGTGGGTCGACTGGACCGACCGGTCGACGTGCATCATCTTCGCCGACGGCGCCGGGGCCGTGGTGGTCGGGGCGTCCGGGGCGGACGAGGCGCCGGGCATCGGGCCGGTCGTCTGGGGCAGCGCCGGGGACCTGGGGGACAAGATCACGGTCACCGGGCGGACCGGGGCGATGCGGCAGGACGGGCAGGCGGTGTTCCGGTGGGCGACCACGGCGATGGCCCCGGTGGCGCTCGAGGCGTGCGCGCGGGCCGGGGTGACGCCCGCCGACGTCACGGCCTTCGTCCCGCACCAGGCGAACCTGCGGATCGTCGAGGCGATCGCGAAGAAGCTGGGCATCCCGCGCGAGCGCGTCGCCGACGACATCGTGCACGCGGGAAACACCTCATCGGCGTCCATCCCGCTCGCGCTGTCCCGGATGACCGAGCAGGGCCGGCTGCAGCCGGGGACGCCCGCGCTGCTGATCGGGTTCGGCGCCGGGCTGTCCTACGCCGCGCAAGTGATCACGCTACCCTGACGGCCAGTGCAACACCCCAACCGAAGGAGAAAGTAAGTGACTGACCAGGAGATTCTGGCCGGACTCGCCGAGATCATCGACGAGATCGCCGGTGTCCCGGCCGACGAGGTGACCCCGGACAAGAACTTCGTCGACGACCTGGACATCGACTCGCTGTCCATGGTCGAGATCGCCGTCGCCGCGCAGGACAAGTTCGGCGTCGAGATCCCTGACGAGCAGCTCAAGGACCTCAAGACGGTCCAGGACGTCGTCAACTTCGTGTCCAAGAACTCCTGACGGCGGTCCGCCCGCCGGGGAGTGTGGTTTTTCAGTCGTTTCGCGGAGGTTGCAGTGAGCAGCAACGATCAGGTCAGCGTCGTCGTCACCGGGCTCGGCGCGACCACGCCGCTCGGCGGTGATGTCGCGTCCACCTGGTCGGCGATGCTCGCCGGAACAAGCGGAGTGGTCCGCCTCACCGAGTCCTGGGTGGACACGCTGCCGGTGAAGATCGCCGCGCCAGCCGCGGCGGACCCGGTGGCCGTGGTCGGCCGGGTGCAGGCCCGCCGGATGGACCGCTGTGAGCAGCTCGCCCTGGTGGCCGCGCGCGAGGCGTGGGCCGACGCCGGCTCGCCGCCGGTGGACCCCTACCGGCTCGGCGTGGCGGTCAGCAGCGGCATAGGCGGCATCGGCTCCACGCTTACCGCGTACGACACGCTCCGCGACAAGGGCTGGGACCGCATCTCGCCGTACACCGTCCCGATGCTGATGCCGAACGGCTCGGCCGGCTGGCTCAGCATCGAACTCGGCGCTAAGGCCGGGGCGCACGCGCTGGTCAGCGCGTGCGCGTCCGGCGCCGAGTCGATCGGGTACGGCATCGACATGATCCGCTCCGGCCGCGCCGACGTCGTCGTGGCGGGCGGCACCGAGGCCGCGATCATGGCCCTGAACATCGGCGCGTTCGCGGCGATGCGCGCGATGTCCACCAGGAACGACGAGCCAGCGCGGGCGTCCCGGCCCTTCGACAAGGGCCGGGACGGGTTCGTGCTCGGCGAGGGCGCCGGCATCGTGGTGCTCGAGTCGTTGCCGCACGCGCTCGCGCGGAAGGCGCGGATCTACGCGGTTGCCGCGGGGGCGGGATATTCCGCCGACGCGTTCCACATCTCGCACGGGGCGCCGGACGGGGGCGGGGTGTCCTTCGCCATGTCCGCCGCCCTTCGCGACGCGAGAGTGGCGCCGGCACAGGTGACGCACGTCAACGCGCACGCCACGTCCACGCCGGAAGGCGACCCGCTGGAAGCGCGGGCGATCGAGACCGTCTTCGGTCCGGCCGCGGACGGGGTCGTGGTGTCGGCGACCAAGTCCATGACCGGTCACCTGCTCGGCGGGGCCGGCGCGATCGAGTCGGTCGCGGCCATCAAGGCGCTTCGCGACCGGGTCGCCCCGCCAACCGTCAACCTGGATGACCTCGACGACGAGGTGGCGATTTCCGTGGCCACGGCGGCGACCCCGCTCACGCCGCGCCCCGGCGCGGACGGGCCGATGGCGGTGCTCAACAACGCCTTCGGCTTCGGCGGGCACAACGTGGCGCTGGTGTTCACCGAGTACGTTCCGCCGTCGCCCGAGGAGGCATGATCGCGATGACCGCCGTTTCCGACACACCCGCGGCCGGGGTGTCCCTGCCGCGTGACCCGGTCGTCCGGCTCGCCGCGCTGTTCGACACGGGAACCATGGCCCTGCTGCCGCTGGCCGCCGACGGGTCCGGCGCGGTCGCGGCCGCCGGCCTGATCGACGGGTCGGGCGCGGTCGCGTTCGCCTCCGACCCCCGGGTCCAGGGCGGCGCGATGGGCGCCGAGGGCTGCGCGGTGATCGTCGCGGCCTACGACGAGGCCATCGCCCGCGGCGTGCCGGTGATCGGGCTGTGGCACTCCGGCGGCGCGCGGCTGGCCGAGGGCGTCGCCTCGCTGCACGGCGTCGGCACCGTATTCGCCGCGATGACCGCGGCGTCGGGCGTGGTGCCGCAGATCTCCGTGGTGCTCGGCCCGGCGGCCGGCGGCGCCGCCTACGGGCCCGCCCTGACCGATGTCGTGATCCTGTCCGGCGGCGGCCGGATCTTCGTCACCGGGCCCGATGTGGTGCGCTCGGTGACCGGCGAGGACGTCGACATGGCCCGGCTCGGCGGGCCAGAGGTGCACAGCCGCCGCTCCGGCGTGGTGCACCTGGTCGCCGACGACGACGCCGCGGCGCTGGGGTACGCCAGGGGGCTGGCCTCGCTCTTGAGCGAGCAGGGCAAGATCTCGCCAGACTTGGTCACGGGCCGGGATCTGTCCGGCATCCTGCCGGAGTCCTCGCGGCGGGCGTACGACATCCACGGGATCACGTCGCGGCTGCTCGACGACCCGGGGATCGAACTGCACCCGCGCTGGGCACCCAACATCGTCACGATCCTCGGCCGGCTGGCCGGCCGCACCGTGGGGGTCCTCGCCAACAACCCGATGCGCCTCGGCGGCTGTCTCGACTCGGCGTCGGCGGAGAAGGCGGCGCGGTTCGTCCGGTTCTGCGACGCGTTCGGGGTGCCGCTGGTGGTGCTCGTGGACGTGCCCGGTTACCTGCCCGGCGTCGGGCAGGAGTGGGACGGCGTGGTGCGCCGCGGCGCGAAGCTGCTGCACGCCTTCGCCGAGGCCACCGTGCCCCGGGTGACGGTGGTCATCCGCAAGGCGATCGGCGGCGCCTACATCGCGATGAACTCCCGGGCGCTCGGCGCCACGCGGGTCTACGCCTGGCCGGAGGCGGAGGTCGCGGTCATGGGCGCGGTCGCCGCGGTCCGCATCCTGCACAAGCGGAAGCTGGCCACGGTTCCCGCCGACCAGCTGCACGAGGCGGAGCAGGCGCTCGCCGCCGAGCACGCGGCCACCGTCGCCGGCCTGGACCGCGCCGTGGAGATCGGCGTCATCGACGAGATCATCTCCCCCGCGGCGACGGCCGCCGCCATCGCCGCGGCGATCGCCGCGGCCCCAGCCCGCCGCGGCGCGCACAAGAACATCCCGCTGTAGCGCCCCGGCTCCGCGCATGGCGTCGTCCGTGTGTCATCCCGGGGGAATATCCCCCGGGATGACACACCTAAGAGGATGTGAGCGGCCACGGGGCAGGCCGGAGCGGCGCAGCGGTGGCCGACGGCGTGGCCACGTCCGCTGCCGCGGGCGTTGGCGGTGAGAACCGCAGCGATCTCCGCGGCGGTCCCGCACCTGCGGCCCTGATCGACAAGGTCGAGGAATCCGACGCGCATGGTGACGGTCTGGGTGGTGGCCAGGTTGGCACGGTCACGCCGGATGTCCCGCCATCGCTTGTCGGCAGGGTGGGCGGCGGCTCCGTCGAGTTCGACGCAGAGCTGGTAGTCCTCGTAGAGGTTGTCCAGGTACCTGCTGCCATTGCCGTACCGGACGCGCGCCTGCCGTCTGGCTGCGGGCAGCCCATGCGGGCGCTCGACGCCACGGACATACCGGCGTTCGAGCCAGGACAGCATGCCCTCACCCGCGTCGTCCAGCGCTACCTCGGTCTCCCGCCGCATGGGAAACTTCTCGCGAGCGTTGAGGGCGGCGCGGATCCGCTTCGCGGTAGTGCGCCGCTGGCCAACCGCCTTGCAGATCCAGTCGTACGCCTCGTCCGGGCTCGCGGCGACCTTGATCAGGTCGAGCACTGTCTCCTCGACTCGAGTGCATGGCGGGCTCATGGCTGGATGTCGTCTGGCCAGAATCGCGTCTGACCGGTGAATGACCACGCCGTGGATCTTCTGGCGCCGCGCCGGGTTCTGGCAGGACGGCACGGTGACGTGAATGGCGGCGCTTGGCCGGCCGAGCAGGCCGTGCCGTTCGGCCGCCGTGTGATGGCTGAGCACGGCCGTCGGCCCGGCCCGCAACAGCGCGCCCCACAACTGCGCTTCGCGGTCCGGCCTGCCGGTGAAGGTCGCGTACACGCCATGGTGCAGCCGCTGCCAGTCCCCGTACCGTAGCCGCTCTTTGAGCGCCCGGGCATCAAGTCCCAGTTGCTCGGCCTGCCAGCAGGCGACCACGCCCGATTGGCTGGCGAGGAGGTCCCGGCCCGCTGGCGGAAGTTCAAATGCCATGGCAGCCATCGTGCTCGCGCACCCGACGGAGCGAGGACAAGCAGTCCGCCCCTGTGGATAACGTGTCCGAATTGTCCGCCACCTGTGGACAGCCGCTATACACCACCTCTGATGGCTGCTATCCTCTGCGGCCCGGCCTTCTCGTGTGTCATTCCGGGGGATATTCACCCGGAATGACACAACTGATGGCGGTGGAGAGGCGGCCTGAGGGGTTAGGGCCTCGGGATGCCGTCGCTGCTGCCCGGGGTGGGGCCCGTGGGGGGCTCGTCCGGGGGTTCCGGGGTCTGTGGGGTCTCCGGGGTGGACGCGCCGGCGCTGGACGCGCCGGCCGACTCGGAGGCGGAGTCTGAGGCCGCCGAGGCCGAGCCGGAGCCGGAGCCGGAGCCCGCGGAGCCTGAGGCCGAGCCTGAGGCGGAGCGGGCTTCGGCTAGGAGTTCCTCTAGGCGGGGGCCGCGCAGGCGGCGGAACGTGCGGTGGGCGCGGGCGCGGTCCAGGATCGCCACCTCGAGCCGGGAGGCGGTCAGCTCGGCCTGCGCGCCGTTGCCCGACGCGCCCGCGTTGCCCGGGGCGGCGAGCGCCGCGAGGGCGGCGCCGAGCGCCTCGGCCAGGGACATGCCGTCGTGGAAACGTTCCTTCAGGGCGGCGGTCACCACGTCGGACTGGCCGCCGAAGGCGACGAAGCCCGGCTCGTCGGAGACCGAGCCGTCGAACGTTATCCGGTAGATCTGGTCGTTGTCCGGGGTGATGCCGACCTCGGCGACCACGATCTCCACCTCGTACGGCTTGGTGCTGTCGGTGAAGATCCCGCCGAGCGTCTGCGCGTACCAGTTCGCCAGCGCCCGCGCCGTGACGTCCCGCCGGTCGAACTGGTACCCGGTGATGTCGGCGTACGTGACGCCCGCCTTGCGCAGCGCCTCGTACTCGTTGTACCGGCCAGCCGCCGCGAACGCGATCCGGTCGTACAGTTCGCTGATCTTGTGCAGCGCGGTGGACCGGTTCGGCGCCACCAGCAGGATGCCGCCCGCGTACTGCAGCGCCGCGGCCGCGGCCGCGTAGCGCGCGATCCGCGAGCGCGCGTAGTCGGCCTTGTCCCGCATGATCTGCTCGGGCGACACGTAAAACGGCATGGACACCGCGGGCGCTTCCTTTGCTTCGGGTTAGTTCGGGTTGCTTCGTGGGGTGGAGAAGGGGTAAGCGGGCTAGCTACCGCTCCGCAGCGGGGCCCGCGGGCCGTCGGGCGAGTGCATCCGCTCCTGGACTACGTGCTCCGCGTACTCTTCGGCCTCGGCATCGGGCAACCGCCTGTACCCGTCGTCGGTGATCGTGGTGACGACGGGGAAGATCCGCCGGGTGAGGTCGGGCCCGCCGGTCGCGGAGTCGTCGTCGGCCGCGTCGTAGAGCGCCTGCACACAGGCGAGCACGGCGTCGGGCAGCGCCATGTCGTCGGAGTACAGCTTCTTCAGCGCGCTCTTGGCGAACACCGACCCAGAGCCGATCGAGTGGTAGCGGTGCTCCTCGTACGGGCCGCCCGCCACGTCGTAGCTGAAGATCCGGCCGATGCCGGTCTCCTCGTCGTAGCCAACGAACAGCGGGACCACCATCAGCCCCTGCATGGCGGGCATGAGGTTGTCCCTGACCATCTTGGCCAGCCGGTTCGCCTTGCCCTCCAGGGACAGCGACCGGCCCTCCATCTTCTCGTAGTGCTCGAGCTCCACCTGGAACAGCCGGGCGAACTCGATCCCGATCGACGCCACGCCGGCGATCGCCATGGCGGAGAACTCGTCGCTGCGGAACACCTTCTCCACGTCCCGCTTGGAGATCAGGTTCCCCGCGGTCGCGCGCCGGTCACCCGCAAGTACCACGCCAGTCTCGCACGCGGCCGCCACGATCGTCGTGGCGTGCGGCAGGTCCTTGATGACGTCGCCGCCGCCGGCGGGCAGCGGCTGCGCCCCCAGCGGGACGGGCAGCAAGTCAGGCGCATGCGTGGCGAGGAAGTGCGTGAACGACGGGATGCGCGCCGCCATGAACGAGCCCGGTTGCCCTAGCCCGCCGTCGAAGTACCCGCTCACGCTGCCGCCTCCATGCCGAGTCTGGATGTCCTTGAGCAGACACTACCGTCCGTTCGGAATGTCAATGTACATGCCTCGAAGTGAGGCGCTTTCGCCCACCGCGAACCGCGGCACGACCGTTACTGGCCGCCCTTCTGAACGTACGACCTGACGAACTCCTCGGCGTTCTCCTCGAGCACCTCGTCGATCTCGTCCAGGATCGAGTCCACGTCGTCGGACAGCTTCTCGTGCCGCTCCTTGACCTCCTCGGCCGAGGCGGCCTGCTCTTCCTCGGTCTCCTCGGCCCGGCGCGTCGTCTGCCGCTGGCCGCCAGTGTCCTTGCTCGTCGCCATCTGCTACCTCCGTCCCTGAGGGGCGCCCAGGGCGCACCCCCCTCTCGACAGCTCCAACGCTATCGTCGCCCGGAGCAGTCCCGTCCAATCCTCCGCGGCGGTATTGACGTCAAGTCGCTACTCTTGCGCGGTCAGCGCGGCGACGAGATCACCCGCAGTGCGGCAGCGGTCGAGCAGCTCGCCGACATGCGCCCGGGTGCCGCGCAGCGGCTCGAGCGTCGGGACCCGCTGGAGCGACTCCCGGCCGGGTATGTCGAAGATCACCGAGTCCCAGGACGCCGCGGCGACCGAGTCCGCGTACTGCCGCAGGCACCGGCCGCGGAAGTACGCCCTGGTGTCCTCGGGCGGGTTGTCGACCGCCCAGGTGATCGCGTCCTCGTCGGCCAGCTGGAGCATCCGGCCGCGGGCGGCGAGCCGGTTGTAGAGCCCCTTCTCCAGCCGGACGTCGGAGTACTGCAGGTCGAAGAGCTGAAGCTTCGGATGGTCCCACGACAGCCCGTCACGGCGCCGGTAGCCCTCGAGGAGCTCGAGCTTCGCCACCCAGTCGAGCTCGCGGGACAGCTGCATCGCGTCGTCGGCCAGCCGGGTGAGCACCGACTCCCAGCGGTCGAGGACGTCGGCCGTGGTCGGGTCCACGTCGGTGCCGTACTTGTCCTCGGTGTACTTGCGGGCGAGCTCCAGGTACTCCGTCTGGAGCTGCACGGCGGTCATCTTCCGGCCGTCCCGCAGCGTGACCATGTGCCGCAGCGACGGGTCGTGCGACACCGCCCGCAGATCGGCGACCGGGGCGTCCAGCGACAGGTCGCCGGACAGGAACTTGTCCTCGATCATCGCCAGCACCAGCGCGGTGGTGCCCATCTTCAGGTAGGTGGCGACCTCGCTCATGTTCGCGTCGCCGATGATCACGTGCAGCCGCCGGTACTTCTCCGGGTCGGCGTGCGGTTCGTCGCGGGTGTTGATGATCGGCCGCTTCAGCGTGGTCTCGAGGCCGACCTCTACCTCGAAGAAATCCGCCCGTTGCGAAATCTGGAACCCGGTGCCGCGCCCGTCGGCGCCGATCCCGACCCGGCCGGCGCCGCAGACGACCTGCCGGGTCACGAAGAACGGCGTCAGGTAGCGCACGATGTCGGCGAACGGCGTGGAGCGGCGCATCAGGTAGTTCTCGTGGCAGCCGTACGACGCGCCCTTGTTGTCGGTGTTGTTCTTGTACAGCTGGATGGCGTGTGAGCCGGGCACGGTCGCGGCCTTGGCCGCGGCCTCGGCCATGATCCGCTCGCCCGCCTTGTCCCAGATCACCACCGACAGCGGGTTGGTGCACTCGGGCGCGGAGTACTCCGGGTGCGCGTGGTCCACGTATAGCCGCGCCCCGTTGGTCAAGATGACGTTGGCGAGCCCCAGGTCCTCGTCGGTCAGCTGGGTGGAGTCCGCCGCCTCCCGCGCCAGGTCGAACCCGCGGGCGTCGCGCAGCGGGTTCTCCTCTTCGAAGTCCCACCGGGCGCGCCGCGCCCGGGCGGCGGTGGCCGCCTGGTACGCGTTGACGATCTGCGATGAGGTCACCATCGCGTTGGCACCCGGCTGACCCGGCACGGAGATCCCGTACTCGGTCTCGGTACCCATGACCCGCAGCACGCTCATAGTTGTCCAGCGTAGTGCCGGCAGACACCATCGTCTGCCGGCACCGCCTGCTCCTGACTCAACAAATCGTGGCTTAGAGGTACTGGCCCGTGTTCGCGACCGTGTCGATGGAACGGCCCGCCTCGGTGCCCTGCTTGCCCGAGACCAGGGTCCGGATGTAGACGATGCGCTCGCCCTTCTTGCCGGAGATGCGCGCCCAGTCGTCGGGGTTGGTCGTGTTCGGCAGGTCCTCGTTCTCGCTGAACTCGTCCACGCACGCCGCCAGCAGGTGGGCCACGCGGATGCCCTTCTGCCCGCTGTCGAGGAACTCCTTGATGGCCATCTTCTTGGCGCGGGCCACGATGTTCTCGATCATGGCGCCGGAGTTGAAGTCCTTGAAGTACAGGACTTCCTTGTCGCCGTTGGCGTAGGTGACCTCCAGGAAGCGGTTCTCCTCGGACTCGCTGTACATCCGCTCCACGGTGCGCAAGATCATCTCGTCGACCGTCTCCTGCTCCGAGCCGCCGTGCTCCTTCACGTCGTCGGGGTGCAGCGGCAGGTCGGTGAGCACGTACTTGGAGAAGATGTCCTTGGCCGCCTCGGCGTCCGGCCGCTCGATCTTGATCTTGACGTCCAGCCGGCCTGGCCGCAGGATCGCCGGGTCGATCATGTCCTCGCGGTTGGAGGCGCCGATGACGATGACGTTCTCCAGGCCCTCCACGCCGTCGATCTCCGACAGCAGCTGCGGGACGATCGTGTTCTCCACGTCCGAGGACACGCCAGACCCCCGGGTCCGGAAGATCGAGTCCATCTCGTCGAAGAACACGATCACCGGCATGCCCTCGGACGCCTTCTCCCTGGCGCGCTGGAAGACCAGCCGGATGTGCCGCTCGGTCTCGCCGACGTACTTGTTCAGCAGCTCCGGGCCCTTGATGTTGAGGAAGAAGCTCTTGCCCTCCTGCTTCTTGGCGCCGTCGCCGGCCGCGAGGTCCGCCGCGGTCTTCGCGGCGACCTGCTTGGCCAGCGAGTTCGCCACCGCCTTCGCGATCAGCGTCTTGCCGCAGCCGGGCGGGCCGTAGAGCAGCACGCCCTTCGGCGGGCGCAGCTGGTGCTCGCGGAACAGGTCCGCGTGCAGGTACGGCAGCTCGATCGCGTCGCGGATCTGCTCGATCTGCGTGGCGAGGCCGCCGATGTCGGTGTAGGAGATGTCCGGGACCTCTTCGAGGATGAGCTCCTCGACCTCGGCCTTGGGGATCCGCTCGTAGACGTAACCCGAGCGCGGCTCGAGCAGCAGCGAGTCGCCGCCGCGCAGCACCTGGTCGAGCAGCGGCGCCGCCAGCCGGACGATCCGCTCCTCGTCGGCGTGCGAGATCACCAGCGCGCGCTCGCCGTCCGTCAGGACCTCCTTGAGCATGACGACTTCGCCGATGGTCTCGTAGTCCTGGGCGATGACGATGTTCAGCGCCTCGTTGAGCACGACCTCCTGGCCCGGGCGCAGCGCCTCGAGCTCGACGTTCGGGCTGACGTTCACCCGCATCTTGCGGCCGCCGGTGAACACGTCCGCCGTGTTGTCCTCGCACGCCGCGAGGAACACGCCGAAGCCGGACGGCGGCTGCGCCAGCCGGTCGACTTCCTCCTTGAGCGCCACGATCTGGTCCCTGGCCTCGCGCAGTGTCGAAGCCAGCCGCTCGTTCTGCGACGTGACCGAGGTCAGCGACGCCTCCGTCTCGCGGAGCCTTTCCTCGAGCAACCGGACCTGGCGCGGCGAATCAGCAAGCCTCCTGCGCAGCACGGCGATCTCTTCATCGAGGAAGGAGATCTGCGCGGTAAGGCTGCTCACCTCATCGTCGTGCCGCGAAGCCCGCCCGCCCTCATCTCTAGCTGCCACGGCCCTCACCTCCTCCCGGGAAGCACATCTAAGTAGACCTGAGCCTACCTATCTGGAGACGATAACTAACATCCCGCCGAGTATCGGCTTGATCACTGGTCTAGCCCACTGAGACAAAACCGCAGGCTAGCGGCCTAACCTTATCCCAGAGTTATATGACACACGCGTAAGGTAATCCGTTTTATTCCTCTTCGGACGGATGCGCACCCTTGGCGGGGCGGCGCCGCCGCGGCGGCGCGGTCACCCCCGGCGCCAGCCGGCGCGCGGTCACCAGAAAGCCGGTGTGACCGATCATCCGGTGCTCGGGCCGCACCGCGAGGCCATCCAGGTGCCAGCCGCGGACCAGCGTCTCCCACGCGGCCGGCTCGAAGAAGGCGCCGTGCTCGCGCAGGTCCTCCACCACCCGGGACAGCTGCGTGGTGGTCGCCACGTAGCAGCAGACCAGCCCGCCGGGCGTGAGCACCGCCGCCGCGTCGGGCAGGCACTCCCAGGGCGCGACCATGTCGAGGATCACCCGGTCGAACGAGGGGGCGCCGGCCGGAGAGTCAGCCGCGTACGTTCCGGACAGGGAGTCAAGGGCGGCCGCCGCGGACAGGTCGCCGGTCACCAGCCGCCACCACGGGGGGACCTCCCCGAAGTACCGCTCGACGTTCGCCGCGGCGATCGCGGCGAAGTCCGGGCGCCGCTCGAAGGACACCAGCTGGCCGGACGGCCCGATCGCGCGCAGCAGCCAGGCCGACAGCGCCCCGGAGCCGGCGCCCGCCTCCAGCACGCGCGCGCCGGGGAAGACGTCGGCGAAGGCGACGATCTGCGCCGCGTCCTTCGGGTACACGATGGTGGCGCCGCGCTTCATCGCGAGGGTGAAGTCGGCGAGCAGCGGCCGCAGCGCCACGTAGGCGGTGCCGCCCGCGGCGGTCACCACGCTTCCTTCCGGCGCGCCGATCAGGTCGTCGTGGCTCAGCGAGCCGCGGTGGGTGTGGAACGTGGCGCCCGGCTGGAGCACGATCTGGTGCATGCGGCCCTTGGGGTCGGTGAGCTGCACCAGGTCCCCGGCCGCGAACGGCCCGCGTCGTGTCATTCGGATGAGAGTAGCGGCTCGCGGTCACACGCCGGCGAACACCTGGTCGAGATCGCGGGCGGCAAGCACGCCGTAGACTTGGCCGGAGGGCTCCACCAGCAGGTACTCGCTGACCGGCGCGCGCTTGATGGCCTCGAGCAGCGCCATCCCCGACAGGTCGGCGGGCAGGATCATGTTCGGCTCGATCGTGCGGGCCATCGAGCCGGTGTCGACCCACGGCCGGCGTTCCGGCGGGGTCGCCATCACCGCGGCCTCGTTCAGGATCGCGATCGGCTTGTCGTCGTGGTCCACGACGACGACGGCGCGCGCGTGCGACTCATCGGCCCGCCTGACCGCCTCGGCCAGCGGCATGCTGGCCGGCACCGAGATGGCCCGTCTGGCCAGCCGCCGGGCCTGGAGCTCGGGCAGCCGCTCACGGAACCTGGTGGCGCGGATCGACTGCCCGGCGCCGATCCACATGAACGCGGCGATCACCACCACCCACAGCGTGCTGACCATGTCCCCGCCGGCCAGCCGCCCTGAGTAGAACGGGATGACGAGCAGCGCGACGGCGAGCGCCCGGCCCACCCAGGCGGCCGCGATCGTGGCGGTGTTCGGCTTTCTGGTGAACTTCCAGATCACGGCGCGGAGCATCCGGCCGCCGTCGAGCGGCAGCCCGGGCAGCAGGTTGAAGATCCCGACGATGAAGTTGGCGTACATCAGCTGCCGGACAAGCGACCCGCTCACCCCGCGGGTGACCACGAACGTGAGCCCCCAGCCGGCCACGCCGAGCACGAGCGACAGCGCAGGCCCGGCGGCGGAGACCAGGAATTCGCGGCCGGGGGTCTGCGGCTCCCGCTCGATCTCCGAGATGCCGCCGAGGGGGTACAGCAGGATGCGCCGCACCGGCAGCCCGAAGCCGCGGGCGACGACCGAGTGGCTCAGCTCGTGCACGAGCACGGACAGGTAGAGCAGCACCACGAAGGCCGCCGCGACGATGTACCTGGTGCTGCCGGCCAGCGAGTTGGACAGGTCGTTCGCGTAGATGACGATGAAGACGCCCGCGATGACGAACCAGTACGGCGAGATGTACACGGGGATGCCGAACGGGCGCGCCACGACGATGCCCGGCTGTCGCGGCTGGCCGGTCTTGTCGGCTTGGCCTGTCTGGCCCTGCTGCCCGTGCCGGTCCGGCTGCCCTTCCTGGCCACTTGCCACATCACGATGCTACGTGCATCCGCGGGTGTTGCGAGCGTCGTGCGGGTGTTGCCGAGCGTGCGGCCGATCACGTGCGGAATGTCGGTGCCCTGCCCTACGGTTGCGCTGTGGACCCGGAAACCCCGGCTGACTTCGGCCCCGCAGGCGATCCGCCGCTTGCGCTGTCGCCGTCGCGCGCCGCCGATTTCATGACCTGCCCGCTGCTGTACCGGTTCCGGGTGATCGACCGGATCCCCGAGCCGCCGACCCCGGCGACGGCGCGCGGAACGCTGGTGCACGCGGTGCTCGAGCGGCTGTTCGACCACCCGGCCGCCGCGCGGACCCCGGCGGCGGCGCTGGACATGCTGGGTCCCGAGTGGGAGCGGTTGTCCGCGGCTGACCCGGGTCTGTCGGCGCTCTTTTCCGATGATTCCGAACGGGCCCGTTTCGTCGCCGAGGCCGCCGCTGCTCTCGAGGGGTATTTCACGCTGGAAGACCCCCGGCGGCTCGAGCCTGCGCAGCGGGAGTGGTACGTGGAGGCGATGCTTGACTCCGGGCTGCGGCTGCGCGGCTACATCGACCGCCTGGACATGACGCGGGCCGGCGACATCAGGATCGTGGACTACAAGACCGGCCGCGTGCCGCGCGAGGCGTTCGAGGCCAGCGCGCTGTTCCAGATGAAGTTCTACGCGCTGGTGATCTGGCGGCTGCAGGGCGTGATCCCGCGGCTGTTGCAGCTGATGTACCTGTCCGACGGGGAGGTGCTCAGGTACTCCCCCGACGAGTCCGACCTGCGCGCCACGCAGCGCAAGGTCGAGGCCCTGTGGCAGGCGATCGAGCGGGCGCGGCTGTCCGGTGACTGGCGGCCCCGGCAGAGCAGGCTGTGCGACTGGTGCCGCCACAAGGCGCTCTGCCCCGAGTTCGGCGGCACTCCCCCGCCCCTGCCCGAGCCCGCTGCCCGTGCGGCCGCCGTGGCTGGGGCGCCCGGCGCGGCCGTTGTGCCGGGCGCGGCCGCCGCGCCGGGCGCGGTGGCCCCGGCCGGCGCGCCCGGCACAACGCTGGAGGCGTGAGATCCCCCGGGCCGGTAAACGCCGCCCGACTTTGCGCACGGCCGGGCACTTTGCGCACGCTATGACACATGTGACCGGTCACGCCAGCCGAAAAGTGGTCGTTTCATGCGTAAAGTGAGCGCAAGTGACTGGTGTGACTTGCGATGGGTGCCGGCGGGCGGTCGCCCGCTGGCCATGGCGCGTCTTTGTACTCTTCCCGGCACCTTGTACCCCCGGTGACCAGAATCGGGGCCGAAATGGCCCGGAAATTTGTCACCCAGGGTACAAAGTCCGCGGGAGGGGCTGGTGTGACTGGCAGACGGCAATAAGCCTCGCTCCCGACCGGGACGCCCCCCGCTGCCGTTCGGTCACGACCCGTCCTTGAGGTGATACACGCGCATCGCGTTGCCTGCCAGGACGAGGGCGACGGTTTCCTCGTCGGGGCATAGCTCCTTGACGGCGCGGGCGTTGGCGGCTATGCCGGGAACGCCTGGCCAGTCGGTGGCGAAGATCATGCGCTTGGTCAGGCGCCGCCAGTTGTGGCGAGAGTAGTACTCGCGCAGGCGGGACGGCGGGAGGCCGGAGAGCTCGATCCAGACCCGCTCGTTCGCGAGGGCCATGAACGCCGCGGCGTCGTACCACCAGCCGCGGCCGCCGTGGGCGAGCACCACGGTCAGCTCGCGGAAGTCGCGCAGCACGTCGGCGAGGTTGACCGGGTCGGCGAACTTGTTCGACGAGCCGGGGAACGTCGATGTGCCGCAGTGCACCACGACCGGGAGGCCGGCGGCCTGGCAGGCCTCGTAGGCGGGGTATATCTCCCGGTCGTTCGCGGCGAACCCGGCGTGCACCGGGTGGATCTTCAGCGCGACCGCGCCCAGGTCAAG
>Ga0187814_10000115_pt1 | contig 20723 bp, 16 predicted proteins | sample NC_S_4_FD_132450 | JGI IMG/M metagenome (GOLD analysis project Ga0187814, IMG submission 132450) | Wetland sediment microbial communities from Neuse River Estuary, North Carolina, USA - ASW-S_4 | ecosystem: Environmental > Aquatic > Freshwater > Wetlands > Sediment | place: USA: North Carolina... | reverse complement strand
GCGGTGACCGCCGGCATCGACTTCGGCGCGGCGTTCTTCCTCAACGCGCTGCTCGACATCCAGTGGGGCTTCGACACCCGGCCGTGGCACACGATCGTGCTGTTCGCCGCGATCCTCGTGCTGCACGGCGTGCTGAACTCCTTCGGCGTCCGGCTGATCGCGGTGCTGAACAACGTCAGCGTCTGGTGGCACATCCTCGGCGTGCTGCTGATCGTCGGCGCGCTCACGTTCGCGCCGTCGCACCATCAGTCGGCGTCGTTCGTGTTCACCCACTTCGTGAACAACACCGGCTGGAGTTCGGCCTTCTACGTGGTGCTGCTCGGCCTATTGCTCGCCCAGTACACGTTCACCGGGTACGACGCGTCGGCGCACATGACCGAGGAGACCAAGTCCGCGGCCGTGTCCGGGCCGCGCGGCATCGTCACCTCGATCGTGGTGTCCCTGTTCGCGGGCTGGATCTTGCTGATCGGCGTGACGTTCGCCATCCAGAAGTACGGCACCGAAGTCGGCGCGACCGTGCCGCCGGCGCAGATCTTCGTCGACGCGCTCGGCGCCACCGGCGGCAAGCTGCTGCTCGTCGTGGTGATCTTCGCGCAGCTGTTCTGCGGGATGTCGTCGGTGACCGCGAACTCCCGGATGATCTACGCGTTCTCCCGGGACGGCGCGCTGCCGTTCAGCGCGTTCTGGCACCACATCAACCCGAAGACGCGGACCCCGACGAACGCGATCTGGCTGGCCGCGGGCGGCGCGCTGATCCTCGGCCTGCCCTACCTGGGCAACAGCACCGCCTACGCCGCCGTCACGTCGATCGCGGTCATCGGGCTTTACGTCGCGTACGTGCTGCCCACGTTCCTGCGGCTGCGGCTCGGCTCGTCGTTCCAGCGCGGTCCTTGGCACCTGGGGCGCTGGTCGCGGCCGATCGGCATCGTCGCGGTGGCCTGGGTCGTGATCATCACCGTGCTGTTCATGCTGCCGACCGCGTCGCCGATCACCTGGACGAACTTCAACTACACGGTGATCGCCGTCGTCGCGGTGCTCGGCTTCGCCGGGATATGGTGGACGGTGTCCGCGCGGAAGTGGTTCACCGGCCCGAAGGTCCAGGGCTCGGCAGCCGAACTGGCCGCGATCGAGGCTGAACTGGAGTCACTCGCCTAGTGAACATCGAGGCGCTCCGCGAGGCGGTCCGCAGGCGGGAGATCGACACCGTCATCGTCGCCCTGACCGACATGCAGGGACGGCTCCAGGGCAAGCGGTTCCACGCGAAGTTCTTCCTCGACGAGGTGACGGCGCACGGCACCGAGGCCTGCGCCTACCTCCTCGCCGTCGACACCGAGATGAACACCGTGGACGGTTACAAGCTGGCCTCATGGGAGACCGGGTACGGCGACTTCATGCTGGCTCCCGACCTGGCCACGCTGCGCGTGCTGCCCTGGCAGCCCGGTACGGCGCTCGTGCTCGCCGACGTCCTGGCGCTGGATTCCGGCGGCCCGGGCGGGCCTGTCCCGGTGTCGCCGCGGCAGGTGCTCCGGGCGCAGCTTTCCCGGGCGGCCGAGCTCGGCTGGACCGCCCTGGCCGGCACCGAGCTCGAGTTCATCGTCTTCGAGGGCGGCTACGAACAGGCCTGGGACCGCGGCTACCGGGACCTGGTGCCGGCCAACCGGTACAACGCGGACTACTCCGTGCTCGGCACCGGGCGGATCGAGCCGCTGCTGCGCGACATCAGGAACTCGATGGCGGGCGCGGGACTGACCGTCGAGTCCGCGAAGGGCGAATGCAACCTCGGGCAGCACGAGATCGCGTTCCGCTACGCCGACGCGCTCACCACCGCCGACCAGCACGCGATCTACAAGACCGGCGCGAAAGAGATCGCGGCCAAGCACGGGTACGCTCTCACGTTCATGGCCAAGCCGAACGAGCGGGAAGGCAACTCGTGCCATATCCACCTGTCGTTCCGGGGCGCTGCCGACGGCTCGCCCGTGATGGCGGGGTCCGGACCGTACGGGCTGTCGCCTGCCGGGGCGTCGATCACGGCCGGGATGCTGGCCGGGCTGCGCGAGCTGACGCTGCTGTTCGCGCCCACGATCAACTCCTACAAGCGGTTCGCCGACGGCAGCTTCGCGCCGACGGCGGTGGCGTGGGGGCCGGACAACCGGACCTGCGCGCTGCGCCTGGTCGGGCACGGCCCGTCCCTGCGGGTCGAGTGCCGGGTGCCCGGCGGCGACGTCAACCCCTACCTGGCGCTGGCCGGCCTGGTCGCGGCCGCGCTGTCCGGGGTGCCGGAGGCCGCCGGGGCGTCCGGCACCCCGCCAGAGCTGCCGCCGCCGGTGACCGCCAACGCGTACTCCGTGTCGGGGCTACCGCGGGTGCCTGCCACGCTCGACGAGGCGCTGGCGCTGTGGGAGTCGTCGGAGCTGGCGGCTTCGGCATTCGGCAAGGACGTCGTCGACCACTACGCGACGATGGCGCGGGTGGAGCTCGCCGCCTACCGTGCCGCGGTCACGGACTGGGAGCTGCGCCGGTACTTCGAGCGAATCTGAGCAGGAGCGAGGCGAGGGGCTTCGTTCAGCGCGGGCGCACGCCGCGGACATCGCGGAAAAGCCCGCACGATTACGAATTCACGAGACAAGAGCAGGCTAGGGTGGCAGTTGTGGTTGGACGGCTTGAGGGACGCACGGCGGTCGTGACCGGGGCCGGCAGCGGCATCGGGCTGGCGACCGCGCTGCGGTTCGCCGACGAGGGCGCGAACGTCGTCGCGGCCGACATCGACGTGGACGCGGGCGACAGGGCGGCGGAACAGGCGGGCGGCCTCTTCGTCAAGGCGGACTTGACCGTTCCCGACGACGTGGCGCGGGTCTTCACCGTCGCCTACGAGACCTACGGCTCGGTCGACATCGCGTTCAACAACGCCGGCATCTCGCCGCCGGAGGACGACTCGATCCTGTCCACCGGACTTGACGCCTGGCGCCGGGTGCAGGAGGTCAACCTGACGTCGGTGTACCTGTGCTGCCGCGAGGCCCTCCCCTACATGCGCCGGCAGGGCAAGGGGTCGATCATCAACACGGCGTCGTTCGTCGCCGTGATGGGCTCGGCGACCTCGCAGATCTCCTACACCGCGTCCAAGGGCGGCGTGCTCGCGCTGTCCCGCGAGCTCGGCGTGCAGTTCGCCCGCGAGGGAATCCGGGTCAACGCGCTGTGCCCGGGCCCCGTCAACACGCCGCTGCTCACCGAACTGTTCGCCGCCGACCCCGAGCGCGCGGCTCGGCGGCTGGTGCACATACCGCTCGGCCGGTTCGCGGAGCCGTCGGAGATCGCGGCGGCGGTGGCGTTCCTGGCCAGCGACGACGCCTCGTTCATCACCGCGTCGACGTTCCTCGTCGACGGCGGTATCTCCAGTGCCTACGTCACCCCGCTGTAGAGCCCTTGTCTCATCCGACCTTCAGGGTCTGCCCGCCGTCAACGGGCAAGGCCACGCCGGTTATGAAGCTGGCGTTGTCAGAGGCCAGGAATACCGCGGCGTGTGCGATGTCCCAGGCGCTTCCCATCCGGCCGCCCAGCGGTATCTGCGCATCCCGGCGCGCTATCACTTCCTCCCGGGTGGCGGCTTCCACGCCGATCCGGGGCTCGATCGCCATCGGCGTGTTTATCAGGCCCGGCAGGATGGCATTAGCACGAATCCCCCAGGGGGCGTTGGAGAGGGCGACGTTCTGCATCAGCGCGATGACACCCGCCTTAGCGGTCTTATACCCGACGTAGGGATAGTCCGTTATCGCCGCTATCGATGAGATGAAGGTGATCACCCCGCTGCGCTGTGCTCGCATCACCGGCACGACGTGCTTGGTGGACAGCAGCGCGGATTTCAGGTTCACCCGCAGGACGTTATCGAAGGCGTCGCCTTGTACATCGACGACTGGCGCGTCGCCGGCGGCCAGGCTGGCACCGACGTTGTTATGCAGGATGTCGATGCGCCCGAACTGGTCGACGCAGCGGGCTACCGTCTCCGCCACCGACTGTTCGTCGGTCGCGTCTGCCTGCAGGGCCACTGCCCGGCCTCCCGCGTCGACGATCTGCCCGGAAGTCTCCTCGGCAGCCGCGAGATCACGGTCGACCGCGACGACGGTCGCCCCTTCCCGGCCGAACAGCAGCGACGTCGCCCGGCCGTTCCCGATGGTCTGTCCCGGGGTCTGTCCCGCTCCCATGACGAGGGCGATGCGATTTTCGAGCAGCACGTGGTCCAGTTCTCCTTCCGGCGGTCAGGCCGGGCGACCGCCCGACCGCGTCGCCGCGCCGACTACGCGGATCAAACTACAGCGTCTCCGTGCGCCGCTCAGCGCCGGCGGGTGCGCGCGGGCAGGTCAGCGGGCGCGGCGCGGCAGCCAGATCAGGGCGATCATGAGGCCGCCCAGTGCGACGGCGGAGGCGGCGAGCATGCCGAGGTCGACACCGCTGGCGAACGCGCTCCTGGCGGCGTGCGCCAGCAGCTGGCCTGTCTCCCCGGGAAGGCGCGCCGCGACCGCGAGCGCGTCGGCGAGGGAGCCCTGGATCGCCGTCATCGCCGCGTGCGGGAGGTGCTGTCCCGCCGCGCCAGCCTGCCCGCTGGCCACGGCCCGGGACACCGACACGGTGATGTCGTCGCTGTAGCGGGTGTTCAGCAGGCTGCCGACCACAGCGACGCCCACCGCTCCGCCGACCTGGATAGCGGTGGTGTTCGTGGCGGACGCGATGCCCGCGTGCTCGCGTGGCACGGAGCCGACCGCGGAGCCGCTCGAGGTCGGCAAGGCGAGCCCCGCGCCCGCGCCGAGCAGGACCATGCCCGCCACGATGCCGCTGTAGCCGGTGCTCACGGTGATGCCGGAAACCAGCCACAGCCCGGCAGCGATGAGCGCCAGGCCGGTGGCCATGGTCACTTTCGGCCCGAGGAACCGTACCCCGACGGCGGACAGCGGCGCGATCACCACGACGGCCGCCGCCGCGGGAAGCACCCGCACCCCCGCGGCCAGCGGGCTGTAGCCGAGCGAGAACTGGAGGAACTGGGTCAGCACGAACAGCGCCCCGGACAACCCGAAGCTCACCGTCGCCACCGCCGGGATGGCGGCGCCGAACGCCCGGTCGCGGAAGAATCCCAGCTGGAGCATGGGGTGAGCGGAGAGCCGTTCCAGCGCGACGAAGCCCGCCAGCACGGCGAGCCCGGCGGCGCCAACCCCCAGCACGGCGGCGGACGACCAGCCCTTCGTGGGTCCCTCGATGATCGCCCACAGCACGAGCCCGATCCCGGCGATCGACGCGGCGGCGCCGGTCAGGTCGGGCGCCGGCGCACCGGGGTCGCGCGAGTCCGGGACGAGCCACCCGCCCGCGGCCAGCCCCGCGGCGGCGATCGGGACGTTGACCAGGAACACCGACCCCCACCAGAAGTGCGCGAGCAGCAGCCCGCCGATGATCGGGCCGAGCGCCACGCCGAGCCCGGTGGTCCCGGCCCACAGGCTGATGGCCCGCTGCCGTTCGGCCGGGTCGCGGTACATGTCGGTAATGATCGACAGGGTGGACGGGATCATCAGCGCTCCGCCGACGCCCATGCTCGCGCGGGCCGCGATCAGCAGGTCCACCGAGCCGGAGAACGCCGCCCAGGCCGATCCGGCGGCGAACAGCGCCAGCCCGGCCAGGAACGTCCGCTTCCTGCCGATCCGGTCCGCCAGGCTGCCCGCGCTCAGCAGCAGCCCGGCGTACACGATGATGTAGGCGTCCACGATCCACTGCAGGTCGCTCGGCCCTGCGTGCAAATCGCGCACCAGAGTCGGCAGCGCCACGTTCAGGATCGTGTTGTCCAGGTTCGCGATCAGCACGGACACGCACAGCACCGCGAGCGCGGCCGCCCGGATTCCCGGCGGCAGCCCCGTGTCGGCCCGGCTCGCGGTCCGCACCGTCTGCCGCATGCCCGCCACCTTGACCCTTGCCATGTCTGCCTCCCCGGCTCACGACGTCCTCGTGGCGTCCTCATGACGTTAAATGCAGTCTAAGGCATTTTTGCAGCCTCATGCAAATTTGCGTCTGGATGTATACTAGGAGCATGACTGAACGGGCAGCGCACCGGGACCCGGCGGCCACGGAGCCTGGCCTGCGGGAGCGGAGCAAGGCACGGCGCAAGGAAGCGATCATCCGCGCGGCGTACCGGCTGTTCGCCGAGCGCGGCTACGACGCCACCACCGTCGCGGACATCGCGGCGGCGGCCGAGGTCGCGCCGCGGACCGTCACTATGTACTTCCCGTCCAAGCAGGACATCGCGCTGTCCAGGTTCGGCCAGGCGGCGGACGAGCTGACCGCCGTGCTGCATCACCGGGGCCCTGACGAGACCGTGACCGAAGTGGTGCACCGCTGGCTGCTCGAGGACGCCCGCCCCGCCGATCACGAGATCAAGCGACTGTCCAAGCAGATGTTCGCCGCCAACCCCGAGCTCAACGCGCTGCGCAACGCCCGGATGAGCGCCGCCATCGACGAAGGCGCTAAGGCGGTGGCCGTCCAGATTGGCGCCGCGCCTGGCGACCCCGGCCCCCGCATCGCCGCCGTCGCGGCGGCGGCCGTCCTCATCGAGCTCACCGACATTCCGCCAGGTCCCGAACGCGACGAGGCCGCCGCCACCGCTCTCCGCTTCCTCGGCGCGGGGATTTCAGCCCTGCACCCCAGCGATCGCGCCGTGACCACGGCACCGTGACAAGCGCCGGTACCGTAGGGCCATGGCGTGGAGCGAGGACGCGGCACGGCCGCTCGCGGAAACCTTCGACGGCTCGTTCGACTCGCCCGGGGTGGTCGTCGCGGCGGCCTGCGCCGACGAGGCCGGAACAGGCATCCATCTCTGTCCCGGTGACGCGCCCGCCGACGGGCGGTTCGAGATCGGCTCGATCACCAAGACGATGACCGCGACGCTGCTCGCGCTGCTGGAAGCCGAGGGCAGGCTGCGGCTCGACGACGAGATCGGCCGGTGGCTGTCGGCCGGCGCGAACGGCGGGATCACCCTTCGGCAGCTCGCGACGCACACGTCCGGACTGCCGCGGCTGGCTCCGAACATGGACCTGGCCTCGGCCGGCCTGGCCAATCCCTGGGCCGGGTTCGGCTTCGAGCGTGCCGAGGAAGGGCTGCGCCAGACGGTCCCGCACCCGGACGCGCCCCGGCTGTACTCCAACTTCGGCTACCACCTCCTCGGGCTGGTGCTCGAGCGGGCCAGCGGACGGTCCTACCAGGCGCTCGTCACCCGCGAGCTGCTCGATCCCCTGGCGATGACCTGCTCCGGCGTCGCGGACAGCGGCGGCGGGACGCGGCTTCCCGGTCACGCCAACGGCGGCGAGGTGCCGCACTGGGATCACCCGCTCGGCGCCGGCGGCGTCGAGGCGACGATCGGTGACCTGGCCAGGTACGCGCGGGCCTGCCTGCGTCCATCGGACACGCGGCTGGGGGCCGCGATCACCGCGGCGCTGACGCCCCAGATCCCGATCGGGAACGACCGGCACCAGGCGCTGGCGTGGCAAGTGCGGGAGGACGGCATCCGCGTGCACGGCGGCGGGACCGGCGGATTCTCCTCGGCCGTCCTCATCGACGAAGGCCGCGGCCGCGCGGTCGCGATGCTGGCCAGCGGCGTCGTGGCTGACGTCACGATCGCCTTCGCCAGCGATACGGTCACTGTGCGGATCGGCTTCGCGCCGTCCGGGCAGATAGGTGGCCTGAGATTCCTGGCGCCGCAGCACGACTGGCTGATCTGACACTGAAGCGCTATCGACGGGAGATTGGAACGATGAGGCGTAGCACGGAGCGGATACTCGTGTCGCACGCTGGGGCGCTGCCGCGGCCGGAGAACCTGCAGCGGCTCTTCGACGCCTACCCGCGCGAGCAGGATGCCTTCACGGCGGCTCTCCCGGGCGCCGTGCGCCAGGTGGTCGGCCAGCAGGTGGCCGCGGGCGTCGATGTGGTCAACGACGGCGAGATTTCCAAACGCGGACTGTTCATCGGCTACGTCCGCGACCGGATGGCCGGCTTCGCGGAAGTTCCCGTCAAGCAGGACCAGTCCCGGCCGAGGAACGCGGGGGTGACCGGCCGCGACCGCAGGGACTTCCCCGGCTTCTACGCGGCGGGGCTCGGCGGGTTCAGCGGGCGCCCGGCCGCGACGGCGCAGCAGGACGCCGCCTACTCGATGTCCGCGACGGCCTACGTCTGCACTGGCCCGCTCAGCTACACCGGTCTCGCCGCCGTCGGTGCCGACATCGAAAACCTCCGGGCCGCTACCCAGGACCGCGATGTCGAGCCGTTCCTCCCCGCGGTCACCCCGGGGACCGTGGAGCACTGGCTGCGCAACGAGTACTACCCGGACGATGAGTCCTTCCTGGAGGCCATCGCCAGCGTGCTGCACGAGGAGTACAAGGCGATCACCGACGCCGGGTTCCTGCTCCAGGTGGATGACCCCGACCTGCCGGACGGCTGGCAGATGTTCCCGGACATGACCATCCCCGAGTACCGGAAGTACGCCGCCCTCCGGGTCGAGGCGCTGAACCATGCCCTGACCGGCATCCCGGTGGACCAGGTGAGGCTGCATGTCTGCTGGGGCAGCCAGCACGGCCCGCACCGTGACGACATACCGCTGCGCGACATCGTCGACCTGGTGCTCTCTGTCCCCGCTGGCTGCTACTCGATCGAGGCGGCCAATCCGCGGCACGAGCATGAGTGGGCAATCTGGCAGGAGGTCAAGCTGCCGGACGGGGCATCGCTGATGCCGGGAGTCGTGAGCCACGCGACCGACATCATCGAGCACCCTGAACTCGTCGCCCAGCGCCTCATCCGCTACGCCGAGGTGGTCGGCGCCGAGAACGTGATCGCCGGCACCGACTGCGGCCTTGGCGGCCGCGTCGGCCACCCGGAAATCGTCTGGGCCAAGCTCGCGGACCTGTCCGAAGGCGCCAGACTGGCCTCACGCCGACTTTTCCCCTGATCACGAAGAGTTGTGGTCGTTATAGCGACCACGAGTTTTCGCGATCATGGAATTGCAGACCCCGGGGAGACGGCAAGCGGAGGGGGATCCGCGCTAGTCGGATTCGATCGTGCGGAGGCGGATGGTGACCGGCATCTCGCGGAGCTGGTCGAGCACCTCGTCGCTGTAGGCGGGGACGATGTCGGTGATCACGTAGCCCAGGTCGTCCCTGGTGCGCAGCAGCTGGCCCTCGACGTTCACGCCGTGCTCGGCGAGGACGCGGTTGATCGTGGCGAGCACGCCGGGCACGTTGCGGTGCAGGTGCACCAGGCGGTGCGTGCCGGGCACGCCCGGCAGCGCCACGCCGGGCATGTTGACAGACAGCGACGTCGCGCCCGCCCCGGCGTAGTCGACCAGCTTCCCGGAGACGAACTCGCCGATGTCCTGCTGGGCCTCCTCGGTCGACCCGCCGACGTGCGGGGTGAGGATCACGTTGTTGAGGCCGCGCAGCTCGGAGACGAACTCCTCGCCGTTGCCCTTCGGCTCCTGCGGGAACACGTCGATCGCCGCGCCGGCGATGTGGCCCGACTCGATGTGCCGGCGCAGCGCCGCGTGATCGACCACGAAGCCGCGGGAGAGGTTGAGGAACAGCGACCGCGGCCGCATCCTGGCGAACTCTTCCTCGCCGAAGAAGCCGTGGTTGCCCGCCCGCCCGTCCACGTGCAGCGTCACGGTCTCGACCGACTCGAGCAGTTCCTCGAGCGTCGAGCAGCGGCGCGCGTTGCCGATGGCGAGCTTGTCGGCGATGTCGTAGAAGTACACCGTCATGCCGAGGCTCTCGGCGATGACGGAGAGCTGGGTGCCGATGTTCCCGTACCCGACGATGCCCAGCTTCCGGCCGCGGACCTCGTGCGCGCCCTTGGCGGACTTGTCCCAGACGCCCTGGTGCATCTTCGCGTTCTTCTCCGGCAGCCGCCTGGCCATCGAGATGATCTCGGCGATCGCCAGCTCGACGACGCTGCGGGTGTTGGAGAACGGCGCGTTGAACACGGCCACGCCGCGCCTGGCCGCCGAGGCGAGGTCGATCTGGTTCGTCCCGATACAGAACGCGCCGACGGCGAGCAGGTCGGGGGCGGCCGCCAGGACGCGATCGGTGACGTGGGTCTGCGATCGGATCCCGAGGAGACTGACGCCCCGCAGATCCCCGATGAGCTCGTCCTCGCCGAGCGCGCGCGGGATCGTGCGCACTTCGTAGCCGGCCTTCGTCAGTCGCGCCGTCGCGTCCGGATGGATGTTCTCCAGTAGCAGCGCGCGGTTGAGCCTGTCCAGCGTCAGCACCTCTCCCCGAGAAACAGATTTGGCCACCGTGCGTAACTTTACCGCATCGCCAGGAACGGACCGTGGCCGAGGCGTCAGGCCGGCAGGACCGCCCCGGGGGCGGCCTCGCCCGCGCTGGCGAGCTGGGCGAGCCTGCTGCGGACCTGGCGGGTGTCGACGCCGGGGATCCGGTTCAGCACGGCCAGCGCCTGCTCCCAGCTGTGCCTGGCGTGCGCAGGCAGGCCGGCGGCCAGCTGCGCGTCGCCGAGCCGGATCAGCGCCCCGGAATGGTTCTCCGGCTCGCCGAGGTCGCGGTAGATGTCAAGTGCCTGCTCGTAATACGCGATCGCCTGGTCGTAGTCGGCCAGTTCGCCGTAGACATAGCCGATGCTGTCCAGGGTGTCCGCCGCGCCGCTGCGGCTGCCCGACTCGCGGTGCAGCTCGAGCGCGCGCCTGCAGTGCCGCAGCCCCTCGGCGTGCTGACCGAGGTGCGCGTAGGTCCAGCCGACCACGTGTTCCGAGTAGGCGACCACGGCCGGTTCGGCGAACGCGCGGCGCAGCCGCAGCGCCTCGGTGGCGTGCACGAGCGCCTCCGCGTGGCGGTCCTGCCAGTTGAGCAGGAGCGCCAGCCCGTGCCGCACCTGGCCGATGTTCGCCCTGTCCCCGAGCTGGGTGAATAGTTCCAGCGCCCAGCTCAGGTGCTCGTAACCCGCGGCGAAGTCGCCCAGCCGCCCGCTGACCTGGCCGAGGTCGTAGTGCAGGTGGGCGAGGCCGACCAAGTCGCCGAGGCGGGCCGCGCAGGTCAGCGCCGTGCGCTGCAGCGCCACCACCTCGCGCAGCTGGCCGCGGCGCTTGAGAATCGGGGACCAGTACCAGGCCAGCGTCCAGCAGTAGCTGTCCAGACCCGACTCGGTGGCCATGGCGAGGACGGCGTTCAGCACGCGGTGTTCGGCGCTGAACCACGCGAGCGCAGCCTCGTACGAGCCGAATTCCTCGCCCGCGACGTCCGGTAGTGCAGGCGGCAACTCGACGTGTCCGCGTGCCGGGTACAGCCGCGCGCTCGCGGCGCGGCTGGTCCGCACGTAATGATCAAGCAGCCGGCGCCGCGCCGCTTCGCGCTCCGCTTCGGTCTCGCCGGCGACGGCCTGCTCGGCCGCGTAAGCGCGCAGCAGCTCATGGCAGCCGAGCCGGCCCGCGGCGTCCTCGGTCAGCAGCGAGGCCCGGATCAGCTCGGCGAGCGCGGCGCGCGCCCGGGAAGCTGGCAGGCCCGCCAGGCTGGCCGCCGCCGCGGCAGAGACGTCGGGTCCCGGGTGGACCCCGAGCAGCCGGAACATCCGGGCAGCCGGCTGGCTGAGCATGCAGTAGGACCACGAGAACACGGCCCGCAGGTCGGTGAGCATGTCACCGGTCTCCAGCGCGTCGAGCCGGGCGCGCGCGTCCCGCAGCTCGGCGGCCAGGTCAGCGAGCGCCTTGCCCGGCCTGGTGACAGCCCTGGCGCAGGTCACGCTCAGCGCCAGCGGCAGCCCGGCGCACTGCCCGATGAGCTCGTCGGCCGCGTCCGGCTCCGCGGCCACCCGCTCCGGACCCAGGCGCCTGGAGAGCAGTTCCGTCGCCTCGGCGGCGGACAGCACGTCGAGCGGCAGCGGGCGGGCGCCCTCCGCGGCGACCAGGCCGGCCAGCTGGCTGCGGCTGGTGATCACCACCATGCATCCCGGGCTGCCCGGGAGCAGCGGCCTGACCTGGTCGGTGGACCGCGCGTTGTCGAGCAGCACCAGCATCCGCCTGCCTTCGAGCAGGCTGCGGAATAGCCCGGTCTGCGCTTCGAGGCTGGCCGGGACCTGGCCTGGCGGCACGCCGAGCGCCTCGAAGAAGATCTGTAGTGTCGCGGTCGGCTCGGTCGGGGCTCCAGACGGATCGAAGCCGCGCAGGTTCACGTAGAGCTGGCCGTCGGGGAAACGCGGCGCCACCTGACGGGCGAACCTGACGGCGAGCGTGGTCTTGCCCACGCCCGCGGTCCCCGTCACCACCACGATGGGGGCTTCCCCCTCAGCCGCGGGGAGCAGGGTGGACAGTCGGCGCAGTTCCGCCTCCCTGCCGGCGAAGCCGGCTGCCTCCGGAGGCACCTGCGCCGGAGGCGCGGCGGCCCGCAGCATGGTGGGCGGCGACGGGGACGTGGTTTCCCTGCTCTCGGCATGCCCGTCGAGCGCGGGGTCCATGGCGAGCAGCTGCCGGTGGATCGTGGTCAGCTCGCCGCCAGGGTCGATGCCCAGGTCCTCGGCCAGCCGTTCCCTGGCATCCTGGAACACCTGCAGCGCCTCGGCCTGCCTGCCGCACCGGTACAGCGCGATCATCAGCAGGCCGCGCGCTCGCTCGCGCAGCGGATGTTCGGCGACGAGGGCGGTCAGGGCGGGCACTGCCTCGGCGGTCCTCCCCAGGGCAAGCAGCAGGTCGGCGCGATCCTCGGCGGCCCCGGTGCGCAGCTCGCCGAGCCGCTGCCTTTCCGCTTCGGCGAAGGGCCCGGGCACGCCGGCGAACGCGAGCCCGCGCCACAGCCCCAGCGCCTCCGCCACGGCCCGCTCGGCAGCGGCGGGGTCACCCGCCCGCAGGGCCCGGGCCCGGGCCAGGCACTGCTCGAACTGGGCGCAGTCAAGGGCGCCCGGGTCGAGCCGCAGCATGTAGCCGCCGCCCGCCGAGACAAGCACCTGGGCGGGCGCACGCCGCGGCTGGTCCGGAGAGCGCCGCGGCCGGTCCGGTTCCAGGACCCGCCGCAAGCCCGCGACGTATGTGTAGATACCGCCCTCAGCGCTGGCCGGAGGCTGCTCTCCCCATACCGCGTCGACCAGTTCGCCGCGCGACACCACGCGGTTGGCGCGCGTGGCGAGCACACCGAGAACCGCGAGCTGCCGTGGCTGTCCGGCCTGGACCTCGCGCTCGCCCTGCCACGCCGTCACCGGTCCAAGCACACCCACCCGCAGCGGCATCACGGTCTGGCCGCCCCCTTCGTGCTCCGCGCGCCCAGCCTGCCTCGAGCTGTCCGCTACACGGCGCGATCAGACACTATTGCAACGGACACTACCGGACCTTGGGGCCCACCTCCAGAAAATATCTAGATCACGTAGAGATAGTCCGATTATCACTAATAGTGCAACCAGCGGTCCGGGGTTGAGCTGCGGTACCCCGGTCCGTTGAGGCTGCCCAAGACGGCCGGCCCTCGCGGCACCCCCCTCACTCCTGTCGCGGGGGCCGGCATCACCCCCACCACGGAAGCCCCCGTCCCGCGAGGCGACAAGGCGGGGCCCTACGATGGGCTCATCCTAAATTACCGACCGTGCTGGAAATCGCACCGTCAGTAATTTACGCCTATAGGACCGGGTGCGGGGAGGCTGGCCGGCGATGCGCGGGGGAGCGCACCCAACGGCGAGGAGGACGGGCGCGCGGGGATCGCGGCGCGGCAGATGGCGGCGCGGCGCGCGCGGACCAGGAACCGGCTCCTGCTCGCGGGCGGGGCGATCATCGTGGTCGTCGCGAGACGCCGCTGGTGAGCGGCGGCAAACCGGAGTTGCCTTACATCGGCGCCGAGTACTGTCCGTACTGCGCCGCCGAGCGCTGGAGCATGATCGTGACGCTCAGCCGGTTCGGCACCTTCCGCGGGCTGGCGGTCACGCGCTCGGCTGCCAAGAACGGCGCGGGACAGGCCGAGCCGTTCCCGAACACGGCGACCTGGACGTTCGCGCACGCCACATACACCAGCGGCTACCTCACGTTCACGCCGGTCGAGCTGTATACGAACATTCCGGACCCGGCGACCGGCGGCTACACCCCGCTGCAGACGCCGACGGCGGAGCAGCAGGCGCTGATCAGCAAGTACGACGCCGCTTACGGCGGCGCGATCCCGTTCCCCGACTTCGGGAACAAGTACCTGAGCGTCGGCGCCTCCTACAACGCTGGCGTGCTGAGCGGGCTGACGTGGAGCCAGATCGCCACCGACCTGCACAACCCGGCCAGCCCGGTGGCCGGGTTGTGCTCGGCGCCGCCAACTACCTGACCGCGGCGATCTGCGGGCTCACGAACGACCAGCCGGCGTCGGCATGCACGCCCGTGGTGAAGTCGCTGCGGGGCAAGATCTGAGCCGGTCAGCCAGCACATTTGATATAGGTCAGGTTCCGTTCGGGCTAACCAGAGGTTTCTCTCAGCCGCCCGCAGGACATTGGGCTCGGAAATCGCCCTACGATGTGCGGTATGGGCAAAGCGAGCAGGACCAAGCAGGCACCGGACCGGCGCGCGCGCATCGCGGCGCAACGGGAGGCGGCGCGGCGCTCTGAACAGCGCAAGCGCATCTACATCGCCGGCGGGTCGATCCTCGCGGTGGTCATCGTCGTGCTCGCGTTCGTGCTGATCAAGGCCAACAGCAACGGCTCGTCGGCGAGCAACGGCCCGACCGGCGCCGCGCTGTCCACCCTGACCAAGCAGGTCACTGGCGTCCCTGTGAGCACCCAGGACAAGGTCGGCGCGGGCAGCATCGCCAGCTCCAACTTCATCCCGGGAAGCGAGATCTCAACCGTGAGCGCGACGGGCGCCCCCTACTTCGCGACGGTCAACGGCTCGCCGCTCACGTCCGGGGGCAAGCCGGAGGTGCTCTACGTCGGCGCGGAGTACTGCCCGTTCTGCGCCGCCCAGCGGTGGGCGATGATCGTCTCCCTCAGCCGTTTCGGCACGTTCTCCGGGCTCACGACGATCCACTCGTCGAGCACCGACGTCGACCCGAACACGCCCACGTTCACGTTCTACGGCTCGAAGTACACGAGCAACTACGTCACCTTCACGCCGGTCGAGGAGACCACGGTCACGGAGCAGCCGCTGCAGAACCCGACGTCGGCTCAGTCGGCGCTCGTCGCGCAGTACGACCCGGGAACCAGCTCCGGCAGCCCGATCCCGTTCATCGACCTCGGCAACAAGTACGTCGAGGTAGGCAACCTCGGCGCCTACGGCCCGACCGTGCTCGCGGGCAAGAGCTGGAGCCAGATCGCCGCGGCGCTGTCCCAGCCGGATTCCGCGATCGCGAAGGGCATCCTCGGCTCGGCCAACTACATGACCGCCGCCATCTGCAAGCTCACGAACAACCAGCCGGCCAGCGCTTGCACCTCCTCGATCCAGGCGCTGGAGGGCAACCTCGCGAGCTCGAGCACCTGACAGGCCACCGCGCGGTTACAGGCTGTACGCTGGGCAGCGACCAGCCGCCGCGATGAGAGCACTGGAGACCCATCCCGATGGCAAGCTCGAAGGCGCGTTCCCGGAACGCCTCCGCCCGGCAGGCCCGGTCGGGAGGCAGCCGTCCCGCGGCGCGAGCCTCCGCGCAGAAGACCGCGGCCCAGAAGACCCCCGCGCAGAAAACCCCGGCGCAGGGCGCCACGCCCCAGGCGGCTAAGCCGCAGGCGACGGGGCAGGCGGCCAGGGCGAAGCGGCAGGCCGCGGACGCGGCAGTGCTGCCCGAGCCGGCGCGGCCGTCCATCCCGCCGCTCTGGCTCCAGCTCGTCTCGCTCGGGCTCGCCGTCCTCGGGTTCGGGGTCTCCGCCTACGAGACGTATGCGCACTTCACCGGCACCCAGCTGGCCGGCTGCCCCAGCGGCGGCCACGGCACGTTTGACTGCGGCGCCGTGATCACCAGCCCGCAGTCGATGGTCTTCGGGGTGTTCCCCGTCGCCGTCCTTGGCCTGATCTTCTACGCGGTCGTGGTCGCGCTCATGACCCCGTGGGCGTGGCGGATGCAGCGCCGCGAGGTCGGCCTGCTGCGGCTCGCCGCGGTGATCGTGGGCATGGGGTTCGCGATGTACCTGATCTACGCCGAAGTGGTGCAGATCCAGCAGGTCTGCGAATACTGCACCGGCGTGCACGTCATCACGTTCCTGCTGTTCTGCATCACCGTGGTGGCCGCCGCCATCTGGGGCCTCGGCAACCCGGCGAAGGCGTCCTGAGCTGCCGCGTCCCCAGCTCCCAGATGACCTCAGCCGGATGACATTGTGCTCATGTTCGCCCCCGCCTCTCCCGGCGCGGGCATACCGCTGAGTATGGTGAGCGCGTGCACTACATCCTGGACAACTGGTCGTTCGATCCGTTCCTGATCCTCGCGCTCGTCGTGGTGGTGTGGCACGAGATCGGGCTGTGGCGGCTCGCCCGCCGGTCCAGGCCGGAGCGGACCAGGGAGCGCCGGCTGCGGTCCCTGTGGTTTTACCTGGGTCTGGTGGTCCTGCTCATCGCGGTCGAATCGCCGCTCGACTACTGGGCCGATTCCTACTTCATGGTGCACATGGTGCAGCACCTGCTGCTGATGTTCGCCGCGCCGTCGCTCATCGTCGCGGGCGCGCCGTGGCAGCCGCTGCTCGACGCGCTGCCGCGACGGTCCGGCCAGTCAGTCACCCGCGAGGTCATGACCGGGGGCTGGTCACGGCCGCTGCGCGCGGCGGGAGGCTTCTTCCTGCGGCCGTGGGTCGCCGTGATCACATTCAACATCGTGATGGTGGCCTGGCACATCCCCGCGCTGTTCGACCTGGCGCAGAACAACCAGGCGGTGCACATCTGGCTGATGCACGCGAGCTTCTTCGCGGCGGGCGTGCTGTTCTGGCTCCAGTTCATCCCGTCGCCGCCGTTCCGCAGCCAGATGCCGCTGCTCGGCCGGGCCGCGGCGCTGCTGGCCACCAACATCGTGATGATCACGATCGCGATGTCGCTGAGCATCTTCGCGAATCACTCGGTCTACCCGGTCTACGACCACGTGCCCGGCGTGTCGCTGCCGCCGTTCGCCGATCAGCAGATCGGCGCCGCGATCCTCTGGGTGTGCGGAGACTTCTGGGCACTGCCCACGATGATCGTCACGATCAGGAAGCTGATCGGCGACGAGAGCGGCATCGGCACCGCGCTCGAACGGTTCCTCGGCACCGGCGGCCGGGACCTCGGCGGCGGGGTGGTCCGCGGCGGGGCGGTGCGCGGCTGGGGCTCGTCCCCGGCGAAACGCGAGACGGTCGGCGAACGGCCCGGATCGTAACCGTTCACCGATCGGAGTCACCAATCGGAGCGTGACTGCCCGGCGGTCTCGCCGCCCGCGTGACGTTCCTCGCCGACGGGCCCGTCGGCCCCAGCGGGCCCCTCGGCCCCAGCTGGCCCGGGAGCCTCGCCCGGCCCGGCGGCCTCCGCGGGTTCGGACGGCCCTTCGGCTCCACCAGGGGCATGCGGCGCCTGGCCATTCGCCGACTGCGTGCCCGGGGGCTCCTCTTCCTCGCGGTGCAACCCGGGAAGCGAATGCGGCAGGCCCAGCGGCGGTGTCCAGGAACGCAACTGCGACAGCGCCGGCGCCCGGGCCACCATGATCACGCCGACGACGAGCGCGGCGATCCCGCCCGCCTGGAGCGCCAGCATGCCCGGCGTGACCTGGATCCTGTCGCCGAACACGATGACGCCGAGCAGGATGCCCACGAGCGGCTCGCCCGCCGCGATGGGAGGCAGCGACACCTGCAGCGGGCCGGCGTTGAAAGCGCTCTGCATCAGCCAGATGCCAATCGCGCCCGCGCCCACCAGCGCGTACGGCGCCCAAGTCGTGAACAGCGCGCTGATCCCGTTGGACTGCAAGATCTCCAGCGTCTGCCTGGTCAGCGCGTCCTGGATGCCGAAGATCAGGCCCGCACCGATCCCGGTCAGCATCGCGCGCGTCCGGCCCGAGCGGCGCAGCCCCGCGTGCACGGAGAGGAACGCGATGGCGGCGATCGCGGCGGCGGCGGGCCAGTGCGACACCGAGCCGAACGACAGGCCGATCGGCTGCGCCGACCTCGCCGCCGACAGCAGGGAAACCCCGGTGATCAGCACCGCGGCGCCAACGAACTCATAAACCTTGAGCGACGCCTTGGCCAGCGGCACCGCGACCGCCAGCGCGAAGACCAGGTTCATGGTCAGCAGCGGCTCGACGAACGCCAGCGACAGGTGCCCGATCGACCAGGCGGCCAGGATCTGGCCGCCGATCATGCACCCGATCCCGGCCAGCCAGCGGGGCTTCTTGAGGAGATCGGTCATCAGCCGCAACCGCAGGAAGCGCGAGTCAGGCTCCCGCTGCGCCGCGTGCTGCTGGAGGACGAATCCCGTCCCGATCAGCAGCGCGGCCAGCAGGGTGAGCCCGTAGTCGAGGCTGATGTCGATGTCCACGGCACCGCTAGCCGGCAGCCTGGCGGGCTCGGCCGCCGCCGGCCAGACCTGAGCTCATGATTTGTGTCGCCCCTGGATGTCGTATGCAAGCACTTGACGTATCGTAGCCGGGCCCAGGCCACCCGGCGGACAGGCGCGGCGGGCCGCTGCCATCACCTGCCCGAGCTTCTCCTACCCCGGCTGCCTATCATCAGGGACTCGAAATGATAACGTTCCGGCGTGAGCCGGCCGCGTCCGGCGCTGGTTCCCGGCGGTGACAGCGGTGTTCCCAACCCAGGTCGTGCCTGGTCAGACAGTACTATCATGAGGGCAGCACCGGCCACGTGCATGATTGCATCGCGTAGGAGAGTTCAGGTGGGGGACGCAATGGCAGGGTCGAGAACCACGCGCGCTGGCACCAAACGGACCGTCGGCCGACGGCGGGCCGTCGGCACCCGGGACCGGATCATCGCTCATCTCGCCACGGTCGCCGAGGTCACCGACCCGGCGGGGATGGCAAGCACGCAGCTTGCCGAGGCCGTCGGCTACCCCGGCTCGAGCGTCGCGTTCGCGCAGCTGCTGTCCGGGATGGAGCGCGACGGCCTGATCGCGCGTGAGGTGCGCGGCAAGCGGACCTACCGGATCACCCTGGCGGACGACGCGGCGGCCGCCCGGGCAAGCCTGGCGACCGCCGGGCCGCCCGCCATCAGGCCTGCCGCGGCCCCCGGTTCTGGCGGCCGCGCCGAGCTGGGCGACGCTCCGCGGCTGACCGCGGCCGGGGCACCCGGGGCCGCGGCCGGATTCGACTATGACGAGCTGGCCCGCAGGCTGCTTGTCCACGTCGTCAGGCGGCTGGCGGCCACCCCCGCCGACCTCGAGCAGACCGTGGCCGGACTCGAGCGCGAGCTGGCCACCGCGTGGACCAGGCACGGCACGCTGACCGCGGAGAACGTGCGGCTGCGCGAGCAGCTCATGCAGGCGCAGCACGACCTTGACCTAGCGCGGGAGCTGAACCGCAAGGGGGCCGTCACCGGCGACCTCAGCGAGGCCGAGGTCGTCCTGCTCGAGGGGCTGCTCATGCCCCAGGCGCGGAGCGAAGACCAGGAGTCCGGCGCGAACGCCGGCTAGCGCGGCCGCTAGCTGAGGCGGCGCAGCCCCTGGCGGTGGTGGCGGGCGGTCTCGATGTAGGTCTTGACCGCGCTCCGCGTCCAGCTGGTATCGACGCCGCTGCGCTTGACGGTGGCGGGCACGCCCGCCACCAGCGACCCCGGCGGCACCTGGAAGCCCTCGGGCACCAGCGCCGCGGCGGCGACGATGGAGCCCGCGCCGACGACGACGCCGTTCAGCGTGATCGAGCCGGAGCCGATCAGGCAGCCGTCCCCCACCACGCAACCCTCCAGGTGCGCGTTATGCCCGACCACGCAGTCCGCGCCGATCACCGTGGGGTGGCGCGCGGTGCAGTGCACGATCGTGCCGTCCTGCACCGACGTCCGCGCGCCGACCGTGATCGTCCCGTGGTCGCCGCGCAGCACCGCCCCCGGCCATACGGAAGCTTCCGGTCCGATCGTGACCCGCCCGATGACAACCGCATCGGGCGCCACGTAGGCCAGCTCATGGATGTCCGGCTCGTCGTCGTCGAGGGCATAAATCGGCACCCGCATAGGGTAGCGTCATCGCTCGTGGCGGAAAGTGCGGGCAGCGCGGACAGTGCGGGCAGCGCGGACAGTGCGGGCTGCGCGGACAGTTCCCCCGGCGAATCCCCGGTACTGGCTCTGCTCAGCACCGCGGTCGACGCGATCGGAGGCTCGGAACGGTCCGGGCAGACTCGCATGGCGCAAGCCGTCTGGGAAGCGATGGGCGGCGCGTCGCACCTGGCTGTCCAGGCCGGCACCGGGACCGGTAAGTCGCTGGCCTACCTCGTGCCCGCGCTGCGGCTGGCCGCCGACAAGCGCGGCCCCATCATGGTGTCCACCGCCACGATCGCGCTTCAGCGCCAGCTCGTCGACCGGGACCTGCCCCGGCTAGCCGGGGCGCTGCGCGGCCCGCTCCGGCACACCCCGGAGTTCGCCCTGCTCAAGGGCCGCAACAACTACCTGTGCCTGTACCGGTTGCGCAACGCGCCGGACGACAGCCAGCAGAGCCTGTTCCAGGCAGCGAGCGCGCTCGGCGCCCACATACAGCGGCTGCACCAGTGGGCCGGCAACACCACGACCGGAGACAGGGACGAGATCGTCCCCGGAGTACCCGACCAGGCGTGGCGCCAGGTGTCCGTGACAGCACGGGAGTGCCTGGGGAG
>Ga0187814_10000114_pt1 | contig 20759 bp, 21 predicted proteins | sample NC_S_4_FD_132450 | JGI IMG/M metagenome (GOLD analysis project Ga0187814, IMG submission 132450) | Wetland sediment microbial communities from Neuse River Estuary, North Carolina, USA - ASW-S_4 | ecosystem: Environmental > Aquatic > Freshwater > Wetlands > Sediment | place: USA: North Carolina... | reverse complement strand
GGTCCGACGGGCGGCTGTACGCGGTCAACCCCGAGGCGGGCTTCTTCGGCGTGGCCCCCGGCACGAGCGAGCGCACCAATCCAAACGCCCTGAAGATGCTCTCCCGAGACGCGATCTTCACCAACTGCGCGCTCACCGACGGCAAGGACATCTGGTGGGAGGGCATGACCCCAGAGCCCCCGGACCATCTGATCGACTGGCGCGGCAACGACTGGACGCCGGAGTCCGACAGCCCCGCGGCGCATCCCAACGCCCGATTCACGGTGGCGATCGCACGGTGTCCGTCGATCGCCCCCGAGTGGGACGATCCCGCGGGTGTCCCGATCGACGCGATGCTGTTCGGCGGCCGGCGGGCCACCGTTGTCCCCCTCGTGCACGAGGCTCGGGATTGGGGGCACGGCGTCTTCCTCGGTTCGATCATGTCGTCCGAGACGACCGCCGCACAGGCCGGGGCGGTCGGCCAGCTGCGGTTCGATCCGATGGCGATGCTCCCCTTCTGCGGCTACAACATGGCCGACTACTTCGGTCACTGGCTCGAGGTCGGCAGGCGGCAGGGCGCCAAGCTGCCGCGGATCTTCTACGTCAACTGGTTCCGCAAGGACGACGACGGGAAGTTCCTGTGGCCGGGCTTCGGCGAGAACTCCCGGGTTCTGGCCTGGATCTTCCGCCGCTGCGAGGACAAGGTGGACGCCGTGGAGACCGAGATCGGGCTCCTTCCGGCAGCCGATGGGATCGACACCGAGGGTCTGGACATCTCTGAGCAGGCGATGGCCAAGCTGCTGGAGGTCGATCCGGACGCCTGGAAGCAGCAGCTGCCGCAGATGCACGAGCACTACGCCCGGTTCGGCGAGCGACTTCCCTCGGAGATGAAGGCGCAGCTGGAGGCACTGGAGCAGCGGCTCGGGGCCTGACCCCGCGCGAACGCTCATCTTCCTCTTCACCGGGCCACGTACGCTGATGGCGTGGCCCTGCCGTTCATCCCCTCAGACGCCGGCCTGATCGCGCTCCAGGCGGGCGTGGTCGCAGCTCCGCGGGCGGCGCCGAGGATCGAGCGACTCGAACGCCTGCGGGGACCAGCGTGGGCGGTGGTCCCAATCGCGTCGATCGTCATCGTGGTGTTCGCGATCCGCTACGTGTCGGACACGGCGACGGGCCTGACGTACCTCGCCCTGGTGGCCGTTCCCCCGCTGGCGGCTGGCGCGCTCGCGTGGGCGGCGGTCGGGGGCTCGGTACGGCGGACGCGCGTGATCTGGTCGGTGTGCGTGACGGCGGCGCTGTTCGCCGTCGCGTGGAACTGGAGTCAGTCGCTCGCCGGCGAGGCCGCCGCCGCGCTGCTGTCGGCGCTCAGTTGCGTGACGCTGGGCGTCCTGCTGGCAGCGGTCGCGCCGGCACCGTGGCTGAAGCTCGGGATCGTGGCGATGGCCGTGGCCGACAGCTGGCTGGTCGTCTCCGACCTGCTTCAGGCGCCCAACGCGACGCTGGTGGCGGCGCATCCCGTCGCGGGCCTGCCCCGCCTCCAGAGCGAGATCTTCGGCACCGTGACGATGGGCTACGGCGACCTGTTCGTTGCGGCTCTGCTCGGTGCGGTGCTGGCGGGCGACCGTCGCAGGCAGCTCACTGCCGCCGCAATGACATTCGTGTTCGCGGCTGTGTTCGACCTGCTGTTCCTGGTCGTCAGCGAGCTCCCGGCGACCGTGCCCGTCGCGGCGGTGCTGATCGTCCTCGAGGCTCGAGCCCGGATCAGGGTCTATCGCGGTAGGGATGTGCGACCGGGGCGGCCGTGGAAACGTCCACGCGAGCGTGCGAGCGTTGAGGACGCAGGGAGTGAAGCCGTAGCAGCGCTACGGCGAACCCCCGAGGACGCAGCATCACGAAGGTAACCGGTCGCATCCGGGCGTGCAGACCTAGTGGCCCACTAGCGGGATAGGATCTTAGTGCTGCCCGTCGGCCGTCGCTGCGGGCGGACGCGATTCCTCGGCAAGCGAGGTAATGGCCAGGGAGCCGCGAGCCGCGTCCTCCAGGACCTGAGTGGCCTCCTCGGCCGAGCGCGCGTAGAGCTCAACCAGCAGATGCACGACGATCCGATCCTCGTCGTGCTTGTGGAAGCGCACGTGGGTGAAGAACTCCCGCGTCCCGTGATCGCCGAAGGCGGCGTACGAGAGCGCGTCGCCCGCTTCGGGGCCCGAACAGGTCTCGACATCGTCGGCGTCGACCGTGACCGTGCAGGAGGCCACCCACGGAGTCCCCGCGATCATCCGCTCCCAGCGGTCCTCGATCGGCTCGACGCGGCCGTTGTGGAAGCCGAGGTGCGGCTGGTCGTGCATGCACTCCAGGCACTGCACGACCGCCTCCTGCATCTCGTCGACGACCTCGCCACGCTCCCCGCTGTCCGGATCGATCCGGTGGATTCCCTCGTAATGGACCTGGACCTCCAGGTTCTGGGACCAGCAGCGGTAGCAGCGCAACCAACTCTTAACCGAGGTTGAGCCCTCCATCCGCTTGATTCTACGATCCCGCTGTGTGCAAGCACGGCGAAGCCGGTGATGCGCCTGCACCGAGAGCCTCGACCCCGCCGGTCCCGGGATCCCATCGGGGTGGTTCTGGCTGGCGGGCTGGGCCGGCGAATGGGCGGTTCCAAGTCGACCGTGGAGCTAAACCGCCGCCCGCTGATCTCCTACCCGCTGGAGGCCGTCTGGAGGGGGGTGGGAAACGTGGCGATCGTCGCCAAGATCGACACCGAGCTGCCGAACCTGCCCGGAGTCACGATCTGGATCGAGCCCGACCAGCCGCACCACCCGCTGGTAGGGATCGTGCATGCGCTGGGCCTGGCCGAAGGACGTCCGGTGATGGTGTGCGCGGCCGACATGCCGTTCGTCACGCCCGAGGTGATCGAGCAGATCGCCCGTGCCGACCCAGGAGAGGGGTGCGCCGTCCTCGCCACCAGCGAGGGCGCGCTGCAGCCCCTGCTGGCGTGCTACCACCCGCCTTCGCTCGCGCGGCTGGGGAGGATCGGCGAACCGCTCCCGTCGCTGCGCGAGGCGGTCGCGGCGGCCGGTGCGGTTGGCTATGAGGTCGCGGATCCCGAGGTGCTGTTCAATGTCAACACGCCGGACGACCTCCTCCAAGCGGCGGCGATGCTCGATCGGCGCAAGGTCGGGCGAAGATGAGGCGGGCGAGTATCAGCCGAACGTGAAGTCGTAGGCGTTCACGCCAGGCGGGACCTCCACCGTCACCACGTTGTCCTCCGCGGTGGGGAGCGAGATCAGCGAGTAGAGCCGCTGGCCCTGAACGGTCACCACGCCATCGCGTACGTCGGCGCCCGCGGCCGAGGCGGGGACCGGGCGCCCGTCCAGGAGCACGCCAACCTGCCGCGGGATATTGCCCGACGACGTCATGACGAGGTACACGTGCGCAGCCTGGACGCCGCCTTCGATCGTCGCGCCCGGCGCGGTCGGGGTGATCGATTCCCGGCCGACGTGCCAGGTGCCGTGCAGCGCGAACTCGTTCAGCTCGAGCGCACTTATCTTCACCCCGGGGTAGAAGTGGGTCCCGGGCTCGAGGGGCTGGGCAAAACCATTCTGCCGTTCGGGGTTCAGGTAGGTCTCTGGTGTCCCAAGCCCGGCGGAGGGCATGATCGCCGTGGCGGTCATCGACGGTGGGAGGTCGTGCACGCCGGCCTGGTAGAGCAGCTCGCGGACGACGGCCTCGTCCTGCTTGTAGTCCCCTTCGCCGAACTGGGTGTGGCGGACCTCTCCGTGGGCGTCGATGAAGTAGTCAGCCGGCCAGTACTCGTTCTGGTAGGCGTTCCAGGTCGCCAGGTTGTTGTCCTGGACGACGGGGTAGGAGATGCCGTCAGAGTGGATCGCCTGCTCGACGTTGCTCGCCTCCTGCTCGAAGGTGAACTCCGGCGCTTCGATCCCGATCACCTCGAGTCCGTAGGGATGGTAGGTCGCGTAGAGCCCCTTCAGGAACGGCAGCGTCCTGATGCAGTTGATGCAGGTGTAGGTCCAGAAGTCGACAAGCACGACGTGCCCGTGCAGCCCGGACAGGGTCAGCGGGCGGTCACCCGGCGTGTTGAACCAGTCCTGAGTCCCAACAAATTCCGGTGCGTGTCCCAGGTCAGGAAGCGCGGGGGTCTTGACCCCGGGAATCGCCACGCCCGCGGCCCCGGGCATGGGAACGCTGGCTGCCTCCTTAGCGGCCTGGTTCTGGCGCTCGGCGAATCGTGAGGGCGGGCGCAGCGACGCCAGCCCGTTCTGCACCGCGTTCGAGTTCTCCAGCGAGCGGGTCGGATCGACCAGGAACGCAGGAAGGCTGGTATCTCTCGCCAGCGCCTCCTCGAAGCGGACATCGAGGTTCGCCGCCATCGCGATGCCGGTGACGATCAGGACAGCGCCCAGAGCGCGCTCCACGACCTGCCCGCGGGTGAAACGGCGGATCCGCGCGATCACCGCCCTGCCCCCGAGCGCGTACAGGAGCATCACCGCGCTGAGGCCGACCGCGTACGCGATCGCAACCGCGACCACGCGGGCCGAGGCCCCGGTCGAGGCGCTGACGGCGGTGACCGCCGCCAGGATCGGGCCCGCGCAGGGCGCGCACACGAACCCGAGGGCTCCGCCCACGCCGAGCCCCGACCAGAACCCGCTTCCGCGGGAGCGCGGCCCGAACCGCCCGAGGCGTGAGAGCGGCGCCTGGACGCGCGCCGCGAGCTCCGGGAACAGCATCGCCACTCCGAACGCGAGCAGCGCGACGATCGCCACGTCGCGCGCTGCTCCGCTCGCCAGTCCGACCCCCTTCACCAGCTGGGCGAGGGCCACGATCGCGATCGTGAAGGTCGCCGCGAGCCCCACCACGATCCCCACGGGCCTCCGGCGTCCCCCGAGCGAGCTGGCCGATAGCAGGGCAGGCAGAACGGGAAGGACGCACGGCGTGATCGCCGTACCCGCGCCCGCGATCAGCGCGAACAACAACAGCAGAGCCATTTCCCTCTCTGATGATGCTCCGGAAAGGTTGCGAGAGGCTTAACCGCCGATTGCGGACATCGTGCGCTCGGGCTGGATGAAGCCCGGCTCGCCGATGTGATGCTTGAGCTCCTTGCGCCAGACGGCGGCGCGAATGATCCCCTCCAGCTCCCGATCGGTGGCTCCCTCGCGCATTGGCCCGCGCAGATCCGTCTCGTTGAGGGAGAACAGGCACGTTCGCAGCAGTCCGTCTGCTGTCAGTCGGATGCGGTTGCAGTCCGCACAGAACGGCTCCGAGACGGGGTTGATGAATCCGATCCGACCACGGCCGTCGGCGAAGCGGTAGACGCGTGCGGTCGCGCTGGGCTCGCGTGGCTCGGGCTCGAGCGGATACACCGCGTGGATCGCGGCTCGGATCTCCTTGCCCGTCAGCACCTGGTCCGAAGTCCAGGCGTGGTCCGCGTCCAGCGGCATGAACTCGATGAAGCGCACCTCGTACGCGGTCCGCCGCGCCAGCTCCGCGAACGGGATCGCCTCCTCCTCGGTGAAGCCGCGGATCGCGACGGCGTTGATCTTGATCGGGTGCGCCGAGGGGAAGCCGGCGAGGATCTCCAGCCCCCGGAGCACCTGCGGAAGCGCGTCGCGCCTGGTGAGCTCGTAGAAGCGGTCCCGTTGGAGCGAGTCGACCGAGACGTTGAAGCGATCGACCCCGGCTGCCAGCAGCGCCTCAGCGTCGCGCTCTAGCAGGAAACCGTTGGTGGTCACGGAGACTTCCCGCAGATCTTCGATCTGCTTCAACATCGAGACCAGGCGCGGGAAATCGCGCCTGACGAGCGGCTCGCCGCCCGTGAGACGCACGTCACGAACCCCCATCGCGGCGAGCAGCCCGACGAGTCGCGTGATCTCCTCGAAGCTGAGAATCTCCGCCCGGTTCAGCCAGGGCAGCCCCTCGGCGGGCATGCAGTACTGGCAGCGAAAGTTGCAGCGGTCCGTCACCGACACCCTGAGATCGCCGATCAGGCGGCCGTGGCCATCGCGAAGCGGCTCGAGCTGCATCTCGTTAAGGCTAGCCGTCAGCCACCTTCGTCCGCCAGCAGTCCAAAGGCGACCATGTCCTGCTGGCCGTCCTTGCCTCGCATGTACGCGCGTAGGACCGCCTCCCGCGTGAAGCCTGAGCGCTCCGCGACGCGCTGGGAGGCGAGGTTCCCGGTGGCGGCGAGGAGATCTATGCGCTCGAGCCCGAGCGACCGAAAGCCCCACCGACAGATCAGCCCAACCGCACGCGTGGCGTGCCCCTGACCGCGGGCCTCGCGCGCCAGCCAGTAGCCGACCTCGCCGCGCCGGTGCTGCCACTCGATCCGCATCAGCGAGATCGAGCCGAGCAGCGAGTGGTCGGCGTCGACGATCGCAAACGGCGCGGTTGTGCCCGCAAGAACCGCGTCATATCGCTGGAGCAGATACGCCCGCGCGTCGCTCTCGCCGTAGTTGTCGGGGACGCGCGTCCAGCGCACGATCTCCGGATCGCGGCAGGCGCTGACGAGCGCGGCCACGTCCGAGTCCCGCCACGGGCGTAGCATCGTCGGGCCGTCGATCAGGGGCTCAGCCGGAAGAACGATCCGCGTCACCCTGCAGCCGCCTCCGCTCGGCGCTCCAGGGCCTCCACGAGCGCGGGCACGTCGAGGCCGGGATCCGTCTCACGCAGCCAGCGCTCCGCCTCGCGTCTACCACCGATCGCGCGCAGGCCGCGTTCGCCATGCTCGGCGGCGAAGTCCGCCAGCGCATGCATGCGGCGGGCGCGCAGCCGTGTCGACGCCAGGTCGAGCGACGCCCGGTGGGCGTCGAGCGCTTCAACCAGCTCGTCGATCCCCGAGGGCGGCGACGTCGAGGAGACCGCCACGACCGCGGTGTCGGGGGTGCCGAGCGAGCGCAGCGCCGCACGCAGGTCAGCGACGGCTCGCGTGGCGATCCGGCCGAGGTCCGACTTGGTGACCACCAGCACATCCGGGACCTCCATGATCCCCGCCTTGAGGAACTGCAGGACGTCGCCCGACGCCGGCTGAACGACTACCGCGACCGTGTCGGCGACGTCCGCGACCTCGGTCTCCGACTGCCCGACCCCGACGGTCTCGATCACCACCACGTCGAATGCCGCGCTCAGTGCCGCCGCCGCGGCGCGTGTCGCGGGCGCGAGTCCCCCCAGCCGGTCGCCCGCGGCGGTGGAGCGGACGAACACCCCCGGGTCCGAAGGATCGACGTCGATGCGAGCGCGGTCTCCGAGCAGGGCGCCGCCGGAGCGCCGCGACGTCGGGTCGACCGCCAGGACCGCCACCGAGCGGTCTTGCTCCCGCCACGCGGCGACCAGCCGCGAGAGGAGTGATGACTTCCCGACGCCCGGCGGACCCGTGACGCCGATCACCTGCCCCGGCGCCTCACCACCGAGTGCGCCCGGGGAGACGGCGGCGAGCAGGGCGCCGGCCTGCTCGCGAGCGCTTGGGGAGCGGTTCTCGAGCAGGTTGAGGACCGCGGGAGCGGCCCCCAGATCGTGGTCACGCAGCCGCGCGGCCAGGGCGGGGCCGTCGGCGGCCGCGCGGCTCAAGCTGGTGCAGCCGCCGTGTCGATGCCGTGCTTCGCCCCGACAAGCGCGACGATGTCGCGCATCATGCGGTTCAGATCCCAGTCCTTGGGCGTGTACACGGCGGCTACCCCGGCCTCGCGCATGGCCTCCGCGTCGGCCTCGGGGATGATCCCCCCGACGACGACCGGGACGTCTCCTGCGCCGGCCGCCCGCAGCGCCTCGAGCACCGCCGGGATCAGCTCGCGGTGCGATCCCGACAGGATCGAGAGCCCCACCACGTGAACGCCCTCCTGGGCGGCCGAAGTTGCGATCTGGGAGGGCGTCAGGCGGATCCCCTCGTAGACGACGTCCATCCCGGCGTCGCGCGCGCGGACCGCGATCTGCTCGGCGCCGTTGGAGTGCCCGTCCAGCCCAGGCTTGCCGACCAGGAACTTCAGGCGGCGGCCAAGCGCCTCGCTGACGCGCTCCACCTCCTCGCGTAGCTCGGCCACATCCTCGCTGGGTATCGCCGCGGCCTCGCCGACCCCGGTCGGGGCGCGGTACTCACCGAACACCTCGCGCAGCGTCTGCGCCCACTCGCCCGTGGTCGCCCCGGCGCGCGCTGCCGCGATCGTCGCCGGCATGATGTTCTCGCGCTCGTCGCGGGCCACCCTCGCCAGCTCGGCGAGCGCCTCGTCCACGGCGGTCTGGTCGCGCTCGGCGCGCCAGCGCTCCACCGCGGCCCGCTGGTCGGCCTCGACCTGCGGATCGACCACGAGGATCCCCCCGTCGGCGTCGGCGGTGAGGGGGGAGGGCTCGGTGGAGGTGAAGCGGTTCATTCCGACCACGACCTGCTCGCCGGCCTCGATCCGCCGCCACCGCTCCCGAAGGGACTCCACCAGCGCCGCCTTCATGTAGTCGACCGCCTCGACCGCGCCGCCGAGCTCGGCGACTCGATGCATCTCATCGCGCGCACCATCCATCAGATCGGCGACGAGCCCCTCCATGACCTTCGAGCCCTCGAATAGGTCCGGGTACTCGAGCAGGTCGGTCTCGTAGGCGAGGATCTGCTGGAGGCGAAGCGACCACTGCTGATCCCACGGACGGGGTAGCCCGAGGGCCTCGTTCCACGCCGGCAGCTGGATCGCGCGGGCGCGCACGTCGCGGCCGAGCGTCACCGCGAGTGCCTCGAGCGCGATCCGGTAAACGTTGTTCTCCGGCTGCGCCTCGGTCAGCCCCAGCGAGTTGACCTGGACGCCATACCGGAACCGGCGAAGCATTTCGTCCTCCACGCCGTAGCGCTCGCGCCCCAGCTCATCCCACAGCCGGGCCATCGCTCGCAGCTTGGCGTGCTCCTCGATGAATCGCACGCCCGCGTTGACGAAGAACGAGATCCGGCCGAAGACGCTCGCCATCAGCTCGTCCGTGGCCTCCCCGGCGAGGGTCAGTCGCTCGCGGACCGCATCGAGCACGGCGATCGCGTTGCTGATCGAGTAGGCGATCTCCTGGACCGGCGTGGCGCCCGCCTCCTGGAGGTGGTAGGAGCAGACGTTGATCGGGTTCCACTTCGGGACGTGCTTGACCGTGTACGCGATCGTGTCGGCGATCAGGCGCATGCTCGGACGCGGGGGGAACGCGTAGGTCCCGCGGCTCAGGTACTCCTTGAGGATGTCGTTCTGGGTCGTGCCCTGGAGCTTCTCCTCGGGCACTCCGTGCTCGTCGGCGACGACGATGTACAGGGCGAGCAGCCACGCCGCCGTCGCGTTGATCGTCATCGACGTGTTCATCTGATCGAGCGGGATGCCGTCCAGCAGCGTCAACATGCCTCCCTTGTGCGCGATCGACACGCCGACCTTGCCGACCTCCCCCCTGGCCAGCTCGTGATCGGGGTCGTAGCCCGTCTGCGTCGGGAGGTCGAACGCGATCGACAGCCCCGTCTGACCCTTCTCGAGGTTGCGCCGGTAGAGCTCGTTGGAGCGTCTGGCGTCAGAGTGGCCCGCGTAGGTCCGGATCAGCCACGGCCTGTCGCGCTCAGGGAGACGTGGCGTGGGGGTGTCGGACATGCGAGCCATTGTATGAGCGGGGCTCGGAGCAGACGACCTTCCGGCCGGGCTTGCAAGGGCGATTGTTCGCCCGCGTGCGCGCTCGGGTAACGTGGGGTCATGCCCGATCAAAGCTCCGCCTCATCTGAGCATGCGCTCATCCAGGAGATCGCAGAGCCGCTGGCCTCGCTGCCCGACGATCCCGTCCCCGCCGTTGCCGACATCGACTTCCCCGTAGCTCTACGCGGCTACGACCGCTTGGCTGTCGACGCATACGTGAAGCGCACCAGCCAGCTCGTCGCCGAGCTTCAGGCAACCCGATCGCCCGACTCCGCCGTGCGCCGAGCGCTCGGCCGGGTCGGTGAGGAGGTCTCGGGAATCCTCCAGCGCGCGCACGAGACCGCCGAGCAGATCACCGCGCAGTCGAGAGCGGAATCGGAGGACCGGCTCGCGGCGGCACGCCGGGAGGCGGCCGCGATCACCGCCGACGCCGAGCGCAGACTGAAGGAGCTGGACGCGGAGACCGAGCGCATCTGGGCCGAGCGCCACCGGATCGTGGAGGATGCTCGCGATCTGGCACGCCAGCTGGTGGCGCTCGCCGAGTCGGCGATCCAGCGCTTCCCCGCGGCGGACGACCTCGATGACGCCACGGTCGAGCGCCCGCCCGAGGAGGGGGAGCCCGAGGACGACGGCTATCAGCCCGCCTTGGAGGATCTCACCCTCGATGGGAGTGACGGCTCCGATGAACGGGAGGACACGGTGGTCATGCCACCGATCGACCCCGACGAGCTCCCCTAGCCGTTCCTGCACCGCGTGCCCGTGCGCGTGATCGACGTCATGCATCTCGGCCGAGAGCGCGTGATCGGGTGCTGGCAGGTTGACGACGTGCTCGTCGATCCCGGTCCCGGCTCATGCCTGACAACGCTGCTCGACGCGCTCGGGGACGGGCGCCCGCGGGCGCTTCTGCTCACCCACATCCACCTCGACCACGCGGGTGCGAGCGGCGCGCTGGTCGAGCGCTGGCCCGAGCTGGAGGTCTACGTTCACGAGCGGGGCGCCCCGCATTTGCTCGACCCCTCGCGACTGCTGAAGAGCGCGCGGCGCCTGTACGGGGAGGACATGGACCGGCTGTGGGGGGAGATGGTCCCCGTCCCCGAGCGCAACCTCAGGGTGCTCCACGGAGGGGAGCGGATCATCGACCACGCGTTCGCCGTGGCGTACACCCCCGGGCACGCGTCCCACCACGTCAGCTATCTACACGGAGACGGAACCGCCTACGTCGGTGACACCGGAGGCGTCCGGATCACCGACGGGTCGCCGACCGTCCCTCCGACGCCGCCGCCGGACATCGACGTCGAGGCCTGGCACGAGTCGATCGCGCGGATCGCCGAGTGGGATCCGGAGCGCCTGGCGATCACCCATTTCGGCGTCTACGACGACGTCTCCGCTCAGCTTGACGCGCTGTCACGACGACTCGACGAGTGGGCCGATCGCGCCCGCGAACAGGACCAGGAGACGTTCATGGCGGGCATCCGTGCGGAGATCGAGCAGGCCGCCGAGGCGGGGACGAAGGAGGCGTTCGAGCAGGCCGCCCCCGCCGATCAGCTGTTCCTGGGGCTGGAGCGCTACTGGCGCAAGCGGGCCGAGGCCAGCCCGGCTGCGACGAGTCCACCGGTATCCTGACGGCGCATGTCGCACACGGTTGAGCTGCCCCGCGTGGGCGGGCCCGGCAGTGGATTGGGGGGCGCGTGGCGCGTGATCGTCCTCAATGACGACTTCAACACGTTCGACCACGTGGCCGAGACGCTGTCGGCCGTGATTCCGGGCGTCACGCTCGCGGACGGCTACAGGCTGGCCGACCAGATCCACAACAGCGGCCAGGCAATCGTCTGGAGCGGCCCGCGCGAGGATGCCCAGCAGTACTGGGACCGGCTCGACGCCGCAGGCCTGACGATGGCGCCGCTCGAGACCGGGTAGCCGCGGGCCGGGTTCGCTGCCGCTCTGCTGCCGGCGCGCCGACGGTCAGGCCTGGCCCGCCAGCGCCTTGCCGTCGCGCCGGTTGCTGGGGAGCGCCTTCGCCGCCTGGCGCTCGGGGGTGACTCGGACCACGTTCCAGACCACGCCCAGCTTCTCCAGCAGCGCGATCAGGAGCCCCGTCGGGTCGGCCACCCGCTCCCACAAGCGCAGGCCGTGGAAGGCGGAGGTCGGAAACGCGTGGTGATTGTGGTGCCAGGCCTCACCCATCGACAGAGGGGCCAGCCAGAACACGTTGCGCGACTCGTCCTCGATGTCGAATCGCCTGCGTCCGAAGAAGTGACAGATCGAGTTGATCGACCAGGTGATGTGGTGCAGGAGGAACACGCGCACGAACCCGCCCCACAGCAGCGCGGTCAGCGCGGCGCCGATCCCGCCGCCGATGATCCATCCGAGCGCGAACGGGATCGCGAAGCTGAGCGTGACCCACAGCGGGAACAGCTTGTCCACGATCCGGAGCGCACGGTCCTTGATCAGATCAGCCGCGAAGCGTTCCCGGTCGGCCGTTCCCACGGTCTCGAACAGCCAGCCGATGTGCGCGTGCCACAGGCCCTTGACCCCTCCCCAGAACCCGGGGCCGCTCAAGTGGGGTGAGTGCGGGTCGCCGTCGCGGTCGGTGAACGCGTGGTGCTTGCGGTGGTCTGCCACCCACGTGATCACCGAACCCTCGACGGCCATCGAGCCGAGGATCGCGATCACCGCGCGGAATGCGCGCGAGGCTTCGAACGCCCGGTGGGTGAACATCCGGTGATACCCGAGCGTCACGCCGAGGCAGGTGATCACGTACAGGCCGATCAGCAGCCCGAGCTCGAGCGGCCCGATCGCGCGGTCCCAGAGGAGGACGATCGCGACGACCAACCCGACGAGCGGCATTGGAACCCCGATCAAGTTGATGATCTTGTGGCGCAGTGTCACCGGTGCGGAAGCATACGACCGGCCGACCCCGTCGCGCGTTATCGGGTTGCGACCGGGGGGGTGAGCTCAGGCCGCGGCCTGCGGGGCGGGCTCGGGCTCCGGCTCGGGTTCGGGCTCGAGCGGAACCTCGGGGCCGAGCTCCCCGGCGACCAGCTCCTCGTGCCAGATGTAGGCGACCGGGATCTGGTAGTGGGCCGAGTTGCGGCGGCGGAACGCGATCATCTCCGGCCCGTCCCAGAAGCGGTACCAGTCGTCCTTGGACTGGAACCAGGTCATCTGCACGATCATGTACCGGTCGTCGTTGTTCCGATGCACGGCGTACCGGGTCGCGCCGTATCGCAGTGCCAGGGGAGTGACCCTGCAGAGCTCGGCCGCAAGCGCCTCCTGGCGCAGGATCGATCCGTACCAGCGGACGTGAACCACACCCGCCATTGGCTACGCCCCGACCTCGGCGTGGATCGCCCCGGGGCCTTCCACGGTCCGGCCGTCGCCCTCCGCGGTCGCGCCCACCAGGATCGCGATCTTGCCCAGGTGCTTGTTGTCCTTCATCAGCTGGTGGGCCTCGGGCACGCCGTCGAAGCCCATCGTGCGCCACAGCACGGGACGGATCCTGCCCTGCTCGATCAGCTCGTTGGCCTTCATGCACTCATACGCGTTGGCGAAATGGGAGCCGATGATCTGCTTCTGGCGCATCCACAGGTGCCGGACGTCGAAATCGAGGTTGTAGCCGGTCGTCCCGGCGCAGATCACGACCTTCCCAAACGGTCTGACCGTGAACACCGAGGTCGGGAACGTGGCCTTGCCGACGTGCTCGAAGACGATGTCGGGCGGCTCGCCGAGGATCTCCTTGACGGCCTTGGCGAAGCGCCGCGACTCCGCGAAGCGAGCCTTCTCCTGCTCGGGCGTCTCGTCGCCCTTGCGCATCATCCCGGCGTACTCGTTGCGGTCGATGTAGCCGGTGGCGCCGAGCGCCATCGCGAGCTTGCCCTTCTGCTCGGAGGAGACGACGCCGACGCACTCCGCGCCGGCCGCGGCACAGAGCTGGATCGCGAACACGCCCAGGCCGCCCGCCGCCCCCCAGATGAGCACGCGATGGCCGGCCTGGAGCTTGCACTGGTCGATCAGCATGCGGTAGGCGGTGAAGTAGACGAGGCCGTATGAGGCGCTCTCCTCCCAGGTCAGGTTCTGAGGCCGGGGCAGCAGCTGCTGGGCCTGGACCTTCGTGAACTGGGCGAACGACCCCCAGGTCGTCTCGTATCCCCAGATCAGCTGCGAGGGCGCAGCCAGCGGGTCCAGGCCGTGGACCTCGGGGTCCTCGTATGAGGCCATGTTGCAGTGGATCACGACCTCGTCGCCGGGCTTCCAGCGCGTGACGCCCTCCCCGACCTTCCACACGATCCCGGACGCATCCGAGCCGCCGATGTGGTGACCCCACTGGGGGTGGTCGCCGTAGGGGAACACCGACACGGGCTTGCCCTGCGCGGCCCACACGTTGTTGTAGTTGACGCCCGCGGCCATCACCCTGACGATCACCTCGAACGCGCCGGGCGCCGGGACCTCGATCTGCTCGAGCTGGAATGCGTCGAGCGGCTCTCCCTCGCGCTCCTGGCGGATCACCCAGGCCGCCATCGAGGGCGGCAGCTCGCCCGGCTCGGTCTCGACGTGCGCGACTTGACTCAGATCAACGGCCACTGCGGTTGCACCTTCCTGGATGGGAGCGGGGACCGGCCGGATCGTACCCGGGCGGCGCTGAGCGCGCCCCGGTCAGACGAGCGTCAGCTCGGGAGCGGGCTCCTCGGCCGGGGCCCGCGCGGGTGCGGGTGCGGGGGCGGCCGGCCGGCTCTGAATGAGCATGGCCGAGAGGATCGCGGCCGCTGCGGCGACGATCGCCCCTATCGTCAGGCCGGTCCCGAGGGCGGAGACGAACGCGCTGTGCGTCGCGGAGACGATCTGGGCGGAGAGGTGAGCTCCGCTCGGACTGCCGCCCGACACAAGCGAGTTCGCAATCGTGGTGCGGGTGGCCGCGGGGACATGGGGGAGACTCGACTGGAGCTGGGACTTTCCGATCGCCGTGACGAGCGCGCCCATCACCGCGACGCCGAACGTTCCTCCGACCATCCGGCTCATCGACAACGTTCCCGATGCGAGCCCTGCCTTCGTCCGGTCGACCGCGTTCATCGCGGCGGTGCTCATCGGGGACATCACGAGCCCCATCCCCAGACCCATCATCACGAAGCCCGGGAGCAGCAAGCCATAGCCACTGTGGATCGTGATTCCCGATTGAATGAACAACGCGCCCGCGACGATCAGCAGGCCCACGGTCATCAGAGGCCGTGGTCCGACCCGGTCGGCCAAGCGTCCGGCGATCGGGCCTGCGACGATGATCACCACGGTCGAGGGCAGGAACCGTAGGCCGGTCTGAAGCGGCGAATAGCCGAGGACGTTCTGCATGTAGAGCGTCAGGAAGAAGAACTGGGAGAACATCGCGAAGGTCACGAAGAAGGCGACGATGTTCGAGCCCAGGAACGAGCGCGAGCGGAAGAAGCTGAAGTCGATCATCGGCGCGATGACTCGCCGCTCGATCGTCGCGAACGCGACCATCGTGATCGCGGCGAGCGCGAACAGCGAGACGATGCGAGCAGAGCCCCAGTGCCACGAGTTGCCCTCCACGAGGGCTAGCACGAGCGAGGTGAGGCTGACCGTGAGCGTCGCGATCCCGGCGTAGTCGACCGTGCGGTCGACGGTCTCGTCGCGGCTCTCCTTGGTGGCGAACAGCGTTACCGCGATCGCAGCCACGGCGATCGGGGGGTTGATGAAGAAGATCGCGCGCCAGCTCACCGCCTGGGTTAGGAAGCCGCCGAACACGGGCCCGATCGCCAGCGCCAGCGCACTGACCCCGGCCCAGGTTCCGATCGCCATCCCGCGCTGCTCTGGTGGGAACGTCTGGCTGATGATCGAGAGCGTCGCGGGCATCATCAGCGCCGCGCCGACCCCCTGAAGCGCCCGGAATGCGACCAGCACCGTCCCGCTGGGAGACACGCCGATCACCGCGCTGGACACACCGAAGATGAGGACGCCGAGCAGGAACATCCGCCGGCGACCGAAGATGTCCCCGAGCCTCCCGCCCGTCACCAGGCCGACCGCCAGCGTGAGCGTGTAGGCGTTGATCGTCCACTCGAGCGCCGACAGCGTCGCGTGCAGGTCGCGCTGGATCGACGGCAGCGCGATGTTCACGACGGTGTTGTCGAGCATCATCATGAACAGCGCGAAGCACATCGCGCCGAGCGTCCACCAGCGGCTGTTCGCCTCGGTGACGAGGCGGTGGCGATGGGCGAGGATGCGCTGGGTCATGGGCGGCAGGCGGCCACGTCGGGCCGTTCGAGCAGCTTGGCGAGGGCCTGCGCGAGCGCGCGCAGCTCAGGCCCGGAGAGGCTCTCCACGAACTGCTCCAGGCCGATGAGCCTCGCCGCGGCGAGCCGGCGAAGCACGGCCCGGCCGTCGTTGGTCAGGCTGATCCGCTTCATCCGGCGATCGGCGGCGTCCTCGTGACGCTGGACAAAGCCCCGGCGGACCAGGTCGTCGACCACTCGGCTTGCCGCGGGGAGGGAAACGTGCACGAGTTCGGCCGCTTCGCCGAGCATCAGCTCGCGTGGCGCCTCCTCCAGGTGATGCAGCAGCTTGACCTGAGTGAGCGAGAGCTCGACCGCCCCGACGGCCTCGAGCAGGTCCGCATTGCAGTTCTTATGCAGGTACGCGACCACGGCGTAGAGATCGACAGCGAGATCCGTGCCGACGGCGGTAGTTGCTTGCATGCACGCAAGTATTGCACATTCAGCAAGAGAAGAGCCGGCCACGACGGCGCACCGGCAGGTCAGATAGGCCCCGCTAGGGCTGAAGGAGCTGGCTGCTGGAGCCGGCCCGCGCCTTGCCCACATGCACGATCGCGGGCTGGATCCCGGTCGGGGTCGCGGCGGCCGCCTGGGTCGTCCCCGTCGGCGCGATCCCGACGGTGTAGTCGCCGGGGGGCGTGAGGTCGACCGTGACCTGCGCGGTCGCCTGCGGGCTGATCGGGCCGGTATCGGCGAGGGGCTGCGCGGCGGAGACTCCGGCCGGGACGACGGTGAGCGACTCGGCGCTGCTCGCCTGGTTGGTCACGATCAACTGGACCGGACCCGCCCCAACCGAGTTGGGGGAGACCGAAACTCGCTGGTCATTGATGTAGACGCTGATGTTGACCGGCGCGGGAGGCCGGGGCAGATTCGCGAAGTGCCCGCCGCTGCTGCCGCAACCGGTGAGCGCGGCCGCGGCGAACAGGAACATCCCGACGGTCTTCCTTCGCATCTTGAAGGTAGCTCTCCTCTGCCTCAGGCCCGGAACCCTAGTGAACCTTGCGGTTCAGCGCGAGTGGGAGCCGCTAGAGCGAATTGCTGACCAAGGTCTTGCGCCGCCGGTCCAAGCGACGCAGCTCCCGCTGGAGCTCGTCCCACGACTCGGCCTCCGCGCGATCGTATTCCTCGCCGGTCAGGTCGCGAAGCCGGTCGCTGTATGCCTTCCAGGCTTGGCGCTTACCATCGTCGATCTCGCGAAGTTTGTCGCTGTCATGGACGATCGCAGTCATGCACGCGACTCCTTCCTAGCTTCCATCGCGGCGATCCTATCCGCGGGGGCGGTCGTCAAGACACTCTCGCCGGTGCGCCCGTCGCACGAGGCTTTGCATGCCGTCCGACGCCGGGCGTATCACGCGTGGCTTGACCCTGCTCGAGCTGCCCACGGCAAACTGCGAGTACCTCGTGATCGACACCGAGACGAACGGTCTGGGCGGGGAGGAGTGCGAGATGATCGAGGTGGGAGCGGTCCTCGTGGGCGGTGGCGAGCTCCACGAACGCTGGAGCTCGCTGGTCCGTCCGAGCGCCCCGCTGCGACGCAGCATCCGCCGCCTCACGGGGATAACCCAGGAGATGGTCGAGGACGCTCCGCGGCTGGAGGACGTCCTGCCGATTCTCGCGACGAGGCTCCGCGGACGGGTGCTGGTCGCGCACAACGCGCCGTTCGACCGGCGAGTGCTTCGGCAGGCGTTCGCCCGAGTCGGCGTCGACTGGCCCGATCAGCCCGTCCTGTGCACGGCGGCGCTGGCCCGAGCCCTCCTCCCGCTGCAGCGCGAGCGGCGGCTCGGGGCGCTCGCTGAGGCGCTCGGGATCGAGGTGGAGCTTGCCCACCGGGCGCTGGCCGATGCCGAGACCTGTGCGCGAGTCCTGTGCGCGCTGTTCCCCCGCCTGTGTGCCAACGCGGCTACCGTCGGCGAGGCCGTGACGCTGCTGCGGTCGCGCCGGCGACGGGGTGCGCGGCCGCGGCGCAGAGGCGAGGCGATCGCGGAGCGGCGCCAGCTTGATTTCAGCGAGCTCCCTCGCGACCCCGGCGTGTACCTGTTCCGGGACGACTCAGGCAGGACGCTCTACGTCGGCAAGTCGGTCTCGATCCGCACCCGCGCGCGAGCTCATTTCGCGCCGTCCACCGCGCCCGCGGAGTGGAGCCCGCACGCGGCGATCGTCGACTACACGCCGACCTGCTCGGAGCTCGGCGCCCTGGTGCTCGAGAACCGCCTGATCAAGGAGCTCGCTCCCCCCGGAAACATTCGCCTGGCCCGCCGGGACGACAGGCTGGTCTACATCCGCTGCCGGCTCGACATCCCGTACCCGATCCTCGAGGTCTCGCCCGAGCCGGCTGCGGGTCACGCCGTCACGGTCGGCCCGCTGCGCGGTCGCGCGGCGGCGCGCGAGCTGGTGGAGCAGCTCGACTCGCTGTTCGGCCTGCGTCACTGCGGCCGGCGCCTGCCGCGGCGCGAGCACCCGTCGGCGTACGGGCAGATGGGCCGCTGCCTCTCGCCGTGCCTCGGCGACCTCGATCCGAACCTCTACCGCCGGCGGGTCGACGAAGCGCTGCGCCTGTTCCTCGGCGACGGCAACCGGGCGCTGCTCGAGCACGTCAAGGTCCAGATGCACGCGGCGGCGGCGGCGCAACTGTACGAGCGCGCGGCCTGGCTACGCCGGCGCCTGCGCAGGCTGGGCGTGATCCTGGAGCGATTGGGAGGTGTGCTGGAGGCGACCCACGCGCGGCCGCGGCTGATCGTGGCCGGGCATCCGGCGGACCGTGGTCGTCGCGATGCATTCTGGGTCGTAGGCGGTCGCTTGGTCGATTGGGGACCGTTGGCGGACGACATCGATGACGTGGGTGAGAGGACTGCCTCGGCGCTCACGCGTGGGGGGCGGGTCGGCGAGCTTGGCGCCCATGTGCCGCCCGATGAGGTGGATGAGGTCCGGATCGTGGCGACCTACCTCGCCTCCCACCCGGGGTTGCCGCAATTGGTTCTCGACCCGCCCCCGACGGTCGAGTCGTTAGGGAGTTGGCTGGTCGACCCTGATCCGGATATCGCGGGTCAGGATCAAGCGGGTCAGGATCGTCCAGGTCACGCAAACGGCAGGTCGACGACCTCCGCCTCGACCCCTTCACCGACCACGACCCTCGACCCGGGCGGAGCTTCCCGCCTCACCAGGGCCAACGCGATCCAAGCGAACCGCGGCGACTGAGTCACGCTTCCAAGCCGCGCGACCTCCCGCTCGCCAAAGCGGACCGGCTCTCCCGTCTCGGCCGCGCCCGCTAACCGAAGCCCGCGCAGATGCCTGTTGGGCTTGCCTCGGTAGTAGAGCCGCGCGACCGTCTCCTGGCCCACGTAGCAGCCCTTGGTGAACGACACGGCGCGCTCGTTCAGAGCGGCTTCCTGCGGGATCACGGTGTCGTCGAGATCCACCCCGTAGCGCGGGCGGCCGAGCTCGACGCGCAGGCACTCCGCACTCGCTTCCGATACCGCGACCGCGCCGGCCTCTTGCAGCCCGGCGCGGAGCTGGGCCGTAACGGTCGAGTCGCAGAGCAGGTCGATCCCGACGTCGGTGCGGATCGCCCGGGCCTCCACGCCACCTACCTGGACGAGCACGTGGGCGTGCTCCAGGGACCGGGCCAGCTGATCGGCGCCCGCGAGCCTCACGGACTCCGGCCCGACCAGCGACAGCAGGCCCCGCTCCAGGGTCCGCTTGTGCAGCTGCACGTCGTATCCGATGCTGAACCGCCGGATCATGTTGAACAGGTCCTGCAGGGCGACGCGCTCGGTGTCGAGCAGGAGCTCGTCGCCCGCGTCGAGGATTCGCATGTCCCCGAGCATCTTCCCCTTGGGGGTGAGGAAGGCCGCGTAGCAACCGGTCCCGGGGGACAGCGACTCGACGTCGTTCGTGACCTGGCCCTGAAGGAAGCTCTTTGCGTCGGCGCCCGTGAGCACCAGCTTTCCGCGCTCGGAGCGGTCGAGAAGGCCGCACGCCTCGGTGATCGTGCGGTACTCGGCGGAGGAGAGCGCTACGGAGGTCATACCTGCACAACATAGCGGTGGGGATTCCTGCATCCGGTAGACAGAATTCAAATTTAGGGATACCATAATTTCTGTGATGGCTGGGCAGGATTCGACACGACCACATTCGTTCCACGGCGGCGGCGATTCGTCGGCTCTGCGTTCATCCGCGGTCGAGGACTACGCCAAGGCGATCTACGCGCTGGAGCGGCGCGCCGGCGAGGCCGTGACCACGAACGCGCTCGCCGATCGGCTCGGGGTCACCGCCGCATCGGCGTCCGGCATGGTCAAGCGCCTCAACGACCTCGGTCTGGTCGAGCACCGCCCGTACCGAGGGGTGTCGCTGACCGAGGAGGGCCGACGGGTCGCGCTCGAGGTGATGCGCCACCACCGGCTGCTCGAGCTCTATCTCGTGCAGAGCCTCGGTGTCCCGTGGGATCGAGTGCACGCCGAGGCCGAGGTGCTCGAGCACGTGCTCTCCGAGGAGCTCGAGGAGCTGATCGCGGAGAAGCTCGGCGACCCCACGCACGACCCGCACGGGGACCCGATCCCGACGCGCGAGCTGACGATCGAGGAGGGGCCCACCGAGACGCTGCAGGGCCTGAGGCCCGGCGATCGCGGCACGTTCACGCGCGTCTCCGACTCTGATCCCGAGATGCTGCGGTTCCTCGCGGAGCGCGGCATCGCGCCGGGCGACGAGCTCGAGGTGATCGACAAGCAGCCGTTCGACGGCCCGCTGTTCGTCCGCCTCGGCGACGTGGTGCACGTGTTCGGCGGAAAGCTTGCGCGGGCCATGCGCGTGGAGGTCAAGCGGTGAGTCCGCCGCCGCATGTTCTCGACATCCAGGTCGCGCCCGACGG
>Ga0187814_10000113_pt1 | contig 20817 bp, 17 predicted proteins | sample NC_S_4_FD_132450 | JGI IMG/M metagenome (GOLD analysis project Ga0187814, IMG submission 132450) | Wetland sediment microbial communities from Neuse River Estuary, North Carolina, USA - ASW-S_4 | ecosystem: Environmental > Aquatic > Freshwater > Wetlands > Sediment | place: USA: North Carolina... | reverse complement strand
GGGGTCCAGTTCCATCCCGAGGTGACCCCGGAGATCATGGACTCGTGGGTGGCGGTCTACCGCCACGAGCTGGACCGTGAGGGCGTCGATCCCGACCGGCTGCTGGAGGAGACCCACCGCCGCGCGGATGAGACCCGCCGGACCGCGTGGCGGCTGTTCGACGGGTTCCTGCACGAGATCGCCGGGCTCAGGGAGGCGATTCGTGGCCGTTGAGCTCCGGCGGTCCGCCCGCATCCCGAACAGCGCGCCCCCGGCCCCGTTCGAGCCGATCCAGCAGCTGCGGGCGCACGAGTACGTGGCCGAGCAGATTCGCCGCCACATCGCGCTGCGGCTGATTGGGCCCGGTGAGTCGCTGCCGTCTGAGCGCGAGCTCGCCGGAATGTTCGGCGTCGGCCGTCCGACCATTCAGCACGCGCTGCGGCTGCTCGAGGCTGACCGTCTGGTGGAAGCCCGCCGCGGGCGCCGCGGAGGCACGTTCGTCTGCCAGCCGGCCGAGGACGCTGTTGCGATGGACGAGCTGATCGCGCGCGTGCTCCGCCGGCGCGCCGAGCTCGAAGAAGTGCTCACCTACCGCCGCGCGATCGAGCCACGGGTCGCCCGGGAAGCAGCGCGCACGAGCAGGCGCGCGGACCTGGCGGCGATGTGGACGGCGATCGACAGCATGTCCCGCGCCGCCGGCGAGCCTGACTACATGCGCCACGACACCGAGTTCCATCTCGCCGTCGCACGAGCCACACGCAACCGCTTCCTGCTCGGTGCGATCGAGGACGTGCGGCTGCGCCTCAACGACGCGATGAGCCTGCTGCCCGAGTCCGATACCTGGCACCGGCGACTGTCGGGCGAGCACGAGGCGATCGTCGCGGCGATCGAGCGCCGCGACGCGGCGGCTGCCGAGGAGGCGATGGACTCGCACGTCGCGGCGAGCGACCAGAGCGTCCGGGCGGTCCTGACGGCGATCACGAGGAGGCTCGCATCATGATCGAGGCGCAGCAGACGAACGTGTTTCCGCGATTGCTCGACCTCGCCTACCCGAGCGTCGAGCGCGGCGAGGGCGTGCGGCTCTACACGACGGACGGCTTCGAGGTGCTCGACGCCTGCTCGGGTGGTGCGATGGTCGCCTGCCTTGGCCACGGAGCCACCGAGATCGTGCAGGCAGCGAACGCGCAGGCCAAGCGGATCTCGTACCTGTACAACCACCACTTCACCAACGAGCCGCAGGAGCAACTGGCGGACCGGCTGATCGAAGTGGCGGCGCCGGAGATGTCGCGCGTGCGGTTCGTCTCCGGCGGCTCGGAGGCGAACGAGACGGCGCTGCGCCTGATACGCCAGTACCACGTCGACCGCGGTGAGCCGGAGCGCTGGCGGATCATCTCGCCGGCCCAGGCGTACCACGGCGCGTTGATGGGCGCCCTCGCCCTCACCGGCCGGCGCAGCCTGCAGGAGCCCTACGGCGATTACCTGGCGGCTCACCTGCACATCGCGCCCGCCACCTGGCGCTTTGACCCCACCGGTCGGCAGGCGCTCGACGAGCTCGACCGGCTGCTCGAGGCCGCCGGTCCCGACACGGTTGCGGCGTTCTTCTGCGAGCCGGTGAGCGCGGCGGCGCTGCCGGGCTACACGCCGCCGGACGGCTTCTGGGAGGGACTCGCGGAGCGCCGCGAGCGACACGGCTTCCTGCTCTGCTTCGACGAGGTGGTAACCGGCATGGGTCGCACGGGCAGCTGGTTTGCCGGTCAGGGGCTGCCGATCGAGCCCGACATCATCACCGGCGGGAAGGGCTTGGGCGCCGGATATGCGCCGCTCGCGGCGACGCTCTGCAGGGACCACGTCTACGAGGCGCTCGCGCACGGCTCGCGGAACTTCGAGCACGGCCACACCTGGGATGGCGCGCCGCTGCCGTGCGCCGTGGGGCTGGCGGTGCTCGACACGCTCGTCGAGCGCGGCCTGGTGGAGCGCGTCCGCACGCGCGGGCCGTCGCTGCGCGAAGAGCTCGAGCAGGCGCTGTCTGACTCGGAGATCGTCAAGGAGGTGCGCGGGCGCGGCTTCCTGCTCGGCGTCGAGTTGATCGACCCCCGGGACGGCGAGTCGTTCCTGCCCGACGAGCTGGACGTCGCGTCGCTGGTCGACCAGCGGGCGTTCGAGCATGGGCTGCTCGTGACCTCAACGCACTCGACCGCGGACGGCTACACGGGCGACCAGACGCTGCTTGCGCCGGCGTTCATCGCAACAGATCAGGAGCTCGCGGAGATGGTCGAGCGGTTCGCCGCCGCGGTGGCCGACGTCGAGCGGACCGTGAAGCAGTCGCTCGCGGGGGGGCGCGCGTGAGCGAGGTCTCGCTGTCGGAGCTCGCGGCGGCATTGGGCGCCGCCACCGAGTCGCGCCCGCAGGGTGAATTCGTGCTGCTGGGGATGCCCGACGTGCACGGCTCCGTCAGGGGCAAGGCGATGCGGCCGGCGGCGTTCGAGGCGGCGATGTCAGGCGGCGCCGTGATGACCGACCTGCTGCTCGCGCTCGATCCCACCGACACGCCGATCACGGCATATGAGCGGTTCGGCATCCGCTCGGGGGCGGGCGACCTCGTCGTGCATCCGGACCCCTCGACCCTGCGAGAGCTCTCCTGGCTACCCGGCTGGCGGATCTGCCTGTGCACCCCGGTCTGGCCGGACGGAAGCCCGTGCGAGCTGTCCTCGCGCGAAGCGCTGCGAGGCGTGCTCGAGCAGATGGCGGCACAGGGTTACGAGACGATGGCCGCGTTCGAGTACGAGATTCGCCTTCGCGACGGCGAGGACCGGCCGCTGTCGAGCGGGCTGAGCTACAGCCTGAGTGAGATCGCGCGGTTCGAGCAGTTCGCCGCGCGGCTCGTGCCCGCGCTCGACGCCCTCGGGGTCGAGCTCTCCGCGATCCACACCGAGGCCGGCCCGGGGCTGCTCGAGCTGAACATCGCCGCGCGCGAGGGGCTGCGCGCCGCCGACGATGCCGTGTTCGTCAAGCTTGCCGTCAAGGAGGTGGCGGCGTCGATGGGCCTGCGAGCCAGCTTCCTGGCCAAGACGCAACCGGGGCAGGAGGGCTCGAGCGGCCACGTCCATCTCTCCTGCTGGAGCGACGGTGCCAACGCGTTCGGCGGCGAGGGCGCGGCGGCCGAGCTCCCTGAGCTCTTCAGCGCCGCGATCGCCGGCGTGCTCGACCACCTGCCGGCGGCATCGCTGATGCTCAACCCGACGATCAACTCCTACAAGCGATTGGTGCCGGGCTGGTTTGCTCCGGTGAACGTGAGCTGGGGGCTCGAGAATCGCTCCTGCGCGGTCCGCGCGATCCGGGGCGAACGACCCGAGCGTTGGCGGATTGAATGCCGCCGACCGGGGGCCGACGCCAATCCCTACCTCGCGCTCGCGGCGCTCGTCGCGTCGGCCGTCGACGGGATTGCACGCCGGGCGACGCCCCCACCCCCGGTCGAGGGCGACGCGTCGGAGCGGGAGGACCTGCCGCCGCTCCCAGGCTCGCTCGAGAGCGCGCTGCAAGCCTTTGACGCCGACGCCGAGTTCCGCCGCGCGGTCGGCGACGTGTTTTCGGACTATTACAGGACCTCTCGCGCCTGGGAGCTCAGCGCCTGGCGCGAGGCGGTCAGCGACTGGGAGCGAGATCGCTACGAGCGTGCTGTCTGAACCGGTGATCGGGATCTGCGCGGTGCACGAGCGCGCCCGCTGGAGCTTCTGGAACCAGGAGGCGCACCTCGTGGCGGACTCCTACATTGCCTCGGTTCAGCGGTCGGGCGCGATCGCGGTGTTGCTGCCGGTGGACGCGCGAGCTCCGGCGCAGCTGCTCGATCGGATCGACGGGCTGCTGCTGATCGGCGGCGCCGACGTCGATCCCGCCAGCTACGGCGCGCCGCGTGATCCGGCCACCGAAACCGTTTACCCCGAGCGGGACGAGTTCGAGATCGCCCTGTTGCACGGAGCGCTCGAGCGTGAGCTGCCGGTGCTCGGCATCTGCCGCGGCATGCAGATCCTGAACGTCGTGCTCGGCGGCACGCTGGAGCAGAACCTCATCGCGCACGACGGCAGCAATCCGCACCGCAGGGTGATCGGCACCTTCGAGGGGACCGAGCACCAGATCGTCCTCGACCCGGCATCGCTCGCAGCCCATTCTGCCGGCGAGGAGGTCCACACCGTTCGCTGCCACCACCATCAGGCCGTGCTCGAGCTCGGCGAGGGCCTGGTCGTCAGTGGACGCGCTGCCGACGACGTGATCGAGGCGATCGAGGCCGCCGACGGGCGCTGGGTGCTCGGCGTCCAGTGGCACCCCGAGGCCGACGAGCGCACCCGGCTGTTCCACGCGCTGCGCGACGCTGCGCTGCGCTACGCGTCTGTGCACCCCACCGTGCCAAGAGGACCCGCGGTTGACCCGATCGCCCGCTGATACCGAACTGCGCGGGGTTCCCGATCTTCGGGACGAGGACGCCGCGGCGCAGCAGAAGGACAACCTGTGCGGGCCGTTTCACGCGGCCCGCGTGCTTCGTGCTGCCGGTGTGACCGAATGGGAGGGCGAGCCGCTCGACCAGGATCTGGTTGCCCTGCACTGCGGCACGGTGCTGCCGGCTCGCGAAGTGGGTCCGCAGGTGCCGCCTGGCGCAGCGAACCGGCGCGACTATCGCTACGAGCTGACACTCGGCGACCCCGAGCAGTCCGGCACGGCGGCCGAGGCGCTGGCGCGGACGGTAGAGGAGCTCTCCTCGGGACGCCTGGAATGCGTTCCGCTGAGCGGGCGCTGGAGCGGTGAGACGGTGGAGCGGCTGGTGGAGGCCGGCGCGGCGGGCGGGGCACGTCTGATCGCCAACGTGCGCACGGGAGCCCTCTGGGGCAGCCGTCCGCCGCTCGATTTGCTGCTGGCGCAGCTCGAGGGACGGGACGTGGCCGATCCGCCGGCGCCGGAGTGGGATACGGGCCACTTCATCGAGCTCGTGCATCTCCTCCGCGGGCGGGCCGGCGCACTCGTGCTCGTGCGCGACTCCTACCCCTCGCTGGGCTGGATGGGCCACCACCTTCAGCCTCCGAGCGCCGTCGCGGCGGCGCTGACGCGAGGGGACGGCCGCGAGGGCGGCGTCCTGGCTGTGTGCCCGCGCGGCGAGGCAGCCGCACTGCGCGAGCTCGGAGCAGAACTTGGGCTGGATATCCAGATCTGGGATAACGAAACCAGGAGGTAGTTGCAGATGGCCACAGCTGAGCAGCAAGCACTCGGCGTCGAGGACGTTCTCAGCGGCTGGCGCGAGCAGGGCATCCGCAACGTTCGCTTCGAGCTGCCCGACATGCACGGCACGAGCCGCTCGAAGCTCGTGCCGATCGAGCACGCCGCCCGCTACGCGGAGGAGGGCCTCAACATGTACGGCGGCACGGTCGTGCTCGACAGCCGCTCGGACGTGGTCCCGGGCACGCTCTACAACGAGGAGATCGGATACGCCGACCAGCGGCTGAAACCCGACCCCGGGACAGCCGCAATCGTTCCATGGGTGACGGACACCGGGCGGATGATCTGCGACGCCTACTGGGACGACGGCAGGCCGCTCGGTGCGGCGCCGCGTCATGTCTTCCGGCGGGTGCTCGAGCGCTGCCGCGAGCTCGGTTACGAGCCGCTGATCGGGGTCGAGCCCGAGTTCTACCTGCTCGACCGCGACACGAAGCAGCCGCTGTTCGAGGGCTATCACATCTTCAATACGGTCCGGAACACGTGGGTGCCGGTGATCGAGCGGATTGTCAACGAGACCCGCCAGTTCGGAATCGACATCATCACCGCCAACTGTGAGTACGCCGGCTCGCAGTGGGAGATCGTGTTCGGCCCGAGCGGAGGCATGACCGGACCCGACGTCGCGTTCAGCTTCAAGACCGCCGCCAAGGAGCTGGCCCACCAGGAGGGGCTGATCGCGACCTTCATGTCGAAGCCGTTCGTGGACTCCGCCGGATGCGGCGCCCACAACCACATCGGCCTGGTGGGGCGCGAATCGGGCGAGAACGCGATGGCCGACCCGAACCACGAATGGGGCCTGTCGAAGGTCGGCCAGAGCTTCGTGGCCGGCCAACTGAGCCACGCCCGCTCGATCTACACCTTGCTGGCGCCGACGGTGAACTGCCTCAAGCGGCGCCGCACGCACACCTTCAGCCCGACGAACGTCTCCTGGGGCCTGGAGGACCGCAGCGCGTTCGTGCGGGTCAAGGGCGGGAGCCTCAAGAGCAGGCACGTCGAGAACCGCGCGCCCACCGGGCTCGCGAACCCGTACCTCGCGTCGGCCGGCCTGCTCGGCGCGGGCCTGCTGGGGATCATCGACGAGCTCGACCTCGAGCCCCCCGCGGCGATGCCGGCGGAGGAGGACGAGTCCAAGCCGAAGCTCCCGGCGACCGTCGAGGAGTCGCTGTCCGCGCTCGAGGCCGACGAGAAGATCGTCGAGCTGCTCGGCCAGGAGTTCGTCACGGCCTACACGGTGATGCGCCGCCACGAGCTTCAGCGCTTCGCCGATCACGTCACCGACTGGGAGCTCCAGGAGTACCTGGAGCTCTACTGACGCCATGTGGGATCGGCTGATCAGCGCTCTGGCCTGGGTCGACCGCTGGATCACCGCGGTCGGACGAAGCTGCTGTGTGGCGCGTTCCCAGGCACGATGGCGACCTCGCGGCCGCTAGAGCTCTCCGCGAAGGAGCGCGAAGCGCTCGCGGCGCTAGCCAGCTTCCCGCTCCTCGATGCGATCTTCGGCCGCCGCTCCCGGCGGTTCCCGATGGGTGGCGAGATTCCCGACGGTCCCCTCGCCTATCGCTCGAAGCTTCCCCACACCCCGCTGTCGGAACTCGAGACGCTGCTGATCCTCGCGGTGATGACCGGAACCACGGGCTGGCACTTCGGCATCACCCGCCATCCCCGGTACGCGCCCGCGCTGGCCAACTACAACGGCGCCGCCGCCGGGCGGACGTTCCCCTCGGCCGCCGGCTTCCACACCTCCGAGCTGTTCTACACCGACGACTCGGGGCTCTACTTCCTCCCCACCCGCGACGCCAGCGCACTCGTCGACCCGGCCGAGGAGGAGGTCAGCGCCGAGCTGATGCTCGAGCGTCACCGCGAGCGCGCGGTGAAGCTCTCCGACGCGCGGCTTCACCTGCCCCGTCAAGAGCCCTACCTCGAAGGCCACAACACGTGGATCGTCAACGAGCCGGGGTCGCTGCTGGCGATCCCGGTCGCCGATATCTCCCAGCACCACATCGCGAACCTGTGCTTCTTCACCCAGAACGGCTACTGCGTCTACGACGACGTCAACCAGCTGCCGATCCCGGGCCTGGAGGAGTTCTCCGACATGGTCGACGTCGCCGAGCCGATCCCCCTGAGCTTCGTCGAGCAGTACTCGCTGACCGAGGCCTCAGCGGAGCTGATGACCTCGAGCTACAACGGCGCCCTCCTGCTCGGAGCGATGGGGCTTGGCGGCTGGTCGTTCGACGGCATCGAGCACATGGCGCTGCTGGGGGCCTCGGGCGACCCGGATGTGCCTGGTCTGGGCTTCCGCTACGACACCGATCCCCGCTGGGGGACACCGAACCCGACGGGACGGACCGACGGGACCTTCCACGCCTTCTGCCCACCGCACTTCGCGAGCATGGCGGCCGCGGTGGACGCGTTCTGCGAGCGCAAGTTCGGGCCGGGTGGCCCGTACCACCCCGACACCCCGGGGCCGTGGCGAGATTCGCGGGCGGTCCGCTCAGCCGCCCGGCAACACGACGAGCGGTTCCGGGCCTGCGTCACGCTCCAGAGCCAGTACACGCTGGACACCTGGGGCAAGTTCCCGGGAACGGTGCCGAGCGTCTGGGTCATGAACTTTCTCCAGGCACAGCACCTCGACCTCGACTTCTACGACCGCCACTTCCGGCGTGGGGCGTACCTGGAGACGCACAGGCGCCACATGGAGGTGTGGCACTAGGACGGGGTGCATGCCTCGGGCTAGCGGCCCGCTCGGCATCCTGCCTCACTGAATGGGCCGCGCCCGAGTCGTCCAGCTGTCCCCCGGCGGCGCATGCGCCGCCGGGCGGGGCGGCGCATGCGCCGCCCCGAACATCACACACCCGTCAGACCGTATCCAGCCCCTGGTTGATCATCCGGCCGACCGTCTCGTACTTGGCCCGATCGCGCGACTTCAGGTAGTAGGCGTAGCCGAGTCCGGCCAGGAAGATCGCGAGATCTCCCCAGCACAGCCACTTGGCGTAGCTGTAGCCGGAGCCGAGGAAGGTCAGGTTCTTGATCGCGAGGTACAGCACGAACGCCTGGCTGACGGCCGAGATCAGCGGAGCCAGGATCGTCGTCCACCAGTGGTGCTCGTCCTTGTAGTGCGTGCGGAAGTAGTTGAAGATCGCCAGCGACACCAGGGCCTGGATCGCGAGGATCGAGACCACGCCCATGACCGCCATCAGCCCGTAGACCTGGAGGTACCCGACCGAGTCGGCCGCTCCAAGCTTGGGCGTAACCGTCGCGAACAGCGCAAACGCGGCCAGGATCACCGCCGCGATCACCGACTGGGTCGTTGAGGCGATGTGGGCGCTCTTCCACCTGTGGTGAGTGCGTCCCAGCGCTGCCGGAAGAATGCGCTCGCGGCCCAGCGAGTACATGTATCGGGCGGTCGTGTTGTGGAACGCCATCCCGCACGCGAACGAGCCCGTGATGATGAACCAGCTCAGGCACCCCTCGAGGAACGCACCCCCGAAGTGGTGGGCGGGGAGGAAGTAAAAGTTCGCCGAGTTGTTCTGGGCCACGTTGGCAGCGGCGTCGATCGAGTGGTAGCCCGAGAGTCCGGCCCACGAGGTCAGCGTGTAGAAGACGCCAAGCCCGATCACGGAGATGTACAGCGCGCGCGGGACGTTCTTCTTCGGGCTCCTGGATTCCTCACCGTAGTTGGGTGCCATCTCCCACCCCACCCACGACCAGAAGGCGAAGAAGATCCCGATACCGGCGGCTCCCGCAGCCAGCTTGGTGCCTAGGAAATGTCCCCCCGGATACCCCTTGAAGGCATTCACAGGGTTGATCGCACTGGCCGAGACGTTGGCGGAGGCCTGGGTGAAGATGACGCCGTCGAACACGATCAGCGTGATGATCTCGCACAGCAGCGCGATTCCGAGGATCCGAGCCGAGAGGCGGACGTCGAAGTACGTCAGCACCGCGATCAGCGCGATCATGAAGAAGCCGCACCAGTACCACTGGATGTTCACTCCATAGTGATGGAGCTTCAGTTGGGCGAAGTAGGCAAACCCGCCGACCAGCGAGACCTCGAACACGCTGTAGGCAGCGACCATCGCGAACCCGCTGGCCATGCCCAGCTCGCGCGAGAGTCCGTGGCTGATGAAGCTGTAGAACCCGCCCGCCGTGGTGACCTTGCGCGCCATCGCGACGTAGGCGACGCCGAAGATCACGAGCACTACCGCCGCGAAGATAAATCCGGCCGGCGTCCCGATGCCGTTACCGAAGCCGACCGAGATCGGGGTGTTGAACAGCATCGCCGAGATCGGCGCCGAGCCGGTGACGGTCAGGAACAGCACGCCGATCAAGCCGACCGCGCCGGGGCGCAGCTTGTGAACGTCTTCGCGCTTTGCGACGTCGATGCTCTCGACGACCGGGAGCATCCCTTCGTGATGCTCCGACACTCCGGTTGTACTCACTTCGCCTCTCCTCCGTTTGTGACTGGCTTGGCCTGAATTTGGCTTGGCCTGAATTCGCTCCTACACGCTCGTAGGCGTCTCGCGCGTCTCCGTCGATGCCTCGGCAGGGGTGTCGCGGAGGGTGTCCACGAGCAGCTGCGCGACGACGTTGTTCCACTCGTCCTGCCTGACCTCGACGCGGTCAGGCAGCAGCGGGCGCCGCTTGACCTCCGCGTAGCTGGAGCGCGCGAGCCGATCGAACGATTCGATCGCCCGGATCACGATCCCGTAGCCGTGGGGGCCGACGAAGCTCCCGATCCAGTCACCGGGGCGACCCTTATCGGCGAACACGCCTTCACGCACGCCCTCCCAGTAGGCGTGCTGGAACAGGCAGCCGGCGTCCCCCCGCTTGATCCAGCATCCCGCGGTCACGCCCCGCTCTCCGCGCTCGATGCCGCGGAGCCCCAGCTGCAGCAGCCTGCGTCCTTGCCGGGAGGCAGCCAGGGTGGCGAGGTCCTCACGTAGGCGGCGCTCGTCTCCAGTCATTCCTCACCTCGTTTTCGTTGGACCGGCGCTGGACACCCGCGAGGTCTCAAGCCCTCACCCCGCTTGCCGCTTGCAGAACATAGCGCAGCTGTTCGCGCAGCAGGGCTCCATCCACGAACTTGCCGTCGAGCACCGCCGTGCCGATCGTGAACGCCCACACGCCACGATCGACCAGCGACTGGATCCGTGCCACGGAGTCGACCGAGCCGGCCGCGATCACCGGAAGCGACGTGGCCCCCACAACCGCCTCGACCAGGGCATCGACGTCTCCGTCGTAGCGGTAGGCGAGGAGGTTGATCCCGTCGACCCCCAGTCCCTCGGCCCGGCGGGCGTCGTGCACGATCTCCTCGATCGTCCCGCGCAGCAGGCATGGATGACCGACCACCCTGCCGATGTAGGGAAAGAAGCGCACGCCGGTTCCCTCGATGATCTCCTGCACCGGCTCGATCAGCGTGCCACCGATCAGGTAGTCGGGCCCGATCTCGGCGGCCACACGCGCCGACTGGAGCGTCGCCTCCTCGGTCTCGGAGACAACCTCCAGGTAGCTCGTGTGCCCGCCCGACCGGATGTCCTCGATCAGCCCCGCCAGCTCCTCTCGCGGGAGGCCGAGATCCTTGCAGCCGACGTGGCGGATTCCGGTTCGCGCGACAGCTTGGTAGATCTCACGGGCGTCGTCGACCGTGCGGTCGTCCCGAGTCAGCATGAAGATGAATTCGGCCAACCCAACCCCCAAGTTGTCTGACAACTCGGTACCTTAGCGTCCGTCAGGGCGCGCGGCAACAAAATCTGAGGAGGGACACCGGTGCGTGCGGCAATCTGGGAGGGGCCTGAGCGGATGAGCGTAGGCGAGGTGGACGACGCAATCTGTCCCACCAACGGAGTCCTGTTGCGCGTCACCGCCTGCGGCATCTGCGGCACCGACGTGCGCGTGTTCTTCAACGGCGACCGGCGGATTGCGCCGCCCTGGGTGCTGGGTCACGAGATCAGCGGTGAGGTGATCGAGATCGGCTCGGCCGCCGCCTCCGAGATGGCCCAGGCGGGCATCGAGGTTGGTGACCGCGTGCACTGCATCTCGACCCTCTGGTGCGGGCGCTGCCGGATGTGCCGGAGTGGAAACGAGCACCTGTGCGTGCGTCACGAACTGATGGGCTTCGACTATCAGGGCGCCTACGCGCAGCTGGTGGCGATCCCCGAGATCGCGCTCAAGAACCTGTTCCTGATCCCGGACGGGTTGTCGGACGAGGAGGCGACGTTCGCCGATCCGCTGTCGGACGCGATCTGCGGGCACAAGGACATCGCCGTCGGTCTCGACGACACCGTCGCGGTGATCGGCGCGGGACCGGTGGGCACCGCCCACGCGGCGATTTCGCGCCTGGAGGGCGCGGGCCATGTGCTGTTGCTGGAGGCGGCGGCGAGGCGACTGGAGCTCGCTCGAGAGATTCTCGGAGACGAGCGGATCAGCTACGTGGACGTGTCTGAGGCTGACGGCACGGACGCCGTTCGGCGAGCCACCGACCAGATCGGGGCCGACGCGGTGATCGTCGCCTGTTCGAGCAGCGCGGCCCAGGAGCACGCGATGGAGATGGCGGCTCCTCGCGGCCGTGTCCTGTTCTTCGGTGGCCTTCCGAAGGGCACGACCCACATCCGCTTTCCTTCCAACATCCTGCATTACGCGGAGGTCCAGGTGCACGGGTCCTATGCGTCGCGTCATCGCGACCAGCTGCACGCCCTCGACATGCTCGCCGGTGACGTCGGCGGCCTGCGGCGCGTCGTCTCCGACGTCGTCGACCTCGACGGCACGCCCGACGCGTTCACACGCATCAGAGCCGGTGAGGTGCTGAAGATCGTCGTGAGGCCCTGACTGGCTCTGATCGGGCGTGGGCTATGGACGGCGATTTCCAACTTTCGAGCAGACAGCCCGCTCGCCGCTCACTGCGCCACCTGATCGCCGACGGCCTGCGTGCGCGCATGCTGGCCGGGGAGCTCCAAGCAGGCGTCCGGCTTCCAAGCGAGCCCGACTTGGCCCGCGACCTCGGCGTGTCGCGCAGTTCGCTGCGCGGCGCGATCGCGCTGCTGGAGCAGGATGGCCTGCTGCAGCGGCGGCACGGTTCAGGCACGTACGTCACCCACAAGCCACTGCTGCACAATGACCTCAGCAGCAACTTCAGCGTCTCGCGGATGATCGCGGCCACGGGGCTCGAGCCGGGAACCCGGTTCCTGCGCTCCGCCATCGAGCCGCCACCCGCCGAGGTCGCGGCTGCGTTCGGGATCGCGCCGGACACGCCGGTGAGCGTGCTCCGTCGGGTGCGGACGGCCGACGGCCGGCCGGTGGTCGATACCACCGACTGGTGCCGCTGCGAGGTGCTCGATCCAGCCACGCTTTCGGAGCTGCCGGGTGGCTCGATCTACGACGCCCTCGCGGCGCGCGAGCTCTCGATCCACCATGGCGTGGCCTCGATGCACCCGACGGTCGCCGTCGGCGAGACCGCAGACCGTCTGAACGTCGCCGTCGGCACGCTCCTGCTGACGCTGTTTCAGGTCGACAGCACCGTTGACGGCGTGGTGGCGCTGGTGTCGCGCGAGCATCACCTGGCCGACGCGTTCGAGTTCGGTGTGTACCGGCGCGGGCCCGGCGACGGCGGTGAGGATCGAGAATGAGCGCCGATCTGGTGGTCGGCGTGGATGTCGGATCGCAGGGCACCTGCGCTCAGGCGATCGCCGCCGACGGCACGACCGTCGCCACGACCTACGTCCCTCACGCGCTGTCGGTTCCCCAACCCGGTTGGGCCGAGCAGGACCCGCGCGAATGGCTCGGCGCGGTGGTGCGCGCCCTGACCGAGGTGCGACGCTCGGTGGACGGGCGACCACTGCGAGCGATTTCGTTCGGATCCCAGCTCGACGGCTTGGTGGGGGCGGCTGCAGACGGGTCACCGACCGGGCAGGCGCTGATCTGGATGGATCGCAGGGCGGCGGTCGAATGCGATCAGGTCACCGGGCAGCTCGAGCCCGACCGGCTGCGCGAGCTGACCGGCTGCAACCTCGACCCCGGCCACGTCGCGGCCAAGATTGCCTGGCTGCGCCGGCACCGGCCCCGCGAGTACGCCGCCGCTCGCTGGTTCCTGTTGCCGGGTTCGTTCGTGGCATGGCATGCAGCCGGCGAGCTGGCGGTGGATCCCTCGAACGCCTCCTCATCGATGTTGTTCGACATCCGGACTCGGGGCTGGTCAGAGGAGGTCTGTGCCGCCTTCGGCGTGGAGATCGAAAAGCTCCCGCCGATCCAGCCTGCCCACCTGGTTCTCGGCCCGGTGGCGCCGTGGCTGCGAAACGCCGCCGGCCTCGACGGCTCCACGCTCGTGGTGCTCGGCTGCGGCGATGAGATGGCCGCCACGCTCGGGGCGGGGGTGATCGAGCCCGGGACCGTGTGCGACGTGCTGGGAACAGCCGAACCCGTCTGTGCCGCGGTCTCCGAACCAGCGCTCGATCCCGGTTGCGTCACCGAGGTGCACCCTCACGCGAGCCCGGACGGTTGGCTCCTGGAGAACCCAGGATGGCTCTCCGGCGGGGCATATCGCTGGTTTCGAGACGAGCTCGGGGCCGTCGAGCTGGCCCGCGCCGCGGCAACCGGCGCCGACGTCTATGAGCTCCTGAACGACGCGGCCGCCGCGGTGCCCGCCGGCGCGGGTGGCGTACTGTGGATGCCGGCGCTGGCCGGCGCCACCGCGCCCGAGTGGAATCCGCACGCCCGCGCCGGGTGGTTCGGCCTCACGGCCGCCCATGGCCGCTCGCACCTGGCGCGCGCGCTGCTGGAGGGGAACGCATTCGCGCTCCGCGACGTCCTGGATGCCATGCGCCTGGCCGGCCTGGACCCGACGGGCCTTGTCTGCGTCGGCGGCGGCGCGCGCGGTGATCTGCTGCTCAGCATTCGCGCCGATGTCACGGGGCTGCCGGTGACCCGTCCGGAGGACGTGGAGACCACGGCCCGCGGCGCGGCCATGCTCGCCGCGGCAGGCGCGGGTTTGCACCCAGACGTGCGAACGGCCGTGGGCGAGATGGCGGGGCCCCGGGTGGACCCGATGCTCCCCGACCCCGAACGCGAGGCCGTCTACGCCGGCGCCTATCAGCGGTACCGCGAGCTCTACGCGGCGCTGCGCCCGCTGTTCTGATCCGAGGCTCCGCGAGGGGGCGCTCGATCTTCGCCCTCGGCGCTCATGGCTCGGTCAGGTACGCGGCGAGCGCGCTCATGGCTCGGTCAGGTACGCGGCCGTTATCCCGCCGTCGACCATGAACTCCGTCCCCGTCACCCAGTCCGATTCGTCGCTCGCCAGATAGAGGGCGGCGCTGGCGATGTCCCGCGGCTCCCCGAACCGCCCGGCGGGAATGTGGTTGAGCCGGTTCCGGCGCTTCTCCTCGTCAGAGATCAGGTATTCGAGCAGCGGCGTTCTGATCGGCCCGGGGCAGATCGCGTTGGCCCGGATGCCGCGACGGGCGTACTGGACCGCGAGCTCGCGCGTCATCGCGAGCACCCCGCCCTTGCTGGCGGTGTAGGCAATCTGCGGCGCGGCAGCACCCATCAGCGCGACGAACGAGGCAATGTTGATCAGCGAGCTGTTGCCTTCGGTGTCGAGCATCAGCGGAACCGCGTACCGACAGCAGTAGAAGACGCCGGTCAGGTTCACCGCGATCACGCGGTCCCACACCTCCAGCGGCGTTTCGGTCACGCCCTCGTCGCGCGGATCCATGATCCCAGCGTTGTGAACGCTGACGTCGAGACGGCCATGGGCTTCGCGTACGGCCTTGAACAGTCGCTCGGTGGACGCAACGTCCGCGACGTCACCGGCGAGGAAGCTCGCGCTGCCGCCGATCTCCCCAGCCGCACGCTCGCCGGCGTCGACATCGATGTCGTTGACCACGACCGTGGCTCCCTGGTTTGCGAACACGAGAGCCATTTCGCGGCCAAGGCCCGAGCCGCCGCCGGTGATCAGCGCAACCTTGTTGGAAAGGCGATCCCCCACGGGGGCGGATCCTATTCGGTGTCACCCCACGTGGGTAGCCGAGCTGATGCCCATGTGCTCGCCCGCAGCGGCCAGCACCTGCCCGAGCGCGTCGACAATGTCGTCGAGCACGCGCCGATCGCTGATCAGCGGCGGAGCGATCTGCAGGACGCTGTCGCCTCGGTCGTCGGCGCGCGCGATGATGCCCGCTTCGAGCACCTGGCCCGGCAGGAACCCACGCACCAGGCGGTCACGCTCGGCCTGGTCAAAGCGCGTCGCGTCTTCGTCCTTCACCAGCTCGATCGCCCAGAAGAAACCGGCGCCCCGGATGTCGCCGACGATCGGCAGCGCGCGCAGCTCGCCAAGCCTTGATTCGAGGTGGCCTTCGAGCGCGCGGACATTCTCCAGCACGCGATCGCGTTCAAAGATCTCGATGTTGCGCAGCGCGATCGCGGTACTGAGCGGATGCCCGCCAAACGTGATGCCGTGACGCAGCGGCCCCCCACTGTCGATCAGCGCCGCGGCCACGCGCTCTCTCACCACGACGGCGCCGATCGGCGCGTACGCAGCCGTCAGGCCCTTGGCGAGGCTGACCAGGTCGGGCACCACTCCCTCGCGGGCCACTCCGAACCACTCCCCCAGCCGGCCACAGCCCGTGATCACCTCGTCGGCCATCAGCAGCGCGCCGTAGCGATCTGCCAGTTCTCGCAGCCCAGACCAGTAGCCACTGGGAGGCGTCAGGCAGCCTCCGGCGTTCTGGACCGGCTCGGCGATGATCAGCGCCACCTCCTCAGGACCGGCGGCGAGGATCGCCTCCTCCACCTCGTTCAGCAGCCGGGCGCAGAAGGCTTCGGGATCATCGCCGTCCGGTGCGCGGAAGGCGTTGGTGTTGGACACGTGGGTAACGTCGATCGGCGCCGGCCCGAACGGCTCCTTGAATCGCGCCACGCCCGTGAACGAGAGCGCCCCCAATGTCACACCGTGGTACGCGACGTCGCGTGCGATCGCCTTGGTTCGCTGCGGCTCCCCGTTGGCGATGTGGTACTCGCGGACGATCTTCCAGGCGGACTCGACCGCCTCCGAGCCCCCGCTGGTGAAGAACGTGTGGCTGAGGTCACCCGGCGCCAGCTCGGCGAGCCGCTCCGCGAGCTCGATCGATGGGGGGTGTGCGGTCCCCCAGTTCGTGTTGAAGGCGAGCGTTGTCAGCTGGGAAGCGGCCGCGGACGCCATCTCCTCGCCATAGGAGTAGCCGAGCTGCGCACAGAAGAGACTCGACAGCGCGTCGATGTAGCGACGTCCCCGGGTGTCGAACACATACGGGCCCTCGCCGCGCTCGAGCACCAGCAGATCGGCGATTCCCTGCTTGGAGAAGTGCAACAGCAGATGCTCGCGCGCGAGCTGCTGCAACCGATCGTGGGTCACGCCCATCGCGAAGTTACGACCTTCTTTCGCGTGTAGAACTCGATTGCATCGCGGCCGTTCGAGTGCAGGTCACCGACGATCGAGTCCTTCCACCCACTGAACGGAAACCACGCGACCGGCGCCGCCACCCCGACGTTGACGCCGACCATCCCGGCCTCGACGCGGTGCCGGTACTCACGGGCGGCGCGACCCGATTCGGTGAAGATCACCGACGCGTTGCCGTAGCGGCTCGAGTTGACCGCCTCGATCCCCGCGCCGAGGTCCGGAGCGCGCACGATCGACAGGACCGGCCCGAACAACTCCTCCTCGAGCACCCTGTGGCCGGCCGGAATCTCGTCCAGGATCGTCGGGCCGAGCAGACAGCCGCCAGGCCCAGCGTCTCCCCGGCCATCGAGCACGACGCGCACTCCATCGGCCTCGGCCGCCTCGAGCTCGGCCACCAACCGCTCGCGCGCCGCGCGGCTGACGAGCGGGCAGACATCGGTCTCAGGATCCAGCCCCGGCCCCACCCGCAACCTCGACGCGGCCGCGACGATCCGGTCCCGCGCGGCGTCCTGCTCGGCCTCTGTGCCCACGAGGACCAGCAGCGATCCGGCCAGGCAGCGCTGGCCCGCCGCACCGAACGCCGAACCAAGCACGCCCGAGTTCACGAGGTCGGGATCGGCGTCCGGCATCACGACCATCGCGTTCTTCGCGCCGCCCAGAGCCTGCACCCGCTTGCCCGAGGCCACCCCTCGACGCGCCACCGCACCAGCCACCTGGGCGGATCCGACAAACGAGATCGCATCGATACCGCGATGGTCCAACAGGGCGTTGACGGTCTCGTGAGCGCCGTGCACCAGGTTGATGAGCCCGGCTGGAAACGCATCGATCGAGCTCGTCAGCTCGATGATTCGCTCCCCGGCTAGCGGATCCTGCTCGGAGGGTTTCAGGATGAACGCGTTGCCGGCCGCCACGGCGTAGGGCAAGAACCAGAGCGGGATCATCGCCGGGAAGTTGAACGGCGTGATCGCGGTGACCACCCCGACCGGCTGGCGGACCAGCTCCACGTCCACACCACGCGCCACGCCCTCGAGCGTTTCCCCCTTGATCAGGTGCGGTGTCCCGATCGCCGCTTCGCAGGACTCGATGCCGCGTCCGACCTCCCCGGCGGCGTCCTGGAGGGTCTTTCCCATATCGCGACTGACCAGCTCGGCGAGCTCGGCCCGGTGGGCGTCGAGCACATCGCGCAACCGCATGATCGCCCGCGCCCGCTGTTGCGGGGACACCTCCCGCCACTGCGTGTGTGCGCGCCTCGCGGCGCGGGCGGCCAGATCCACATCCTCGACCGTCGAGAGCGGGATCCGCGCCAACAGCTCGCCCGTTGCCGGGTCCCGGTCCTCCACTGCTTCGGTCGTGTGGGCGGGGCGCCATTGCCCGCAGATGTAGTTGGCAAGCACGCGCACCCCGGCGCGCGAAGTCACGGTTGCGGCCATCGACCTAGATTCTGCGGGATCGGTCGCGCGGGCACAACTCCTCGGCTGGCGGATCCTGTTCCTCGGAGCCGAACACCCCGATCTCGACACTGACCCAGACCGCGAAGGCACTCCGTTGGGGCACGCGTCGTGGTGGCGTCGCTGCGGCGGGTACCCCGGACGGCCAGCGTCACCGGTAGTATCAGCGCGGGGCATCGCGGAGGACCCTGGGGCACTGTCCTCGAGCAGGGCAGGAGCATGACTGATCATGACGGGACCGAGTTCGTGCAAACGCTTTTGAGGGCCGTGCCAACACCGGCCGATTGGCGGCGCCCAGGGCATCGCGCTGGTAAGCAATCCGCACTGGCGGTCGAGCGCTGCTGGACCACGAACGACCTGGGTCAAGGAGGAACGCAATGAGGCACGCAGTGGTCGTTCTCCTCACCATCGGCACACTGCTGGCCGCTGCCGCGGCCGTGTCGGCAGCGGGATCGACGCCCATCTGCGCCCCGTTGCCCAGTCCGTCCTCAAGCAGTTATTGGACACCCTTCGGGGATGCCGTATGGACGGCCAACGGGCTGGTGACCACTTCGAGGGCCGATCCGACTCAGCCCTACGGAGTGACCTGCGGCGGGGCGAGTGTCACCGGCGGCTCGCTCCCTACGACGAATCCGAAGCAGATCACGGCGCTGTCGTTCGACTTCAACCCCGACCGAAGCGGTCCAAGCGGGATATCGCCCCGACTCGTCGTCTGCTTCAGCGACGGTCCCTCCTGCAATAGCAACGGCAACCTTGCGCCGACTCAGTGGACGGCGAACACGTGGACGCATGTCGACGGGTTCGCGCCGTCCAACGGGGTGGACAACGTCTGGGGCAACCAAGGTGGATCGTGTGGAACCACGTACAACACCACTTGGAGCGCGATCATCGCCTGCCACCCGGGCGCCACGATCACGGAGATCGCCGTCGTGAACGACTCGGGGTCGGTCTACACCGCTGGGGAGCAGGTTGTGCTCAACAACCTCACGGTCAACAACGTCGTCGCGCACGCGGCCCCGCCCGTCCTTGGACAGCTTGCGACGGTAGTACCGGTCATGGGGCAGGTGATGGTCAAGCCGCACGGCGCCCGGCGATTCCACGCCGTTAAGACGATTACCAGGATCCCGTACGGAGCGATTGTCAACGCCTCAAAAGGCCATCTCCAGATCATCGCGGCGCGCGGCCGAGGCACGGAGTCGGGCGTCTTCTACGACGGCTCATTCAGTCTGACGCAAACCAAGACCGGCGTCGTGCAGGCGGCGCTGACCGGTCGGCCGGCCTGCGCGGACGCGTCGGAGGCGTCGGAGGCGTCGGAGGCGTCGGAGGCGTCGGACGCGTCGGAGGCGTCGGACGCGTCGGAGGCGCCGGAGGCGCACGATGCCGCCACGAAGACATTCAGGCTGTGGGGTCACGTGTCCGGCCGTTTCCGGACGCGCGGGCACTACGGGTCAGCGAGTGTGCAGGGGACGATCTGGTTGACGGAGGAACGCTGCGACGGCACGTTCTTCCATGTCGTGAAGGGAACGCTGCGGATTCGGGACTTCACGCTTCACAAGACGATCATTCTGAGAGCCGGCCACAGCTATCTCGCGCCGAGCCAGCCGCCTGACACCTACGACCACGACGGCGACTACTACAGCGACAAAGCGCTGGGCCTGATCCACGACACGGAGCGATGAAAGCGGTGCGATGGCTCACCTGGACCAGGCGAACGACCGTGTTGCTCCTCACGGTCGGCGTCGTCGCAACCGGCCTGAGCATCGCCGCGTACGCCGGCCATGTGCTAGCGGGCCCCGAGCTCCAGGTGATCGACAGCCATTTCTCCGTACGAGGGAAGACCAAGCCGCCGAGCGATGTGGCGGTGGTAGCCATCGACGCCACGACGCTCGGCGCGCTCAGGCAGACATGGCCGTTTCCGCGGCGCCTGGACGCACAGGTGATCGACCGTCTGTATGCCGACGGCGCGAAGGTGATCGCCTACGACGTGCAGTTCACTGCACCGACCGACCAGGCGGACGACCAGGCGCTCGCCTACGCGATTTATCGCGCGCACAACGTGGTACTCGCCGCCGACGCGGTGGACGCCCAAGGACACGTCGGTGTGCTCGGTGGCGATCAGGTGCTGCGAGAGCTCGGAGCCGGGTGGGGCGACACCAGTATCAAGCCTGACGGAGACGGCATCTTCCGGCGCCTGTACTACTCACTCCAGGGGCTCCGCTCGTTCGCAGCCGCTGCGGCGATGCGCGCGACCGGCAGGCCTGTGCGGCGCTCGTCGTTCCCGGGCGGGAGCGTCCCGATCGACTTCGCCGGGCCGCCAGGCACGATCCCGACGGTGTCCTTCTCACAAGTACTGCAGGGGACGGTGCGACCGAGCTTCTTCAGGGGCAAGGTGGTTGTCGTCGGCGCGTGGGATCCGACGCTGCAAGACGTTCATCCGACGGCTGCATCGCGCAGCGAACTGATGGCCGGACCCGAACTGCAAGCAAACGCGATTTCGACGATCCTGCGCGGCTTTCCGCTTCAGGACGCCCCCGGGTGGCTCAACATCCTGCTGATCGTGGTATTGGGGATGGCGGTTCCCGTGGCGAGCTTGCGCCTGCGCTCCTGGCGAGTCGCCGCGGTTGCGGCGATGATCGCGGTCGGCTACGCCGTGGCGACCCAGGTGGCCTTCAACAGCGGCCTGATCATCTCCTTCGCGTACCCGCTGCTGGC
>Ga0187814_10000112_pt1 | contig 20951 bp, 16 predicted proteins | sample NC_S_4_FD_132450 | JGI IMG/M metagenome (GOLD analysis project Ga0187814, IMG submission 132450) | Wetland sediment microbial communities from Neuse River Estuary, North Carolina, USA - ASW-S_4 | ecosystem: Environmental > Aquatic > Freshwater > Wetlands > Sediment | place: USA: North Carolina... | reverse complement strand
TGCGCCTCGCGCTCGCTTCCGCTCGCGACAGCGCTCCCGGTTCGACTCCCCTAGGGGCTTTCCAATGAGAGAACCCGTCCTTTCGGACGGGTTCTCTTGGTTAGTAGCCCCTAGGGGAGTCGAACCCCTCTTTAAAGATTGAGAATCTTTTGTCCTAACCGATAGACGAAGGGGCCAGCGAGAAGCGGAAAATCTCGGAGAGATTTTCCGCTTCTCGGGCGATTTCTGAGCGGCGCTCGGAAATCGCTTTCTCTATCGGTATCGCGAGCGATCTCCACACAGGTGCGGAAATCGCCTTTCTGATGGGCTTGCCGGGTTATCTCCGGGGATCGCCTTCGAACGCACAGCCTATCATTCTTTCTTAGATCGCTGCCCGGGCGAACCGTCGGGGAGCGGCGGAGGCGCGGGCGCTTTTCCCCAGGGAGGATTCGAACCCCCACAAGCAGATCCAGAGTCTGCTGTGCTACCATTACACAACCGGGGAATGCCTTCTGGCGTTCTGGAACTTACCAAAGGGGGCTGCTTTGGTCAAGAGGCGGGATAGCTCCGGAGCTTCGGGGCTGTCAGACCTCCGCGCTTTCCGGGCCGGCGCTTCGTCTGGCGTCGATGATTTCGATCTGGGGTTGTTCCTGGCCGTTCCATCGGTTGATGGTGACCTTGTAGACCAGATCTATCCTGTCCTTTACCGAGAAATCGCGGTCGAGTCGCTCGGCGCCGCTCCAGAGGAGGGCGGGCCAGGGGTGGCGGCCGAAGTCGAGGGTGAGCTTGAGGTGGCCCTTCCCTTGGCGGCCGACGATCTCCGCGGAGGCGATCGGGACGTTTTTCGAGAGAAAGACGAGGGGGGGGTTGCCCTCGCCATAGGGCTCGAATCGTTCCGTCGTTTCGATCAGCTCGGGTCGCAGCCAGTCGTGGGGCAGCTCAGCGTCGACCGTGACGGTCTCGTCGGGTTCGGCCAGCTCGATGGTGGTCGAAAAGGCGCGGGCCCTTTCGAGGAATTCGGGCCACTTTTCCGGCGTAAGGCTGAAGCCGGCGGCGACGTCGTGTCCGCCGTAGTCCAGGAAAAGGTCGGCCGAGTGAGCGAGGAAGGCCGCCAGCGCGAAGCCGCGCGCCGAGCGGACCGAGGCCACGACCGGCCCCCCGGGCATGAAGCAGGCGATGACTGCGGGCACGTCAAAGGTGTTGGCCGCCCGCGAGGCGATGATGCCGGTGATGCCGCGGTTGATGTCGGCGCTGCCGACGACGACGAGCTTGCCGCCATGGGCGTCGAGACTTTCCTTCGCGAGGGGATAGACGAGATCCCAGCCCTCGCCGCCGAGTCTTCGCCGTTCCTGGTTCATGGCGAGGAGTTCCTCGACGAGGCCTTCCCGCTCGGCTTTGTCCAGCGAAAGGAGCAGTTCGACGGCCGTCTTGGCCGATCCCATGCGGCCGGCGGCATTGAGCACCGGTGTCACCTGCCAGGAGGCTTCGGTGGCGCCTATTTTTTTTCCCAGGAGTTGCGTCTTCGCCAGGAGCTCGGTCAAGCCGCGCCTGGGCTTGCGATTGAGGGCATCGAGACCCTTTTTCACGAGGATGCGATTTTCGCCGCGCAGGGGCATGATGTCAGCGACGGTGCCGAGGGCGACGAGTTGGAGCCGCGAGAGGTCATCTTCGCCGAACCATTCCGCCTTCTTGAGAGCCGCCGAGACGAAGAGACTCGCGAAGACGTCGATCTCCTCGAAATCGCCCGCTCGGTAGCGGCCGACCTTCGACGCTTCGCGGAGGCGAAGGAGGCTCGAGCCGCGGGTCTGAGGGATGATTTCGCCGATATCGTCGCGCGCGTCTCCGCACTCGAGTTCGACTCCGCCCCCGAAGGCGCGGCGAAAGAGGCGCTTCTGGATCTCGGCGTCCCACACGAGGATCTGCCTTCCCTGCAGGAAGGGGAGGAGGCGCGTCGAAGAGAAGTCGACCATGCCCGGCACGATGGTTTCGCGGACGCGCGCCGTCTCGACGAGATTATGGAGCCGCACCGCCTCGACGAGGAAGGCGCCTTCGGCGTCCGGATTCAGAGTGCCGCCTGCCGCGGGGCGGACATTGAGAAGGGCGATGCTTTGCTTGTAGATGCCGGACTTGGCGAGTTTAAGGGCCGAGATGAGCTTCCAGGCGACTCCGCAGCCGGCAAGATCGCGGAAGGGATATCCCGAGCCTTCGAGCTTGGGATCGATGACCGCGAGGGCGGGCGGAGGCGTTTCGGCTTTGAGGAGGTGATGGTCGACGACGATGACGTCGATCCCGAGGCCTGCCGCGTACTCGATCTCCCTGTGGTTCGAGATGCCGCAGTCGACGGTGATCGCGAGACTGCCGCCCGTCGCGCTGAATTCATCGAGGACGGGAATCGAGAGGCCGTAGGGGTCGGTGACCCCCGGAACGCGCCAGGCGACATCGAGCCCGAGTTCACGAAGCGCCTCGACGAGAAGGGTCGTGCTCGTCACGCCGTCGACGTCCCGATCGCCGAAGACAAGGACTTTTTCGCCGTCGTCGACGGCATTGCCGATGCGATCCACCGCGTCTTCCATGCCTTCTAAAAGGAAGGGATTGTGGAGGTATCGGGGATCGTCCTCGAGAAACCAGAGAAGGTCGGCGGGCTCGGTGAGTCCCCGGCGGACGAATATCGACGCGCTCAAAAAGTCGAGATCGAAGCGCTTGGCAATCGCCCGTACCTGGACTTGGCTGGCATCCTTCTTGACCCATTTTGTCATGGCGTTGTACCACAACAAATAACTGTAGGGTCGGAATGAGAGCCGGCGTAAGAGAGTAAAAGTTTCACCCCACAATGCATACCCCGAAACACCCGGAAATGCCAGCCGTTGACTGAGTATATTCTCGTCTTTGCCGCATCGACCGACCGCGACCGCCTCTTTTGCCGAATCAATGTGTCCGGCGCGGCTGGACAACGCGTCCAGCTCGCCTGGACAACGCGTCCAGGGAGGCTGGACAACTTGTCCAGCCCTCCTTTTCAACTTGTCCAGCCCTCGTGGACAAGTTGAGAATTCTCCGCCCTCGAATCGAGGGGCCTCAGCCGGCCCATCAAAGCTGGGTACGACCCAATCCGGCTGTCGCATCCGGGGCGATTCACGATATGCTGCCGCTCTCAGGTCTTCGATTCCAACGGTGTCGCAGGTGGCGGTATGGGTAGGCAAGTCCTTTTGCTGGGAAATCCCAAGCTCAGAATGATCAGCGGGACGGTGTCCGATTTCGGCACTCGCGAATTTTCTTCCGATCTGCGGGATTTGAAGGAAGCCCTGGAGACGTTCCGGGCGAAAAACGGATTCGGAAGAGGGATTGCGGCCGTTCAAATCGGAATCGAAAAGAGAATGATCGCGCTGAACCTGGGCCGGGGGACATTCGTGATCGTCAACCCGCGCATACTCGAAAAGAGCGGCAAGACCTTCACCATGTGGGACGATTGCATGTCCTTCCCTGACCTTCTGGTGAGAGTGAGCCGTCACGAAAGCATCGTCGTCGAGTATCAGGACGAACGAGGTGGACGTGCGTTGTGGCAGGACCCGGGCCGCGCGGAGTCGGAACTGTTGCAGCACGAAATAGACCACCTCGACGGCACTCTGGCGCTGGATAGGGCGATAGAAAAGACCGACATAGTCTACAGGCGTGAATTCGAAAACAATAGGGAGTATTACGAAAAGATGGCGGACTACGTCATCGCGCCGACGATCGGCTCATGATCCGTCATCCCGGCATTCCATGCCGCTCCGTCGTCAGGACCTGATTTCCTTGATGATCAGGCTCCTTTTCGCGGGGGCCGTCGGGCCGATCGAGAGTGCCGCCTCCACCAGGGGCCGGGCAGCGGCGAGGCTCGCCTCGTCTTTGCCGTGGACGACCGCCACGAGATCGCCGCGATCGACGCGATCGCCGGATTTCCTCTCGAAGAGCAGGCCCACGTCGGGGCTCACCGAATCGGCCGCGGTGTTGCGGCCCACGCCGAGGTAGACCGAGGCCAGGCCGATTTTCCAGGCGTCGATGGCGGTCACATAGCCAGAGGACGGGGCGCGGAGTTCGAAGCGGTGCCCGGATCGGTAGTTGCCGCGGAGGGCGAGCATGCGATCGACATCGCCTCCCTGGCTCCAGACATTGTCGAGGAAAAGTTCGCGCGGTCTGCCCGAGCCGATGGATTTTTCGCAGAGAGCGACACCCTCTTCGACCTCTTTCGCCTTCCCACCGATGACGAGCATCCAGGCGCCGAGCCGCAGAGTCACCTCCATGAGGTCGGAGGGGCCGCGGCCTTCGAGGCAGTCCAGGCTCTCCTCGACTTCGAAGAAATTGCCGACCGCCTTGCCGAGGGGCTCGGACATGTCGGTGATGACTCCGACGATGCGCTTGCCCATGGCGGCCCCGGTGCTCACGAGGCTCCGCGCGAGGGCTTCGGCGTCCGCGACGGTTTTCATGAAGGCGCCCGGCCCCGATTTCACGTCGAAGACGAGGGACTCGGCGCCTTCGGCGACCTTCTTGGAAAGGATGGAGGCGGTGATGAGGGGGATGGACTCCACGGTGCCCGTGACGTCGCGCAGGGCGTAGAGTTTCTTGTCGGCTGGCACGATTTCGGCCGTCTGGCCCGTCATGGCGTAGCCGTCCCGCTCGATGAAGGATCGGAACTCCTTTTCGGTGAGCCCGGTGCGGTAGCCGGGAATGGACTCGAGCTTGTCGAGGGTGCCGCCGGTGTGGCCGAGGGCCCGCCCCGACATCATGGGCACCCGGAGCCCGAGGCTGGCCGCGAGCGGAGCGAGGATCAGGGACACCTTGTCGCCGACGCCGCCCGTGGAATGCTTGTCCACGAAGGGGCCCTCGCGGCCGGCGGGGCCGTGGAGGCCGGAAAGATCCATGCGCTTGCCCGAATCGAGCATGAGCTGGGTGAGGAGGGCGGTCTCGGCCGGGGTCATGCCCTTGAAAAAGACGGCCATCGCCCAGGCCGCCACCTGGTAGTCGGGCACGGTGCCGGCGACATAGCCGTCGACGATGACGGCGAGCTCTTCGCGATCGAGTTCGCCGCCCGACCTCTTTTTCATGATCACGTCGACTGCGCGCATGCGTTTCCTCCGAGGCGACGATCCTACCAGAAAAATCGACGTCGCATATACCCGCGCATCGGTGGCCGGACTCTGGCCGGACCCGCTTCCCGGCTGTCGCCGAGGCGGATGCCGGGAAACGCTCTCACAGAATGCCCACCCCCGCCGAGAGGGATTCCAGCGTTCCGTCCACCGCGTCGCGGGCCAGGCCGAAGCAAAGCCGTCTGAGGCCGCTGCGCGAGCTCCGATCGAGGCCGACCTCCGCGGCTCCGACCGAGGGAAGCTCGCGCGCCCTGTCGAGCCAGCGCAGGGCCCCGGCGGAAAGGCGCGGCGCCTCCGGGGCGTCGCCCTCCGGGGGACGGCAGTCGGGGCAGGCGAAGCCGCCCTCGCGCGGCATCCAAAGGCGCGACTCTCCGGCTTCCATAGCCTTGCCGCAGAGAACGCAGGTCGCGGTTTCCGGGAGGAGGCCTATCAGCTCGACGAGTCGCCAGATAAACAAAATGAGCGGGTAGTCGACCCGTTCCTCGCCCAGATCTTCGATGGCGCCGAGGCAGTCGACGCTCATGTCGAGGACGCGGGCGAAGTCGCCGCCGCCGCCCGAAGTCTTGATGAGCAGTTCGGCGACGAGGCTGGCCGAAACGATCTTTCTGAGATTCTCCCTGAGCCCCGAGAAGGGCCGCTGAACCTCGAAATCCGAAAGCTTGAGAAAGTCGCGGACGGGGTCGTGATACAGAAAGGCGCGGCCGGCGCCCCAGGGCGAAGCCAGCGATCGGAGTTTCGATTTGGGCCCGCCGAAGACGAAGGCGTCGACGATCCCCTCCTCCGCGGAGAGCATCGTGAGCACCCTGGTTCCCGCGGGCGTCTCCTTGGAACGCAGGGCGAGGACTCGATAGACAAGGTTGCGGGAAGACACAGGGCAGTATTCGGCCGGACGGCTTTCGGGGTCAAGGCTCGACTCGGCCGCCGAGCCTCTTCTTGTTTTGCACCGACCCGGCGTGCGATCATCGGAGCATGCTCAAAGTCCTGCTTTTCGACCTGGACAACACGCTCTATTCCGATACCGTCGGCATGGAGCGGGATATCCTGGTCCGCATGAATCGGTTCGTCGCCAAAACCCTCGACCTCGACCTTTCCGAGGCCGCCGAAATCAGACGCGACAGGACGCGGCGCTACGGGACCACACTCGAATGGCTGATGGCCGAGCACGGTTTCACCGAGCCCGAATCCTGGTTCGCCGCCATCCATCCGGAGGGCGAGGAATCGGCGATCCAGCGCGATCCCAGCCTTCGCCGCCTCCTCGAATCGATGAAGCTGCCGAAAGTCATATTCACCAACTCGCCGATGGAGCATGCCGAACGCGTGTTGGACAAGCTCGGCATCAGGGAGCTCTTCGACCGGGTCTACGACATCCGGTTCAACGGCCTTCGGGGAAAGCCTCACTCCGAGGCGATCCGCCGCGTCCTCGCGGATTGCGACGTCGACGCGCCCGAGAGTCTCCTCGTCGACGACATTCCGAAATACGTGCGCGGCTTCGTGGAGGAGGGCGGGCACGGGGTCCTCCTGGACGAAGCGGACCGCCACGCCGACCAGCCGTTCCTCCGCATCCACGGTCTCGTGGAGCTCCCCCAGGTGATAGCCGGCATAGAAGCCAGCGCCTCCCAGCTTTCGCTTTTTTAGTCGGATCGCTTCTTCGCGACGAGTCCCGCGAGATAGTCGCGTATGCCGGCGACGAGGGTTTCGAAGGACGGGCCGAGGGCTTCGAGTTTCGAGAGCATGTCTCCCGGATCCAGGCCCTTCCTTTCGGCGGCGATCAGTTCCCTTTCGAGGGACTTGATCCCGTCGACGACCGGACCGTCGGTGACGATGCTCGTGCTGCCGCCGAGTCTGTGCAGATGGCTCCGCAGGCTCTGCACGTCGCCGAACCGGCCGGCCACCAGGGCCTTTTGGAAAAGCACCGCGGTGTTCGAAAGCCAGAGCTCGAGTATCTCCATGCCGAGGCTGTCGTCGTCGGTGTAGCGGTCCTCGAAATAGGCGATGTTGAAAACCGGCGAGGAGGACGGAACCGCGCCGCCGGCCGCCCGCGTCGGCTCGATCGCCGGAGTCTCCGGAACCTGGGGCGGCTCGGATTCGGGCTCGGGCTCGGGCCGAGGCGCGACGGGCAGCCGCGCGAGGACCGCGCCGAGGCTTTCCAGGGTGATGGGCTTGGCGAGGAATCCGTCCATGCCCGCCTCGGCGCATCGGCGCCTGATGTCGCCTTCGAGGCGGGCGGTCATGGAGTACAGCGCGACGCGGCGGGCTCCTCGTGCCTTCTCCGCTTCGCGTATCCGGCGGGCAGTCTCGGGGCCGTCCATCGCGGGCATCCGCTCGTCGAGGAGCGCGACGTCCCATTCTCCGCCTGAGACCGCCTCGAGAGCGGCCTCGCCGGACTCGGCCTCGCCGGCCTTGCCGCCGAGCCATCCGACAAGCTCCACCGCGACGCGGCGGTTGACCGGATCGTCGTCGACGACGAGGACGCGGAGCCCCGAAGCCGAACCTTCCCGGGGTTCTTCGTCCGTGCCGCCGAAGGGCGGGGCGGGCAGAAGCGGAATGAGAATGGTGAACGTGGATCCGACGCCCGGTTCGCTTTGCACCGAAATATCGCCCGCCATCAGGCCGACGAGTCGTTTGACGATCGACAGACCGAGGCCCGTGCCGCCGAACCGCCTGCTGATCGTCGGGTCGGCCTGACGGAAGGGCTCGAAGATGGTCGACATTTTTTCGGGGCTGATGCCCGTTCCGGTGTCCGCGACGCTGATACGCAGCTTGGCGCGCTCGTCCTCCGCCTCCTTCTCTTGTTCGAAAGCGACCCGGACTTCTCCGCGCTCCGTGAAACGAAGCGCGTTGGACAGGAGATTTTCGACGATCTGCTGAATCCTCGTCGGATCGCCGCCGACGAAATCCGGAAGAAGGGGCGACACATCGACTTTCAGGGCGATGCCCCGTTCCGCGGCGCCGTCTTGGTGGAGGGATCGCAATCGCGCGGCCAGCTCGCTCGGGCTCCAGGGCAGGTTTTCGAGGTCGACGCGATCCGTCTCCATTTTCGAAAGGTCGAGGATGTCGTTGACGAGCGAAAGCAGGAGATTGCCGCTTTGGCGGATCACCGATACTTCGTCCGACTGCCGCTCCTCGAGCCTTCCCCTCGACAGGAGTTCTGCCACGCCGATGATGCCGTTGAGCGAGTTCCTCACTTCGTGGCTCACCATGGCGACGAAGTCGGTCTTGGCCCTGGTCGCTTCCTCCGCCTGGGCGGCCAGGCGTCTGGCGTCGGCCGTCGCCTTTTCGAGTTCGCCCCGAGCCTGGGTGAGCTCCCGCACCTTCGCGGCCAACAATCTGTTCGAGCGCAGCGTGGCGAGACCGTAGCCGACCAGGGCGATGAGGAGGAGGTAGAGGGCGAAGGCGGCCGGCGATCTCCACGGCGGATCGTCGACCGTGAAGGGCATCGCCGCGCCCGCCTCGTTCCAAATTCCGTCGTTGTTGGCCGCCTTCACCCGGAAGACATAGCGGCCGCCTCCGAGATTCGTATAGGTCGCGAAACGGCGGGTCGACGAATAATTCCAGTCTTTGTCGAAACCGTCGAGTTTCCATGCGAAGAGATTCTGGGAGGGGTCGCGAAAATCGAGGGCGGCGAAGCGGATTTCGATCGAGTTCTCCCAGGAATGGAGGTGAATGACGGGTCCCTTCGATTCCGGTTCGGCGAGCTTGGGCCGATTGGCCGCCGTGAAATCCGTCACATAGACGGGCGGCACATGGGTGTTCGACCTGTAGCGCTCAGGGTCGAAGACGGTGACGCTGCCGATCGAGCCGAAATAGAGCTTGCCGTCCGCGTCGGCGCAGGCCCCCTGGTTGTAGGCCATGTCTTCGAGGCTCTTGTCGAGGGTCACCGCCTTGACGGCGCCGGTCGACCTGTCCCATTGCGCGAGTCCGGTCTGGGTCACGATCCAGATGTCGCCCTTGGCGTCCTCGACCACGTTGTAGACGTCGTTGCCCGGCAGCCCCTCGTTCCTGGTGAAATGGGAGAAGATCCCGTCGCCGGTTTCGTAGCGATCGAGGCCGCCCGAACGGGTCGCTATCCACAGAAGTCGGCGCGAATCCACGAAGAAGTCGGTGATCGTCGAGCTCGAAAGCCCCTTCCTGTTCGCCGGGTCGTAATAGTACTGGGCGAAGCGGCCGTTTTCGAAGCGGTCGAGTCCGTTGTTCGTCCCGACCCACAACCGGCCGTCGGGGTCCCACGCGAGGGCGTAGACGAGGTTGTCCGACAGCGACTGCGGATTCTTGGGATCGTGGGCCCATCGCGTCCAGGTTCCCGCCCCCCGATCCCAGCGATAGAGTCCCTTCGTGTAGGAGCCGATCCAGTACACGTCCGATCGCGTCCTGTCTTCGATCATCGCGTAGACGATGTCGGCGTCGCGGGAATCCACGCCGCCGAAATGCGCGACTTTCCCGAAGCGCTGCCGCGCCCGATCGAAGAGGCAGAGGCCCGAATTGCTGCAAGCCCACAGATTGCCCTCGCGGTCCTCGTAGAGGGAGTTCGACGTATCGTCGGCGAGGCCGGTCGGATCCGCGGGATCGTGGCGGAAATGTCGCCACTCGCCTGTCGCCCGGTCGTAACGGTTGATGCCGCCGTCGTAGACGGACACCCAGAGATCCTTGCGCGAGTCGACGAGGATCGCCAGCACCTTGCCGTCGGGCAGCGAGCCCGGATCGTCCGGATCGGACCGCAACGTCGTGTAAGCGTTCTGGCTTCGGTCCATCCGGGCGACTCCGCCGCCGTTCGTGCCGATCCAAAGCTCGCCCGAGGCGTCCTCAAGCATGGAATAGACGACATCGTAGGGGAGGGAGCCGACCGCCCTCGAATGTCTGAAAGACTCGATCGAGCCGCTGGCCTTGTCGAGGACGAACAGGCCGCCTCCCCAGGTGCCGACGCGAACGGCCTCCGGTTCCCCCGTGTTGACGACATAAATCCGTTCGTCGGGCAGCCTGTAGAGTACCGAGCGACCTGATTCGGGATCGTAATGGACGAGGCCCGTCCCCCATTCGCCGAGCCAGAGGCTGCCGTCGGCGTCCTCGGCTATGGCCTGGAGGGACAGGGAATCGGGCGGTCCCGCCCTGCCTTCCCGGGGGCCCCTTCCCTTCTCGGGCGAACCGGCGAGCACCGTAAAGTCGTCGCTTGCCGGCTCGTAGAGGGCGAAGCCTCCGGCTGAAGTCCCGACCCACAGCCTGCCTTTCCGGTCGCAATGGATGGCCCTGACCGTATTGTGGGGTATGGATCGCGGATCCCCCGGCCGATTGAAGTAGCGGACGAAGGTGCCCGTCGACTCGTCGAGCCGGTCGAGCCCGTTCGCCGTACCGACCCAGAGTCTTCCCCGTGCATCCCGGTCGATGGCGATCACGAGGTTGTCGGAAAGTGAATCGCGTCGATCAGGGTTGTTTCTGTAGACGGTGAACCTGCCCGTGGCGGGATCGAAGCGGTCGAGTCCGTTGTAGGTACCCGCCCAGAGGATGTCGCCTTTGTCGAGGAAAATGGTCTGGATGAGGTCGGTCGAGAGGCTGTCCTTCCGGAATGGTTCGTTCTGCCAAGTCTTGAACGATGAGCCGTCATAGCGGACGAGACCCCCTTGGGTGCCCATCCAGATGAAGCCCTTCGAGTCCTGGACGATGCCCGATACCGACGAATTGACCAGGCCGTCCTTTACCGAAAGAACCGAGAACGAAGCGGAGCCGCCGCTGTCGTCCACGTCGCCGGGTGCCGCCGCGACGAGGGCGAGACAGACGAGCGCGTAAAGGAACAGGACTGTCGCTCGGAACTTCGGCAGCACTCGCGGACCTCCGGACCGGCTCGATGGCCTTGCGATGATCTCCGACTATATCCTTCCCCGTCCGCGGGCACCATAGAGGGGGATCGGCATGGCTCCGTCGCCTCCTCGCCCTTGACCCCCGGCGGCTCCCCGACTACTCTGTTTCACGCTGGTCATCATGATGAAGGGGCTCGCGTATTCGCGCGAGGACCGGCCAGGAGGAAAACCCCGTGCCCGAGACGAAGGTCATCGTCAATCTATCCAATCACCATATCCACCTTTCCCGCGAAGATGTCGAGTTCCTTTTCGGACCCGGCTATCGACTGGTCAAGACCAAGGATCTCGGACAACCCGGCCAGTTCGCCTGCGCGGAGACCCTCACGATCAAAGGCCCGAAGGGCTCGCTCGAAGGTGTCCGCATCCTCGGGCCCGAGCGCAAGGAGACTCAGTGCGAGATCCTCGCGTCGGACGTCTTCAAACTCGGGGTTTCAGGCTGCCCGACCAGGGAATCGGGCCAGCTCGACGGCTCGTTTCCGATGGAGGTCATCGGCCCCAAGGGGACCCTCCGAAAGGAACGGGGTCTGATCATCGCCAAACGGCACGTCCACTTCGATCCGGAGGCGGCGAAGCGCTTCGGCGTGGTCGACAAGGAGATCGTGTCGGTGCGCGTCGGCGGAGAGCGCTCGGCCCTCTTCGAAGGAGTGGTCTGCCGTGTGCATCCCACTTATGCCCTCGAATGCCATCTCGATTTCGACGAGGGCAACGCCGTGGGCGTCGGGTCGGGCACGATGGGCGAGGTCGTCAGGCGATGAACAAGGTGGTGCTGAAGGCGGAGGACCTCGACGGCTACCTGGCCCAGCCGGACAAGGAGATCCTCGAGCGCATGGACGGGCTCTATCGGCAGGCCATGGTCTCCTTCAACATCCTTTCGAACGGGAGCGACGCCGCCCGGCGCAAACGGGAGGAGTCGGCCCTCATCGACCTGTACAACGCGATGGGATCCCTCATGCAGGATATCTGCCGCGCCGAACCGCGCATCCAGGTCTATTCCTTCGTGACCGCGAAGGAGAACCACGGGGAGGCGAGCCGCCTCATCGCGAAGCTTCGCGATGTCCGGACCGGCCGTGAGGAATTCACCTACTATATCCAGCGCGCCTACGAGCTTCTCTTCAATCTCGCCTTCGCCGGCGCGGGCGAGGGCGGTTGGCCGCAGAAGAACCATCTCATCGTCAGGACGCCCGTCGACATCCCGATGCAGAATTACGCGGTCCACAAGATACCCGATCTGGACGCCCGGCTGGAGGGCACGGTGATGTGCGTCATGCTCCGCGGCGCCCTCCTCCCCTCGATGATCCTCTCCAAGGAGATCCAGGAGTACTCGTCGCGGGGTTACGTGACTCCCTTCGCCCTCTTCAAGATCAAGCGCGACGACACGAAGAGCGAATCGGACATGGAATACGTCCTCGACCTCGACCGCTCCTATTTCCGGCCCGAGGATCTCGACGGCCGGGACCTGGTCTTCGCCGATCCCATGAACGCCACGGGCGGAAGCCTCGTCACGGTCGTGAAGTATCTCCTCGAACTCGGCGTCAAGCCGAAATCGGTGCGCTTCCTCAACGTGATCTCGGCTCTCAAGGGCGCGCTCCGCATCGTGCGCGCCATCGACACGGCGACGGTCAACACGCTGTGGATGGACCCCGTCCTCAATGACCGCGCCTACATCCTGCCCGGTCTGGGAGACGCGGGCGATCGCATCAACGGGCGCGACGAGGACGAGAATCCTCGCGATATGCTCCAACTCATCGCCGACTACGGCTCGAACATAGCCAACCTTTACCGTTCCCAGATCCGCACCATCGAAGAGACGGTACTGAGGCGCTGATGCCGCTCAGCCACGGCCATTCCGGCTCGACCGCCGCCTTCCCCCCCGTCGACGCCAGGTCGTGGAAGGGTCGGAGGATCGCGGCGACGGCGGTGCTCCTCTCGGCGGCCGTCATCGTCGCGGGCGGATGCGCGATCTCGCCGGCGCGGCGGGATCTCGCCGTGGAGTGGTACGGCGTGGGCAACGCCTGGATGGACGCCGGGAAATACGCGGAAGCCGGGAAGGCCTACGATCGGGCCCTCGCCCTCGATCCCGGCCTGATCGCGGCTTCGTACAACGCGGCCAGGGCCCTCGTCGAGGCCGCCAGCTACGACAAGGCCCTGCCCATCGCCCGCAAGCTTCTCGCGGGCGATCCGAAGAACGTCCGCTACATCACGCTCGATGCCTGGATCCTCTGGAAGGCGGGCAGGGCCAAGGAGGCCGCGGCCGCCTACGAAACGGCCTTCGCCCTCGACCCCTGGTCCGAGGACGTCGTGTACGATTCGTCCCTGCTTCTGCTCGAGTCGGGGGAGGCGGCCGACGCGAAAAAGGCCGTCGCCCGCCTCGAACCGCTCGTCCAGGCCAAACCGGACGAGAAGGACGATCTCGCCCTCTACGCACGGGCCCTCGGGGCGGTGGGTCGGGATGACGACGCGATCTCTGCCTGGGAAAACCTTCGGTCGATGGACGGCGCCGACGCCGCCGGTCTCGAGGCCCTCGCGGCCCTGTACGAAAAACACGGAAGCTTGGCCAAGGCGATGGACGCCCTCGACGCGGCGACGAAGAAAGATCCCAAGTCGGCGCAGTCGTGGTTCGATCTGGCCCGGCTCAGGTTGACGACCGCCGACGACGGGAAGGGGGGCCTCGACGCCCTCGGCCAGGCCATCGCCGCGGGCTTCAAGGACAAGACCGCGGCCGCCGCCCTCCTGTCGTCGTCGTCGCTCGCCTCGCGGGACGATGTCGCCAAGGCCCTCGCGGCCGCCGGCCTCGTCGATAGCGGAGGCACGGGCCTGGCGCCGGCGGCTTCGTCCGCCCCGGCCACCCAGGCGTCCGGGACGACGACTCCCGCGGGCGCCTCCGCCCCCGGTCCTTCTTCGGACGGAGCCGCCAAATGAAACGAACCGCGAAGGCGAAGCGACGCTACGAGCCCCGCAATCCCATGTGGTTCAACCGTATCCTGAGGTGGACCTTCGGGAGGTGGTTGTCCTTCGCCTATGGCCTCGAGGGCCGCGGACTCGAGATCTTCGAGCGCCTCAGACCGCCGTATGTGCTGGTCGGAAACCATGTCTCGACGCGCGACCCCTTCCTCGTCTCGTATCTGAATCCGGATCCCGTCTGGTGGGTCGCGACCGACGCCCATCTCCGCAGCGGCCCGCTGCGGAGTCTGCTCGGCATGGTGGGAACCATCCCCAAGTCGAAGGCCATCCCCGACATGGTCACCGTGGAAACGATCGTAAAGGTCGTCAGGAAGCAGGGCGGCGTCGTCGGTTTCTTCCCCGAGGGACAGCAGTGCTGGGACGGACGCACGCAGCCCCTCTTCCAGTCGACGGCCAAGCTTTTCAAACTTCTCAAAGTGCCGGTGATCGCCGTGAAGATCCGGGGCGGTTGGGCCTCGCTGCCCCGCTGGACCTGGAAGCGCCGATCAGGCGGCGTATCCGTCGAATTCTCGCGCCTCCTCGAGCCGGAGGACCTCGCGAGGATGGACGCCGGCGACATCGCGATGAGGCTGGCCGACGCCCTCCGCCACGATGAGCTCGAATGGATCGCGAACGAGGGAAGGCGCTACCTTTCCCGGCGCCGCGCCGAGCGTCTCGAGCTGGCCCTTTTCATGTGCCCGAGCTGCTCGGGCATCGGCACGATGCGGGGCGAGGCGAATACTTTCCGCTGCCTGTCCTGCGGCGCCGCGCAGCGGATCGACTCGACCTATCGGTTCAGGCGTCTCGGTCCGTCGGAGCCGCGCTTCGCCGATCTGCGCGAATGGATGGATTGGCAGGCTTCGGCGGTGGCGGCCTTCTCCTTCGAGGCCGCGGTCGAGGGCAAGCCGACGCCCCTTTTCTCGGACGACGACGTGCGCCTCCTCCGGGGGAGCAGGATGAATCCCCTCCTCCACGTCGCCAAAGGCCGCCTCGACCTCTACCACGACCGCATGGAACTCGTGGAGAAGGGCAAGGTCCATCTGGTGTTCCACGTGGCGGGCATAGACGGCATCGGCGTGCTCACGCGACAGACCCTCGAATTCTACGTCGGCAGGCACCTGTACCAGGTGACCTTTCCCCATCGGGGCGTGTCGGCGTTGAAGTGGCAGCTCGCCATCGAGGCGCTGAAGCGGGAAGTGTCGTGAGCATCGGAATCCGCGACCTCGCGCAGCTGGGGACTTCGCCGCTCTTCGAAGGCGTCGACGTCACGGAACTCGGGCGGGTCGTCGTGAGGACGAACGTCCGCGACTTCGCGGCCGGCCGGGTGGTGCTCCTGGCCGGATGCGCCTACACCGAGCTGCGCGTCATCCTCGAGGGTCGATGCACCGCCGAAATGACGAGCGGCGAGGGCAAGACCGTCGTCGTGGAGACCCTCGGTCCGGGGGCGGCCCTGGCCACCGCGGTGCTCTTCTCGCCCAACGGCAGGTTGCCCGTGACTCTCGTCGCCAAGAGCGATCTCAGGCTGGCTTCGATGCCCAAGGCGGAATTGCTCGAAATCTGCGGTCGTTTTCCGCCCGTTCTCGAGGCCCTGCTCGCGGACATGGGGCGCCGCGTCGCCTTCCTCACCGACAAGTACCGGAGTCTTTCCTTCGCCTCGCTGCGCGAGCGCATCGCCGATTGGCTCCTGAGGAGCGCCGAGCGGAGGCCCGAGGGCCTCGAGGTCAGGCTCGAGACGTCGAAGGAGAGGCTCGCGGAGGTGTTCGGTGTCGCGAGACCCAGCCTATCCCGCGAGTTGGGCGAATTCGTCGCCCGGGGGCTCATCGACATGAAGGGTCGCCGGATCAGCATTCTCGACGAGGCGGGGCTCCAGGCCCTCAGGCCTCGTTGAGGGAGGGGGTTTCGTGGACGGGACGGCGGACGACGGAGGGCGCATCTTCGGCGAGGCTTCGCGCCTCGTGGCGGTCTACGAGGCGGAGATGGGCAAGCGGCTCGTCGGGCGGGGAGAGCTCGTCCGCGGAATTCTGGCGGGCGTCCTGGCGGGCGGCCACGTCCTCCTCGAGGGGGTTCCCGGACTCGCCAAGACCCTGGCGGTGAGGACCTTCGCCGACGTGGCCGGACTCTCCTTCAGCCGCATCCAGTTCACGCCGGACCTCCTGCCCGCCGACATCACCGGAGCCCTCGCCTGGGAGCAGTCGACCGGCAGATTCATCCCGAGAAAAGGGCCGATATTCGCCAACGTCATTCTGGCCGACGAGCTCAATCGCGCTCCCGCCAAGGTGCAGTCGGCCCTTCTCGAGGCGATGGAAGAGGGGCAGGTGACGATGGGCGACGCGAGCCATTCTCTCCCCGAGCCCTTTTTCGTCCTCGCCACTCAGAACCCGATCGAGCACGAGGGCACCTGGCCCCTGCCCGAGGCGGAGCTCGACCGATTTTCGATGAAGCTCGTCGCCGGCTATCCCGACGCCGCGGAGGAAGAGGAGATCGTGAAAAGCGCCGGCGGGGCGCTGAAGCGGCCCGTGGACAAGGTGCTCGACATCGCCGGCATCGGACTCCTCCGCAGGGCCGCCGAGGCGGTCAGCTTCGACGACGCCATCCTGTCCTACGTCGTGCGGCTCGTCCGGGCCACGCGTCCCTGCGACGATGCGAGCGCTCTCGGCAAGGACATCGCGCGCTACGTGGAATTCGGCGCTTCTCCCCGCGCCTCGATCCATCTCCACCGCCTGGCCCGTATCGAGGCCCTGTTCGCCGGCCGCCGCCATGTCCTGCCCCAGGACGTGAAGGCGGTGGCGAGACAGGTGCTGCGGCACCGTCTGGTGCTGGGCTACCATGCCGAGGCCGACGGGGTTTCGGCCGACGCCGTCGTCGGCCGGCTGCTCCAAGGCGTGGCCTTGCCCTAGCGAACATGGAACGGGAAGAGCTGAACGAAAGGGCGAGAAGGCTCGTCTTCGCATCGAGCGCCATTTCGGCGGCCTGGAGCAGGGGCGAATTCCGTTCGCTCTTTCGCGGTCGCGGCCTCGATTTCGATTCGCTCCGGGACTACTCTCCCGGCGAGGACGCGCGTCTGATCGACTGGAACGCCACGGCTCGGCAGGGCCGGCCCTACGTGAGGGCCTGGAAGGACGATCGCTCGCTCACGCTGTTCCTGCTGGTCGACCGTTCCGCCTCCATGGAGGAGGGATCGGGCGAATGCTCGAAAGTCGACATCGCCCTCCTGTCGGCGGCCCTCCTCGGCAGGGCCGCGAGCCTCCGCGACATGCCTGTCGGCGGAATTCAGTTCGACACCGACATAATCGGCAGTGTGGCGCCTCGCCGCGGCAGGGCGGCCGAACTCGTCTTCGCGGCCCTGGCCGCCCGCAAGACTCGAACCGCCGGTGTATCCGAGCGGCTCGGCGGCGTTCCTTCAGTGCCCGGTCGCGGGCCCCTGGGCCTCGCGAAGGCTATCGAGGCGGCGGACCGTCTCCTCAAGCGCCGGAGCCTCGTCGTCGTGTTCTCCGATTGGCGCTCGACCGGCTGGCGCGACCCCCTCGCACGTCTCGGAGGCGGCCACGATGTCGTGGCGGTCAGGATCCGGGACCGGCTCGAGGAGGAGCTTCCCGCCGCCGGAGCCTTCGGTTTGGTCGACGCGGGAACGGGGGGACGGCTCTTCATCTCCCCGGCGGGCGGGGAGCAACGGCGTGAATGGAAGGCCTTTTGGACCCGCGATGCCGAACGTATCAGGGCATCCTTCGCCGAGTGCCGGGTGACCGGCATGGAACTGGATACGACGGACGATCCGGCCCTCCGTTTCATCGAATTCTTCGATGCGCGGAGAAGAAAGGTCGGCTGATGGGCAGGGGCATCCCCGTCGGCCTTTTCGTGTTGGCTTTGGCGACATCCTCCCTCGTGTCCGAGTCCCCGGGTGCGGAGCCCTCGGCCGGGTCCCCGTCGACAGCCGCTTCGATCTCCTTCGAACCGGGCGTCTTCCACGCCGGAGAGCGGGTCGTCGCCCGGCTGGTCCTTGGAGCGGAAGCCCCCGGGCTCGCGGCCTTTTCGTTCGGCCCAGCTTCGGGACTTCGGTTCTCCGACATCCCTCCCGAGCTCGAAATCGATTCGGTCTCCCTCGCCAGGTTCGGCTCCGGATGGCGCTATTCGGTAACCTTTGTCGTCTGGGCTCCCGGATCCGGATCGGTTCCTTCGCTTTCGATCGAGGGCCGGGATTTCCCGACATTCGATTTCGTCGCCGCGCCGATCACGGGGCCGCTCGATCGCCTGCCCGGCCCGCGGAGACCGCAGGCCGATCCGCCCGGAATGGCCGTCTATCTCTACGCGGCGGTCGGCCTCTTCGTGGTCCTGATTCTCGCCGCCCTCGCCTTCGTTTTCTGGATATTGCCGGGGGCGCTGGCCCTCCTCGACGCGTGGCGATTGCGCGCCGCGTGGAGGGACCTTTCGAAGACCCTCGATTGGCTCGGGGAGAACGGGAACGAAGGCGAGGGAAGGGTGTGGTTCGCGCTTCTTGCTCGGGCTCTCAGGTCATTTCTCGCCCGCCGCCTGTTCCCCGGCGCCGATGCGCTGACGCCGCCGGAGATCGCCCGGCTGTCGCCCGACATTCTGCCTCCGGGAGGGTTCGGCGAATCTCTCGCAAACCTCCTCGAGCTTTCGGACGAAGTGCGTTTCGCCGGCAGGATCGAGGCCGCCGGCGATCGCATCGAGGCGCTGAAACGGGCTCGCCGCATCGCGGACGCGGTCGAGGACTTCGGCGCAGCCGATGCCGGAGTCGATGCCCTGCCGGTCTCGGGCTCAGTCGCAGGCGACCTTCGGGGAAGGGACGGGTCCGATGTTCGTCCTTGAACGCTCATGGCCGCTCGTCCTGCTTCTTCTCGTCCCGGCCTGGTTCGTCGCTCGCCGACTCTTCTCCCGCCGTCTCTTTCCGCGCTTGGCTCTCATGGATTCCGAAGGCGACAGGGCTCCCGGAGAATCCACCGCGGCAAGGATCGCGAGACGGGCGAGGGAATTCCTGGCCGCCGCCGCCTTTGTCGCCGTCGCGACGGCGGCCGCCGGACCCTCCCTCGTGGAACAAAGCACGCTGTTCTTCGACCGGGGCGACGAGATCATTTTCGCGGTCGACGTGTCGCCGAGCATGGCCGCCGAAGATTTCCATCCGAACCGCCTTTCGGCGGCCCGCGGCCTGATCGAGCGCTTCCTTTCGACCCGGAGGAACGAGGCGGTGGGTCTGGTCGCCTTCGGAGGCGACGCCGCGCTTCTCTGCCCGCCCACCCTTGATTACGCGACGTTGAGGGAGCGTCTCGCGGCGCTCGAGCCGGGCATGCTGGGCGACGGCACGGCGCTCGGAGCCGGGATCGCCGTCGCCGCCGCCCACGGCCTTTCCTCCCGGGCCAAAGCCCGGCACATCGTCGTTCTCACCGACGGGGAAAACAACGCGGGGGCCCTGGCGCCGGCCTCGGCGGCGGAACTCGCGAATCGAGCCGGTTTCGACCTCACCGTAGTGGGCGTGGGCAAGCGGGGGAGCGTGCCCTTGTCCTACGTCGATCCCTCCACCGGAGAGCGGCGAAGCGGAACCTACCAGTCTTCGTTCGACAGAAGTTCGCTCCAGGATATCGCGCGGCGGGGCGGCGGAGGCTACTACGACGCGTCCGACATTGCTTCGCTCGAAACGGCCTTCGACGCGATAGCGGCCGGGTCCACCAGTCTCACGCGGACGAGGACCGTGAATACGGGCCGTTCCGCCGCTCCCGCGCTGATCGCGATTTCGCTTCTTCTCCTTGCCTTGGCCAGGGCCATCGGCGTCCCCTTCGGGGAGGGCCTGCCTTGAGCTTCGATCACCCCCTCTTCCTCTGGCTCCTCCTCCTCGCTCCCCTCGACGCGTTTCTGGCGCTGCGACGCGAGGCGAGGATAGGAGCCGCCTTTCTCGCTTTCGTGCCTCCCTCGAAAAGGGCAGGGGCCCGGAGTCGGCGCAGGAGTCTCGCCCTCGCGTCGATCGTTTCGGCGGCCGTTTTCATCGCGGCGGCGTCCATCGCGCTCGCCGGGCCGGGATGGGGCACGACCAGCGAAGTGGTCGAGCGAGACGGCCTCGAAGTCGCCATCGTCGTCGACGTTTCGCGGAGCATGCTCGCGCGGGACGCGCCGCCCTCGATCCCGGGGGTGCCGCCCTCGCGGCTGGCCGCGGCCGTATCCTTTGCCCGACTGGCCATGGCGAAGGCTCCGGGCGTCTCGTTTTCCCTCGTCGCCGCCAAGGGAACGGGACTTCTCCTCGTTCCTATGACGGACGACTTCGACGCCCTCGATTCGGGCCTCGACTGGGCGGAACCCGGCGCGCTCACCAGGGGCGGCACCGACCTCGGCGCGGGCATCGATACGGCCCTGTCCACATTTTCCCCGCTCGCGGGAAAGGGGAATCTTATCCTCCTCCTGTCCGACGGGGGCGACTTGGCGGGCAGGGCGAGGGCGGCTGCCCTGCGGGCCAGGGAACGGGGAGTCCGGATCGTCGCCGTCGGGTTCGGCGGCTTCACGCCAGTACCGGTTCCCGGCGAGGGAGGCAAACCCATAGTCGACGCGAGGGGCGGCACTGTGCTCGTCGCCCAGGACGCTGAGCTGCTCGACGCCGTCGCTCGCGGCTCCGGCGGACACTACGTCGATTCGGGCGGCGCTTCGGCACTCTCGCTGGTGACCGGAGAATTCGCGCGGGAGGGAAGCGGAGGGGCGAGGATATCGGAACGCCCCCGCGACAGGGTCGGCCTTTTCGTCGACCTCGCCCTCGTCGCGTTGCTTTTCAGATTCGGGGTCTCGCTCTTCGCGCAGGGCCCGCCGCGACGGCGCGAAAAGGCCGGAGGAACGCGATGAGGGGAGGGTTGCGCCTGCATTTGCTCGTCGCGAGCCTCGTTTCAGTTCTTTCGGGCTGTTCCGTGGCCGGCGATTTCGGCGCCGTCGTCGAGGGCAACGTCCGGTTCCGCCGCGGCGATCTCGAGGCAGCTGCGGCATCGTATCTTTCTGTGCGGAGGCCTTCGTGGGCCCCCGTCGTCGACTACGACCTCGCCAACACATGGGCGGTCCTCGGCGAAACGAAGGC
>Ga0187814_10000111_pt1 | contig 21049 bp, 23 predicted proteins | sample NC_S_4_FD_132450 | JGI IMG/M metagenome (GOLD analysis project Ga0187814, IMG submission 132450) | Wetland sediment microbial communities from Neuse River Estuary, North Carolina, USA - ASW-S_4 | ecosystem: Environmental > Aquatic > Freshwater > Wetlands > Sediment | place: USA: North Carolina... | reverse complement strand
GTGGTGACCACGATCACGTCGCGGCTCACTCCATCCACGTCCACCCCGGACGCCTCCACCGCCGAGGCGTCGACGGTCCCGTCGACGTGCACGACGCGGGTCGTCTGGAGGGTCCCCAGATCATCGGCGTCGATGCCGGTGTCGGCCGGGCCGACCCCGCTCCGCTGCGGGTTGTAGTCGAACTCCAGCCAATTGCCCTCGGGGACGGCGGCGGCGCTCGTTGCCGAGCCGCCCGTCGGCGCCGTTTGCAGGGTCGAGGCACCCACGGCGTGCCCACCGCAGGCGACGAGCAGCGTCGCGGACGCCGTCATCGACGCCAGCACGGACGCGATCGCCCTCACGGCAGATGCCCCGTGACCGGCCCCCCTCCCGAGGCGCTCGATCCGGGTCGTCCCCGCGGCGGGAGCGGTGCGATCGCGTGAGCCGCCGAACCGGCCGATTCCAGGGCGCCACCCGTGGCCGGTCCTGCGGGAGCCGGCAGCTGACCGGCCGCCGACCCACCGGTGGCGGGACCTTCTCCATGCACCGGAGCCCCGCCGCTTCCGGCAGGGGCACCGCCGTGTCGGGAGGGCGAGCCGGGACCTGTGGCCGGCGAGGGGCCTCCACGAGCCACGGCGGGGCTAGTGGCGGACGAGCGCTCCGCGGTGTGGGCGACGAGCGTGGCCACCCGCCTCCCCCTCGCCGGGCTCGGCGCGCGCGGCCTTGCGACATCCAGCCGTGCACCAGGAGGCACGGGCGGGCCTGACAGCGCCTGGCCCAGGGCTCCGATCCGAGCGAAACCGCCCGCGAATGCCAGCAGCGCAAGCGCGCCGAACAGCGCTCCGGGCACGATCACCACGGTCGCCACGCCGCCGAGCAGTTGCCGCCTCCACTCCCAGAGCGCGAACACGGCGCGATCTTAGCCGTGAGGTACGTGTCTCCTTCGCCTGCAAGCATGATGTCGGCAGAAGGCTCAGTTACGATCACCGCGTAGAGGTACGTCGCCACATGCAGCGCCTATCGATCGCTCGCTCGCTTCGGCTGGCGCTAGTGGGCCTGACGGTCGCGCTCGCGGTAGTCGCGGCGCTCGGCGTCTCGAGCCTGTACAGCGCTCGCGAGCGCTACGAGAACACCCTGTCCAGCAGCGCGACGCTCGCGACAGCAGCGGCAAACTTGACCAGCGCGGGGATCGCGGAGGCAGAGGTGCTGCTCGACGCTCGCGGGCGCGGCGCCGCCTCGGCGCGCCGCCAGGCCGCCGCCACCTATGCCACCGACGCCGCGATCGCCAGGGCCCTCGCCCGCGCGGACCCCGTCAGCGAACGCCTCCTGAACGCGCAGATCGGGGCCGAGTCCGAGGCGCGGACGCTCGCCGCCCGCGGCACGGCCGCGGCGGCCGGCGCGCTGGCGGGCCCGCTCGCCAGGGCTCGCACGCTGGCCGCTCAGCTGCAGGCCCGCCAGCAGGTGCGCCAGGCCGCCGCGCGAAGCCGAGCGCGCTCGGACTCGCGGCGCGCGATCCTCCTCGTCGCGATCGCGGGACTCCTGGCCCTGGCCGCGGCGCTCGCTGTGATCTCGGCGCTCGTGGGAGCGATCCGGCGCCCGCTCGATGAGCTGGTCGAGGCGACCAGCGCGCTGGCCCAAGGCAACCTGGAGCGCCGCGTGCGTCCGGCGGGGCCACGCGAGCTTCGCGACCTCGGGGCGGCGTTCAACGCGATGGGCGAAGACCTTGCGGGGGCCCAACGGCGGATCGAGGACGAGCGCGGGCGCCTGGCGGTCACGATCGAGAGCCTCGGCGACGGCTTGGTCGTCACGGAGGCCGGCTCGAGCACGATCGCCGCTGTGAACCGGCGCGCGACCGAGCTCGTGCCCGAGCTCAGCGTGGGCGGGCAGGTCGACGGCGAGGACAGTCCGCTGCCGCCCGTCGAGACGGCCCTGGAGGGCCAGACCACTGTCGAGCACGGTGGCCGGACCCTCGAGGTGACCGCAGCGAGCCTCGGCTCCGAGTCGGGCGGGGTGGTCTGGACGATCCGGGACACCACGGAGCGCGCCCGTCTCGAGCGCGCCAAGAGCGAGTTCGTCGCCACCGCCTCGCACGAGCTCCGCAGCCCACTCACGTCGATCAAGGGATTCGTGGAGCTCTTGCACCGCTCCCCGGAGGGGATGTCCGAACGCCAGCGCGAGTTCATCGAGATCATCCTCAAGTCGACCGAGCGCCTCACCGAGCTCGTCGGCGACCTGCTGGACGTCGCCCGGATCGAGGCGGACCATGTGGAGATCGCGCGCCGGCCGATGGACGCGGGCGAGGCGGTGCGGGACACCGCCGAGCTGATGGGGGCACGAATCGCGGAGAAGAATCAGCGCCTGAGCGTCTACGTCGCACCGACGCTGCCGCTCGCTCTCGCCGATCCCGCCCGCGTGCGGCAGATCGTGGCCAACCTGCTGACGAACGCCCACCTGTACACGCCGGACCACGGCAGCATCCACATCGCCGCGGAGTCCGACCGCGCATGGGTCCAGATCGAGGTTCAGGACACCGGCGTCGGAATGACCAGGGAGCAGTGCGAGCGCGTCTTCGAGCGCTTCTACCGAGCCCGTGAGAGCGGTCACACGCCGGGAACCGGGCTCGGGCTCTCGATCGTCAAGTCCCTGGTGGAGCTCCACGACGGCCGGATCGAGGTCGACTCGGAGCCTGGACGCGGGAGCACCTTCCGCGTGCTCATACCGGCGGCCGTGCCCGGGCCGGAGCTGACAAGCGCGCTCGACGCGATCCGCGGGCGCCGCGTCCTGGTGATCGACGACGAGCAGGAGATCGCCGAGCTGATCGCCGGCCAGCTTGCCCCGCTCGGCGTGCGGACAGAGATCGCCGTGAGCGGGCACGAGGCACTCTCGACGCTTCGCTCCTCCTACTTCGACGCGGTCACACTCGATGTCCTTATGCCAGGAATGGACGGCTTCGACGTCCTCAAGGAGATCCGGGCCGACCCCGCTCTGCGCGCCACGCCGATCGTCTTCGTGTCGGTGTTCTCGGGCCGCAGCGAGCTCGCCGGAGAGTGGGTCGTGTCCAAGCCGATCGACGCCGACGAGCTTCGGCACGTGCTGGGCGCCGCGGTGAAGGCGGGACGCTCCCGGGTGCTCGTGGTGGGACGCAGCCAGCTTCAGGCGACCCTCGGGCCGTCTCTGGAGGACCTCGGGATCGAGCACCGCTGGGAGCTGACGGGCGCGGCGGCCGCACGCGCCTGCGCGGAGCGCCGCTACGAGGTCGCGCTCGTCGACATCGGCGTCCGCCATCCTCAGGCCGTGCTCCAGGCGATCGACCTTCGCGGCCGGCGGGACCGCCGCGCCGCGATCCTGTTCTCCGACGGCCATACCCCCACCCCGGCGGGGATCACCCGGCTGGGGATGGAGGTGGTACCCATCGATCAGGCGGCCACCGCCGTGCTCGAGGCTTTGCACGGCTCCCGCGCGGCGGGAGTAGGCTGACGGCGATGGTGGTGCGCGGCGAGAGCCAGCTGATCCAGGAGCTGGAGCGTCTACAGGAGACGCTCAGCTTGCGCGAGCGCGAGGCTGCCGCCAAGGAGCGCCAGCTGGAGCGCTATGCCGCCGACCTGCGGGAGACGTTCAAGCGCGAGCGGGAGCAGGCGCAGGAGCTGAGGCGCTCGTACACGGCGACCGTCCGCGCCCTCTCGAACGCGGTCGAGGCACGCGACGCGTACACGGGTAAGCACGCCGAGCGGGTCACGGCATACGGGATGGAGATCGCCCGCACCCTGGGGCTGAGGCTGTCCGAGATGCCCGAGCTGGAGTTCGGCTTCCTGCTGCACGACATCGGCAAGGTCGCGATCCCGGACGCGATCCTCTACAAGCCAGGCGCGCTCACCGACGAGGAGCGGGCGCTGATGGCGCAGCACCCGGTTATCGGGGCACAGATCGTGCACGGCATCGAGTTCCTGGAGGGCGCGGTACAGGTGGTGCGGTCCCATCACGAGCGCTGGGACGGAAGCGGCTACCCGGACGGGCTCGCGGGCGAGGAGATCCCGCTCTCGGCCCGAGTGTTCGCCGTGGCCGACGTCCTGGACGCTCTGACCAGCGATCGCCCCTACCGCCCCGCATCGAAGATGTCCGTGGCACGCGAGATGATCACAGCCGAGTCGGCCAGACAGTTCGATCCGGGTGTGATCGACGTGTTCGACTCGATCGACGATCACACGTTCCAGCGAATCGCAGCGGAGATCGATGAAGACGATTGACGACGGAAATGGGAGCAGATGGCTCGCGGCGTCCTGATCGTCGACGACGACCAGTTCATCCGCAAGCTGATCGCTACCACCCTGGAGGACGTGGCGCGACTCGAACTGCACGAGGCCGGCGACGGCAGCGAGGCGATCGAGATCGCGCGGCGCGAGCAGCCGGCGCTCGTGTTCATGGACGTCGACATGCCGGGGGTGAACGGGATCGAGGCCTGTCGCCGTCTGCGTGAGGAGGCCACTACCAGCGAGGCGACGATCGTGATGCTGACGGCCACCCAGGGCGACGGCGTCGAGAGCCGGGCGGAGCAGGCAGGCGCCGACCTGTTCCTGACCAAGCCCTTCAGCCCCCTGGATCTCCTGCGCTTGGTCGATCGGCTGGGCGAGCACGGCCAGATCTGAAGTGAGCGGACCGCCGGGGGTCGCGACCAACCCCTTCCGCTGGCGCGACGGCGAGCGGATGATCCTGTTCGGCCGCGGGAAGCTCGCGGAGGCCGCCGATCTCCTGGATCCCGGCTATGTCGTGCTCACCACGGCGCGGGCCTGCTCGGCGGCGCCAGAGCTGATGAAGGCCGCGGCTTCGGTCCACGACGTTCCGGCCGGACGTGTTGACGAGCTGGCGGGTGCGCTTCGCGACCGGGTCCGGGGCGAGCGCTTGGTCGCGCTCGGAGGAGGGCGGGTGATCGACGTCGCCAAGGCGCTGGCTGCGGCCGACCCGCCGTGCGCCGTCGCGGCGATCCCGACCACGCTGTCGGGTGCGGAGATGACCGCAGGTCACCGCCGCGTGCCGGGTGCTCGCGCCGACACACCAGGGGTGCGGCCCGCAATCGTGATCAACGACCCCGCGTTGTCGGCCTCACAGCCGCTCGAGCAGCTCGCCCGAAGCGCGGGCAATGCACTCGGGCACGCGATCGAGGGCCCAGCGACACAGCTGCGCAACCCGGTGGCCGAGCTCGCCGCCCTGGCCGCGGTCCGGCTGATCGCCGAGGGCCTGGCCACGCCCGGCGAGCCGCTCGACGACGAGCGGCGCGACGCGCTCGCCCTCGCGGCGCTCCTGGCCGGCTACGTGATCGACTCGACCGGCTACGGCCTTCACCACATCCTCTCCCAGACGCTGGCGCGCTTCGCCGGCGTGGCCCACGGCGCGGCGAACACGATCATGCTCCCGCACACGACGCAAGCGCTGGCGCCGCGGGCACCCGAGTGGCATGCGCGGCTCTCGGACGCACTCGGCTCCGATCCTGTGATGCTCGCGACCGCGGTGCGCGACCGCAGCGGCCTTGAGGGGCTGCGGGACGCCGGCGTCACTGAGGAGCAGCTCGAGCACTGCGTCGAGGAGGCCTCGAAACGTCCCGATCTTGCCGGCACGCCACCCGCGGCGGGGGTCGAGGAGGTCCGCGCACTCTATCGGGCCGCGTACTGAGGGTCGGGTCGACGAGCGCCGAGATACGGTTCCGCAGAGTGCCCTGACGCGCTTGAAGCGCGAGGCTGGCGCAGTTAGCGGCCGTATTTTCCGCTAACTGCGCCAGGCTCCGGGAGCCGTCCCCTGCCCTGGGCGCGTCCCTGCCTCGAGGTCGGGCGTGGCGGGCCGTGTCGGCGTGCCCTCGCGTGAACCGCGACCGGGCCTGCACAACCGAGCCGCACCGGCGCGCCCGGCGCGGTCCCCACGCGCCCTACGAAATCTTGATCAAGACGATTGTGTTGACCACGAACAGGACCGCGAACACGATCGTCCAGCGGTTCAGGTTGCGCTCAACCAGCGAGCCGCCACCGAACGGCCCGGCTCCCGTGCCCACGCCGAAGGCGCCCGAGAGTCCGGAGTCCTTGCCGGAGTGCATCAGGACGAGGAACACCAGCACCACGCACAAAAGGACCTGCACGATTCCGAGGAGGGTGGTCATCGCTCGTTGATGGTATCGATCGCGTGCATGATCTCGATCGCCTCGCCGCGCAGGGCGCTGTCGATCGCCTCGTAGTCGTCGTCGGAGAGCTTGCCGGTGCGGTGGTCGAGCTCTGCGTCCCTGATCTCCCGGTACTTGGCCTCGCGCGCCGCCTCCAGGTCGGCGAGCTCGGTCGAGCCACGGTCGCTCGCCCGCATCTGCCGGAGTGGGGCGGAGACGAACAGGACGACCCCCGCGAGGACGGCGAGCACGATCACGAAGTCGATCACGCCGACGCTTCTTAGGCCAGCTCGCGCGCGGCCGTGACCGGCTGTGCCGCGGCCCGGGTCCGTCCCGCGGCCAGGGCTCTCCGTCGCGCCAGGGCGGGCACCGGCCACAGGGCGATGAGTCCGCCGGAGGCGATGATGATCGCGCCCACCCATATCCAGGTCACGAGCGGATCGACGATCAGCAGGAACTCCACCGGCCACGGGTGGGTGACGTAGCGAGCGGCGATCGCGGTGATCGCCGCGTCACGGGCCTGCCACAGCGGCGCCAGCGCCGCCTGCTGCTGGGTCGGCGACAGTCTCGACGCGCTCTTCATCACCTGCGAGAGGTCGGCGGTGAAGACCTGGTTGCCCTCGTTGATCAGGCCCGATAGTGGCGTCAGATCCGGGTTGACGACGGTCCAGATGTCCTTCGTCAGTCCCGCGCGCAGCCCGACGTTGCTGTCGGCCTCGCCGTTGAAGAAGCGCCCGATTGGGCCCTGGCTCGGGTCCTGCGACGGATAGAACCCGCGGGTGGTCCGCAGCGTCGTCACGCGGTGCCCTCCCTTGGACACGTCGAGCACGGCCCCGAAGGAGATCTTCTGCGAGCTCGCCGCCACCGTCGGACGGACGTAAGTGATCAGGTACCCGTCCACGCTCGTGTGCTGCCCCGGCGCCAGAATGACGTCACGGGAATGCTGGAAGGACGAGGACGCGGCGACGCCAATCAGCAGCACCGCCAGACCGGCGTGAACGATGTAGCCGCCATAGCGGCGCCGGTTGCGGCGGACGAGGCGCAGCAGCGCCAGCGGAGGGGCCTCGCTGGTCATCGCACGCCGTGCCCCCGTGCCGCGCCAGAGCTCTTGGGCAACGCTTGCCAGGACGAATGCCCCGAGCCCGAACATCGCCAGCGCGAAGGGCCGCGCGCTGACACCGCCGGCCACCAGCAGCACCACGCACGTCCCAACTCCCACCAGCACCGGGAGTGTGAAGTTCCGTCTCAGGTTCGCGGCGGTCACGCGACGCCACGCGATGATCGGCCCGATGCCCGCCAGTGCCACCAGCACGAGCGCCAGCGGAACGATGAAGGGTCGGAACGCCGGAGGCCCGACGGACACCTTGGTCCCCGTTAGGGCCTGAGAGATCAGCGGGAAGAACGTGATCCAGAAGATCACGAACACCATCGCCACGAGCACGAGGTTCTGGAAGAGGAACATCGCCTCACGGGACAGCAGCGAGTCGATCTGTGCATCGGAGCGCAGCCGCTCGCGGCGCCACAGCACCAGGCCGATCGCGCTCGCGATCATCACCGCAAGCAGCACCACGAACGGCACCCCCAGGGTGGAGGCCCCGAAAGCGTGGATCGAGTCCAGGATCCCCGAGCGCACCAGGAACGTGCCCAGGATCGCCAGCGTTCCGCTGGCGAGGATCAACGAGACGTTCCAGACCTTGAGCATCCCGCGCTTCTCTTGGATCATGATCGAGTGGATGAACGCGGTGGTGCACAGCCACGGCATCAGCGCGGCGTTCTCCACCGGGTCCCAGGCCCAGTAACCGCCCCAGCCCAGCTCCGTGTAGGACCAGCGGGCACCGAGCACGATGCCGATCCCGAGGAACAGCCACGCGGCGAGGGCGAAGCGCCGGCTGACCGAGATCCATTCGGAGTTCAACCGGCCCGTGATCAGCGCACCAATCGCGAACGCGAACGGGATCGCCAGCAGGGTATAGCCCGAGTAGAGCATCGGCGGGTGGATCATCATGCTCGGATGGAGCAGGAGCGGGTCGAGGCCGGCACCCTCCGGTGGGGGATTCGCCGTGGTGGTGAACGGGTTGGCGAAGAACGCCGCCAGGGACGTGAAGAACGCGGCAAAGCCGAGCAGGACGGCCGTGGCGTATGGTGCTATCTCCCTGACTCGCTTGCGAGTTAGGAACAGCACCAGGCTCGACCAGAGCGCCATCAGCCACACCCACAGCAGCAGCGAACCCTCCTGCGAGGACCACGGGGCCGCCAGCTTGTAGAAGGTCGGCGTGGTCGTGGATGAGTGCTCGGCGACGACGTTGAACGAGAAGTCGTTGCGAAGGAAGGCCACTTCCACGATCACCCAGGCGATCGTCATCAGGGCGGCGAGGGCATACACCGAGCGCCGGCCGGAGTCGACCCATTCGCGCCGGCCCGATCGTGCGCCGTAGATCGACGCGCAGATCCCGTAGGCGGCGACGAGCAACCCGAGGATCAGGAGGGTGCGACCGACTGGCGCCATCAGACCTTCGTCTCCGCGACGGTCACGAGGCGGCTTCTGCCTGGTACTTGGAAGGGCACTTGGTGGTGAGCGAGTTCTGCTGCCCGACGAACGCGGCACTCGAGGACTGCTCCTGGACCGTGACCATTACGGCGCGTCCGGCAGCGAACGGATCGGGGACGATGCCCGTGTAGCGCACCGGGACCGAGACGTGGAGCTTGGGATCCCGGATCCGGAACAGGAGCGCGGTCCCTTCATGGCGAACCGAGCCCGTGAGGACCGTCCCGGCCAGGATGTAGGACTGCCCGGGCTTGGCCACGCGTAGCAGCTGCGAGGCAGTCACCTCATCCTGACCCGCGTTGAAGCTGATGTACACCAGCGCCGACGCAAGCAGCACCGCGGCGGTGAGGGCGACGACAAGGCGGATGACGCGCTTACGGCTCGGGTCCACGCGTCCCGATTTTCCCACACCCGGCGCCTCAACTCGCCGCCGGCCCGGCGCCGGGCCGCCGCTTCCGAGCCCCTGGGAAACAGTGGCCACCTTTAGAGCCGGGAAGTCGAGCCTTGCGATTAGCGTCCGATTAAACAATGAGAAAGGGCGCCGTCACACGAAACCAATTGGCGCCCAAGTCGTTACTGCAGATGAGCATGATCACCCGATCCGAGCCAACAACAAGCATCGTCCGGGGGCGTCGCCTGGGCCGGGCCGGCCGAAAGGTGGGCCACGGCGCGGGCGCGGGGGCTGGGGGCCTTGGCGCGCCGGAGCCCGCCACGCGTCGCCGGCGTGAGGGCGGCCCTTCGCAGGACCGCGCCCTCTACAGCTGCCAATGCGGACTGGTCTTCAACGCGCTGGTCTCCACCTCCGTCGGCTGCCCCAAGTGCGGCCGCACGCAGGCCTGGTAGGCGCCTGAGGCACCGCAGTCAGACGCCCGCGCTCCGTGGGCGCGGTGTGCGCCCCGTGTGATCGGCGGCCGCCCCGTGTGATCGGCGGCCGCCCCGTGTGATCGGCGGCCGCGGCGGACCGGGTGACTGCGGCCGACCGCGTCGTGCAGGTGCGGCTACTTCAGCATCTTCCGCGCCGCCGAGGTCCAGGATTCCGTGAAGTCCCGGATGAACTTGGCCTGTGCGGTCGCGAGGTTCGACACCCACTCGATGTCGCTCGAGCCTGGACCCCGCTCGATCGTGCTCGCGATCGTCTTGAGAGCCTTCTCGTAGCTGGTCAGGGTCGTCTCCCCCGCCTCCTTGCTGGCCTCGATGATCCGCTCGTTGAGCTTGCGCAGCCGCTGCGCGGCGGCCTCGAAGCGTGCGTCGGCGGAGCCCGCCGCGGCGCCTGTCGACCGGGTGCTGCCGGTCCTGGAGCGCGAGCTGGTGGAGCGCGACCCGGTCGAGCGCGAGCTGCTTCGAGTCGAGCGGCCGCGACTGCTTGTGCTGCTCGAACCCGAGGACTTCGCGGACGAGGAACGCGAGGACGTCGCCCGCGTGCGTCGTGCGCTGCTGCCCGAACCTGACGTCCCTGAACCCCCGCTCCTTGCCTGCGGCATGCTGTCTCCTTCAGATGGACTTGGCCATTGCGTGCACCCTGCCGTCGAAGGCGCCTCGGTGGAAGCTCTTTCTGACACCAGGCGCATCTGCGCGAGCAGCTAGCATGGCCGGGCCCTTGGAAGCATGAAAGGACGGTCGCCCCAGATGTCGACGATCACCGATGCGATGAAAAACGAAGTCGTCAAGCGGGTGCTGCGCACCACCGGCGTGAGGCCCGCTCAGCAGATGCCGCGCCGCGGCACGCCGCACTACCGGATGCCCAAGCTCGAGGCAAACGGCGGGTGGCTCGCCCTCGAGCCCTATCGCGGTCCGGAGATCCCGCGCGAGGAGTACGAGTCGCTGACGTACACAACCTACCCCACCGATCCGCACACGTACTTCGCTCCGATCACCTCGGCCACCGGACAGATCGAGCTGGGCGCGTTCGGCAAGTACGGCAAGTGCGACCTGGATCGCGAGTGGACCCCGAACGCCGAGAAGTGCCCGACGATCATCAAGTGGCTGGAATCCGTGGGCGCGCGCTTCGGGAAGGTCCAGCTGCTGCGGATGACGCCCAACACGCTGCGCGAGTGCCGCTGGGGGCTGCACCTCGATAACAACAATCAGAACAATCCGGAATCGAACGGCTGGGCCGTCCGGGTGTGGCACGAGCTGACCGACGACAAGTCGAGCCGGCTGGTCGTCCGCCAGGAGGAGTTCGACAAGTCCTCCGAGGTCCAGATCCCCCTGCCGCAGCACGCGCAGGTGGTGGTCGACTCGCAATGGCTCTACCACGGCGGCTACCACCAGGGCACCCACACGCGCTACGCGATGATCGCGACGTTCGAGAGCGGCCCCGAGTTAGAGCGCTGGATCGAGACCCAGCTCCCGAGCTCGGTGGCGGCCGCGTAGCGCGGTCGCTCGGGCCGCCGCGCGCTCCAGCCGTGGGCGGCTGCTCAGGCCGCCGCGCGCTCCAACCGCGCGGGCTCGACCTCCGCGATCAATCCATCGACCACCGCTTGCAGCTCTTCGGCGATGTTGGGATCGTTGAGGGTCCCGTCGTCATCGAAGCGCGTGTGGGCGTGACCGACGGCCACCTCGCCCTCCGCCACGCGGGCGCCGCTGGCGGCAAGCACCTTGCGCAGCTCGGCCTGCGCCCAGACCGCGCCGAACATTCCCTTGCTGGCGCCGACGACGGCGACCGGCTTGTTGGTAAGTGCGGCGGCGCCGACCGGGCGTGAGAGCCAGTCGACCGCGTTCTTGAGCTGCCCCGGGATTGAGTGGTTGTACTCGGGGGTCGAGAAGAAGATCGCGTCCGCGTCCTCGACGGCCGCGCGCATGTGCGCCGCGGCCGCCGAAACTGGATCCCGGTCATCGTCCTCGTCGTAAGGCGGGACCTGCTTGAGACCGTCGTAGATCTCGAATTCCGCGCCGCTGGCCTCGAACATATCTCCGGCGGCGCGGAGCAGGTCCGTGTTGTGTGAATCGCGGCGCAGGCTGCCGCTGATGCCGAGGACGCGCATCGCCTTACGCCTGCTTCGAGAGCTGGAGGTCTGCGATCAGCGTGACGTCGTTGGAAAGCGCGGGCTCACCGCTCGGGAGCGGGTTGTTCCAGCTGACGCCGAACCTTGTCCGGTCAACCTTCGCCTCGAGCTTGAGCCCGAAGCGCTCGCCCCCGTAGGGATCGTTGATCGGGTCGCTGATCACTCCGGTGATCTCGACGGGCTCCATGTGACCCTTGATCGTTACCTCGCCGTCGATCTTCAGCTCGTTGCCGTCGCGACTGATGTCCTTCGACTCGAAGGTGATCTCGGGGTTGCGCTCGGCGTCGAAGAACTCGGGCGACTGGAGATGGGCCTCCAGGTTGGGGTCCTTGACCTGGACGCTCGCGACTCGCGCCGCGCCGCGCAGAACGCCATCGCGAAGCTCGGCGTCGAAATCGGAGAACGAGCCCTGGAAGGTGCCCGCCATGTAGTCGATCGCGAACGCCACGTTCGAATGGACCTTGTCCACAGTCCAAGTGCCTGCCGGTACTACCAATGCGTCGGTCGTGCTCATCTGTCGGTGCTCCTCAAGAGTTGGGGGTTGAGACTGCTTGCTAGAGCAACAAATATAGCAGCATGTGATTGTGCCGTCAATAGTCGCGCCATCAACATTGCTAGCGCAAGAACTCCGGCTAGGTGATGCCAGCACCCAATGCACCGAGCGCCGCTTCTCACCAAGCGCCGACCGTCGCGTCTCCTCTACCCGCCGTCGCGGGCGCCTTACGAGGTCGCTGTCAGGCGCGCCCTAGCTCGTTGCAACAGCGATCAGGCGAGGGCCCTCCGGCTCGTACGGGCCGCCCCCACGACCGAACAGCTCGAACCGGGTGAAGCCGGCAGCGCGCAGCCGGCGCTCCAGCTCGGGAACTGGAACCTGCTCCAAGGAGAACTCCAGCCGGCGCACCACGCCGTTTCGCACGATGAACCGCTCCGTCACCGAGCACCGCGATTCCGGGTCGTATGTGATCCGGTCGGCCATCAGGTTGCCGTCACGCTCGACCACGACCGCACTCGAGCCGCCGGCCAGCTCGAGCAGGCGACGCAGGCGCGAGGGGTTGTGGAGCTCGATCAGCAGCCGGCCGCCCGGCCGGAGCGCGCGCGCGAACCGGCGCAGCACCGCGTCGTTCGTGTCCGGATCGAAGTATCCGAAGGACGTGTACCAGTTCACGACCGCGTCGAACTCGGCCTCGTAGTCGAGCTCGCGCATGTCTGCGTGCTCGAACTTGACCTCGGGGTACTTCTCTCGGCCGAGTGCCAGGAACCGCTCGGTGACGTCCACTCCGACGACCTCGCAGCCCAGCCGCGCGAGCCTCCCCCCTATCCGCCCCTCGCCGCATGGGACGTCCAGCACCCGCATACCCGGACGCAACTCGAGCAGATCGGCAACCACCCGGGCGTCGGCGTCGCTGCGCTCCGTGCCGAGCACCTCATCGGAGAAGTACAGGTAGTCCTCGTCGAACAGCTCGAGGGGCACGCTCATCGGCGCATCTTCCCGCATCATCGGGTTGGATCTAGGGCCGGTTGGCGGGAGAGACGGGAGGCATAGGACCCGCCGGTTCGCCCTCCCGACCTCAGCCGGCGCCTGTCAGCTCCAGTACGAGCTTGCCAGTGTTCTGGCCGGCGAACAGGCGGCCCAGCATCTTCGGAAACGCCGCGATGTCGTCCTGCACGGTGTCCTCGACGCTGCGGAGCTTTCCCTCGGCAAACCAGCCCGACATCTCCTCGAGGGCCTCGGCGTAGCGATCGGCGTAGTCGAAGATCAAGAAGCCGGTCATCGATGCCCTGGCGACAAGCAGCATGATGTAGTTGCTAGGACCACTCATCGGGCCCGCGTTGTTGTACTGCGAGACCGCCCCGCAGATGACGACGCGCGCGCCCCGGGCCAGGCGCGTGAGCCCCAGGTTGAGGACCTCGCCCCCGACGTTGTCGAAGAACACGTCGAGATGATCGGATGTCTGGTGGCGGAGCTCGGCGGGAAAGTCATCGGACTTGTAGTCGACGGCAGCGTCGAAGCCGAGCTCCTCGACAAGCATCCGGCACTTCTCCGCACCGCCCGCCACGCCCACGGCCCGCCCCCCTTTGATCTTCGCGATCTGACCGACGACTGTGCCCACTGCGCCCGCCGCTCCCGAGACGAGCACCGTGTCGCCCTCCTCCATGCGGCCCACGTCAAGCAGCCCGAAGTACGCGGTCAGGCCGGTCATTCCCAGCGTCCCGAGGTAGGCGGGAAGTGAGACCCCATCCGCGGGCGTGATCTTGTTCACGCCGGCTCCGCCCGAGAGCGCGTGCTCCTGAACGCCGAACATGCCCTGGACGAGATCCCCTTCGGCGAACCCGTCGTGGCGTGACTTCAGCACGCGTCCCAGGCCGCCCGCCCGCATCACCTCGCCGACCCCGACCGGAGCGATGTACGAGCGTCCGGCGTTCATCCATCCGCGCATCGCCGGATCGATCGAGAGATGGGTCACCTCGACCACAAATTCGCCGACCCCCGGATCGGGGATGGGCGCCTCGACGAGCTCGAAGTCCGAGTCCTTGATCTCGCCGCTCGGCCGGGCGGCGAGGCGGATCTGCCGGCTCATCTGGGAATCACCATCTGCCATGAGCCGGAGAGTTTTACGACAAAGGCGCTCTCGAGTGTCGCGATCTGCGCCGCCACGTCCCCGCAATGCGGGCAGCGCAGGACCAGACCGGCGCCGCGATACAACCGATGGGCACCGATCGGATGCACCTCGCCACACGATTGGCAGCGGCGCGGAGAGCCGGTCATCTCCGCGCCGAGCAGCTCCTGGAGCATCCCGGCTATGGCATTGCCGTCGAGCCAGGTTTCCCGCGTCGCGACCGTCACGCCATCACCCCGTCGGCCCAAACCGCTCGGCATGGATCAAGCCGGGCTCGCCCCCGAGCTCCACGAGCAGGTCGGCCGCGCGCTCGACGAAGCCCGTGGGCCCGCAGATGAATGTCCGCGGGTGCTCCGAGGGCGCCGGCCCGACGCTGGCCAGCATCTCGGCGTCCACACGGCGCTGCCAGCCGCTCCATCCTGGCGGCGCGCGTCGCGTCAGCGTCCAGTGCACCTCCAGCCCGGGCCCCTCGCCCAGCCGCGTGAGCTCCTCTCGATAGAACACGTCCTCGAGCGCCGGGACGGACACCAGCAGCCGGGCATCCACCAAGCTGTCGTTCGCGGCCCGGTGTCGCAACATCGCCATCAGCGGCACGAGCCCCGAGCCGCCGGCAACCAGCAGCAGCGGTCCACCGTCCTGCACGCGCCAGGTGAAGTAGCCGCCGACCGGCCCCCTCACTTCAAACTGATCGCCCTCGCGCAGCTCGCCCGCGAGATACGGGGATACCTCGCCGTCGTCGATGCGCTGAACCGTGAGCGCCAGCTCCGCGTCCTCAGGAGCAGAGGCGATCGAGTACGAACGCTCTGTCTGGTACCCGTCCTCGGCAGTCAGACGGACGTCGAGGTGCTGGCCTGCGACATGACCGGGCCAACCGGGCACCTCCAGCAGGATCGTCCTGGCCGACGGGGTCTCTTCTACCGTCCGGCGAACCGTGGCGACCCGCCACACGATCGGCTGGCGGGGCAGGCTCAGTCGCTCCAGTAGCGCTGCTCCAGCCAAGGATCGCCGTGGTTGTGGTAGCCGGCGGTCTCCCAGAAGCCCGGCTCGTCCTGCACGGTGAGCGTCAGGCCACGAACCCACTTGGGGCTCTTCCAGAAGTACAGGTGCGGCACGAGCAGTCGGGCGGGGCCGCCGTGCTCGGGCTCGAGCGGCTCGCCGCCGTACCGATACGCGACCCAAGCGCGTCCGCCCGTCACGTCCTCGAGTGGAAGGTTGGTCGTGTACCCGCCGTCAGACCATGCGGTGATGTATTCCGCCTCGGCCTGAACCGCCTCCATCAGGATGTCGACCGACACCCCCGTCCACGTGGTGTCGAGCTTTGACCACTTCGTGACGCAATGGATGTCGACCGTTACCGTCTCGGCCGGCAGCGCTAGAAGCTCGTCCCAGGTCCACGACACGGGCTGCTCGACGGCTCCGTGGATCGTGAAGCTCCATTCGTCGAGCGGCATGTGCGGCGTGGGCCCGGCCGAGAGCACTGGAAAGTCGTTGACCAGATACTGACCCGGAGGGATGCGGGCCGGATCGACGTCCTCGCGGCGGCGTCCGCGGAAGCCGCGGGAGATTGGTCCCATCGCACTGACAACGCTACAGGAGACGGGGTGTGCTCTGCGCGTATTTTTGCGGCCGTCAGAGACGCCCGAGACCCCAGTGGGGGGCAGCGGCGAAGTTGACGAGCTGCGCGATCGCGCTCAGCTGTAGGGCGATCCCTTCCAACGAGAGCATCAGCTCGGCGTCGGGCGGCACCTCGGTGCGGCTCATCAGCCCGATCAGCCCGATCAGCTTCTCTCCCTCCCGGATCGGGAGCAGGAGCGCGGATCCCATCCCCTCCCCCGCGGCGGCCCTGAGCAATCCGTCTTCGGCCGACTGCAACTCGAGCAGGCAGCTCGCCCCCGGCCGGTTACGAGCGCGACCGAACTCTGTACCCGACACGTCGGGCCGGTGCTGCCAGGTCAGCGTCTCGAACGCCTCCATCGCCGGAGCGTCTGCTGCCCACATTCCGGCGCACTTCAGGCGGCCACGACCGCCGTCATCGGGCAGCCACGCAACAGCCAGATCCCACTTTCCTTCCGAGCCGAGCGTCTTGACCGCCTGCTTCAGCGCGACGCGCCAGTCGGAGACCCCCGAAAGGGCGGCCGAGAGGGCGCGCTGGGACGCCGGCCCCCATCCGGGAGCGTCGATCAGGACGGCTCCTTGCTGTGAGTCGCTCGCCGCAGCCTCGAGGCGCATCCGCTCGAGCTCCTCGCGGCTCGCGCCCAGCGCGGCCCGCAGCGTCTCGACGTCCTGGCGCAGGGAATCGATCTGCTCCGCCGCCGCAGTCGCCTCGCCCCGCGCTTGCTCGGCGGAACCGATCGCCTGCTCTGTGTGCTCGCGCTGCTCGCGCAGCTCGGCGTGCAGGTCCTCGACGCGCGCCCGCTCCTGATCGAGCAGCTCGCGCGCCTCCGTCAACTCTGCGTGCAGGCCCTCGAGCGCCTCGCGCTCTGCGGCCAGCGCCGCCGAGGACGCGGCGGCGTCTGCACTGGCCCGTTGGAGCTCGTGCCTGAGCGACTCCACGGTCTGGCGCTCCTCGTGCAGCGCGACCGCATTCATCGCCGCCTCCCGCCGGGCCTCCTCGACGGCGGCTTCGGCTCGCTCGGCCCGCGATCGCTGTTGCTTGAGGTCCTCGGCGGGGGACCGGTCCGCGACCTCCTGGCGTACCCGTTCGAGCTCCTCGCACACCGCGATCAGCTCGGCCTGTAGCGCCTCCTTGGTCTCCCACTCCGCGGACAGCGCGGAGGAGGACGCGGCCGCATCTGCCTGCGCCCGTTCCAGCTCCTCCCGTATCCCTGCAAGCGCCGACTGCGCTTCCGCCTTGACCTCCTCCGAGCGCGCGCGTTCCTCCGCTGCCTGGAGCGCACGCTCGATCTCCTCCTGAGCCGCCTGAAGTTCCTCGCGGAGGGCCTGCACCGTCCGTCGCTCGACCTCGAGCTCGTCGATCGCGCCGGCGGCCTCGGCGCGCGCCTGCTCGGTGGCGAGCGCCGCCTCTCGCACCCGCTCGCGTTCGGCCTCCAGAGCCTCCGGAGTCGGCAACTCACCCACGGTGCTGTTAGCCCGCTGCAGCTCCTCCTGCGTCGTGGCCAGCTCATCACGAAGCGCCTCCACCATCTGGCGCTCCGCCGCGATCGCTTCCGCGGCCTTCGACTGTGTCTGCTCACCCCGCGAGCGCTCGCTCTCCAGCGCGCTCTCGAGCTCCGCCAGGCGCGTCTCCATGCGGGCCAGCGACTGCTCCAGCTCCGCGCTGCGGCCGTGCTCGGCGGTCACGTGGGCGAGGAGCTCGTCGACGCGCTGAGTTGCTTGTGCGGATTGCTCCTGGAGCGCCACCACCTGCTGGCGCTCCTCGGTCAGCTGCTGGTCCAGGCGCCCCGCCTCCGCGATCGCGGCGTTGCGGTCGGCCAGCATCGCGGCCAGCTCCTCCCCGGTGCCGGCTGCGCTCGGAGCATTCCGGCCGTTACGTCCCTCCGGCGAATCGGAGATCGCGCTCGCCGGGGTGAGGCTCCACTCGTCCAGGAGCTCCTCACGGATCGCGGCCTCGTCGAGCCGGCTCCAGCGCTCGATCCGCATCAGTCGTTCGCACTCGGAGCGAGCCACCCGCGCCTGCGACAGCGCCGCCGCGACACCGCAGACGGCTATCGGTTGTCCAGCGTCGTCCCGCAGCGCAAAGCGCAGCACCGCGAACGCGGGGCGGTCCTCGAATGCCGCGACCGTGTACTCGAGCTCTAGCGGCTCCTGCGGGACCAGGTCCTTCGCTCTGAGCCGCCATCCCTCGATCGACTCCCTCGGAGAGAGCTCAGCGTCGGTCTTCCCGCAGACGTGCTCGGGATCGGTTTGCAGCTGCTCCGCGTAACGGCGGTTCACCCGCATATAGCGCCCATCGAGTTCCTTCAGCCAGACGATCGCGGGACTCTCGTCGATCGGCTCTTCGAGCAGCGGGTTGGCGCGATCCTCCGCGCGCTCGGTTACCGGGCGCGGGATCGCCAGCAGCGCGTATCGCCGCCCGTCACGGGCCACCACAGCGGACATGTCCGCCGCAACGCCGTCGATCACCACGGTGGCCTGGTCGAGGTGCCCGCTCACGATCTCCTCGACCTCACTCTGGTACGGCGTCAGGTACGCGTCGTCGTCGCCGTAGAGCTCGAGGAAGAGGCTGGTGGCGCGCTCCACAGCCCCGGTCGCACCCAGCAGCGCGATTGCCGCCGGTGCTCCATCTGAGGTCTGGAGGGTCGTCAACGCCCCGGTCCAGTTAGGGCACCCACGAAGCATGGATCGGCGCGCCGCCCCGCGGGTATAGCTCCCGGCCCACCGGGTGGACGAATGTCACACCATTCCGGTCCCTGCGCGGGCTGCGCTCCTGACGGATCGTTTCAGTTCGTTTCTCAAGAAGCACAACGCGACGGTCGATACGACCATCACTCAAGTCCCCACCGGGCGCGCGAGGCGCTCGGGAGTAACCGTCTTTACGGAGGCCCATCCCCCATGAGCACCACAGATCAGTTGCCTGACTTCGAGGTAGAGGACCTCGAACCGGAGCCCAGGCTCACTCTCGACCTGGGCATGCAAGAAGCCGACGCTCTGCGCACGTGGCTGCTGAAGCCCGCGGCCGACGGCACGACCGCCCTCGATGACCCGCTGGTCAACAGCACGCTGGTCGAGCTGGGACGTGCGGTCGACGCAGTCCAGGCCATCCGGAACGTCCGTCGCGAGCTCGAGCAGGCCGGTCTCAACGTCGCCCACCTGACCGACGACCAGGTGCGCGAGCTGGGCCGCCGCGTCTCGGACGCAGCGCTTCACGGCATTCGCGGCTGAGCGCGGATCGCAGCGAAGACTCCCGGGCGCACAAACAGTCGAAGCTCACTCGAGAAGGGGCCGGTCCTACGGCCGCGGCCTGCCGCGGGACGCGGCTGTGCGAAGGTGTACTTGGTTCCGCACGTTCCCAACTCCGTATTCCGAGGAGCCCGATGTCCACTTCGCGGGATGACTTCAACGCCCGCATCATCGAGGAGTTCCACGCCAACGAGGGCCGCGTTGGCGGCATGTTCGAGGGCAATCCGCTGCTCCTGCTGCATCACACCGGCGCGAAGTCCGGAAAGAGCCGGGTGAACCCGCTCGCGTATCAGAGCGACGGCGGGCGCTATGTCGTGTTCGCGTCCAAGGGCGGCGCGCCGACCAACCCGGACTGGTACTACAACCTCAAGGCCCATCCCGATGTGACGATCGAGGTCGGCACCGAGACGATGTCCGCACACGCCACCGAAGCAATCGGAGAGGAACGTGAGCGCCTGTGGCAAACCCAGGCGCAGCGTCTCCCGCAGTTTGCCGAGTACGAGCATAAGTCGGGCAGGAAGATCCCCGTGATGGTGCTGACGCCCACGGACGCCGCCTGAGCTCTGCCCCTCGCCACCTAAGCTCTTCCCCGCATCCCTGGCGCTAGTCAGGGCGAGGAGAAGGCAGAGTTCGCGCCGTGACACTCCTCCGCTCCGGGGTTTGCCTTCCTGCCGTCAGGTTCGCCCTGACTAGCGTCGCTCCGGATATACCCCTTGCCCCGGCGGGCTAACCGCCTATTCGGGCGCGATGCTCTCGGCGACGATTTGCTCCAGCAGCTGATCCATCCGTCCCAGAACGGCGGTCTCGCTCTCGAGATCGAAGTCGTCGGCAAGCTTGCTCGCCGGCCGATAGCCGATCGCGGTCTGACCGGCTGCGTCCCAGACGAGCAGCCGCAGCGGCAGCTCGTATCCCACCGCCGGATCGCTCTGCATCAACAGCGTGCCCACCCGGGGATCGCCAAAGATCACGACCTCCTCGTCGGGCATCTCGAGGCCTGCCGCCCGCGCTCCGCCGGCATGGTCGATCCGGGAGAAGACCTGTATGCCGCGGCGCTGGAGCGCGGCGAGTACTCGCTCAACTGTCGCGGAGACGTCGTACGGGCTGGTGGCGCTCGTCAGTGGCATTAGGCCGTGGCCCCGTCGTCACGGAGGTGTCGATCGAAGAACGCGAGAATACGCCTCCAGGCGTCCTCGGCGGAGGGATGGTGATGATCGAAGCGGGTCACGTGCAGCAGGGCTCCCAGGAGCGGGCCCGCGTTGATCCGGTTGAGGAAGCTGTGGCCGGCGTCCGGGTACTCCTTCACATCGTGCGGAACGCCCAGCTCGGCCAGGGCGTGTTCCAGGCGATCCGCCCGGCCGCGGAGTGTGAGATCCCGGCCGCCGTAGCTCGCGACGATCGGGCACGCACCGCGTAGCCGCTGCATGGCGTCCTCGGGCACCTCTCCGTAGTTGACCGACGCAGCGGCGAAGTCGTATCGCGGCGCGCAGAGCAACGCAAAGCCCCCGCCCATGCAGAATCCGATCACCCCGACTCGCCCGGTGCAATCCTCGCGGGCGACCAGCCACCTGCGCGCGGCCTCGATGTCCTCGTACGCGGGGCCGCTGCCCGACCGTGACGCCTGCAGGGTCGCCATGACGCAGCGCAGGCCCCTGCCCGAGTACAGGTTGGGCGCGAACGCCAGGTAGCCCGCGGCCGCGAGCCGGTCCGCCTGCTCGCGGATGTCGTCCGAGAGTCCAAGTGCATCCTGGATCACGACCACGCCCGGCCACGGTCCACTCCCCCGGGGGGATGCAAAGTAGGCGGTGAGCGGGACGGACGAGCCTTCGTAGGTGACGTCGGGCATTCGGATCTCCCTTCGGTGCGCGAACTCGCGCACCATAGGACGTGGCGCGTCCGGGCG
>Ga0187814_10000110_pt1 | contig 21055 bp, 22 predicted proteins | sample NC_S_4_FD_132450 | JGI IMG/M metagenome (GOLD analysis project Ga0187814, IMG submission 132450) | Wetland sediment microbial communities from Neuse River Estuary, North Carolina, USA - ASW-S_4 | ecosystem: Environmental > Aquatic > Freshwater > Wetlands > Sediment | place: USA: North Carolina... | reverse complement strand
CCCCAGCTCGTCGCTGAGGCGCTGGACCCCGTCCGCGTCCAGGTCTGCGGCGACGACGGTCCCCGCCCCCCGTGCGACCAGCTCCCGGACGAGCGCTCCCCCGATCCCGCCGGCCGCGCCGGTCACCGCGATCGTGCTCCCCTCGGGGTCCATGCCGGGACCATACTCGCCGCTACCGCCGCTCGTGCACCACTGACTCGATGTTGGTGCCGTCGGGATCGAGGGCGAACGCCGCGTAATAGCCCGGGCGATACTGCGGTCGCTCGCCGGGCGCGCCGTTGTCGCGATAGCCGGCGCTCGTCGCCGCGCGATGGAAGTCGTGGACCGTCTGGCGATCGGGGGCGGGAAAGGCGATGTGGAGACCCTCGGTGGGGGGCCTTTCATCGTGCACCAGCGAGAACGTCGCCCAGGCTCCCCGGAACTGGACCCCCTCCTCCCATCTGCGTCCCTCACGCAGCCCGGTGTGCCGGGCGATCGTCCTGTAGAAGGCCTCCGCCGCGTCGAGGTCGCACACGCGGATCCACAGGTGATCGATGTTGCCGCCGCGCCGGGTGTCGCCGTGGTGCACGGCCTCGGCGCTGTTGCCGTCCGGATCGAGGAGGAACGCGCCGTAGTAGTCGGGCTTGTACTGCGGGCGCTCGCCCGGAGCCCCGTCGTCCCGGTAGCCGGCCTCAACGCCGGCCCGCCAGAAGGCGTCGACGTGCTCACGGGAGGGCGCGACGAACCCGACGTGGAGGTTTTGGGTCGGCGGGTGCTCGGCGTCGGCGGCGACGATCGCGAAGTCCTCCCACCCGACGAGCTCCGCCGTGTCGAGGGTCGGCTCGATCCCGAGCACGCCCAGGAGGGCGCGATAGAAGGACTCCGAGGCGGGCCTGTCCGCAGCCCGGATGGTGACGTGGTCGAACATTCGCCGCACGCTAACGTGCGCCGCCGATGACCACCTTCGCGGTCAAGTTCCTCGGCTGCAAGGTCTCCCAGGCTGACGCGATGCTGGCGCGCCGGGCGCTGCTCGCGGCCGGCCACACAGAGGCACCGGAGGACCAGGCCGAGGTGCACGTGATCAACACATGCTGCATCACGCGCGAGGCGGAGGGAAAGTCCCGCCAGTCGGTGAGGCGCTCGCTGAGGTCTGCCCAACGGGTCTACGTGGGAGGCTGCGCGGTCAACCTGAACGCGGGACAGTTCTCGGAGCTCGACTCGCGCGTGAAGCCCTTCAGCGGGACCGCCGACGACGTCGCGGCGGCGATGGCCGGGGATCTGGGCGGGTGCGCCGACGTGGAGCACGACGTGTTGGCACGGGACCGCGAGCACCCGCAGGAGGGAGTCGCGCGCGGGCCGCACGGCGCGGCGACGCGCACGCGCGGCTTTGTGAAGGTGCAGGACGGCTGTGACTGCCACTGCTCCTACTGCATCATCCCCACGGTCCGGGGGGAGGCCCGCTCACGGCCCTCGAGCGCGATCCTGCGCGAGGCGTGGCGGCGCGTCGCGGAGGGCCAGCCCGAGATGGTGATGACCGGGATCAGCGTCGGCGACTACGAGGATCCCGAGCACGGCTTGGAGCTGGGTGAGCTGATGGTCGAGGTCGCCCGCGTGCCGGGCGTGGAACGAGTGCGGCTCTCGAGCGTCGAGGTGATCCACGTCAAGGACTCGCTGCTGGATGCGCTGGCGAGCGAGCCGAAGGTCTGCCCCCACCTCCACATCCCCCTTCAGTCGGGCGACGACGCCGTGCTGCGCGACATGGGCCGCCACTACACCGTCGCCCAGTACCTCGACCACGTCGCCGCGCTGAGAACCGCCGTGCCGCACATCAACATCACGACCGACGTGATCGTGGGCTTCCCGACCGAGTCCGAAGCCGCCTTCCAGCGAACCCTGGAGGCGATCGACGCGGCCGCGATCACGCGGGTGCACACGTTCTCCTACTCGCCCCGCCCGGGGACCGCGGCCGAGCGTCTCGGCGACCTGGTTTCCCCGGAGGAGAAGAAGCGCCGCTCGCAGGCGATGCGGGGGCGCTCCGAGCTGCGCTCGCGGCATCATCGCGTCGCCAAGCTGGGGACCCGTGAGCGCGTGCTCGTCGACAAGGTGGCGGAGGTCCAGTGCTCGGGCTACACCGCCGACTACACGCGCTGCTACCTCCCCGCAGGCGCAGCCTGCCGGGGCCAGTTCGTCGACGTCGTGTGCGAGGAGCCGTACGCGGACGGAGTCAGTGTCGATCCGCTCACACCGGGTCTATCCTGAGTCCGGTGAGCGTGATCGAACAGGTGCGCGCCGACATGACCAGTGCGATGAAGACCGCCCAGAGGGAGCGAGCGGTCGCGCTGCGCATGGTCCTGGCCGAGCTCCAGAAGGCCGCCAAGGAGGGAGGAGCGGACGAGGTGGCCGTGCTGCGGCGCGAGCGCAAGCGCCGGCTCGAGGCCGCGGAGCAGTTCCGCGACGGCGGCCGCCCGGAGCTGGCCGACAAGGAGGAGTCGGAGGCCGAGCTGATCCAGGGCTACCTGCCGGCCGAGCTTGACGATGCCGAGCTTGACGCGATCGTGAGCGAGGCGATCGAGCAGACCGGTGCCAGCAGCCCCAAGGAGATGGGCCAGGTCATGAAGGTGGTCATGGGCCGGGTGGAGGGTCGCGCCGATGGCAGGCGAGTGTCCTCGCGGGTGCGGGAGGCACTAGAGGGCTAGTGCGTAGGCAGCTCGAGCTCGACAACGCCGTCGCCACCGAGCTGGCCGGCAGCGGTGACGCCGTTCTCCGCGCGCTCGAATCCCACCTCGACGCCGACGTGTTCCTGCGCGGGAACGTGCTCACGCTCGACGGGGGGCAGGAAGCCGTGGACAGCGCTGCGGCGATCGTCAAGGAGCTCGCGGAGCTGATCGAGCAGGGTCACGAGATCGCACCAGGCACGATTGAGGCGGTCACACGAGCCCTCGACGAGCACCAGTCACCGGCGGCGATCCTCGAGGACGTGGTGTGGCGCCACCGCGCCACCAAGGTCGCGCCGAAGACCGTCAACCAGAAGCACTACGTAGACTCGATCCGCCACAACACGATCACGTTCGGAATCGGACCGGCGGGAACGGGCAAGACGTTCCTCGCCGTCGCGCTGGCGGCGGCCGCGCTGAGCCGCCGGGAGGTCAACAGGATCATCCTCACCCGTCCGGCCGTGGAGGCGGGCGAACGTCTCGGGTTCCTGCCCGGGGACCTGATGGCGAAGGTCGATCCCTACCTGCGCCCGCTGTTCGACGCGCTGCACGACATGCTCGAGCCCGACCGGGTGACCCAGCACCTCGAGCGCGGGGTGATCGAGGTCGCACCGCTGGCTTTCATGCGTGGTCGGACGTTGAACGACAGCTTCATCATCCTCGACGAGGCCCAGAACACGAGCCCGGAGCAGATGAAGATGTTTCTGACCCGGCTCGGCTTCAACTCCAAGATGGTCGTCACGGGGGACATCACCCAGATCGATCTTCCGCGCGAGCACGACTCCGGCCTAGTCGTGGTCGCCGACATCCTCAAGGACCTCGAGGGGATCGAGTTTGTGCGCTTCGGCGAGGAGGATGTTGTTCGCCACAAGCTGGTGCGCCGGATCGTCGCCGCGTACACCGAGCACGCCCAACGGCTGGCGCCAGAGCTGCGCCCGCGCAGGCGCGCCTGACGGCGACGAGCGAAGTGCTCGAGGTCGAAGTGATTGGCGCCGAGGCGGTCGGCCCCGCGGGGTCCGCCGAGGACGCGGAGGGGCCGACGGCCGACGAGGTGGCCGAGCTCTGCGTTCTGGCGCTCTCCTCTGCGGGAATCGACGACGGGCACGTCGCGGTGCAGTTCGTTTCTGCCGATCGGATTCGTGAGCTCAACCGCGATTACCGGCAGCTGGACTCGCCGACGGACGTTCTGTCGTTCGCGGTCGACGGCGACGGTCCCTCCGCGGGGCCGCGGGAGCTCGGAGACATCGTGATCTGTCCGGAGCACACCGCCGACGTCCGCGAGGCGATCGTCCACGGCGCTCTGCATCTGACCGGGATGGACCACGAGACCGATGACGGCGAGATGCTCGCGCTCCAGGCCGAGTTGATGCGATGGATCGAGTAGGCGCCGCGGTCCGCACCCGCTCGGGCTTCGTCGCGCTCGCCGGGCGCCCCAACGTCGGCAAGTCGACGCTCGCCAACGCGATCGTGGGCGCGAAGGTCGCGATCGTCTCCGACAAGCCGCAGACCACCAGGAGGGCGATCCGTGCGATCGCGACCTCATCCGAATGGCAGCTTGTCCTGGTGGATCTGCCAGGAGTGCAGCGCCCCAGGGACGCGCTCACGGAGCGCATGCAGCGCCGTGTGGAGCGCGAGCTCGCGGACGCGGACGGCTGCCTGTTCGTGGTCAATGCCGAAGAGGGGATCGGGCCGGGAGACCGTTTCATCGCGAGCCTGGTCGCCGGCGCGCCGGTGCCGGTCGTCATCGCGGTCAACAAGATCGACCGGGCCGGTCGTGCGCGGACGACCGAGGCGCTCCAGCAGGCCGACGCACTCGGGGTAGCCGACGAGGTGTTCCCCGTCTCGGCCCGCACCGGGGCCGGGGTGGGGTCCCTGACCGAGCACCTGGTTTCACTGCTGCCCGAGGGCCCCTTCTACTTCGGGCCCGACCAGCACTCCGACCAGACCGAGCAGGTGCGTCTGGCAGAGCTCGTGCGCGAGCAGGTGCTGCGCCGCACCCGCGAGGAGGTCCCTCACGCGGTGGAGGTGCAGATCGAGTCGATCGAGACCCTGCGTGAGGACCTCATCCGGATCCAGGCGATCCTGCTGGTCGAGACGGAGTCCCAGAAGGGCATCCTCATCGGCGCCCAGGGCAGGATGGTCAAGTCGATCGGGATGGCGGCGCGTCGGGCGATCGAGCGCGAGCTCGACGCGCGCGTGCACCTCGAGCTGAAGGTCCGCGTCCGCCGCCACTGGCGGGCCGACGAGCATCTGCTCGACCGGCTCGGGATCGACTAGCCGCCTTTGGTATCCGCGAGCTCGGCCGTTGCCGCTGCGGATACCTGAGCTCAACCAGCTAGGCTCGAGGTGTGCGAGTTGCGATCGCCGGAGCCCACGGGAAGATCGCGATGCGACTGGCCGGCTTGCTGGTCGCCCGGGGAGACGCGGTCATCGGCCTGATTCGCAATCCCGACCACGCTCCGGAGGTTCGTGCCAAGGGGGCAGATCCGGTGGTCTGCGACCTCGAGCACGCGACGGTCCAGGAAATCGCCGCGGCGGTCAGCGGTAGCGACGCGGCCATCTTCGCCGCCGGGGCAGGGCCGGGTAGCGGCGCTGAGCGAAAACTGACGATGGATCGTGACGGTGCGATCAAGCTGCTCCACGCCACCGCTGCCGACTCGCAGCGGTACGTGATGATCAGTTCTGTCGGTGCCGAGGCTCCCCCAGACGGCGATGACGTGTTCAGCGTCTACCTGCGCGCCAAGGCCGAGGCGGATGCGGCACTGATAGCCAGTGACCGCGACTGGACGATCGTGAGGCCCGGCCGCTTGACCGACGATCCGGGGACTGGCCTGGCACGGATCGATTTGTCGCCGTTTCGCGGCGAGATTCCGCGCGACGACGTTGCCGCTCTCCTCGCCGTTCTGGTCCACGACCCCCGCGCGGCGCGTCAGATCTTCTACGTCAACGGCGGCGATGCGTTGATCGAGCATGCGCTCGAGGCTGCCCTGGCGCACCCGTCGTAGGGTCGTTGCGCCCCGATGTCAATCCGGCGGTCGCCGCCTAGAATCGCCGCTTAGGTGGCGGATCAGCCTTTGTCTATCGCGGAGGACCTCGAGATCGCGTTCGATGAGCGCGGGCTGGTGCCGTGCGTGGTGCAGGACTGGCGGACCGGCGAGGTTCTCACGCTTGCGTACATGAACGCGCAATCGCTTCGCCGCACCCGCGAGACAGGCGAGATGCACTTCTTCAGCCGCTCGCGCCAGGAGCTCTGGCACAAGGGCGAGACGTCCGGGAACACGCAGGCGGTCAGGGCGATCCGCTACGACTGCGACGCTGACGCACTGCTGGCGCTCGTCGAGCCGGCAGGCCCCGCCTGCCACACAGGCGAGCGGACCTGCTTTCACCGCGGTGACCTCGACGCCGGCGCGCCGTACGAGACGCTCCCGAGTCTCGAGCGCACGATCGCCGAGCGGGCGCAGACGCGCCCCGACGGCTCGTACACCACCGAGCTCCTCGCCGACCCGGAGCTGGCCAGGGCCAAGGTCCAGGAGGAGGCCGAGGAGGTCGCCCGGGCGTCCGCCGAGGAGTCGGACGACCGTCTCGCGGAGGAGGCGGCTGACCTGATCTACCACCTCGCGGTCGTGCTACGGGAGCGGGGACTTTCGCTCGCCGACGCCGAGCGGGTGCTGGATGGCCGTCGCAAGCCCTGAGGCAGCTTCCGCGGGCCCGGCCCCGTCGCTTGACGAGGTCCGCGCGCTCGCCGCGGAGCACAACCTGATCCCGCTGCGGGAGACGTTCATCGACGACTGCCAGACGCCCGTGTCGGCGTTCCTGAAGCTCCGCGAATCAGGCCCTGCGTTTCTCCTGGAATCCGCCGACCAGGGGCGGGTCGGCCGCTACTCGTTCATCGGGTTTCGCCCCCGTCGGGTCCTGCGCTGGTCGCTCGGCGATCCGGGGGATCCGTTCGCGCTGGCCGCACAGGAGCTGAGCCGCCTGCGTGCGGCACCACTGCCCGATCTTCCTCCGTTCTCGGGAGGGGCCGTGGGAATGTTCGCATACGACCTGGTGCGCACCATGGAGCCCCTGGGCGATCCCAATCCGGACACGATCGGGCTCCCGGACCTTGCGCTGATGCTGACCGACACGCTCGTTGTGTTCGATCATCTCCTGCACACGGTCACCGTGCTCTCGAACGTTTACGCCGACGGCGACCTGGAGGCCTCCTACGCGGGAGCGCGCGAGACGATCGCGGAGGTCCGCTGGCGCCTCGCCGGCCCGGTCCCGCGCCCCGCGCGCCCCCCGGTACTGGACCCGGCCGCGCCCGCGTTCGCATCGAACATGCCTCCGCAGCGCTTCGAGGAGATGGTCGCGCGCATCGTCGAGTACATCCACGCCGGCGACGCCTACCAGGTGGTCCCTTCCCAACGCTGGTCCGCGCCGGTGCCGGTGGAGGCGTTCTCGATCTACCGGGGTCTGCGCGCCGTCAATCCGAGCCCTTACATGTACTTCCTGGACTTCGGTGACTTCGAGATCGCCGGGGCAAGCCCCGAGCCTCTGATTACGGTGACCGGACGCGAGGTGGCGACTCGCCCGATCGCCGGCACCCGCCCGCGTGGGGCCAGCGCCGAGGAGGACCGCCGGATCGCGGAGGAGCTGCTCGCCGACCCCAAGGAGCGCGCGGAGCACGTGATGCTGGTGGACCTCGGCCGCAACGACCTGGGTCGCGTGTGCGAGTACGGGAGCGTCAGGGTCGAGGACTTCATGGTTATCGAGAACTACAGCCACGTGATGCACATCGTCTCCAGCGTCAAGGGCACGCTGCGCCGCGGCGTCGGCTCCCTGGAGGCCCTTCGCTCGGTGCTGCCCGCGGGGACCCTGTCCGGCGCCCCGAAGGTCCGCGCGATGCAGATCATCGACGAGCTCGAGCCCGTCAAGCGCGGCGGCTACGGCGGGGCGATCGGGTGGGCCGGCTACGGCGGGGACCTGGACACCTGCATCCACATCCGCACGGTCGTGGTCAAGGACGGGGTGGCTCACGTACAGGCCGGTGGTGGGACCGTCGCGGACGCAAAGCCCGAGTACGAGCTGCGCGAGTCCGAGGCCAAGGCTCGGGCCGTCCTAGAGGCGATCGAGCTCGCCGTACGCCAGCCCGACTGGCCGTAGGGCGTCGACAACCCGACTGGCCGCAGGCGCCTACTTCGCGGACCAGGTCACCGGCGAGTTCTCGTAATCCTCGGTGCCCGTGTAAGCGACCTTTGTGATCCCGCCGGGCACGAGGAACGTCAGGCACGTATGCAATGCGTGGCCCGGCGCCAGCGACGCACCGGTCGACGTGTCATTGCAGCGCGGGAAGTCGCCGATGAACGTCACGCTCTGCTGCGTGTTCCCGGTGTTGTCAACGCCTTGAATGTCGGCCGATGCGTCGTCGCTGCTCACCGCGGCAGGGCCGACGTTGGTGATCGCCACCGTGACGTAGTCGGGAGTTCCGGCCTTCTCGCTGGCGTCCAGCTGGATGCCGTTGAAGTCCGCGAGCGTGCCCCGCTGGACCGATTCGACCGTGACCCTCAGCGTAGAGGTGACCTTCGTGATGGACGCAAGCGGAGCGAAGCGGACCGTCGCCGTCTGGCCGATGGCGAGCGAGGCGCCAGGTTGCGCCGGCGCCGGACTCGCTCCCGCAGGCGTGGTTTTTGAGCTGCTGCCCGCCGCCGCCGAACTAGTACTTGCCGCGGCAGACGTCGCGGCTGCGTTCGCGCCCGTGCCGGCCGACGAACTGTTGCCGCTGCTACCGCACCCGGTGACCAGCGCCGCCAACCCTGCGGCGAGAATCGCCGCGAGAGTGGCGGCGCTCGCAGGCCGCTTGTGAGCGCGTGACCAACGACTGGCCGTGGATCTCCTCATTGCCTTCACCTCCGGTCCCTGTTTGACGTGCTTCGTCCTCAGCACGCTCCTCGCGCCCCGCGGCATGCGCGCCTTGGGGCACCCTACCTGCGGGCCCCGGTGTTATCAACGCGGGCCCCGGGCGCGCAGCACATTACCGTTCTGGGTCATGAGAGTGCTCGTGATCGACAACTACGACAGCTTCACCTACAACCTCGTCCAATACCTGGGGGAGCTCGGCACCGACGTCGAGGTGGTCCGGAACGACCGCGCGAGCGTCGACGATCTGCTGGTGCGGGGCTACGACAGGGTGATCGTCTCACCGGGGCCCTGCACCCCCGACGAATCCGGGATCTCGCTCGAGGCGGTGCGCCGTTTCCCCGAGGCGAGGGTCCCCACCCTCGGCGTGTGCCTGGGTCACCAGGCGCTGGTCCAGGCCTGGGGCGGGAAGGTGATCCGGCACGCCCCGGTTCACGGGAAGACCACGCTCATCGAGCATGACGGGCGGACCATCTTCCACGGGCTCACCTCGCCCCTTGAGGTGGGCCGCTACCACTCGCTGGTGGTCGACCCGGCGCTCCCGGAGCGCCTGGAGCGCAGCGCTCACGCGGAGGGGATCGTGATGGCCGTCCGCCACCGCGACCTCCCAGCCGAGGGTGTCCAGTTCCACCCCGAGTCGATCCTCACCGAGCAGGGCCGGGACCTGCTCTCGAACTTCGTGACCGGAGCGCGATGAGCGCCGACCGCGACCTGCTGACCCGCTCGATCGACGCCGTCGCCGGCCGGAGCTCGCTCTCCCGCGAGCAGGCCGCGGCGGTGCTCTCCGAGATCATGGCGGGCAACGCCTCCGAGATCCAGATCGCGGCGGTCCTGATCGGACTTCGCACCAAGGGCGAGACCGTCGAGGAGATCGCGGGCCTTGCGCAGGCCATGCGCACGTTCGCCAAGCGCGTGTTCGTGGATCGCGACGACCTGCTCGACACCGCCGGCACGGGTGGGGGGCGGCGGACGTTCAACGTGTCGACCACGGCGGCGCTGATCGCGGCGGGAGCCGGCTGCGTTGTCGCCAAGCACGGCAACCGCTCGGCCACCGGGCTGTCGGGGTCCGCCGACGTGCTCGAGGCGCTCGGCGCCCGCATCGACCTGGATCCGGCGTCGGTGCGCCGCTGCATCGAGGAGGTCGGCTTCGGGTTCATGTTCGCCCCCGCCCACCACCAGGCCACCAGGTACGTGATCCCGGTGCGGCGCGAGCTGGCGGTCCGTACGATCTTCAACTTCCTGGGCCCCCTCACCAACCCGGCGGGAGCCACCCGTCAGCTGATCGGCGTCTCCGACGCGGCCTACCTGGAGACGATGGCCGGGGCGCTCGCGCTGCTCGGGACCAGGCACGCCCTGCTGGTCTCAAGCGAGGACGGCCTCGATGAGCTTTCGATCTCAGCGCCGACCCAGGTGGTCGAGGTGCGCGGCGACGAGATACGCCGCTACACCGTCGCTCCGGAGGAGGTCTCGCTGGAGAGGGCGCCCGCGGAGTCGATCCCGGGGGGCGACCCCGCCCAGAACGCGGAGACGACCAGGCGGATCCTCGCCGGAGAACGTGGCCCCGCCCGCGACCTCGCGGTGCTGAACGCGGGCGCCGCGATCTACGCGGGCGGCGGCGCGGACGACCTCGACGCCGGCGTGCGCGCAGCCGAGGACGCGATCGACGGCGGCGCGGCAGCAGCCGCGCTCGAGCGCTTCGTCGTGCGGACGCAGGAACTCGGAGCCGGATGAACCACCTGGAGCGGATCGTTGCGGGCACCCGCGAGGAGCTGGAGCGCCGGCGGGCGGCCACGCCGGAGGCCGAGCTCGAGCGCGCCGGACGGGCGCGGATCGAGTCCGGGGACCTGCGGCCCTTCGGGGAGGCGCTGGCACGCCCCGGCTTGTCGCTGATCGCCGAGCACAAGCGCCGCTCCCCGTCAGCAGGGCAGATCCGCGAGGGGATCACCGTTGAGGAGGTGGTCTGCGCGTACGAGCGCGGGGGTGCCGCGGCGCTCTCGATCCTCACCGAGACCCCGAACTTCGGAGGCTCTCTCGACGATCTCCTTGCCGCCCGCACGGCCTCGGCGCTGCCGATCCTGCGCAAGGACTTCATCGTCGACTCCTACCAGCTGCACGAGGCGCTGGCGGCCGGCGCGGACGCGATCCTGCTGATCGTTGCCGCCCTCTCGGTACACGAGCTTTCCTCACTGCACGAACGCGCCCTCGCGCTCGGCCTCGCCGTGCTCGTCGAGGTCCACGACCAGCGCGAGCTCGACTTGGCGCTCGCCGCGGGGGCCCGGCTGATCGGGATCAACAACCGCAACCTCGTCACGCTCGAGGTGAACACCGGGCTTACGTACCAGCTCCTCGAGGACGTGCCGGACGCGGTCACGGTCGTCGCCGAGTCAGGGTTCGCGGACCCCGCGCAGCTCGACGAGCTCGACGCGGCCGGCGTCGATGCGGTGCTGATCGGGGAGGCGCTGATGCGCGCGCCGGACATCGAGGCCGCGTGCCTGGCGCTCACGGCCAACCGCCCTACGATGTCAACGTGACCTCATCCGCCCCCAAGATCAAGTTCTGCGGCATCACGCGGCTGAACGATGCCGAGCTCGCTGTGTCCGCGGGCGCGTGGGCGATCGGGCTGATCTTCTGGCCCGAGTCGCCGCGCCGGTGTCCGGTCGGCGAAGCGGTCGAGATCGCCGCGGGTGTGAAGCGGCGCGTCGAGGTGGTCGGCGTGTTCGTCAACCCGACGCTAGAGGAGGTCGCTGGGCGAGCCGAGGAGGTGGGTCTGACGATCGTGCAGCTTCACGGCGACGAGGGCCCTTCGTTCTGCGCGGAGGCGGCGCGGCGCACCGGCTGCAAGGTGATCAAGGCGGTGCGCGTGCGCAGCGGGGCAAACATCCAGGCGCTGTCGGCGTTCCACACCGACTACCACCTGCTCGACAGCTACGTTGCGGGCGTTCGCGGCGGGACGGGGCAGGTGTTCTCCTGGGAGATCGCGCGGGCGCACCGAGGGCCGGTGCCTGTGATCCTCAGCGGGGGCCTGGATCCCGGCAACGTCGCCGAGGCGATCGCAACCGTCCGACCGTTCGCCGTGGATGTGGCGAGTGGGGTTGAGCGTTCTCCGGGCATCAAGGATCCCGACAAGCTCGAGGCGTTCGCCGAGGCGGTGCGGTCTTCGGCGATGGTCGCGCGATGACCACGATCGAGCATCGCTTCGGACGCTACGGCGGCCAGTACGTCCCCGAGACGCTGATGCCCGCGCTGGGCGAGCTCGAGGCAGCCTGGGTCGATGCCCGTGACGACGGCGCCTTCCGCGCCGAGCTCGACGCGCTGCTGCGCGACTACGTGGGGCGCCCTTCACCCCTGTATCTCGCCTCGCGCCTGAGCGACGCCGTGGGACACCCGCTGTACCTCAAGCGCGAGGACCTCAACCACACCGGCGCGCACAAGATCAACAACGCCCTGGGACAGGCGCTGCTTGCCCGGCGGATGGGCAAGCGCCGGATCATCGCCGAGACCGGCGCGGGCCAGCACGGTGTGGCCGCGGCGACCGCCTGCGCGCTGCTCGACCTCGAGTGCGTCGTCTACATGGGCACCGAGGACATGCGCCGGCAGCGGCCCAACGTCGAGCGCATGGGTCTGCTCGGCGCGCGCGTCGAGCCCGTCGAGGCGGGCGCCCGCACGCTGAAGGAGGCGGTATCGGCTGCGATCCGCGACTGGGTCACCAACGTCGCGACGACGCATTACATCATCGGCTCGTGCGTCGGCCCCGCCCCGTACCCGGCGCTGGTCCGCGATCTCCAGCGGGTGATCGGCGACGAGGCCCGGGCGCAGGTCCTCGAGCGGACCGGACGGTTGCCCGAGCGGGTGATCGCGTGTGTGGGCGGCGGCTCGAACGCGATCGGGATGTTCGTCCCGTTCGTCGACGACCCCGACGTCGAGCTTGTGGGCGTGGAGGCCGCAGGGGAGGGGATCGAGAGCGGCCGGCACGGAGCCCCGCTGACGGCCGCGGGCAGCCCCGGGGTGCTGCACGGCGCGTTCTCGGCGATCATCCAGGACGAGGACGGCCAGATCCTGGAGGCGCACTCGATCTCTGCCGGCCTCGACTACCCCGGCAGCGGTCCCGAACATGCCTGGTTGCGGGACTCGGGGCGGGCCCGCTACGTCGCGGTCACCGACGCGGAGGCGCTCGAGGCGTTCGCCCGCACGGCGCGCCTGGAGGGCATCATCCCCGCGCTCGAGAGCGCGCACGCCCTGGCATGGACTATGTCCGCGGGGCGGAGCGAGCTGGACGTGGTCTGCCTGTCCGGCCGCGGAGACAAGGATCTGGACGAGGCGCTCGATCTGCTCGGCCGCCGGTCAGCCGGGTGACTCACGCGGCCCCCACTGAGGCGAGCCAGGATGACTCGGGCGCTCCCCGGGGGCCAGCGTGAGCGGGCTCGAGCGGATCGCCGCGGCGTTTGCGGCCGCCCGCGCGGACGGGCGGCGCGCCGCGCTCATGCCGTACCTGATGGGGGGCTTTCCCGACCTGGAGACCTCCCGGCGGATCGGCCTGGCGTACGCCGACTCCGGGGCTCACCTAGTCGAACTCGGCGTGCCTTTCTCAGACCCGCTGGCCGACGGGCCGGTGATCCACGCCGCCGCGACCGCGGCGTTGCGAGCGGGCGCGACAGTCGACGAGGTCCTGCTCGTGGGACGGGCGATCGCTGAGCGCGTCCCGGTGATCGTGATGTGCTACTCGAATCCGATCTTCACAAGGGGCCCGGAGCGGTTCCTCGACGCGCTCCTGGACTCCTCGGCGAGCGGCCTGATCGTGCCCGACCTCCCGCTCGAGGAGTCCTCCGGCCTGCTCGAGCTCTGCGACGCCCGCGGGATCGCGCTCGTGCCGCTGGTAGCTCCGACCACGCCGGAGGATCGCCTGGTGCGGATCGGGGCACGCGCCCGGGGGTTCCTCTACACGGTCTCCCTGACCGGAACGACCGGCGAGCGTGCCGGGCTCGCCGGGGGGCTATCCGCCGTGCTGGCGCGAGCGGCCGCGCACACCGAGGTGCCCGTTGCCGTCGGATTCGGCATCGCCGAGCCCGAGCAGGCCGCTGCCGCCGCCTCCGCGGGCGCGGACGGGGTGATCGTGGGCAGCCGGCTGGTCCGCGCCGCGGGTGAGGAGCCCGACCCGGCGTCCGCCGTATCAGAGCTGGTGCGCTCATTCTCCGCCGCGCTGGCGATGGATTAGCATCCCGGCGGAGATGGGCCTGATCCTCACCGCAACAGCCGGCCTGTGCATCTGGATCGTCCTGTGGGCGGTCGACGCGTTCAGTGGATTCGACTCGATCATGATCGGGATCGTGATGGTGCTGATCGCGATCGGGATCCGCAATCTGCTTCCGTACCTGCCCGGTCGGCGGGACTAGCCCCGGACCATGGCTGTCAGCTTGCTCGCATGCGGCCGAGCATCGATCGCTTGCGTCTGCGCGGCACTTGCCGTCGGCGTCGCCGGCTGCGCGGCGGCCGGGACGACGCCCTCGGTCAGCGGCGGCACGCTCAGGATCTACCTGAGCGTCCCTCCAGGCGGTGCCACGGGCCAGCCCGAACAGGACGTGCTCGCGGCCGAACGGCTCGCCTTCCAGCAGGCCGGCGACAAGGTGGGCCGGTTCACGATCAAGCTGGTGACCGTCCAGGGCAAGGAGCTCTCCTACAATGCCCGCTCCGCGATCGAGGATTCGAGCACGGTCGCGTATCTGGGCGAGCTGGCGCCTGGCGCCTCGGCCGACTCGATCGGCATTACCAATGCGGAGGACGTGCTCCAGGTGAGCCCGACCGACACCGCGCTGGAGCTGACCGAGTCCAGCGCCGCCGTTCCCGGATCGCCCGACGTCTACTACGAGGCCCTGGGCACCTACGGCCGGACCTTCGCGCGCGTTGTCCCGACCGACCGGTTGGAGGCCAAGGCGCTCGTCGGCGAGATGGAGGCGCTCGGCGTGAAGAAGCTGTACGTGACCGGCGACGGGAGCGCGTACGGCAAGGCACTCGCGCTCGCGCTCACAAACGACGCCTATCCGTCGATCACCGTGGTGCCGTCGGAGAGTGGTGCCGACGCGGTCTTCTACGCGGGCAGCTCGACGACGGGTGCGGTGAGCACCTTCAACCAGGCCGCCGCCGCCAATCCCGGGGTCAAGCTGTTCGCGCCCTCCGCGCTCGCCGACGACGCGTTCGTCGCCGCGCTCTCCCCAGCGGCGCAACGCAGCACGATCATCTCCTCACCGGGCTTCACTGCCGCCGACCTCCCGGCGCAGGGCAGGCAGTTCGTGGCGGCATTCCGCGCCAAATACGGGCACGCGCCAGCGAGCGAGGCGATCTTCGGATACGAGGCGATGGCGGCGGTGATGGCGGTGCTGCGGGAGGCCGGATCGGGTGCCGACAACCGCGGCACGGTCGTGAGCGACTTCTTCCACATCAAGAATCGCTCATCCGTGTTGGGGACCTACTCGATCGACTCGAACGGCGACACGAACATCGCGCCGTTCGTCTTCAGCCGCGTGAGAGGAGGAACGCTCACGCCGTACAAAGCGGTCCAAGCCCAGGGGTGAGCATCATCCCGGCGCCGGCACGCACGTGACGCGAACGCGCGCCACCGCGCTGCTGGCGCTGGCCCTGTGCGCCTTGCTCCTATCAGCCTGCGGGTCCTCGCCGAGGGCCAGCGACCGAATCACCGGCAGGACGCTGACCATCTGGGTGAGCGGTCCCTCGCACGGCGCCTCCAGTGCGGCCGCGAGCGCGGTGTTCGACGGCGCGGAGCTCGCCCTCCAGCAGGCCCACGGCCGGGTCGGTCGCTACCGGATCGTGCTGCGGACACTCGACGACTCGACGGTGGCAAGCGACGGCTGGGATCCGAACCAGACCACCGCGAACGCGCGGCTCGTGCTCCAGGACCCGACCACGATCGGGTACCTGGGCGACTTCAACTCCGGAGCCAGCGCGATCGCCATCCCGCTGCTCAACGGCGAGGAGATCCCGCAGATCAGCGCTTCGAGCACCGCGGTGGGGCTTACCTCGACCGGGCCGGGGGCGTCCCCCGGAGAGCCACAGAAGTACTATCCCACCGGCGTGCGGACGTTCGCGCGGGTCGTTCCCAGCGACGCCGTGCAGGCCCTTGCCCTGGTCCAGGTTCAGCAGGACGCCGGCTGCTCGAGCGTGTTCGTGCTCCAGGACGGGGAGGTGGACGGCGAGGACGCGGCCCTCAGCTTCGTGCTCACCGCGCAGTCCGCCGGCCTGCGGGTCGTGGGGATCCAGGCGTTCCAGCGGCACGCGTCCAGCTACGTCTCACTCGCAACCAGCGTCGCCGGATCGGGCGCCGACTGCGTCCTCATCAGCGCGATCGACGAGGCCAGCGCGGCGCTGCTGACCGAGGAGGTCGCCCGCGCGGTCCCCGCCGCCACCATCTTCGCCACCGACGGGCTGGCCGATAGCACCTATGCCAGCCCCGCGACCGGGATCCCCCTCTCGCTCGACCCGCGGGTGCTGGTGGCCTCCCCGACGCTCGACCTCACTGCCTACCCCGCGTCGGCTCGGGCGTTCGTGGATGCGTACTCGCGCCGGTTCGGCCCGCCCGAGCCTGCCGCGATCTTCGGGTATGAGGCGATGGGGCTGATGCTGGACTCGATCGCGCGCGCCACGGATGGTGGCCGGACCGCGGCGGAGCGCTCGAGCGTGCTGTCCGCGCTCATGCGGACGCGCGATCGCCACAGCGTGCTCGGCACCTACAGCATCGACCGCGGCGGCGACGCCACGATCCACCGCTACGGCATCTACCGGATCGTGAACGGCCGTCTGGCCTTCTTGGAGGAGGCGGGCTGACGGTCGCTTTGACTTGGGATAGTGGGGCGATCGAGGGCGCTATCTACGTCGGTTGACGTTCCGTTAGGGTGCATTTCAGGGGTTGATCTGGCCGCGGGCGGCATTAGCCTGGGCGCTTACCGGGGCGTCTCAGCGTCCCGGAGGACAAAGGAGGACTATGAGGTTCACAAGTAGGGCAGTGGCAGGATGGCTGCTCGCGGGCGGGGCGGCGATCGCGCTCGCCGCCTGCGGAAGCAGCAGCTCGAGCAGCAGCACGAGCTCGACCAGCAGCGCCAGCAGCTCGAAGGTGGTCGATATCTACTCGAGCCTCCCGCTCCAGGGAGCATCGACCGCGCAGACCGATCCGATGGTCAACGGGATCAAGCTCGCGCTCTCGGAGGCCGGCGGCAAGGCCGGGCAGTGGACGGTCGTCTACAAGTCGCTGGACGACTCGACCGCAGCTGCCGGCAAGTGGGACCCGAGCCAGTGCGCCGCTAACGCGCGGGCCGCCGCAGCGGATCCCAAGGCCGTCTACTACATCGGCGAGTTCAACTCGGGATGCAGTGAGGTCTCGATCCCGATCCTCAATCAGGCCGGAGTACCGCAGGTAAGCCCCGCGAACACGTACGTCGGCCTGACGACCAGCCTGCCCGGGAGCGCGCCGGGCGAGCCCCAGAAGTACTACCCAACGGGGACCCGGACGTACCTGCGGATCGTGCCGATCGACTCGATCCAGGCGGCGGCCGACCTGATCGCGATGAAGCAGGCCGGCTGCACCAAGGTCGCGGTGGCCAATGACAAGGAGGCCTACGGCTCCGGCCTGGCAACCCTGCTGGAGTTGGAGAAGGGCTACTACGGCGTGGACATCGTCAGCAACACCGGGATCGACCCGACGGCCCCGAACTACCGCTCCTACGCGGCGACGATCAGTGGCCAGGGGGCCGACTGCTTCCTGTTCTCTGGAATCGTCTCCAACGGCGGCGTGCAGATCACCAAGGACGTCAATTCCGCACTGCCCAAGGCGAAGATCTTCGGGCCTGACGGCATGTGCACGAGCACGTGGACCAACCCCAAGATGGGTGGCGTGCCGGCGAGCATCGACCCGTTGATCGAGTGCACGGTGGCCACGCAGAACCTCACGTCGTATCCGGGCGGCAAGACGTTCCTCGCCGCGTACCAGGCCAAGTACGGCGTCTCCAACCCGGACCCGTACGCGATCTACGGCTACGAGGCGATGAAGCTCGGGCTGGACACGATCGCGAGCCTGGGGCCTCAGGGCAACAGCAAGTCGGCCGTCCTGAAAGCCCTGTTCGCGACCAAGAGCCGCTCGTCGGTGCTCGGCACCTACGGGTTCGACGCCAACGGCGACACGACGCTGAAGGCATACGGCCTGTACAAGGTCGGCTCTAACGGGGACCCCGTCTTCTACAAGACGCTCACCCCGACCAAGACGGTCTCCTGACCGAATCGATGTAGAGGGGGGCGCGTGGCGCGCCCCCCTCACATCGTTGATACTTCCGCACGGATTCGTGGAAGCCGGCTCGCTCTCTCCAAGGTCTCCTGCCATCGCGGTGCGTCCACTCGCCGCGATCCGCAAGTACATCGGGCGGTGGGGGCTGATCGTCGCGCTCGCCGCGCTCCCCATCTACTACGGCGTCCGCGATCTCACTCACGGCTACCAGGCCGGGCTGGTCAACGGTCATCCGGTCTACCGCCACGACCTCAGCCACCTCGGCTTCAACTTCGCGGTCGGGCTGTCCAACGGGGCGATCTGGGCGCTGATCGCGATCGGGTACACGCTCGTCTACGGGATCATCGAGCTGATCAACTTCGCCCACGGCGACGTGTTCATGATCGGCTCGTTCACCGCCGTGGGGCTGTGGGGCACCCTTGGCCTGGGCCTGGCCACGGGGACGAGCGGCGTGATCTTCGGGCTGGTGGCGACGCTCCTGATCACGATGGTCGTGTGCGGCTCGCTGAACGTGCTGATCGAGCGCGTCGCCTACCGGCCGCTGCGAGGGGCGCCGAAGCTCGCGCCCCTGGTAGCTGCCGTAGGGTTCTCGTTCATCCTCCAGAACGTAGGCCTGCTGTGGCGGGGCGGCTCCCCGCAGAGCGTCAACGACCTGATCCGCCAGGGCGATACCGTCTTCAACATCTCGGGAGTTCCGATCACCCGGGGCTACCTGTTCGCGCTCGCCGTGATGATCCCGCTGGTGTTCGCGCTCACGTCATTCATCGCGAACACCCGGCTGGGGCGGGCGATGCGGGCCACTGCCCAGGACCCCGAGGCCGCCAGGCTGATGGGGATCAACGTCAACCAGACGATCTCGCTCACGTTCCTGCTCGGCGGCATGCTCGCGGGCGCCGCCGGGCTGGTCTACGCGCTGTACGAGACGAACATCTGGTACTTCCAGGGCTTCGAGGCCGGACTGATCGCGTTCACCGCGGCGGTGATGGGCGGGATCGGCAACGTCCGCGGGGCGGTGCTGGGCGGCCTGATCATCGGCGTCATCCAGGCCCTCTCCGACTCCCGCATGGGGCCGCAGTGGACCGAGGCGGTGGTGTTCGGCTACCTGATCATGATCATGGTGCTGAGACCGCGCGGACTGCTCGGCGAGGAGACGAGAGAGGCGGGATGAGCACGCGGCGCGAACCCGATAAGGGCTGGGGCGAGTTCCGCGCGCAGATGAGGGAGTGGCGCGCCGCCATCGAGCGGGTCCTGCCACCGTGGTGGACTCGCGCCGCGCTCGGGATCCTGCTCGCGTTCGCGATCGTGCTTCCGTTCTTCTTCTCGGTCTCGAGCGGCTTCATGAACGCGACGATCATCGCGCTCGCCTACGTGGTGATGTCGCTGGGGCTGAACATCGTCGTCGGCTTCGCCGGCCTGCTCGACCTCGGGTACGTGGCGTTCTACGCGCTCGGGGCGTACTCGCTGGGCTGGTTCGGCTCGGACTTCTTCTTCAAGGCCCACGTTCACGTGCTGGTCTCCGGCGTCGCGAGCCACGAGATCGGCATCCATCTCAACTTCCTGCTGATCCTGATCGCCGCGGCGATGATCTGTGCGGTGGCCGGGATCATCATCGGCCTGCCGACGCTCCGCCTGCGGGGCGACTACATCGCGATCGTGACGCTCGCGTTCGGGGAGATCATCGGCGTGGTCGCGGTCAACGGCCAGAGCGTCCACGTCGGCGGCGGCATGACGCTGACCGCCGGCAACCTCGGAATTAGCGCGGTCGACTCGCCCTACTTCCCCGGGATCGGCGTGTTCAACGAGCTCGATCTCCGGCCCTGGTACTGGCTGGCGCTCGGGATCGTCCTGTTCGTCCTGTTCGTCAACGTGCGGCTGCGCGACTCGCGGCTGGGGCGGGCGTGGGTGGCGCTCCGCGAAGACGAGGTCGCGGCCGTCTCGATGGGGATCCCGTCGGTGCGGACGAAGCTGACGGCGTATTCGATGGGCGCCGCGTTCGGCGGCATGTCCGGCGCCTTCTTCGGAACCTACTTCACCGTGGTCAACGCCGACCAGTTCCAGTTCGGCTTCTCGATCTTCATCCTCGCGATGGTGATCATCGGCGGCCTGGGCTCGATCCCGGGCGCTATCGCCGGCGGGCTTGTGCTCGGCTACATCAACTACTACCTGATCCCGGACGTGCTGAACAACCTGCCCAGCAAGTTCGGTCTGAATTTCCAGGTGACCGAGATCGAGTTCGGGATCTACGGCTTCCTGCTAGTGCTCGTCATGATCCTCCGGCCGCAGGGACTGATCCCCGAACGCCGGCGCCGCCTAGAGATGACCAGCCAGATCGGGGCACAGGATGCAGAGCTCGAGGAGCCGACCGCAACCCAGACGACAGGGGTCGCGTCATGAGCCTGCGGGCGGGGCGGCCGTGACCATCGAGACGGAGGCGCCGCGAGCGATCGCGGTCATGCGCGCCGAGCACCTCGTCAAGGAGTTCGGCGGGCTCGTAGCCGTCGACGACGTCTCGCTCGACGTACCGCAGCATTCGATCGTCTCGGTCATCGGCCCCAACGGCGCGGGCAAGACCACCGTGTTCAACATGTTCACCGGCCTGTACAAGCCCACCGCGGGGCGGATCCTCCTCGGCGATCGCGATGTGACCAGAACCCGACCCGACATCATCACGAGCCTCGGAGTGGCGCGCACGTTCCAGAACATCCGCCTGTTCGGGGCCATGACCGCACTCGAGAACGTGGTCGTCGGGCGCCACACCCGGATGCGCGCCGGCCTGTTCGGCTCGATCGTCAGGCCGCCCCGGGTGCGCCGGGAGGAGCGGGAGGTCAGGGAGCGCGCCGGCCAACTCCTCACATACGTCGGCCTCCGGGAGAGCGCCTTCGATCAGCTCGCCGCGCAGCTTCCCTACGGCGACCAGCGGCGCGTGGAGATCGCGCGTGCCCTCGCCAGCGAGCCGACAGTGCTGCTCCTCGACGAGCCCACCGCGGGCATGAACCCGCAGGAGTCCGCCGCGCTCACCGCGTTCATGCGCAAGATGCGAGACGAGCTCAACCTGACGATCCTGCTGATCGAGCACGACATGAAGGTCGTGATGGACGTCTCCGAGCGGGTCACCGTCCTCGACCACGGCCACAAGATCGCCGAAGGGCCTCCGGAAGAGGTCCGCGCCGACTCGCGCGTG
>Ga0187814_10000109_pt1 | contig 21149 bp, 17 predicted proteins | sample NC_S_4_FD_132450 | JGI IMG/M metagenome (GOLD analysis project Ga0187814, IMG submission 132450) | Wetland sediment microbial communities from Neuse River Estuary, North Carolina, USA - ASW-S_4 | ecosystem: Environmental > Aquatic > Freshwater > Wetlands > Sediment | place: USA: North Carolina... | reverse complement strand
ACGTAGTCCCGGACCGCCGCCTGGAGCGACAGGAGCCTTTGCCAGAGCGCCTCCTCGCCCTCCCGGTAGATGACGCCTTTGAGGAGGGCGATGACGGGGAGCGACAGCTCGGAAAGCTCTCTAGTCGGCACGATCGGGTCCCTCCTTCATGAATACGACGCGCGGGGCATCCGCTCCGCGTCTCGGTCCGTCCGCGCCGATCCAGTCGAGCAGGTCCCGTTCCGTCTCGCTGAATGCCGCGTTCCGATCCTCGCTCGCGAGCGACAGATAGGCGACGAGCTCGGCGAGGCCCCGATCCAAGGGATAGGTTTCGGTCAGGGCGGCCAGACTTATCTGGTCCCGATCTTCGAGGGCCAGAGCGATCCGCGATCGCAGGGCCTCCCTGTCCACGGCCCACTGTTCGAAGAGCGAACGCGCGTCGATGTCCTCGTCGCCCATCTCCACGGCGGAAGAATCGAGTTGGGGCCTTAAGGGCGGGGAGTAGAGGGGCCGTTCCATGGGCAGGCCGATGTCGGCCGTCGCAGAGTCGATCTCGGCGACCGGTCCGGCCGGCGGGGTGTCGCGCAGTTCGAGGGCGCGCGATTCGATGGATCGGAGTATTTCCATGATCCGGCGGTTTTCCATCCAGACTTGGTCGTCGAGGAAGCGGCGAAGCTGGCGGGAGAGAAGCGCCACGGTGCGCTGGGTTCGCTCGCCAGCCTCCATCCAGTCGAAGTGCACCCGCTTCAGGTGCTCGTCGGGCCCGAGGGCGCGAATCGCCGGCAGGGCGAAGACGCTGTCCAGCATCGAGCCCAGGCTCTCCTGCCGCTCCGCGGACATGAGGAAGTCCCAGAAGGCGCGAAAACTCCTGCCCTGGTCCGATTCGGCGATGACGTCCCGCCGTCCGAGGATGCCTTCGAGAAGTTCGCCCTTCGAACCCTCCCAGGCGGCGATGCTTTCGCGGGTGTTCCGATCGAGTTCGCGAAAATTCTGCTCCACTTCCCGAAAGTCCGAGAGGATGTCCCGCGCGGTCGCCGCCATGTGGAGGAAACGCTCGCGGGCGGCCGTCTCGTCGAGACTTTCGACTTCGCCCGCCTTGAGACGGGCGATGCGTCTCTCCAGTTCCGTCTTTTGTCTCCGCAGCTCCTTGATGCTCGCCTCGGGATCGACGCCGCTCCCCTCCACCAGCTCGCGGAGCAGGTCGAAAACGACCCTGAGGCGCGACTCGGTGCCGACGAAGCTCCGCGCGCCGAGGCTCTCCACCCAGGCGATCGCCTTTTCGGCGCCGGGGGTCAGGTCGAAATGCGCCTCGTCGGAATCGGCGGGATAGTATTTCCGGAGCCAGCCCTTGGAATCCTGGGCCCAGTCTTCGAGATAGTCTGCCGCGGCGCGGGGGAACGAGTCCTCGCCCCGTGCCTCGCGGAGCCGGAACAACTCGTCCTCGAGCAGCGAGGCTAGGCGCGACTCCTCGATGCCGCGCAGATTGGGTTTCACGAAGGCCCTGTCGAGGAACGAAACGAGGAGGGGGGCGTATTCCGCCGCGAGGAGTCGCCATGCGGGGTGGTTCCGGCGCAGGGCGTCCACGATGTTGAAATCCAGGTCCATCGCGCGGAATTGTATAGGGGCCCGTCGCGGAATGTCGAGGGCGCGTCGCCTGCCGGGCCGGACATCGCTTGTTGATTCGACGGTTTTGTCGAATACTGACCCCATGTCGCAGGAAAAACGGATGCAAGACGGACGGGCGCAATTCGGGCTTTTCGAAGACATTCCCATCGATTCGAAGGGCGGGGGATCGGCGGCCAAGGCGGCCGCCGGGCCGGCTCTGGTGCGAGTGAGCGCCGTCGACGACGACTTGTCTCCGCTCCAGAAGAAGTTCAACGCCCAGGCGAAGAAGATCGAGCGGCTTCGCGCCGATGTCGATTCGCGCACAGCGACCTACAACGAAATTCTGGCCCACTGGTCGAAGCGGCTGGCCCCCCTCCAGAAGGAAGTCGCCGGCCTCCAGATCCGGCTCGCGTTTACGCTCGAAACCCGCGCGAAGGGCTTCAAACTCGGCGTGCGCCAGCGCGAGACGGCGGGCGAGGCGATCTTGGGACTGCTGAACGACGCCTTCGGCGCGACCGTACCCGACGAAGAAGCCCGAGAGCTTTTCAGTCGCTGGAACGACATTGCTTTCGATGAGGAAGTCGATCGGCAGACCGACGAAGCGGTCGAGACCCTGAGCGACGCCATCAAGGAATATTTCGGCATCGATCTCGACCCGGAAATCCTCAAGAAGGGACCGGAAGGCATACATGAGGCGCTCGACGAGGCCATGAAGGAAGCGATGCCCGGCCCAGGGACGACGAAGAGCGGAAGACCGCGCAAGAAAACTCAGAAACAGTTGGAACGGGAAGAAAGGGAGCGATCGGCGGAGGAGTCGGCGAAAAAAAGCATTCGATCGCTCTACCTCTCGCTCGTCAAGGTTCTCCATCCCGACGCGGAGCTCGACGGACGGGCGAAACTCGAAAAAGAAAAAGTCTTGAAGGAAGTCACGGCCGCCTACGAAGCCGGGGACCTCCACACGCTGCTGCGGTTGGAGGCGGATTGGCTGGCCCGAGAATCCGAGAACAGCGGGCGGATCGCCGACGACAAGCTCAAGGTGTATCTCGCCGCCCTCAAGGAGCAGGCACAGGATATCGAAGCCGAACTGGAAGCGCTCAGGTTCTCCCCGCGATACGGGCAGGTGTCGGAATATCTATCCGATTATTACGATATGGCCAGACAGCATATCGACTCGGATGCGCGGGACGAGGGAAAAAGGATCAAACTTCTGACGAAGCTGGTGGCGGAATTCTCCAAGGAGATGGAAAAGCAGACTTTCCTGTCCAGGCTGCGGGAATTGCTCGATTGAGCGGCGAGTCGGCCGGCCCGTTGTCGAGGGGCCGGTCGTCGATGCAAAGAAGCGCGACCTACCGCGGGCGCCATGGGCGCCGTCCCGAGCCGCGGCCGATCGATCCCGACTCGGAGAAGCGACATTGCCGCATTTCGATGAGGCTCTATCACAACCCGGAGGTCCCATGTTTTCCACGTCCACGTACATCGAACGACGGCGCAGGCTGAGAGAGCTCATCGGAAGCGGGCTCGCGCTCTTCCTCGGCAACGAGGAAAGCCCTATGAACTATGCCGACAACGCGTATCCCTTCCGGCAGGACAGCTCCTTCCTTTATTTTTTCGGACTCGACGCACCGGGGCTCGACGCGCTCGTCGATCTCGATGAGGGCACGGAAACGGTCTTCGGCGACGAGGCGACCATGGATGACATCGTCTGGACCGGTCCGCAGAAAAGCGTCGCCGACCTGGCCCGAATGGTCGGCGTACGGCGCTCGCTGCCCCGCGAGAAGCTCGCCGAGATCCTTTCTCGCGCGCGGACGGCCGGTCGAGCTGTCCTTTTTCTTCCGCCCTATAGGTCCGACTCCATCCTGCGACTCGGCTCCCTGGTCGGGATTCCGCCCGAGTCCGTCCTCGATGCCGCCTCGATCCGGCTCGTCGAGGCGGTGGTCTCGCTCCGTGCGGTCAAGGGCGAAGAGGAGGTCGCCGAGATCGACACGGCGGCCGACGTCTCGGTCGACATGCATCTGGCGGCCATCACCTCGGCTCGAGCCGGCATGGTCGAGCGCGAGCTGGCTGCCGAAGTGAGGCGAGTCGCCCTGGCCGCCGGAGGCGACATCGCCTTTCCGATCATCCTGAGCCGCGACGGCGAGACCCTCCACAACCATCGACACGACAACCGACTTGAAGAAGGCGACATCGTGCTCTGCGATTTCGGGGCGGAGACGCGGCGGCACTATTGCGCCGACCTTTCGAGCAGCTTTCCCGTCTCGCCGGCCTTTACGTCGCGCCAACGCGAGATTTACACCATCTGTCTCGCCGCCCACGAAGCGGCCATCTCGGCGCTCCGCCCGGACCTTCCCTTCGTGGAAGTCCATGTCGCCGCCTGCCGGGCCATCGCTTCGGGTCTGTCCGAGCTCGGACTCATGAAAGGCGACGTCGACGAAGCCGTGGCGGCCGGAGCCCACGCCCTGTTCTTCCCTTGCGGCACCGGCCACATGATGGGCCTCGACGCCCACGACATGGAGAATCTGGGTGAAGAGCGCGTCGGCTACGGCGGGCTGAAGCGTTCCGCGCAATTCGGCCTCAAGTCCCTGCGCCTCGCCCGACCGCTCGAGCCCGGCTTCGTCGTCACGATCGAACCGGGCATCTATTTCATTCCCGAGCTCATCGACCGCTGGAGGGCCGAAGGGCGGTTCCGCGATTTCATCGCGTGGGACCGGGTCGAATCGTACCGGGACTTCGGCGGCCTCCGCAACGAGGAGGACTTCCTCATCCTCGCCGACGGAGCCCGTCGTCTCGGCAAGGCCAAGCCCAAAGGAATCGCCGAGATCGAGGCGCTGAGGCGATAGACGACAGGTCCGACGTCGTTGACCGCGGGAACCGAGGGCTGTAGCCTGGGTTGAAGTAGATATCGTCATGGCGCCGTCGGCCGGGTCGGCGCCGAGGGGGTCGCGATGAAAACCAAGAGCGGGGGCATTTTCGGTCAAGGCGTCTTTTTCGGAGGCTGGTTCGACGCCGCCGTCTGCGTCCTCTTCGGGATCGCCGTGTACCTCATGAACGAGATATACGACATCCTCAATCATGGCCCGGCGGTGCTGAACCTGCAAACCGCCCTGGATCGCGCCCTGCCCCTCGTGCCCGTGTTCGTCGTCCCCTACGTGTCGCTGAACCCCTTCGTCTATGCGAGCCTGATTCTTTTTCTCGTATTCCGGAGCAAGATTTTCCAGTCGGCGGCCGCGTCGATGCTGGGCGCCTGGCTGGTGAGCTATCTTTTCTATTTCTTCCTTCAGACCGAAGTCGTACGACCGACGATAACAGCCGCCGGGGTCTTCAACGACATGCTGCGGAATGTCTATCTCGGCGATCATCCCTACAACGATTTCCCGAGCCTTCATACGTCGATATCGACGATCCTCGCCATACACTGGTTCCGCCTCGACCGTCGCATCGGATGGCCAGTCGCGGTCTGGACCGCCCTCATCGTCGCCTCGACGGTCCTCGTCAAGCAGCACTATGTCGCCGACGTCGCCGCCGGTCTGATACTTGCTTTCGCCTCGAGCTCGCTGTTCGCGCGGCTGTTCATTCGGGAGAGATCCGTTTCCCGATCATGAACGGTACGTCGGATACGTCCTGTCCTATTGAATCCTTCGCTTCCCGAAAGCGATTTCCTCGTTCTTGCGATTCCGCTCCATCGCGATTCGTTGGTTCCGTCGACCCATGACGCGCCTCTGCCAGCGACGCTCGAAGCGAAGCGCCTCGGCGTCGCTCGCGAGCCATGCGTCCTGGAGCAAGAACTTCGAAGCGGCGATCGAATCCGGAGAGCGAGTCGCCATTTCCGACAAGATCCGCAGCCCGAGCGCGAGGGGATCGCCGTCGACATGGGTGACGAGTCCGAGCGAGCCCGCCTCCTCGCCGGTGACGACGCGTCCTGACATGGCAAGTTCCTTGGCCACGTCGATCGGCAGCAATTCTCTCATGAGAAGGACTCCTCCCATATCGGGCACGAGCCCCCATTTGGCTTCCATGAGCGAAAGGCGGGCATCGGGAGTGGCGATGCGGATGTCGGCCCCGAGGCCGAGCTGAAGACCCGCGCCGAAACAATTGCCGTGAAGCAAGGCGACGACCGGCATCGGCACCTCGCGCCATCCGACGCTCCATCTCTGAAAATCGTTGCGGAACGGCCTCCAGAGCTGCAGATAGCTCGCGAGGGCTTTTTTCGGATCCCCGAGCACGCTCTTGAAATCGAGGCCCGCGCAGAAGGATGGCCCGGCGCCGCGCAGTATGACGCCGCGCAGCTCCCTCATCCCCCTCAATCTTTTCTGCGCGGCGATCACGGCGTCGAGCATGGGCAGGTCCACACCATTGTGCTTGTCGGCCCGGTTGAGCGTGACGAGGGCCACGGGGCCTTCGAAGTCGATAAGGACGCGATCGTTCATCGGAATTCCTCGGCGCAGCCCGGGTCCGTCGATCGAATTCACGCCGAACCCGCGGAGATGATCGCGAAGAATATCCGGAATCCTCGACCGGAGGAAGACGGGAGTCGCGGCCGCGCATCGATCCGATGCTTGGTCGAATCCGGCCGAATAGAGGCCTCCCCGCTCGACGGAAACGGGTCGGCACGGTAGCCTTCGGAATCCCGAGCCCTCGGATCGCAGGCGAATCGATCCCCCTTGGGCGGCGGGAGGGAGCAAGGTATGAAGGAATTGTCGGATATCGTCCTGGCGGGCAGGCCCTTGACGGCCTATGTCAAGATGTTCGGCGTGATCGTCGTAGGTATCATAGCGGCACAGGCGATACGCTACGCCCTCGCGAAGGCGAGGGACGCCGCCACGGAAGATGGCCCCGGAACCGTTTCGAAGGCCGTCGTGGACAGGACACTGCGTGGCCTGCTTCTTCCCGCCATCTACATCGGCTCGGTCTATGCGGGAATCTCCTTCCTCGATCTCGGCATAAAGACCGAGCGTATCGTCGATACGGTCGCTCTCGTCCTGCTGACCTGGCTGGTGGTCCGATACGCGGCCCAGGTCCTTCACGTCAGCCTGGTCCATTGGTTCGGGAAAAAGGGCCGCGAGGCGACGCGTCAAAGGATCCGCCCTCTTTTCGCCATCGCGGACGTCGTACTGTGGATCACCGCCGTGATCTTTCTCCTCGACAACCTCGGCTTCAAGATTTCGACCATCGTCGCCGGTCTCGGAATCGGCGGCATCACCGTCGCCCTGGCGAGCCAGGCGGTCCTCGGCGATCTTTTCGGCTATTTCGTCATTCTCTTCGACCGGCCCTTCGACAGCGGGGATTTCATCGTGACGGGAGACATCTCCGGCACGATCGAGGCGATAGGCATCAAGACGACGAAGCTGCGCTCCCTGGGGGGCGAGCTCATCGTCATCGCCAATTCGCAGCTCACGAGCAGCAAAATACACAATTACCAGCACATGGAAAGGCGGCGGGTCGTCTTTTCGGTCTCGGTGCCCTTCGACACGGACAGGCGCCGGCTGTCCGCCGTCCCCGACATAGTCCGCAAGGCGGTGGAGGCGAGGGAGCACACCGCCTTCGACCGCGCCCATTTGCGGGGATTCGGACAATACAGCCTCGATTTCGAGATCGTCTATTTCGTCACCGACGCCGACTACAACCTCTATATGGACGTCCAGCAGGCCATCAACTTCGACATCATCGAGGGCTTCGCGAGAGAAGGCATCGTCTTCGCCCTCCCCTCCCGGTCCGTGACGCTGTCCGCGGCGGATACGGGCGGTCCCGAAGCGACGACGACGAAATGACGGCCGATCGGCGACTCCGGGCGCGCCTGATTTTTGTTGACAGTCCGCCGGGCCGGATCGATACTCCCGGATATCTTCCCAGGGTTACGGAGGATGATCGCCCATGAGACAGTACGTCGTCCACGAAGTCATCCGCCGCACACTGATGACGAACCCCGAACAATTGGTCGTTTCAGGAAGCGCGCGGTTGAGCTATGCGAGGATGTACGGGCGGGCGCTGCGAATCGCGAACAGCATGAAACGCCTGGGCGTCGGACGCGGCACGGTGGTCGGCGTGCTCGACGCCAACACGCATCGTTTTCTCGAGCTCCACTACGCGCTGTCCATGCTGGGGGCCGTTCTGCATACCGTGAATTTTCGTCTTTCGCCCGAGCACATGGTATTCAGCATGGTCCACGCGGGTGACGAGTGGGTTTTCGCGTCCGACCTCTTCATGGGAGCGCTCAAGCCGCTGTTCCGGAAATTCCCCCGCTGGGTCCTGATGAGCGACGATCCCGCCTCGCCGCTCCCGGAAGCCGAAGTCGCGTACCGCTACGAGGATCTTGTCGCGGACGGCGAGGAACGAGAATTGCCCGACGCCGACCGCGTCCGGGATTCGGACCCCTTCTCGATCTTCTACACGACGGGCACCACGGGCGGGCCCAAGGGCATCCGGTACCAACACCGGCAGATACTTCTCGGGGCCTTGCAGCTCTTCCATCACATGTCCATGCATGTCACGGGGGCCCGCGTCGACAGCCGCGACGTTTTCATGCCGCTGGTGCCCTTCTTCCACATCCACGCCTGGGGCATGGCTTTTTTCCCTCCCTATCTCGGATCCAAGCTGGTCCTGGCCGGCGCCGCCGGGCCCGCGGAACAGGCGAGACTGGTCCGCGAAGAGGGCGTCACGATGCTGAACATGGTTCCTACCCAATTGCACATGCTTCTCGAACAGCCCGGTTTCGGAGACGTCAAGGTTCTGACGGGCGGGAGTCCCTTCGCCTCGGGGCTCGCGAAGCGGGCCGCGGCGGCCGGTGTTCGGTTCAGCCTCATCTACGGCGGATCGGACCAGCTCGGCACGGCCATTTCGGTGGTGCCCGAGGATGTGAAATCCGAAAGTCCGGAGGCCCTCGAGTGGCTGCGGGTCGGAATGCGGCCCTTCCCGATGGTCGAAGTGTCGGTGAGGGACAAAGACGGCAGGGAGCTGCCGCACGACGGCAAGTCCGTGGGCGCCATCTGGGTCCGCAGCCCTTGGCTGCCCGAGGGGTACTATAAGGAACCCGAGCTGAGCGCCGAATCCTATGTCGACGGTTGGTTCCGGTCGGGCGATCTGGGCTTTTATTTCCCCAACGGCGGCTTGTACGTCGCGGATCGCGAACGCGACGCGGTGAAGAGCGGCGGTGAGTGGATCCCGACCGGAATCCTGGAATCCTTGCTCTCCGAACATCCTTCGGTGGCCGTCGCCGCCGTGATCGCGCGGCCGGACGATCGCTGGGGCGAGCGTCCGTTGGGTGTCGTCAAGGCCGCCGCCCCCGTCGAGGCGGAGGATTTGCGCCGCTTTCTGGAGGCGAAGGTGGCCGAGGGGCGCATTGCCAGACATTGGATACCGGACGCATTCGAATTCACGGAAGAAGTTCCGCTGACCAGCGCGGGCAAAATCGACAAGGTGGCTCTGCGCGCGCGCTACGCGAAGGGCTAGCGAAGCCGTACGCGAACCGGTTCCCAATTCCAACGGAGGCACACATGTCGACTCGTTCTGTTCTTTCCGACGCAGATCTCGCACTTCGCGACAGAACCAGGGATTTTGCCGCGTCCATTCCGCGAAAGCTCTTGCTCGATATGGACGCCGACGTGGTGCGATATCCCAAGGATTACCTGGCGGAAGCCGGACGTCGGGGTCTGCTCGGGCTCAGATTCCCGCGCGAATATGGCGGGTCGGGGCTGCCATGGATGTCCGAGATGATCGCTCTCGAAGAAGTCGGAGTGCTCGGAACGTCGCTGGGATGCCTGTATTCGCTGGTGTCCATCGTGGGCGAGGCAATCGACAAGTTCGGTACGACAGAGCAGAAGCGGAAATATCTCGGACCGATGATCGCCGGCAAACTGGGCGTCGCCGAGGGCCTGACCGAACCGCGGGGAGGTTCGGACTTCTTCGCGGCCACGACGAGGGCCAGACGGGAGGGCGACACCTTCTACCTCGACGGGCAGAAACGCTTCGTGGTCGGCGCCGAAGGCGCGGATCTTTTCCTTGTGTACGGCAAAGTGGAGGGGATCGACAACCCCAAAAAGGCGATGACGGCTTTTCTCGTCGAACGCGGTCCGGGGGTCGAAGTTTCGCACGTCTACGGCCTCATGGGCACTCGCGGCGGCGGAACGGGCCGCATCACGTTCAGGAACGTGGCCGTGCCGGTGGGCAACGTGCTCGGCGGCGAGGCTGGCATAGGCAACGGCACGGCCGTCTTCAATCAGATGATGATCCCGGAGCGCATGACCTCGGCGGGAGGAGCCATCGGGATGGCGCGCGCGGCCCTCGACGTGGCCGTCCGCTACGCCGACCGCAGGCGCGCGTTCGGCGAGAAAATCCGCCGCTTCGAGGCGGTGAGTTTCAAGATAGCCGACAGCCTCACCCTCCTCGACGCCGCCCGCGCCCTCAACCAGGCGACCTCGAGGGAAATCGAGGCGGGAGTCGAGGCGGGACGGGTGCGACGCCTCGTCTCCGAATCGAAAAAATTCTCGACCGAATCCGCTTGGCAGGTGGTCAACCACGCCATGCAGGTCTTGGGAGGGATCGGTTACACAAACATCTTCCCCGTGGAAAAGCTGTTGCGCGATGTCCGGCTCATCACGATATGGACGGGCACCAACGAGATCATGGACCTCGTCATACAGCACGAATACTACTCCGAGATCAAGGAAACGCCGCCGGCCGGCCGCGACATCGAGGGCGATGCCGCCGGGGCGGAATTCGTCGAAGAGAAAGAATACAACGAGTGAAACCCGCGGCGCCGATCCCCCTCCCTTCCATCGGAGGGGCTTCGAGGCGCCGGAAGCGTCGAGAAGCCGGCATTAATGAAACTTGGCGCATCTTTTCATGAGGTGGACGGACTCGGCCCGAAGGCCGGCGATCACCGAGTCGCCCGTTCTCAATCCGAGCCCGAAGAAGGCTTGCTTCGTGAGATAGGAGACGAGCGGGAAGCCGCAGTCCATTTCGATCTTGAGCATCGGGCCGTATGCCTCGATCGTCGTGACGCACGCTTCCAGACGGTTGGATGGATATGAACCGTCAGCTGAGATTGCGGTGCCCCTCGGCGAATCCTGGCGCGAGATCGAGACGTCCTCGGGCCGGATGCAGGCGAACACGGGGGATCCGGCCCGGAAACCGTCGAGCGCCGCGGCGATCCTCCGTGCCGCCGGAAGATCGATCATTGTCCCGCAGCCCTTCGCCCCGACAACGGATCCTTCGATCACGTTCTCCATGCCCACGAACCGGGCGACGAACTCATCGGCGGGGGAATTGAATATTCCGGCCGGAGTGCCGACCTGCACGAAGCTTCCCTCGCGGATCACCGCGAGGCGATCGGCGAGAACCTGGGCCTCGGTCTGGTCGTGGGTCACGTAGATCGCGGGAATTCCAAGTTCGCCGAGAATAGCCTTGAGGTCGTCGCGCAAACTGTCACGCGTATTCGAGTCGAGCGCCGACAGGGGTTCGTCGAAAAGGAAGAGCTCCGGATCGGCGGCGAGCGCGCGCGCCAAGGCGACGCGTTGCTTTTCCCCGCCGCTCAGGCCCGCGGGCTTTCTGTCGAGTATGGCATCGAGCCCGAGCTTCGACTGAAGGTTCCGGACACGGGATTCTGCGTCGTTTCCTTTCTTCGTGCCGGCGAGACCGAAGGCGATGTTGCCCCGCACCGTCATATGGGGAAAGAGGGCATAATCCTGGAACATGAAGGCGACACGCCGTCTTTCGAGGACTTCGCGAGTGACGTCACGGCCGCCGATGAGAATTTTCCCGGCATCGGGGACATTGAAACCGGCGATGGTCTCGAGCAGCACCGTCTTGCCAGCTCCGCTCGGTCCGAGTATGACGAGTATCTCGCCCGATCCGACGGAAATGGACAGGTCTCGCAGGGCGAAAGAACCGAGGCGCAACGAGACTCCCTCGATGACCAGCGCTGAAAAGCTCACCGCGATGCACTGCCGTTCGTGCCCGAAATCCGGGCGACCCAGCGCAGCGCGATGAACAGCGCGAGGGCTATGGTCATGAAAATCACGGCCATCGCCGAGGACTCGTCGAGGCCCGATTGGAGGAACAGGTCGTAGATTTTCACCGGCGCGGTCATGGGATAATAGGCGAGTATGACCACGGCGCCGAATTCGCTGATCGAGCGCGCGTAGGTGAGCATGAGCCCGGTGAGTATTCCGTGCCGCGCGAGCGGCAGGGTGACGCGTCCGAAAACCGACCATGGGCCGTGGCCGAGCGTGCGCGCGACCTTTTCCAATCGGGGATCCACCGATTCGAAACCGATCCTCGCCGAATTGACCATGTGCGGCAGGCTGACGAAAAGCATGCAAATGACGATTCCGCCGGCCGTCCCCCAGAACTTGAACCCGGTGAGCCGTTCGATCGGAGCTCCGATGATGCCGCTCCGCCCGAAGACGAACAGGAGGGCGATGCCGACGACCGTATGCGGAATCGCCAGAGGCAGGTCGACGAGGGCTTCGACGATCCGCTTGCCGGGAAAACCCCAACGCGAGAGCATATAGGCGAGCGGCACCCCGAGAAGCCCGGCCACGGCCGCGGTGACGAAGGCCGACTCGAGGCTCAGCCAGACCGCCGGCATGACATCCGGAGAAGCGGCGACACGCAAGAGATCCTCCGGCCCGTGCGTCGCGTACATCCTGAGGAGGGGAATCAGGACGAACGCGAGCAACAGACCGCCCGCGGCGGAGAAGACGAACGTCAGTCCTCCCTGCCGACGCGGGAAGGGCCCGCCCACCTTACTTGCCGGGCCAGTCGACGACGAGCGGCTTTACATCGGCGGGGGCCTTGTCCAGGTTGACTATGTAGGCGGAGTCGAGCGTTCCGAAACCGTCGGCGGCCATCGTCCGCTTTCCCGCTTGTCCGAGGACGAAAGCGACGAACTTCGCGGCCCAATCGGGATGGGCGGCATTGGTCGGAATCGTGATCGCGTAGACGATCGGGACGCCGGCGACGACTCCATTCGCGGTCTTGACCGCCGATTCGGCGTAGGACGTGGCGAACCTCGCGTCGCTGAGGTCGATCTCGGGCGGAAGATCGAGATACTTGAAATGATGCTGCCGCGCGTCCGAGAGATAGATGGCCAGGTAGTCTATCTGGCCGGACTCCAAAGCCGCGATAAGCTCGGTTTCCGTGTCGCGCATGTTGGTCCGGGGCGCGTTGGCCAGCACCGCATCCGCGAGATCGGGCTGATGGTAGTACGTCGAGGCGAGGCCGAGCATCTGGACGGTCTGGTAGCCTGAGGGATCGGTATCCGGGTTCGATCGACCGATCTCGACCCCGTTCCGCGACAGGACGTCATACCAATTGGAAGGTGTTATTTCCGAGGCGAATTTGCTCTTGGGCGTGTAGACGAAGGTGATCGCGTTGGTGGCGAAGCCGGCATACCAGTCGGCGTAGCTCGTCTTTCCCTGCCCGCCGAACAGATACTGGGGGATGACCCGGTAGTCGGCGACCGCGACCACGTCGGCCACCTGCCCGAGCTCGCTGACCTGCTTGACCATCTTTACGCTTCCGCCGAACTGGGGTTGGACGGTCACGTTCGGATACAGTTTCATGAAATCCTGCGCGATTTGCTTGAAGGGAGCCGCGAGCGTCCCGGCGCCGAAGAGGGTGAGGGTCACCTTTTCGGTCGACGCGCCGGACTGTGCCTGGAGCGGAAACGCACCTGCGAAGGCGGCGCACACAATCGCGAGCGCCGCGAGCGGACTTCGTGTCATCGGTAATCTCCTCGGGGAACCTGCCATCGGCTCGCGCATGGCATGCGCGGCCGATCGCGGTGGATGACCCATAGCCTCATATCAAGGCAGTGGGGAAGTCAAGGGGCGACGCGGATCCGCCCACGCCTCTCCAGCGGCTCGACGAGTTGCAGAGATCCACAAAATCCCGCATGGCCTCGGTGACGAACTTGCCACGGTGCCTCACGATGCGGAACTTCCTCCGGATCTCCAGCCCCCTCACTTTCACGGATGCGATCTTGCCCGCCTCGGCAGCCGGACGGGCGATCAGGCCGGAAACGAAAGAGATGCCGAGGCCGCGCTCCACCATGGCGATGATCGCCTCGGCAGCGTTGACGACGCCGGAGGTTTCCCATTCGAGATCCGCCTCCGCCATGGCCGCGGCGAAGACTTCCCGCGTCCCGCTGCCCTGTTCGCGGACGATGAAGGCGCGGCCTCCCAGATCGGCGGCGGCAATGGACCCGACGCGGGCCCATTCGTGGGATCCCGAACAGATCAGGCGGAGTTCGTCCTCGAAGAAGGCTTCCGAGACGATGCCCGGCCATTCGCTCAAACCCTCGACCAAGCCTACATCGAGTTCGGCCGATTGGAGGCCTTCGATGACGGCTGCGGTGTTGTCCACCTTCAGCTTGAGCCGGAGCCTGGGGCGAGTCGAAAGAAACCGCTCCAAGATGGAAGGCAGGAGGGCGGTGCCGACGGTCATGCTCGCCCCGACGCGCAATGAGCCGGAGTCCTGGAGTTCGAAAAGATCCCGCTCGGCTTCGTCCACGCCGCGCAGAATCTGAGAAGCGTACATTCGGAGAGTCTTGCCCGCCTCCGTGATGCGGATCGATCGGCCGATGCGCTCGAAGAGGGCGAGGCCATAATGGCGCTCGAGTTCCGCGACGCACTGGCTGACCGACGGTTGTGCCATTCGGAGATGCTCCGCGGCGGCGGTCATGCTGCCGCGTTCGCATGCCGCGAGGAAGACCTTGAAATGTCTCAGAGTCATCGATCGAGCCTTTCCATAGTCCGCAGCCTATGCTATTCATCGATTAATAGTATTATACATATCCAGCGAAAGGGAATAGATTCCCGGCATCCTGATCCCCAAGGTGGTTTCAATGTCGCTACCTTCCGCGGCGATTTCCCTGCCGCTCCCTCCGCCCTCATGGCTGAAGCGCAATGGCCCGGGCCTTTTCGTCACCGCACTCATCACCCTTGCGGCGATGGCGCTCCAGGCCACGCCGCTCTTTTCGAAGATTTTGCCGCTCAGTTCCCTTATCCTCGCCATCCTCCTCGGCCTTTTCGCGGGAAACATCCTGCGGCTTCCCGCCTCGACGCACGAAGGCATCCGCTTTGCCGCGAGGCGCGTACTGAGGCTCGCGATAGTCTTTCTCGGATTCAAGCTGAGTTTCGGCCAGATCCTCGCCATCGGCCCCCATGCCCTGCTGTCGGTAGTCGTCGCGTCGACGGCCACTCTGCTCTTCACGCCGTTTCTAGGCCGCCTGATGGGCATCCCCGTCTCCCGTTCGATTCTGATCGGCAGCGGCGTTTCCATTTGCGGCGCCGCCGCCGTCGCCGCGGTCGCCGGCGCGATCGACTCGGAAGAGGAGGACGCCGCATTCGCGATAAGCGTCATCACGCTCTATGGCACGGTCTACATGTTCCTGTATCCCGCGATCAAGATCATTTTCGGGATTCCGGATCTCTTTTACGCGATGTGGGCCGGGGGCTCGATCCACGAAGTCGCCCAAGTCGCCGCCGCGAGCGCGGTGCTCAACGATCGCTTCCGGGGCCTCGCCGCCACCGTGAAGATGATCCGGGTGCTATTCATCGTACCGCTCACGCTCATCCTCCCGCTTCTTCCGGTCCGTCTCACGGCGAAGGCCGAGGAGGGCGCGGGCTCGGAGCGAAAAGGACCCAAGGCGAGCGTGCCCTGGTTCGCCCTGCTCTTTTTCGGAATGGTCCTCGTCAATTCCTTCGCGCACCTCGCGACCGAAGTCCGTTCCGGGCTAGTCGGCTTCGACAATTGGGCGATGACTGCCGCGATGGCCGGACTGGGTCTGGATATCAGGTTTCGGGCTTTCGTAAAGGTGGGCCCGAAAGCCGCGCTGCTCGGCGCGCTTTCCTCCCTTTTCCTTTCGGCGGCGAGCGCCGCGATCGTCGCCCTCGTCTCCTGAGAGGGGCGCGAACCGGCACGAAGTAGTTCAACGCCCCGCGAGGTAGAAAAGCCCCACGACGACACCGACGGCCACGACGATCCAGCGCAGTACCGCGGGCTTCAGCTTTCCGGCGAACAATCCGCCGAGCCAGCCGCCCGTCAGGGCAGCGACCGCCATCAGTCCGGCGATCGGCCAGCGCACTTTGCCCGAAAAGCAGAAGAAAACCGCGGCCGCGAGATTGACGACGAACGAAAAACTTTGCTTGAGGGCGTTGAGCTTCGTGAGCGATTCGTCGGAGCCGAGGCCGAGGGCGGCGAGCACGATGACCGAAAGGCCGGCGCCGAAATATCCGCCATAGACGGAGGCCAGGAGGAGGGGAGCCACGCTCCACAGGGGGTGGACGCCGCCCTCGCCGGTCCCGCCCGCGCGGCGGACAAGCAGCTTGCGGAGCGCCGGCTGGACAGCGAGGAGAAGCGCCGCCCCGAGGATGAGCCAGGGCACTATCGCGGAGAAAAGGCGGTCGCCGCTGGCCAGGAGGAGCAGTGCGCCGACGAGACCGCCGAGCGCCGCGAGGGGGAGCAGCAGCAGAAGTCGCCGCATCTGCGTCCTCATGTCCTCGCGTTGGGCGAACGTACCTCCGAGGTAGCCGGGGAGAAGGGCGACAGTGTTGGTGACGTTGGCCGATACGGGAGGTATGCCGAGGGCCACGAGCACCGGGAAGGTGATGAGGGTTCCTCCCCCGGCGATAGCGTTGACGAAGCCCGCGGCCAGGGCGGCGACGGCCATGAAGGCCGGAGGGAAGATGGGCATGCGGTCTCCCTTCGCGCGGGAGGATAGCTCCGACGCCCCCCTGCTCGCAAGCGATCGTCCGGATGTCGCCGAATGAACTCGGGGGCTCAAGCGCCTCCGAGGATGGCGAGGTTCTTTTCGAGCGCCTCCCCCTCCAGCAGATCTGCGAGGGCCGCCCGGTAGTCGGCGGGGGAGATGCCTGGTATGGAGCCCGCGGTCGCGATCTCGGCGACGAGGGTCATGTTCTGCTGTCTCGGGTCCTCGAGGTTTTCGCGGAAAACTTTGCGGGCGACCACGCCTCGAGCCTCGGCTTCCGCGAGCACTTCCCCGGTGGCCACTTCGGTCTCCTTGCCGAGGCGGACATCGAGGGGCTGCCACGAGGCGTCGTACCATACGAGCGTCCCGCCAGGCGCCAGCATGGTCCGCATGGCGCGGAGAGCCTCGGTGCGCTCGAGGGCGACGACGAGGTCGGCCCGTCCTGCCTCCACGAGCGGCGAACTGACTCCCGCGCCGATCCTGAGATGGCTGGCCACGATTCCTCCGCGCTGGGCCAGTCCGTGCGTGTCGCAGCCTTTCACCGGGAGTCCGGCATGATCCGCGGCCCGCGCGAGAAGCTCCGCGAGAAGGCCGATACCCTGGCCGCCGACTCCCGCCATGTACACGTTGAATGCGGGCGCCATCTCAGGCCTCCTCTCCGGCATCGACGACCGCCCCGGACGGACACACCTGTTTGCACGAACCGTCGCCGATGCAGAGGTCTTCGTGCACCTCGATCCGCCCATCGTCGCGCCGTTGGAAACTCGGGCAGGCGAAATCCGCGATGCAGACCTGCGCGAGCGAGCAGCCGCCCTGCTCGATCTCGACATGCTTCGCCTTCCAGCCGGGCTTTCGTCTCGCCTCCCGGGTGAATTTGAGCATGCAAGGATGGCGGGCGATCACGACCTTGAAGCCCGGTTCCGCGACCGCCTCCTTCACGAGGGCGGTGAGTTCTTTCTGTTTATAGGCGTCCACCTCGCGGACATTCGTGACTCCGAGACCTTCGAGGGCCGCCCGGATGCCGATCTTCTGGGCCGCCCCGTTGAAATTCCTGCCTGCACCGGGGTGGTCCTGATGACCCGTCATCGCGGTCGTGCCGTTTTCCATCAGGACGAGGGTCACGTCGTGCTTGTTGAACACGGCATTGACGATACCGGGCATCCCGGCGTGGAAGAAGGTGGAATCCCCGAGGAAACAGACGACCTTGCGCTTGTCGTTGAAAAGAGACAGGCCCGATGCGGTCGAAGTCGAATGGCCCATCGAAAGGAGGACGCGCCCCATGCGATAGGGTTCGAGATAGCCGAGGGTATGGCAGCCGATGTCGGCGACAGTTATGTCGTCGGCGGCAAGAGCTTTCTTGACCGCGAAAAATGCCGATCGATGGCCGCAGCCGGGGCAGAGTTGAGGGGGGCGGGCCGGTACGATTTCCCGACCGAATGAGACCGCGGAGATCGCTTCCGCGGACCGTCGCCCCGTCGATCCGGGCCATGTGGCCTCGAGGATGGCGCGCACCTTGTCCGGAACGTACTCTCCGACGAACTCCTCCGGGTCCACCTTGCCTACGATCCTCGTGCGCAACCCGGCGTCGTAGGCGAGAGCCTTGATGTCCAGTTCCAGAACGCTGTCGAGCTCTTCGAGGATCTTCACGTCTTCGTGCGCGGAAAGAAAATTCCGGACGATTTCGCGCGGCATGGGATGGACGGTTCCGAGCTCGAGAACGGCGGGCCTGTCGGCTACCCCCTCGAGGCAATCGGCGAGAGACAGCCTGGCCGTCCCCGCGACGATGACGCCGCGTCCGGAGCTGCCAGGGAGCACGCGATTGAATGGGCTTCCCTCGAAATGGAGCCGCAACCGTTCGAGGCGGGCGAGTGCCTCGCGCTTGAGCGGGGCCACCGTCGCGGCCAACGGCACGTAATTCGCGGAATCGGGATCGAAACGCGGGGCGGGGTCAAGCGGCGGATCGTCCCAGGGCCTGAAACTCACGCGTTCTTTTGCGTGGCAGACGTGCGTGGTCATCCGAAGAATGACGACGCTTTCCTCGCGCTTCGCCACGGCCAGGGCTTCGAGCATCATCTCGTAAGCCTCTTGCGCGGTCGCCGGCTCGAGAAGAGGTATGGCTGCCATGTGGGCGTAGTGGCGGTTGTCCTGTTCGTTCTGGCTCGAGTTGGCCCCGGGATCGTCGCCCAGGACCACCACCATGCCTCCGGTGATCCGCATGAGCGCGAGTTGGACGAAGGAATCGGCGGCGACGTTGAGCCCCACGCTCTTAAAAAAGACGACAGAGGTGTGGCCGTTTATCGCCGCACCGAAAGCGACCTCGAGGGCGACCTTCTCGTTCGTCGAAAACTCGAAATAAAACGGACGCCGTTCTTTCGGAATCGCCTTGATGGCCTCCGCGATCTCAGGGGTGGGCGAGCCGGGATAGGAGGTGACCGCGCGGGCCCCGCCTTCCACCATCCCCCTCACGAGGGCGGTATTGCCGATGACGAGCTCGGAGAAGGCAGCCTTCCCGACGAGCATGGAACCGAGATCCTTCATGCGACCCCCTTCATTCGGCCACGGCGGGCCGCAGATACGTTCAAGTCCAGGCCCGCCCGAAGACTTCCCTGTAGGCCACCTCTCCGAGCGGTTTTCTCTCTCTCGGACCGCGCTCGCGGGCAAGCTGCCATTCGGCGAGCAGGGACTGGTCGCCGGACGGTCTCCCGACTATCACGAGGGTGACGAGCACGAAATCCTGCTCGAGTTCGATGGCCTTCGCCGCCTTGACAGCGGAATATCCGGCGATGGGATGGGCGACGAGACCCTCGCGCGTCGCCTGGGCCATGAAAGCCATCGCGGCCATGCCCAGGTCGAAAAACGCGTAATCCCTGCCCGCATCGTTCCTGCAGTCCAGCGAAGCCTTGGTCGCGAAGGCGACGATGAGGGGAGCCCGCGTGGCCCAACGATTGCCCTCGGTCAACGCCGCTTTGACGGAATCGAGCTTTTCTCCCGATACGGCCACGAATCGCCAGGGTTGGTTATTGAAACAGGATGGGGCGAGGGTCGCCGCTTCCAGCAGTCGCGCAATCACCTCGTCGGGGATCGGGTCCGCCGAAATGCCTCGCCTTGCGCGGCGCTCGGCGAGTTCGGGCACCATGGTCATATCTGCCTCCGATCGACCCATCGATCAAAGTTACGCATCTCCCGCGTCCAAAGGCAAGCCGCGCGAGTCCGACACGACGATCTCTCCTCCCGGCCTCAGTTCGCCGACAGCGCGAACTCGATGACGACCCTGGTGCCCTCGCCTCGCTCGATCGCGATCCTGCCCCCGAGCTGTTGCGTCAGCGTCGAGACGAGGACGAGGCCGAAGCCCTTCGGGTGGTCGAAGTCGACCGAGGCCGGCATCGGTTCGCCGTCGTCCGCGATCACGAGCCTCGCCGAAGCGTTTTCCGACATCGCCTCCAGCCTGATCGAACCACGGCGGCGATTCACGAAGGCGTGCTTCACTATATTCGTAAGCAGCTCGTTGACGATGATGCCGAGCAGCTGCAACTGTCGCACGTCCAGGAGGAAATCGCCCAACTCCTTCTCGACGCGCACCGACGGATATTCGGGGAGGTTCGAGACGATATCGTCCACGAGCGAGGATAGGTAGTCCGAAAGGGCGATCCTTCCCGGCATGGCCGAGCGGTAGAGCCGGTCGTAGAGCAGCATCATGCTCCGGATCCGGCCCGAGGCGGCGGAGAGCGAGGACACCGTCAGCGGGTCCGTGGCGCTCTCGGTCTGCAGGGTAAGCAGTCCGGCGATCGTAGCCATATTGTTCTTGATCCGGTGATGCACTTCCTGGAGGATCAGCTCTTTTTCGGACAGGAGGTCCCGCACCCTGTCCTCCGCCCGTCTGCGGTCGGTGACGTCGGCTGCCATGCTCATCGCGATCCTCTGTCCCCCGGACCGTCGTCCGAGTCCGATCGCGCTGAACTCCCAGATGCGGAACGACCCGTCTCTGCAACGGATGCGCACGTCTCCGCCGAGATTCCGGTATTCGAGCGAATACAGCGCCTCGATCCTCGGCCGCATCGCTTCTTCATCCTCTCCGTATGCCTTGGCCGCCCATGTCGCGACATCGGGAATGTCCTTAAGCGAGTAGCCGCTCAGGTCGGTCCAGGCCTTGTTGAGGGACAGAATGGCTCCATCTTCGGAATGGATCATGATGGGGAAAGGAGCGTCGCTGATCGCGCGTCGGAATCGCTCCTCGCTTTCCCTCAAAGCGATCTCTGCCCTTTTCCTTTCGGTGATAACATCGAAGATCGCCACGAAATGTCCCCGTTCGGGGCAATAGACCGAGAGGAGGAACCACATGTCGAGAGACTCGAGATACAGTTCCTTCCGTTCGGGCGCGGCCCCCGATGCGACTCGGCCGTACAATTCGAAGAGATCCGGATCGTTCTCGAGGATCCCCGGTATGACTTCGCTCACCCGCCTTCCGACGACATCCCGAAGCCCCGTGAGGCTCTCGAAGGCGTCGTTGACGGCGAGATAGACGAAATCGACCGGCCTGCCTCCGTCGAAAAACATGCGACAATAGGCGAATCCGTTGAGCATGTTGTCGAACAGGCTTCGATAGAGCCCTTCGCTCCTCTTGAGGGCGTCCCCGGCGCGTCTCCTCTCGGTCGTATCGCGGAAGTCGACGAGAATGCCGCGGATGCTCGGATCGGACAGGAGATTGGCGGCCGAGAATTCCACGCACCGGAAAGTCCCATCCTTGCGGGCGGCCCGGAATTCTCCGGCCGACTTCCGACCTGCCTTCGCGGCAAGGTCGCCGAAGATCGAAGTGACCGTCCCGCGGTCTTCAGGGTGGACGAAATCGAGGGCGTCCTTT
>Ga0187814_10000108_pt1 | contig 21311 bp, 19 predicted proteins | sample NC_S_4_FD_132450 | JGI IMG/M metagenome (GOLD analysis project Ga0187814, IMG submission 132450) | Wetland sediment microbial communities from Neuse River Estuary, North Carolina, USA - ASW-S_4 | ecosystem: Environmental > Aquatic > Freshwater > Wetlands > Sediment | place: USA: North Carolina... | reverse complement strand
GACTGGGCCTGCGGGTCGTTGAACCGGCCGTAGTCGGCGGAGGCGGTCTTGCCGACCGGCGCCGTCAGGGTGGAGTCCATCCAGTTGTCGTAGGTGAAGTACGGGGTCAGGCCCTGGGCGCCCCAGTGGATGGCGGCGCTGAAGGTGCCGTTGTTGAGGTCGTTGGTCCAGGTGGTCGGGCCGTTGGGGCCGCCGTCACCCTTGACCGAGGCGTCGAAGCCGAGCGCGTTGAGCTGCTTCACGATCAGCTGCGAGTCCAGGTAGTAGTCGCTGTAGCTGACCGGGTCCTCGATCGAGAACGTGATCTTCTGGCCGTTCTTCTCCCAGAAGCCGCCGGTCTTCGTGTACCCGTCAGCGGTCAGGGTCTGGCTGACCTTGGTCGCGTCGCCGCTCGCGGGGAGGTTGTTGGCCAGCGACGACGGGAGGTAGCTCTGCTGCGACGGCAGGATCATCCCGGCCGTGCTGCTCACGGCCGGCTCGTTGCTCGACTCGCCGTCCACGGACAGCTGCGTCCTGTTGATCCCGTAGCTGATCGCCTGGCGGACCGCTGGGTCGTTCAGCGGTGCCTTCGTCACGTTGAACCACAGCCCGACCACGTTGTTGTCGGTGAAGTACGGGGCGCCGCTGGTCCAGGTGACGTTGTTCGTGCTCTTGGACAGGTAGTTCGCCTGCACGCCGGGGATCGCGATCCCGCCCCAGTCGATCGTGCCGCTGGAGACCGGGAGCAGCAGGTTGGCGTTGCTCGTGTAGGCGGGGAAGTCGATCTCAGGAACGTGGATGGTGCTCTTGGCGTAGTAGTCCGGGTTGAGCTTCATGGTGAAGCCCTGCGGGCTGAACTTGTCGAGCACGTACGGGCCGGTGCCGACCGGGTTCGGGTCGGCGTAGGTGACCGGGTTGCTGACCGAGGACCAGATGTGCTCCGGCACGATCTGCGTCTGCAGGATGAAGTACAGCTCGGCGAGTTCCGGCTGCGCGAAGGTCAGCGTCGCGGTGTTCCCCGAGCCGGTCGCGCTGACCGGGATCGGCGTGGCCGGCGTGTTCAGCGCCGGGTACTTCTTGAGCAGGTTGAAGGTGAACGCGACGTCGGCCGCGCTGAACGGCTGGCCGTCGCTCCACTTCACCCCGGACCGGGTGGTGATGGTCAGCGTCTTCCCGTCCGGCGACCAGGAGTAGCTGGTGGCCAGCTCGGGGATCGGCGCCGCGGTGGGGTCCTGCGTGTTGAAGACCATCAGCGGCATGTCGTACAGGTCCGCCGCGTGCATCTCGTACCCGGTGCCCGTCTGGGAGTACGGGTTGAAGTTGTCGGTCATCGGCGACAGTTCGGTCGTCACGATCGTGAGCGGTTTGCCCATCGAAGAGCTCGTGCCCGAACTCGAGCTTGAGCTGGGCGAGCTCGACGAGGAGCTGCAGGCCGCGACGCCAAGCGTGAGGAGCGCGATCGCCGCGACGCTGTATGAGTATCTGCGTTTCATTGCACCTAAACTCCTAAGTGCCCGGCCGGCCGTCTGCCGGCCTGTTGTGAAGTGACCGTTGCGGGGTCTTTTTCCGCGGCGGCGCCGGTCGGCCGGGTGCCCGCCGTGCGCCGGTGATTACTGGTGGATTGGTCTGGCGCTAGGTACTGTCGGCGCTCATCACCTCTCCTCCTCCGAGCCGGGACTCGGGCCCGGGATCTGCTATGCCCGATTTGCCAGGTTCACCATGGTTTGTCGTGACTGGCCGCGCAACCACAACCCCATGTTTCGCATTGACCTCCTCTGGCACGCGGGTTACGCCGGGGTCAAGGAGCCAGCAAGCGCTGTCGTGGCCGGGACCTGCGGGGAAGGCCGGCGGGACCTGCTCGGCGCAGATCGGCATGGCGTGCGGGCACCGCGTGCGGAACCGGCAGCCGGACGGCGGCGCGATCGCGCTCGGCGGGGCGCCCCGGCCGCGCAGCGTGACCGGCGTAGTCCGCTCCGGGTCGGGTGCCGCGCTCAGCAGCAGCTGGGTGTACGGATGCGCGGGGGAGTCGGTGACCTGGACGGCCGGGCCTGTCTCGATCACCCGTCCCGCGTACATCACGACGATCGTGTCGGCCAGGTACCTGGCCGAGGCGATGTCGTGGGTGATGTAGAGGATCGCGAGCTGCTCGCGGTCCCGCATGTCGCTGAGCAGGTTCAGCACGCCGAGGCGGATGGACACGTCCAGCATCGAGACCGGCTCGTCGGCCAGCAGCACCCGCGGCTGCACCGCCAGCGCCCGGGCGATGGCCACTCGCTGGCGCTGACCGCCGGATAGCTCGTGCGGGTACTTGCGCATGTACGCGTCCGCCGGGCTCAGCGCCACCCGGTCGAGCACGGCCGCGACCTTGTCGTCCAGGTCGGACCCGGACCTGGCCAATCCGTGCACCTTGAGCGGCCTGGCCAGGTGGTAGTAAACGTCGTGGATCGGGTTGAGCGACGCGAACGGGTCTTGCAGCACCATCTGGACGGTCTTCGCGTAGTCGCGCCGGCGCCGCTGCGTGCGCGGGAGGGCGCGGCCGCTCAGCGTCAGCTCACCCGAGGTCGGGCCGATGAGCCCGGCGAGCATCCGGGCCAGGGTGGACTTGCCTGAGCCGCTTTCGCCGACCACGGCGGTGATCCGCGCGGCCGGCAGCGCGAGCGACACGTCATCGACCGCGTGCACGACCGCGGGCGCCGATCCGCGGGCCAGCAGCCGCCGGCCTGCCATCGCGGCGCCATGCACGGCGAAGTGTTTGGTCAGGCCGCGCGCTTCAAGCAGCGGCGCCGCCTGCTCGGCCGATGCGGCGGCGGGCCCGGCGGCCGCCGCGGCCAGGCCGTCGGCCTCCTGCTTGGCCAGTGCCCGAGCCGGCAGCGCCGTCCCCGGCAGCGCCGTCCCCGGCAGCGCCGTCCCCGGCAGCGCCGTCCCCGGCAGCGCCGGCCTGGACGGTGCCGGCCCGGACGGTGCCGGCCCGGACAGTGCTGTCTCCTGCGGATGCGGCTCCGGCCGGGCCAGTTCCGGCGGAACCGGGTGGCCTCCGTGCTGCAGCCAGCATGCCGCCACCCGGCCGGTGCCCGCTGCCTCAAGCGGCGGATCTTCCGAGCTGCACCGGTCGAAGGCGAACTGGCAGCGCGGGTGGAACACGCAGCCGGACGGCAGCTTGCGCAGGTCCGGCGGCGAGCCCTGGATGCCGGTCATCGGCAGCCGCGGGCCGTGTAGCGGCGGGAACGAGCCGAGCAGACCCAGGGTGTACGGGTGACGGGGGGCGCGGAACAGGGCCGCCGCGGCCGCGCGCTCCATCAGCCGGCCGGCGTACATCACCGCGAGCGAGTCGGCGATCTCGATCAGGAGCGACAGGTCGTGGGTGATGAAGAGGATCGCGAAGCCGAACTCGTCCCGCAGGTCCTTCAGCTCCTCCAGGATCTCCCGCTGGGTGACCACGTCGAGCGCTGTGGTCGGCTCGTCCATGATGACGATCTGCGGCCGCAGCGCCAGCGCCATCGCGATCATGACCCGCTGCCGCATCCCGCCGGACAGCTCGTGCGGGTGGCTGGACAGCCGGTCCTCGCTGATCCCGACCATCTGCAGCAGCTCCACGGCCCTCGCGTGCCGCTGCTTCGCGGACATGTCCGGCAGGTGCGCGGCGAGCGCGTCGGTGAGCTGCGCGCGGATCGTCATGACCGGGTTGAGCGCGTTCATCGCGCTTTGCAGCACCAGGGATATCTCCGACCAGCGCAGCACCCGCAGCTGCGCGGACCCGGCCTCGAGCAGGTCCACGGTCCGGCCGTTCTCCGCGTGCAGCAGCACCTCGCCGGCGGTGATCACGCCGGGCGGGCGCAGCAGCCGGGTCGCCGCCAGGACCAGTGTGGACTTGCCGCTGCCGCTCTCCCCGGCCAGGCCGAGCACCTCGCCCCGGTGCAGCACGAGGTCGGCGCCGGCCACCGCGTGCACGGCGTCCGGTCCTTGCCCGTAGTCGACGTGCAGGCCGCGCACCTCGAGCAGCGGATCGCCGTAGCCGGTAGCGGTCACGGTGCCGTTCACGGCCGCCCCCCTTCGGTCGCCAGGCCGGTCCCGATCCCGGTGCCGGTCTCGGTCCGGATCACCGGCGTCAGCGCGAACTCCGGCCGGAGGCCACGGCCGCGGCGGGTCTTCCGGATCAGCCCGGCCGTCCGCAGCCGCGGGTTGATGAACTCGTCGATGCCGAAGTTCAGCAGCACGAGCGAGGTGCCGAGCAGCGCTATCGCGAGGCCCGGCGGTATGAACCACCACCAGTACCCGGTCAGCTCGGCGTTGGACAGCTGGGCGTAGAACAGCATGCCGCCCCAGCTCCAGTTCGGGTTGACGAGGCCGAGGAAGGCCAGCGCCGCGTACGTGCCGACCGCGTACAGGACGGTGAACAGGAACGACGTCGCGACGATCGGGGTCAGGTTGGGCAGGATCTCGGTGGCGATGATCCGCCAGCGGCGCTCGCCGATGATCCTGGCCGAGTCGACGTAATCCCTGTTGCGCAGGGACAGCGTCTGCGCGCGCAGCACCCGCGCGCCCCACGCCCACCCGGTCACCGCGATGACCAGGGCGATCACGAACAGGTTGCCGCTGGCGGACTGGCCGAGGAAGCCGACCATGATGATCAGCAGCGGCAGCGCGGGCATCACCAGGAAGATGTTCGCGAGCATGGACAGCAGGTCGTCGGTGAGCCCGCCGAGGAAGCCGGCGGTCACGCCGATCACCACCGACAGCACGGTGGCGATGAGCCCGCCGATGAGCGCCACGCCGATCATCCGGCCGCCGCCGACAAGAAGCTGCGAGAACACGTCCTGCTGCACCTGGGTGGTGCCGAGCCAGTGCGCGCTGGAGGGCGGAAGGGGAACCGGCGCGTTGGCGAACGTTGCGTCCGGGCTGTACGGCCTGACGAAGGGCCCGATGATCGCCCAGAGAATGAAGAACGCCAGGATGGCCAGGCCGGCGAGGATCTTCCCCGACCGGGGCAGCCGCAGCGCCCGCTGCCGGCGGGGCGCCGCGCCCGGCGATTCGGCCCCCGGCGCGGTGCCGCCGCCAGCGAGCTGGTCGGTGCCGATGCCCATGGCCATGGCTCAGGCCTCCTGTCGGATGCGCGGGTCGAGGAAGACGTACACGAAGTCGGCGATCAGGTTAGCCAGCAGAACCGCGAACGTGATCAGCAGGAAAATGCCCTGGAGCAGCGCGTAGTCGTTGTCGGCCACCGCGTTGACGAGCAGCAGCCCGAGGCCGGGGTAGCTGAACACGATCTCGGTGAGCAGCGCGCCGGAGACGATGAAGCCGATGGCGAGCGCGAAGCTGGACACGCTCGGCAAGATGGCGTTGCGGGCCGCGTACCAGATGACCCGGCCCCGGTGCAGGCCCTTGGCGGCGGCGATCAGGACGTAGTCCTCGTCCATCGTGGTGAGCATCACATTCCGCATGCCCACGATCCAGCCGGCCGCCGACGCGACCACGATCGTCAGCGCCGGCAGCACCGCGTGGTCGAGCACGTCGCTGATGTAGGTCCAGTTGAGCGCGGGGAAGTCGAGGTTCTGGTGCGCCCCCTCGGCCGGGAACCAGCCGAGCTTGATGGCGAACAGGTCGACGGCCAGGAAGGCGAGGAAGAAATAGGGGGCGGCCTGGAAGAACGTGACCACCGGCAGCAGGTTGTCCAGCCAGGTGCCCCGCCGCCAGGCGATGAGCGCGCCGATCAGGGTGCCGAGCACGAAGCTGATGATCGTGGCGAGCCCGACAAGGCCGAGTGTCCACGGCGCCGCCGCGCTGATCACGCTGCTGACCGGCTCAAATCCGTTGCTGACCGAGATGCCGAAGTTGAAGTGCAGCACGTTGTTCCAGAAGTGGGCGTACTGCGCCCACAGGCTCGCCGTGGTGTTGACGCCGAACTGCTCGTCCATGGCCGCGATCGTCGCCGGGCTGAATTGCTGGCCCTGCGCCTTGGCCAGGATCGCGTCGACCGGGTTCCCCGGGATCAGCCGCGGGATGAAGAAGTCCAGGCTGACCGCGACGACCGCGGTCACCAGGTAGAAGCCGAGCCGCCTGGCGATCGCGCGCATCTAACTCGCTCCCCGTTCGTCGTGCGGCCGCCCCGGCTGGGGGCCGCAGCCGCAGCTCTCGCGGCGGACCAGCCGGGTCGGCAGCGCGATGTCCCGGCCGCGGGCGTCGCCGTCCTGCCCGGGCTCGCGGCCGATCATGGAGTAGAGGGTCTCGAAGGCGGTGGCGCCCATGTCCTGGATGGACTGCCGGACGCTGGTGAGCTGCGGGCGAAGGTGGCGGGCGACCGGGATGTCGTCGAACCCGGTCACGGCCACGTCGCCGGGCACCCGGATGCCGTGCTGCGCGAGCGCGTGCAGCACGCCGATCGCCGACTGGTCGTTCGCGCAGACGATCGCGTCGGGCAGCCGGACGCCGGCCTCGATCAGGGCCTCGATGGCCCGCGCGCCCGCGGCCGCCTGGTAGCTGCCCCGCCAGGCCTCGCCCTCAAGCAGCGTGACCCCGGCGGCGGCCGCCTCCGCGGCGAGCGCCTCGCCGCGGCTCAGGCTGTCCGGGCTGCCCTCGTGACCGGCCAGGTAGCCGAGCGTGCGGTAGCCGTGGTCGACGATCAGGTGGCGGGCGAGTTCGCGCATCCCCGCCTCGTTGTCGCTGTGCACGTTGGCGGTCTCGGGTGTCGGCTCGCCCGCCAGCGTGACCACAGGCACCTGCCTGGCCAGCCGCGCCAGCTCCGCGGGGGACAGCACCCGGTCGTGCAGGATGATCCCGTCGCTCTTGCGGGCCAGCGCGAAGATCCGCCGCGCCGGGTCCGGCTCGTCCAGCCCCACGGACCTGATCAGCAGGTCGAACCCGTGCTGCTGGGCGACGATTTCCATGCCGCGGTTGATCATGTCGGGGAACTGCAGGTTCTCGTCCTCGTCGGCGAACATGTCGTTCGGCTGCCAGCGCGGGCGGCGCACCACGATCCCGACGACCTCTTTCAGCCGCGCGCTCAGCGCGCGGGCCGCGCCGTCGGGTACGAACCCGAGGTCCGTGACCGCCTGCAGCACCCGGTCCTTGGTCTCGGGCCGCGGGTTCCTGGTCCCGTTCAGCACCCGGGACACCGACGCGATGGACACCCCGGCGGCGCGCGCCACGTCGTAGATCGTCGGCGGCTGGGTGGAGTTGACGGCTCCGCTGGTGCCGAGGTCTGAGTCCACACATCCTCCGGTTCAGGCTGGCCCTGAGGGATTGACAGTCCGCACCGGTTGTCAGGTAAGCGCTTACCGAATTGCGCCTCCGCGACGGCCGTTGAGTTCCGCAGCGGGGGCTGTAAGCGGGAAAGCGCTTACCTTACGACCGATACCAGGACGTTAAGCCCCGGCCGTGGCCCGCACAAGGGGCACCGGTCACCTGTTACATCAACGTGACCGAAAGGTGTGGGGCGGGTTTCGGCGCTGGTCTCGCCGCACGGTTACAGGACGCCGCGCCGCTGCAGCACCAGATAGGAGACCCAGCCGGCCGGGATGGGCAGCCAGAATGTCGCCACGCGGAATATGAGCACCGCCGGTATCGCCTCGTGCGCCGGGATGCCGATGGCGGTCAGCCCGGCGGCCAGGACGGCCTCGACTCCGCCGATTCCTCCGGGCGTCGGCGCCGCCGATCCCACCGCGTTGCCGGCCAGGTAGACGACCGCGGTCGCCAGGATGGGCGGATGGGCGCCCACCGCCAGCAGTGCCGCGATCAACGCGACCAGGTAGGCGGTAGTGAGCAGCAGGTTGGCGCCGGCGGCGACCGCCAGCCTGAGCGGCTGCGAGATGGCGTCGAGCAGCCGGGGCCAGACCGCGCGCAGGTGCGGCCACACGGCGCCGATCACCTTGGCGCGAGTCTGCGGCACGGCCAGCACGACGATGACGGCGGCGACGATGACCGCGAGCCCGATCAGCACGTCCCCGCCGGGTGCGATCTTGAACCGGCTGAACCCCGACCCGGTGAGCACGCCGAACACGATCAGCAGCAGCACCGTCGTGACCACGTTCACGACCTGTGACAGCGTGACCGCGGCGGCGATGGTGCTCTCGTCCACCTGCTCGCGGCTCAGGTAGCGGGAGTTGACCGCCACGTGGCCCACGGTCGGCGGCAAGGCGACGCCCACGAACGCGGTCGCGAGCTGGACGCAGAAGCCGCGCCAGATGGACAGCCGCTTGGGCACGAACGCCGCGAGGTTCCCGGCGGCCGCCACGTAGGTCACCGCCGATGCGAGCACCGCGATGGCGAGCCAGCCGGGATTGGCCCTGTCCAGCGTGCCGAGAATGTCGACGCCGGAGAGCTCCCCGACGAGCAGGTAGGCGGCGACCGTGAGCGCGACCGCGCTGAGCACTGTCCGCCACCGGAACCGCTGGAGCCGGGCGGTGGTCACCACGCTGCCGTCGCCGAGAAGCTCGTGCCTCACTTCGTTCAGGCAGCCCGTGGCGTCGCGCATGGCCCGCCACCCCCACGGCGCCAGCGCGATCGGCTGCAGGACGGCCGCGACGGCGCCCTCATCCACCGGCCCGTAACCGGCCCGCAGCGCCGTGACGGCACCATCGGTCCCGCAGGCCCTGGCCACGGTCGTCAGGGCCTGGGCCAGGTCGAGGCGGCGGGCGAGCTCACTGGCACCGGGCTCGGCCGCGTCGAGCGAGCGGAACCCGGCGCTGTCCCCCGAGGTGAACACGGTGTACGGCCGCAGGTCGTGGTCGGCGACGCCCTTGTCGTGGAGGCGGCGCAGCGCGGAGAACAGTGACGTGGCGCCCGCCAGGCTGGCCACTCCGGCTTGCTGCTCGCCGCCCGGGATCGTCGTGACGAGCGCCAGCGTCTCGCCGGGCATCTCTTTGAGCAGCACGACCGTGGGGGCGGACACCGTGGCCTCCTCCGCCAGGTAGCAGGCCAGGGCAAGCTGCTGGACCTGGGCGCGGGAGCTGAGCGCCACGTGGCCCGCCACCGCCGACCGGAGGCGGGCCAGCGCCCACAGCCGCCGCGCCAGGCCCGCTCCGCGGGTGTCACGACCCGACAGGTGCACGCGGATCCGGGTACCGTCGGTCAGCGTCCCTTCCAGCCGTGCGCGCCCACCGGGTTCGGTTTCCGACAGCTCCCCGACCGGCACGTGCTGGCCGGTGAGCCAGCGCACAAGCTCCGCGGTGCCGGGCAGGACCGACGCCGCGCCCAGCAGCCAGCGCACCGTCCAGCCCACTAGCAGCCCGCCGAAGAACACGATCACTAGCGCGTAGGGCGTAAGCGTGCCGACGGCCAGCCCGCCGAGCAGCAGCGCCGCGCCCGACCGCCACCACCACCGCGACCAGCGCGAACGCCGGGCCAGGTCGGTCCCGACCACGAACGCGACGAACGCGGTGTCCACCACGAACATCGAGGGGTTGCTGCCGTGCAGCACCGCGTGCTCCACCACCCCCTGCTCGGCCCGCCAGACGGCCGACGCGATGATGGCCGCCGCGGCGCCGGCCAATCCGGCGGCGACCGCGTTCCGCGCGTCCCGCCACTGACTGCGCGCCAGCACGACCAGCGCGACGATCGCCAGCACGAAGCAGGTCACCCCGGCGACCACTTCGGCCGAGGACGACAGCCAGCGGGGGATGTGCCGCACCCAGGTCGACACGTCGTCGGCCACCTCGCCGCTGCCGAGAGGCAGCGCCCGGATGGAGCCGAGGACCACCGCGACGATCAGCAGCGAGAAGATCGCGAGCAGCAAGTCGGCGGGGCGGCGCACCCGGTCCGTGCCGTCCGGCTTGGCGGCCGGGTGAACGTCGTCGGGGGCGGCTTCTGTCGCGCTGACCGCTGCGCCGAGCTTACCGTGCGGTTCCCCGCCCGCACCGATCGCCATGCGGGCCTGACTACCCCGGGCGGCGCGCGGCATTCCGGCTCAACAGCCGGTCGCCCGTGCTTCCGCCCCGCCCGTGGCCAAGGTAAACCAGAAGGATTCCCACAGTGTTATCGATCGTAAAGTCAGCATGCCCTCGCGGCCAGCCTAGATGATCGCATTCCGGTCGCGGTTTCAGGGGCGCCAGTATTACTCCGCGATCGCGAGCTGCTCGGCGAGGAAGGCGCGCTCGGCCTCGTTCGCGGCCAGGGCGAACGCCCGCCGGTAGGCCTCGGCGGCCGCACTGGTCCGGCCGAGCCGGCTCAGCAGGTCGGCCTTGATCGCGGGGAGGTACTGGTAGCCCGAGAGCCGCGGGTCGCCTTCGAGCCGCTCGACCTCGGCCAGCGCCGTCTCCGGCCCGGCCACCATCGCCAGCGGCACCGCGCGGTTCAGCGCCACGACCGGGGACGGCCATACCTCCAGCAGCTTGTCGTACAGGGCAACGATCTGCGGCCAGTCGGTCTCCTCGTATGCGGGCGCATCGGCGTAGAGCGACGCGATGGCCGCTTGCAGCACGTACCGCCCCGGCGGCCCGGCGCGCAGGCAGCCGACGATCATCGCCTCGGCCCCGGCCAGCGCAGACCGGTCCCACCGGGACCGGTCCTGGTCCTTCAGCCGCAGCAGGCGGCCGTCCGCGCCGGCGCGGGTCGCCCGCCGGGCATCGGTGACGATCAGCAGCGCGAGCAGCCCGCGCGCCTCAGTGTCGTCAGGCATCAGCTCGCACAGCATGCGCGCCAGGTGCATCGAACGCTCCACGAGGTCGGTGCGCACCAGCGAGCCACCGGACGGCGCGGTGTGACCGGTGGTAAAGAGCAGGTGGATGACCGCGAGCACGCCGCGCAGCCGCTCGGGCAGCTCGCCGGGGGACGGGATCCGGTACGGGATCCGGGTGGTGGCGATCTTCTTCTTCGCCCGGGTAATCCGCGCCGCCATGGTCGGCTCCGTGACAAGGAACGCCCGCGCGATGTCCGGCACCGGCAGCCCGCACACCAGCCGGAGGGTGAGCGCCACCTGGGCATCCTGGCCGAGCGCCGGGTGGCAGCAGAGGAAGATCAGCCGCAGCCGCTCATCGGGCACGGCCTGGCTCAGCTGTCCCATGCCGTGGTCCTCCGGGTCCTCCCGTGCTTCGTCTTCTTCCTGTTCGACGACCAGCAGCGGCAGCCGGGACCGCAGCGCCGCGTCCCGGCGGATCGCGTCGATCGCCCGCCGTTTCGCCGCGGTGGTGAGCCACGCGGCCGGGTTGTCCGGTACCCCGGACGTGCCCCAGGCCGTCATGGCCGAGGCGTACGCGTCCTGCACGCACTCCTCCGCCAGATCCAGGTCCCGCGCGACGCGCACCGTCGCGGCGAGGACCCGGGCCCACTCGCGGCGGTGCGCGCCGGCCAGCGCTGCCTCGACCGGTGTCATCCGCCGGCCCGCGTGCCGGGCTCGCCGCGGTCTACGAAGCCGCCGCCCGCGACCGGGCGGATCTCGACGCCGCCGCCGTCCCGCACGACCGGGTTGGTCCGGGCGATCGCGATCGCCGCGTCGAGGTCGGGCGCCTCGATCACGTAGAAGCCGGCGACGATCTCCTTGGACTCGATGAACGGGCCGTCGGTGATCGCGTCGGCGCGGATCGACGTGGCCATGTCCCTGGGCGTGAGCGCGTAGGCCATCACCAGCGAACCGCCGCGGGTCAGCTCGTCGGCGTGCTGGTCGCAGGGCTCGACTTCCTCGGGGACCTGGTCGGGGCCGTGGGCGGAATCGTGGGCGTAGATCAGGATCGCGTACTGAGCCATGACGGCTCTCCCTTCAAGCCGGATCGCTTGGTTCTTACACCCCTGCGTCGGACGGGCCGCGCGGAATCGACAGCTCCCAAAGAAAATAGCCGAGGCCCTGGAACACCAAGTCTGGTATTTTGGCATTATGGCAATGGACATCATCTGGTCGGAGGCGCATGAGCCCGTGCTTGTGGAATTGGACGAGCGGCGCCGCACCAGCCTCGGTCGGGTCGGCCGCAAGGAGCACACGCGCTATCTGGTCGAGGAACAATCCGATGGGACGCTCATCTGGCGGCCGGCGGTGGTCGTACCGGAGCACGAGTTGCAGTTCATGACCGCCTACCCGGACTCGTACGCCCAGATCCGCGAGCGACAAGCCAGCCCTGACGCCGGCCGCTTGCGCGACCGGCCGGCTCGCTCGCGCAGCCGCCGACCGGAGCCGTCGGAGCCAGTCGCCGTCCGCCCATGAGGCTCAAGTTCGAGTCCGCCGCGGCTGACGCCTACGAGGGCATCGCTGACGACGAGGTGCTCGACAAGCTCGACATGGTGCTCGACGAACTTGAGAGGGACCCTGGCCAGGCGCGGCTGCGCAGGCACCGCTGGTCCGATCCCCCGCTTTGGGGTGTCACCCATCAGGATCTGCTCGTGCTCTGGGCCATCGAGACCTACGACGGTGAGCCGGTCGTCGTCGTCCGCTACATCGGGCCGGACGTACCACGAGATTCCTCTTGAACTTGGAGCGCGGTCCAAGGCATACCGTCGGGTCATGGCGATCGATCAGGACACCGGGCCGCTGTCCGTCGGGCAGCTGGCCTCGCGTGCCGGGGTTCGCCCGGACACGATCCGGTACTACGAGCGCGCGGGCTTGCTGCCGCGGCCCCGCCGGACCGGCGGGGACCACCGCAGGTACGGGGCCGCCGACGTGGACCGCTTGCTGTTCATCCGCGGCGCGCAACGGCTCGGGCTGCGCCTCGCCGAGATCCGCGACCTGCTCGCGGTCCGCGATACCGGCACGTGCCCCTGCGCGCCCGCCGAGGTGCTGCTCCGGGAGCACGTCAGCGAGATCGACCGGGAGATGGCCCGGCTCAGCGCGCTGCGCGCCGAGCTGACCGGCATGCTCGCCGCCATGCCCGGCCCGGCGTGCCCGGATCCGGCCCCCGGAACATGGTGCGCGCCCGGTCGCCAGGAAGCGAAAGGAGGTGACCGTGATGTGCTCGTGCTGCGATGACCCGACCTGCGATGGCTCTTGCTGCGAGTGACGCGGGACTAGCGCCCAGGTCCCGCCCCAAGGCGCCAGGGCGGGGCCGGTACGCTCGTGGACCATGCCCGCTCCAGTCATCCGGATAGCCGGCCCGGCTGACGCGACGGCCTTGGCCGCGCTGCGCCGGGCCTGGACCGCGGAGAACTCCGGCGACGTCGCCGACGAGGGTTTCGAGGCCCGCTTCCTCGAGTGGTACGAGCGCGAGTCCGCCCGCCGTCTCACCTGGCTGGCCGGATTCGCGGACGGGCCGGTAGGCATGATGAACCTGAGCGTCGTCGAGCGCATGCCGCGGCCGGGCGCCGATCCCGGCCGCTGGGGGTATATCGGGAACGCGTTCGTGCTGGCCGCCCAGCGTAACCAGGGCATCGGCTCGCTGCTGCTCGCCGCCGTCCTGACACATGCCGACTCCCACGGCTTCGTGCGCGTCGTGCTCCGCCCAAGCCAGCGGGCGATCCCCTTCTACCAGCGCGCCGGTTTCGGCGCCAACGGCGACCTGCTGGTCCGCCCCAGCGCGGGTTAGTTCGCGCCAGCCTCGCCCTTGTACCCCCCGGGCTATGATCACGTGCCATGCCGTACGAGCCCGACTTGCTGCTGGTCAACGGGAACGTTCGCCATCGACGTGGCTCTCGCCGCCTTCGAGCGCGCCGCCACCACGTACCCGAGGCGGCCCGACCCACGGCACCGCATCGAGCACTTCGCCGCTTCCCGTCCCGACCAGGTTTTGAAGTTGTCCGAACGTAAGCTGCTGGCTGTGGGGCAGGGACGCTTCGCCACCGAGCTTGGCGACGGGATGATGGCGGCCGTCGGCCCGGAGCGCACCCCATGGCTCTACCGGCAGCGCAGCCTCCTCGACGCCGGCCTGGTGCTCCCGGGCAGCTCCGCCGCGGGCGCCCCGCTGCTCGGCATCCACGACATGGTCAACCGCCGCACCGCCTCCGGCGCCCCGTTCAACGCGGCGGAGGCGATCACCGCCGAACAGGCGAGGTAGTAGCCACGATCGTCGGCGGCACCGTCCACACCTTCGCTGGGGGATGATCGGCATCAGCCGGATGTGGCGTTCGGGCGGAGCCTAGGTAGACTTCGAGGCGTTCGATCGATCGGCAGACTAACGCGATGGAGCGTCATGCCACGGCGGCAGCCAGTAGCGCGAGTAGCAATCCCGGCGGATCCAGCCGTCCTGTCAACCAAGCAGCGCATCGAGCAGGCGGCACTGCAGTTGTTCGCGGCCAAGGGCTTCGCCGGGACCGGTATCCGTGATATCGCCGACCGTGCTGGCCTATCGACCGCCGCGCTCTACCACTACATGGGCAGCAAGGATGAATTGCTGGTCGCGTTCATGGTCGAGAGCATGACCGAGCTGACCAGGGTGGCGCTCTCCGCGCTGGAAGGCGCGGCGGATCCGGCGGCACAGCTGTCTGCCCTGGTCCGCGCCCACGTTGGCTTCCACACCCTGGACGCCCAGCGGTCGCTGGTCGCCGACGATGAGCTGCGTGCGGTGTCTGATGTGGCGTTTACCAAGGTCATGCAGCTGCGCGACGGGTACGAGCGGCTGTGGGCGGAGACACTGGAGCGCGGTAAGCGCAGCGGTGACTTCACCTTCGGCGACGCGCGTATCACCCGCCTCGCGTTGCTGGAGATGTGCAACGGCGTAGCCCGCTGGTACTCCGACCGGGGGCCGAAGCACCCGGCGGAGATAGCTGACTCGTTCGCGGATCTCGCCCTGGCGATGGTCGGCGCCAGGACGGACGGGCAGCCGGTCCACGCGGCCGGCCTGCCGGGCCGGCCGACGAGAGAGATCCTCGCGCTGGTCGATGCCGAGCTTCGCGGCGCCGCCGACACCTCGCCTGACAGGGCCGCGCAGGAGTCGCGCCCGGCACGCTAACCCGCCGGTTCCCGGACAATCGCCGTCCTCCCGGTGGTCGCCACAGGCTCGCCTGGCCCATTGACGCCCGATCGATCGATCGATAACATCGAGGAACTTGCCGCCCGGCTCCGCCCCGAGGGAGGCCGCCGATGTCAGTTAGTCAGGATGAGCGCACTCTGGAGCGGCACGCTATCGGCCTTCCCGCCGTCACTGCTCAGTCAGCGGCCCTCATCGCCCCGGCCGCGGGCTCCGTGGCGAGCCTCGCGTTCATCGCGGGGTACTCGGGCGCTGCCACGCCGCTGGCCTTCCTGATAGGCCTGCTGGTGTGCGTGTGCATCGCCATGGTGATCGGCGAATACGCCCGCCGGCTGCCCAGCGCCGGCTCCTTCTACACCTATCTGACGAGGACCTTCGGTCCCAAGACCGGATTCGTCACGGGTGTCGCCCTGTTCGGGGCGTACCTGCTGCTGTTCCCGTTCCAGCTCGACTTCTTCGGGAACTTCGTCTCGTCGCTGCTGGCCACATCCGGTGTCCACATCGCCTGGTGGGTCTTCTCGGCCGCGCTGATCGCCGCGTCCACCACCCTGGGCGTGCTGGGCATCAAGCCATCGCTGCGCACGGGCCTGATCGGTCTCGGCTTCGAGATGCTGGTCCTGCTGATCTTCTCGCTGGTGATCATCGTCAAGGGCGGCGCCGCCGGCAACACCATCCAGGCGTTCAACCCCAGCGTCAGCCTGCAGGGCTCCGGCGGCCTGCTCACAGCCGTGGTCTACACGATCTTCGCGTTCGTCGGTTTCGAGTCCGCGACCACACTCGGCGACGAGGCGCGCGAGCCGCGGCGGACGATCCCCCGCGCCGTCATGCTCACCACTCTTGTCGTTGGCATCTTCTACGTGGTCGTCTCCTACGCGGTGACCATTGGCTATGGCGTTTCGACCAGTAACGTCAAGGCCCTCACCGCGGCGGCTACGCCGTTCAACACGCTCGCCGACAAGTTCGGTGACGGCGCGCTGAGCGTGTTCGTCAACCTCGCGGTCATCTCCAGCTTCACGGCGCTGAACATCGTGACCGTGGTTGCGGTCAGCCGGATCTTCTGGAAGATGGGCCGGGACGGCCTGCTGCCATCGGCCTTCAGCCGCCTCAACTCAAGGCAGTCGCCGCATGTCGCCTGCCTGTTCAGCGGCGCGCTCGCGCTCGTCGCCTCGATTGCCTTCGGTGCCGTTTATGGTGCGCTGAACTTCGCGTCGTGGCTGTCCTACTTCGCCACCCTGTTCTTCATCGCCGCCTACCTGCTGATCAGCGTCGGCCTGATGCGTTTCATGTGGCGGGATTACCGGGCGGAATTCAGCTGGGTGCGGCACGCGGCGCTGCCGGTCATCTCGATCGCGGCGATGATCTGGGTCCTTTGGGGCAACATCCATCCGTACCCGCCGGCCCCGCTGCGCTGGTTCATCTACGCCACCATCGGCGTCTTGCTGGTCAGTGTCCTGGTCGGGCAATGGCTGTCGAAGACCAAGCCAGACGCCATGCGGCGGGCTGGCATCCTGCTGGCCGATGTGGAGGCCGAGCGCGAGGAAGCGCTGGCCGGCACCAGCGAGACCGACAGCTAGATGGCCATCATCTTCGAGTGTCGCGATGGCGTCGCCAGGATCACGATCAACCGGCCGGAGGTGCTCAACGCCCTGGACCCGGCCACCTACACCGAGATCACCGAGGCGTTCCAGCGGATCGAACGAGACCCGGACATCCTCGTCGGCATCATCACCGGCGCCGGCGACAAAGCGTTCACGGCCGGCGCCGACCTGAAGATCATGCACTCGGGGGGCGCTGACCTCAGCCAGTGGGCTCCCTGGCGGCAGGACCGCTGGGACTTCGGGGCGACCACGTCTAAGCCCCTGATCGCGGCGGTCAACGGCTACGCCCTGGCCGGCGGCCTGGAGCTGGCCCTGGTCTGCGATATCCGCATCGCCTCGCCGAACGCCGTCTTCGGCACTCCCGAAGTGAAATGGAACCTGCTGCACGGCTTCGGCGCCTACCAGCTTCCGCGCATCATCTCGCTGTCGCACGCCATGGAGATGCTGCTGACGGGCGAGTTCATCGACGCGGCCAGGGCCGAGCGGATCGGCCTCGTCAGTCGCGTCGTCCCGGCCGGCGAGCTGCAGGCCGAGGCCGACCGGATCGCGCGGGTCATCGCGGGCAACGGGCCGATGGCGGTGCGGATGACCAAGGAACTGGTCCGCAACGGCCTGTCGGCGTCCCCACCCGAGCACTTCCGGCTGATGCACGAGTACTACAGCCGGGTGGACGCCACCAGCGACCAGGCGGAAGGCCTTACGGCCTTCGCGGAGAAGCGAAAGCCGCGCTACGACCGCGGCGAGCACGCGGACGGTGCGTGAACAGCCCGAGCGGACGGAGGACACAGGCCATGAAAATGTTCGCCTTCCACTGCGGCGGCGAGAAGACGCTCCGCTCCGTCTTCGACCCGTTCGACCAAGACTGCGGCTCGGTGATCCACGTCCCGTACTTCTTCTTCCTCATCCAGCATCCCGACGGGAACGTGCTCTTCGACTGCGGCGCTCACCCCGCCCTGCTCGACGACCCGCGCAGCCGGCTCGGGGCGGCGGCGGATCTGTACGAGATCGTCATGAGCCCCGGTGACGACGTCCGGTCCCGGCTGGACTCGCTCGGCGTGGACCCCGAGGATATCGGTCACGTCGTCCAGTCCCACCTGCACTACGACCACGCCGGGGGGCTCGAGTTCGTCCAGGGCGCGACCGTCTACGTGCAGCGTGAGGAACTCCCCTTCGCCTACTGGCCACCGATCTACCAGCGCGATGTCTACGTCCGGCAGGACTTCGACACCGTCGAGAACTGGAAGCAGCTGCGGGGCGAACACGACATCTTCAACGACGGGCGGCTGATCATCTTCCCCACGCCCGGTCACACGCCGGGGCACCAGTCGATGCTGGTCCGGCTCGATAGCGAGGCGTACATCCTCGCGGGCGACGCTGTCTACGACCGGCAGAAGATGCAGGCCCGCTGCCTGCCAGGCCTGCTATGGAGCCCGGACGCGATCATCGAGAGCTGGGAGAAGATCGAGGAGATGCAGCGGCGCCACAACGCCAGGCTCATCGTCACCCACGACCTGCACTGGCAGGACAACGTCAAGCTCGCGCCGAAGGAGTGGTACGAGTGACCTCGCCCATCCCCGACGGCCGGCCAGAAGGCATGCCAGCCGCCCTGCCGAGCCGGGATCTGGTCGAGGCGGTACGTGACGCCTGCCGCAAGGATCCGGACATCCCCGCGCTGATCTTCGAGGACGGCGTCAGCGTCAGCCGCGCCCGGCTATGGGCCGAGATCGAGTCGTTCGCGGGCTACCTGAGCTCACGGATCGCCCCCGGCGACCGCGTCGCCATCATGATGCCGAACCGCGCCGAATTCATGGTGACCTGGCTCGCCGTCACGGCGTGCCGGGGGATCCTCGTCGCGCTCAATCCAGCTGCCCGCAGTCACGACGCCGGGCATGTCCTGCGTGACTCAGCCGCGCGCCTCGCGGTAGTCGACGGCGCTCATGCTGCGCTGTTCGCCGAGCTCCAGCCAGCCTGCCCGGAACTGACGGAGATCATCGTGGCCGCCGACGGTGAGCCGGGCGGCCTCAGTGCCTACGCCGGGCCTGGCCTGCCTGCGCGGCCGGATGAAGCCCGCGGTGACCTGACCAACATCTTCTACACCTCCGGCACCACCGGCCCGCCCAAGGGCTGCGCTGTCGGCCACGATTACTGGATCAGGTTCACCGGCCTCATGGCTGAGCTGTACAGCTTCACAGCCGCCGACCGCATGATCTGCTGCCTGCAGTTCTTCTACAACGACCCGCCCTGGATGCTGCTGCTCGCGCTCACGACCGGCACATCGATGGTCGCCATGCGCCGGTTCAGCGTGTCGCGGTACTGGCGGGTGGTGCGCGACCTGGACGTCACAGTGCTCTTCGGGATCGCCTCCACCGCCAGCCTGCTGCTGAAAGCCCCGGCCAGCGCGGACGACAGCAAGCACAAGGTGCGGCTGTCGATTCAGGTGGGCATCCCCGCGCCGCTGCACCAAGATCTGGTCGACCGGTGGGGCGTGCCATGGGTGGAGGCATACGGCCTGACCGAGACAGGGGTGATCGTCTCGATGCCGGTCGAGCAGGCCGGGAAGATGACCGGATCGGGTTCCATCGGCGTGCCGTGCCCGGGCGCCGATGTGCGAATCGTCAACGCGGACGGCACCGAGGCCCCCGACGGCCAGCCCGGTGAAATCGTCGTCCGGGCACCCGGCCTCATGCGCGGCTACCTGAACAAACCCCGGGAGACAGCCGAGACCTTCCGCGGCGGCTGGCTGCACACCGGTGACCTGGGGCGCCGCGACGCGGATGGCTACCTGTACTTCGCCGGCCGGATCAAGGACGTGATCCGGCGGGCAGGAGAGAACATCGCGGCCGCTGAAGTCGAGAACGTGATCCGGTCTCACCCCGCTGTCCTGGAAGTGGCAGCAGTCCCGGTTTCCGACGACCTGTTCGGCGAGGAGGTCAAGGTGCATGTCCTTCTCGCGAACGGGCACACCGCCCAATCGGTGCGGCCTGCCGACCTGATCGCCTTCAGCGCCGAGCGGCTGGCCCGCTACAAGGTGCCCCGGTACGTCGAGTACCGCACGGAGGAGTTCGACCGGACCCCCTCAATGCGCGTCAAGAAGGAGAACCTCGACCGCTCGGCCGACCACGGCCGGGTGTGGGACAGGTCCGCAGAACTGAACTGGTGAAGACGGCACGCGAGGAGGCACGGTGTCACAGGTCATCGATTTCAGGGTCCGGCTGCCGCTAGAACTCCGCCCGGCGGAGGATCTCCCGGCTGACTACCTGGACCAGTACGACAAAGTCCTGGACCTGTCAGCGAACCGGCACCGGACGCTGGCCGACCTGCTCGCGGACATGGCGGCCAGCGGCACCGAACACGCCGTGGTGCACGCGGAATACGAGTACGGCGACGACGCCGACGCGCTGAACGAGGCCGTCGGCAAGCTGGTGACCGAGTACCCCGACAAGTTCTCAGGCTACGGCACCATCTCGATGAGCCCGGTGAAAATCCCCCGGGCACTGGCCCAGGTCCGCAGGGTCGCCGAGCTGGGGCTGACCGGGCTGAGCCTGCAGCCGTCCTTCTTCGGCATCCCCATCGACGACCGGGTGCTCTACCCCGTCTATGCCAAGGCTGACGAACTCGGCCTGCACGTCGCCCTGCACACCGGGATCAACTACACCGTCAGCTTCCCGATCCGCAACGACCAGCCGATCCAGCTCGACCAGGTCGCCTGCGACTTCCCTGGCCTGGTGCTGATCGCCTGCCACGCAGGCTGGCCGTGGGTCGCCGAAATGGTGGCGGTCCTGCGTAAACACCCCAACGTATACGCCGAGTTCGGCGGCCTGGCCCCGCGCTACGTCTGCGAGCCGGGCACCGGCTGGGAAGTCATGAAGCGATTCATGAACAGCCTGCTCAGCCAGCAGGTCCTGCACGGCACAGACTGGCCCGTGTTCCCCATGGACAAGGCCCTGGCGCAATGGCGCGCGGGCGGCCTGCGCGATCACGTCGTCGAGGCCCTGACCGGCGGGAACGCCGCCAAGCTGCTCGGCCGCAACTAGGACAGCCGGCTCGGGCATTATTGGCGGATGCCATTGTTCGCGTTTGAGGGTCATGAGCCGCGGGTCGCCGCCACGGCGTGGATCGCGCCGACCGCCACGCTGGTCGGGGACGTGCGCGTCGAAGACGAGGCGTCGGTCTGGTACGGGGCGGTGCTGCGGGCCGACTTCGGGCCGGTCATCGTGCGGCGGGGAGCGAATATCCAGGACGGGTCGGTCCTGCACGGCGGCGCCGACCCGGTGACCGAGATCGGCGAGGGGGCCACGGTCGGGCACCTGTGCGTAGTGCACGGGGCGGTCGTCGGGGCCGAGGCGCTGATCGGCAACGGCGCGACCGTGCTCGACGGCGCGATCGTCGGCAGCCGTGCCCTGGTCGCGGCGGGCGCGACGGTGCCGCCGGGAATGGAGATCCCGGACGGGATGCTCGCCGCGGGGGTGCCCGCCCGCGTCGTGGGCGAGCTAACGCCGGGGGCCAAGCGCTGGGTGGAGGGCAACCCGGCCATTTACCGCGCCCTAGCCCGCCGCCACGCGTCCGGTGTCCGCGCCCTCCCCGGATAAATGGCCCCCTTGGTGGCCAGATCCCAGTTCGTCTTCGCATCACTTTTCGTCTTTACATCATTTTTGGTCCTTTTGGAGCCCGATTTGTCCTAGTTCTAGGGACGAAAAGTGATGTGAAGTGGGGCGGCGGCCCCAGCCGATGAACCACGGGTCACAGAACGTTGCTGCCGTATCAGGTGGGCCGCAGCCGCCGTGGGGATCGGGTGGCGCCGGACAACGCGTCATTGCACCACTGCGCCCACAGTTCCCTTGATCACCGGGCGTCTCGTGGCGTCCGCGTCGTTTCTGATAACAGCAAGAAGCGGGCAGGCGGGCAGGCGGGCAGGCGG
>Ga0187814_10000106_pt1 | contig 21345 bp, 15 predicted proteins | sample NC_S_4_FD_132450 | JGI IMG/M metagenome (GOLD analysis project Ga0187814, IMG submission 132450) | Wetland sediment microbial communities from Neuse River Estuary, North Carolina, USA - ASW-S_4 | ecosystem: Environmental > Aquatic > Freshwater > Wetlands > Sediment | place: USA: North Carolina... | reverse complement strand
CCAGGTAGAACCCGCCGAGGTCGATGACCTTGCTCTCGGCGAAGCTGACGCTGGGGGACCGCTCGATGATGTCGTCGATCTCCCAGATGTCGTCGTTTCCGCCGTTCAGGATGCAGGGGATGTCGCCGCCGCGCAGCTTGCTGTCGGCCATGTCGAGCCAGAGCTCCAGGCCCTTGGTCATCTCCTGGGTGAACCGGCGGTCCACCGAGCCGTCCTCCTCGTTCAGGGCGTCGAGCTCGTCGAGTGACATGACGGCCGGGTAGTACCCGCGGTCGCGGATCTTGCGCTTGATGTCCTCAAGCTCGGCCGCGGTATCCAGCTTCACCCGCTGCCCGCCGAACGTCACTTCCCAGTGCCCCGTCGAGCTGGACACGATCGGCACCATCACCTTGCCGGTGACGTCTCCGCCGAGGATGACCATGTCGGCCTTGTAGAAGGCGGCTGCGTTCAGGAACTTTCGCCAGCAGATCTCAGATCCGTGGATGTCCGTGGCGAAGAAGACTTTCATGGTGATGCGCTCGCCTTCCCGTTTTACCTAGGATCCCGGCCAGGGATCAGTGGTCCACTTCCTCCGGTAGCTCGTACCAGCGGACCCGGTCGCCGACTTTCGCCCTGGTCTTCCACTTGATTCCCTTCGGAACCGATTCCGCAACCTCGGAAAGCTGCTTGGCCTGCGTCAACGGGTCGAACCGCGGGTAGGGCGGGACCAGGCCCGGCTGCTCGGCGAGCAGGCCGGGGAGCTTGGCCAGGCTGCCGGTCACCGTGCGCCACCAGCCCCAGTCGCCGGCCAGCACGGAGCCGAACCGGTCGGTGTCGATGTACGGGCGGGCGGAATCGGGGCCGACCCGCACCCCGGACAGCAGGTGGATGATGTCGTGCGCGTCCTTGGCGTTCAGCTCGACGATCTGCAGCTTGGACAGGAGCAGGTCGGCGGGGTCCAGGGTCGGCGACGCCGAGTCGAATGACGACCGGAAGTCCAGCACGTGGCACATCGACAGGCGGTCCACCATGACGTCGATGGGCCGGCCGGACGGGGCGTTAAAGTACATCTGCCGGTCCCCGTTGAGGTTGTTGAACCTCTTGTCGGGCTCGCAGCCCAGGCTCTCGAGCTGCTCGGCCAGCTTGCGCCGGTTCTTGCCCCGGCAGGCGAAGTCGATGTCCTGGCCCGCGCGCTGCCGCGGCGGGAAGTCGGGGCACAGCACGCGCACCCCGAGGCCGCCGAGGATCTTGAGCCGGTGCCCCCCTTCGGCCGCGCCGCCGACCAGCGCCATCGCCTCGGGCAGCGGGTCGTCCGCCGGGCCCATGCCTGCCTGCATGCCGTTTGGTGTGGTCATGCCCGTCTCGCTCCTCCGCGCACCGGTGCCGAGCCACCGGTGCAGTTCGATCATGGTGACGTGATAGCCGGTCTGTCTAGCTTCCGGGTAAAGAATCCCACGTTGTGGGGCCGGGAGAAACACCACCGTTCGTTCGGTAAATATTAAGATCAATTTTCCTGAACGGCGATGTGCTACCCCCCGCTCGCTCCCAGGTCCCGCCGGTAGAACTCGACCGACTCGGGGGGCAGCGGAGTATTGCCGAGGATCAGGTCGGCGGCCTTCTCCGCGGCCATCATGACCGGCGCGTAAATGTTGCCGTTGGTGACGTACGGCATTACCGAGGCATCGACGACGCGCAATCCGTCGAGGCCGTGCACGCGCATCGACGCCGGGTCGACGACCGACATCGGGTCGGTGCCCATCTTGGCCGTGCACGACGGGTGCAGCGCGGTCTCGGCGTCCCTGGCCACCCAGGCCAGGATCTCCTCGTCGGTTTCCACCCCCGGGCCGGGCGACAGCTCGCCCGCGTTGTAGTCGTCGAACGCCGGCTGGGTCAGGATCGCCCTGGCGACCCTGATCGCCTCGACCCATTCCCGCCGGTCGGTCGGCGTCGACAGGTAGTTGAACCGCAGCGCGGGATGGACGGCCGGGTCCCGCGAGGTGATCTTGACGGTGCCGCGCGAATCGGAGTACATCGGCCCGATGTGCACCTGGTAGCCGTGGCCGCCCGCGGGCTGCGAACCGTCGTAGCGGATCGCGATCGGCAGGAAGTGGAACATCAGGTTCGGGTACGCCACCTCGTCGTTGCTGCACGCGAAGCCGCCGCCCTCGAAGTGGTTGGTGGCGCCGGGCCCGGTCCGGCCGAACAGCCACTTCGCGCCGACCATCGGCCGGTTGCGCCACTTGAGCGCGGGCGCGACCGAGACCGGCTGCCTGGAGCCGTACTGGACGTAGACCTCCAGGTGATCCTGCAGGTTCTCGCCGACGCCGGGCAGGTCGGCGACCACCTCGATGCCCAGCTCGGCTAGCTCCGCGCCGTGGCCGACGCCGGATAGCTGGAGGAGTTGCGGCGAGTTGATCGCCCCGCCGGACAAGATGATGTCGGCGGCCCTGACCCGCTTGCTCTGCCCCTGGTGGGTGAACTCGACGCCGACGGCGCGCTTGCCGTCGAAGATCAGCCTGGTCACGAACGCCCGGCACGCGACGGTGAGGTTGGGGCGGGTCATGACCGGGTGCAGGTAAGCGCGCGCGGCGGACAGGCGCCTGCCGCGGTGGATATTCCTATCGAACGGGCCGAACCCCTCCTGCCGGTACCCGTTGACGTCCTTGGTCAGCACGTAACCGGCCTGCTGCACGGCCGCGAAGAAGGCACCGAACAGCGGGCCGGTGGCCGGGCCGCGCTCGAGCACCAGCGGCCCGCTGCGGCCGCGGTACTCATCGCCCGGCTCGGCGGCCAGGCAAGTCTCCATCCGCTTGAAGTACGGCAGGCAGTGCGCGTAGTCCCAGTCCGCCATGCCGGGGTCGGCGCCCCACCGCTCATAGTCCATCGGGTTGCCCCGCTGGAAGATCATCCCGTTGATGCTGCTCGACCCGCCGAGCACCTTGCCCCGGGCGTGGTAGATCCGCCGTCCGTTCATGAACGGCTCGGGCTCGCTTTCGTACTTCCAGTCGTAGAAGCGGTTCCCGATCGGGAAGGTAAGCGCGGCGGGCATGTGGATGTACGGGTCCCACACGTAGTCCGACCGCCCCGCCTCGAGGACCAGGACCCGCGTCCCCGGGTCGGCGGACAGCCGGTTGGCCAGCGCGCAGCCGGCCGATCCGCCGCCGGCAATGACGAAGTCATACATCTTTTGCCTCTCGCTCGCCTCCGGGCGCGCCCTTTCGGCCCCTCGCTCGCCTCCGGGCGCGCTTGACGCGCTGCCTTCCCTCGTCGCTCGTTCCTCGCTCCTCAGTCCAGGCAGCGCGGCGCCCTTTGGCTCGCTCGAGGTGCGCCGCGCCCTTTGGCTCGCTCGAGGGTCTCAGGTCTTGGTCGCTTCGTCGAGGTTCTCGCGCACGGTCTGGGTCATCTGGTGATCGGGTCCGAGGTACCGCTCGCAGTCGGTCAGGGCGCGCTGCAGGACCGCGACGACGTCGGACAGGCGGCCCACCGTGTAGTAGGCGGAGGCCAGGTTGCACCGGATGGTCAGCGTCTCGATGTCGCCGGCCCCGATCATCCGCTCGCTGTCCGCCAGCGCGCGCTCGTACTGCGGGATGGCCTCCGTCATCCGGCGGGCCTGCTGATAGCACCCGGCCAGGTTGGACCGCGCGGTGAGCGTGTCCCGGTGATCCGTTCCCTGTACGCGCTCCCGGTCGGCGAGCGTGCGCTCGTAGGCGGGGACCGCCTCGCGGAGCCGTCCCGCGCTGCGGTAGGCGAAGGCCACGTTGGCCCGCGCCGCGATGGTGTCCGGGTGATCGGGGCCGCTGGTCCGCTCCCGGTCGGCGAGCACCTGCTCGTACTGCCCGATGGCGTCCTTCAGCTTCCCCGCCGACCGGTACGCCGAGGCGAGGCTGGCGCGCGCCGCGATGGCGTCCGGATGGTCACGCCCGTGCATCCGCTCCTGGTCGGCCAGCGCCCGCTGGTACTGCTCGATCGCGTCCTTGGCCTGCCCGTTCGCCGCGTAGGCGGCGGCCAGGCTAGCGCGCGCGGTCAGCGTGGTGGGGTGGCCCGAGCTGAGCAGGCGGTCGGAATCGGCGAGCAGCTGCTCGAAGGCGGTGATGGCCTCGCGGAGCCTGCCCGCCGTCTGGTACGCCTCGCCCAGGCTGGCGCGCGAGCCGAGCGTGACCGCGTGACCCGCGCCGAGCAGGCGCTCGGAGTCCTGCACCGTCCGCTCGTACAGCGCGACGGCGTCGGCGGGCCGGCCGGCGGTCTGGTAGGCGTGGGCGAGGTGGCCGCGGGCCGCGATGGTCTCGGGGTGCTCGGGCCCCTGGTTCCGCTCCCGGTCGGTCAGCGCGGCCTGGAAGACCGAGATGGCCTGCGTCGACAGCCCGGCCGATTCGTAGGCGGCGGCCAGCCTGTCCCTAGCCACCACGGCGTTGGCGTGGGCCGGGCCGAGCAGCCGGGTGCTGGTGGTCACCATGGTCTGCCAGTACTCGATGGCGGCGTCGGACAGCCTGCTGTTCTCCAGCGAGAGCCCGGCCCGGAACAGCAGCGGGTGGGCCTCGGGCTTCCACAGCATCCCGCCGGCGTTGGCCCGCAGCGTGGCGGTGCAGTCCCGCAGCGCCTGGTCTAGCTGCGGCCCGCCGTCACCTTCCGGCCAGGTCTCGAGCAGCGCGTCCGCCGCGGCGAGCACGACCTGCTCGAGGTCGGGCTGCGGCAGCCAGGCGCGCACCGCGGCCTGAACGCTGGTGTGCATCTGCACCGTGCGCACCGCGCTGGCCGGGTCGATGGTGACCAGGCCCGCCGCGGCCAGGTTGTTGATGGCCGCCCGGACCATATTCTGGTCCGCCCCGCCCGCCGTGCTCGGCCGGCCCGCGATGTAGGTGCAGGCGGCCGGGCTGGTCAGCACGGCGCCGGGCACCCCGTGGTAGTCCAGCATCGCGGCCAGCACGAGGGTCGGCCACGCGAGCCCCATGGGCGGGAGCTCGTGCGCGCACTCGGCGGCCAGCGACCAGGTGGCCAGGATCGCGGGCGAGATTCCCTCCACCGGGGCCATGTGCCTGCGGCGTTCGGCGAGCATCGCGCGGTACTCGCGGCACCCGATCTGCCTGGCGTTGATCACCGAGGTCGCCTGGGCCAGCCCGAGCGGCAGCCCGTCGAGGTCCTCGCCCAGGTCGAGCGCCTCGATCCGCTGATCGGGGTGGTCGGTCAGGCGAGAGCTGAGGTAGGACAGGGCCTCGCGCCTGCTCAGCCCGGACACGGGCACCACCCTGACGTCACTGTTCTCAAAGGACGCGGCGGGCAACCTGGTGGTGATCAGGATCCGGCCCGACGCGCCCGCCGGCCACAGGCCCTCGAGATCGGCGGTGTCGGCCAGGTCGTCCAGGATCAGAGCCCACGGGCGCTTGGTGTGCGTCAGCCAGGAGACGAAGCGGGCCGCGGCCGTCTCGGCGCCCTCGCTTGGGTGGCTGGCGTCGACCATGTTCGCCGCCTGGGCGAAGCCGGTGATCACCGACTCGTGGTTGCTCGCGGACACCCAGACCAGGACCTCGACCAGCCTGGTGTTCCACATGGCGTGGGTGAACTCGACGGCTAGCTGCGTCTTGCCCGTGCCGCCCTGGGCGGCCGGGGCCGAGCCGGTGTCCTCACCAGGCACCAGGACGACCGTTCCCCCGGGATGCAGGGTGTTCGCGAGGTCGGGGCCGGTTTCCGTCCGCGAGTAATAGGTGTCCGCCAGCGGAGGAACGGTGCCGGAGAGCAGGATCGGGGAATGCGTCGCCGTTCCGGCTTGCTGCGCGACCACCTGTGACAGCCTCTCTTCCCGGCCAGCCCTCTCCCAGCCAGGCTCAAGAGGCATGATAATCTCGATCTTCGCGCCGCGGACATATGTCGCGATAAGTCCCGGCGCGACCGGGTCGGCGGGTTCAGGTCTTGGTGGCCGTATCCAGGCTGGCCCGCACCGCCTGGGTTATCGGATGATCGGGACCGAGGGTGCGCTCGGCGTCGGCCAGGGCCTGCCGCAGCAGGGCGATGGCCTCCATGAGGCGGCCGTCCGCGAATAGGGCCGAGGCCAGGCTGCCGCGCGTGGTCACCGTCTCTTCGTCTGCGGAGCCGAGCATGCGCTCGCTGTCGGCCAGCGCGTGCTCGTACTGCCTGACCGCGTCCGGCAGCCGCCCGGCCTGCTGGTACGCGCCGGCCAGGTTGCACCGCGCGGCGCGGGTGTCGGCGTGGTCGGCTCCCTGCACGCGTTCCCTATCTTCCAAGGTGCGCTCGTAGACGGGGATCGCCTCGCGGAGCTGGCCGGCGCTGCGGTAGGCGAAGGCCAGGTTGGCGCGGGCGGCGATCGCGTCCGGGTGATCTGCGCCCTGGACCCGCTCCCGGTCGCCGAGGACGCGCTCGTACTGGGCGATGGCTTCCTTGAGCTTGCCCGAGCGGCGCAGCGCGGAGGCGAGGCTGGCCCGGGCCACGATGACGTCGGGATGCTCCCGCCCGCGGGCCGCCTCCTGGATGGCCAGGACCTGCCGGTACTGCTCCACCGCGTCCCCCGGCTGCCCGTTGGCCAGGCAGGCGTCGGCCAGGTCCGCCCGCGCCGCCAGCGTGGCCGGGTGCCCCGCGCCGAGAAGGCGTTCGGAGTCCGCCACGAGCTTGGCGTAGGCGGCCACCGACTCTTTGCCGCGGCCCGCCTCCTGGTAGGCCTCCGCCAGGCCGGTGCGCGCCCTGATGGTAACCGGGTGCCCGAGGCCTAGCTGCCGGCTGGAGTCCGCGACCATCTGCTCGTAGAGCGCGACGGCCTCGGCGGGCCGCCCGGCGCTGGCGTAGGCGTGCGCGAGCTGACCGCGGGCGCCGACGGTGTCGGGGTGTTCCCGGCCCTGGTTGCGTTCCCGGTCGGCCAGCGCGGCCTGGAAGGCGGCGATCGCGTCGCCGAACCGGCCCGCCGATTCGTAGGCCAGCGCGAGCCGGTCCCTGGCCGCCACCGAGCTGGCGTGCGCGGGCCCGAGCAGCCTAGTGCTGGTGGTCACCATGGCCTGCCAGTACGCGATCGTAGCGTCGGAGAGCCCGCTGTTTTCCAGGCTCAGGCCCATGCGGAACAGCACCGGGTGAGCCTCGGGCCGCCACAGGGGACTGGGCTGACCAGCCGGCTGCGAGGCCCCCTCCGCGGCGACCTCGGCCGTGCGCAGGTGGGCCGCGCAGTCGCCCAGCGCCTGATCCATCGGCATTCCGCTGCCCGGGGGCGCATCGCCGGGCGTACCGCCGTGCACCCCGCCGCCCTGCGGCCCGTCTTCGGGTTCTGGCCACGTCTGGACCAGCGCGTCCGCGGCGGCGAACAAGACCCGCTCGACATCGGCCCGCGGGATCCAGGCGCGCACCGCGGCCTGGACGCTGGGGTGCATCCGCACCGTGCGGACCTGGCTGGCGGGGTCAATGCTCACCAGGCCGGCCCGCGCCAGGTTGGTGATGGCCGCCCGGACCATCGCCTGGTCCTGCGGCGCGCCGGTGCTCGGCCGCCCGGCGATATAGCCGCAGGCCGCCGCGCTGGTCAGGACGGCTCCCGGGATCCCGTTGGGGTCGAGCATGGCCGCCAGCGCGAGCGCCGGCCAGGCCAGCCCGGCGGGCGCGAGCTCGTCCGCGCACTCGGCGGCCAGCGACCAGGTCGCCAGGATCGGCGCCGATACGCCCTCCACCGGCACGGTCTCCATGTGCTTGCGTCGCTCGCCGAGCTGGACCCGGTACTCCCGGCAGCTCAGGCCCTTGACGTTCATCACGGCGACCGCCTGGGCCAGGCCGAGCGGCAGCCCGTCCAGGTCCTCGCCGAGGTCGAGTGCCTCGATCCGCTGGTCGGGATAGTCCGTGAGCCGCCAGCTGAGGTAGTCCAGCGCTTCCCGGCGGCTGAACCCGCCGACCGGCACGATCCGCAGGCCGCGGGCGGCCTGATCCGCCCCAGCCCGCAGGGCCGGCGGGCTCAGCGCGGTGCCGGGCAGCCGGGTCGTGATCACGACCTGGCCGGCCTGGCCCGCCGGCCACAGGCCTTCCAGATCGGCCGGGTCGGACAGGTCGTCGAGGATCAGCGCCCACGGGCGCTCGGTGTGGGACAACCAGATCACGAAGCGCGCAGCCGCAACGTTCGCATCAGCGTCAGGATCGCCGGCGCCCACCGCGTCGGCCGCCTGGGCGAAGCTGACCAGGATCGCCTCGCGGCTGGTCGCGGTGACCCAGATGAGGACCTCGACCGCGCCGGCGCCGCGCAGCGCCTGCGCGAACTCCACGGCGAGCTGCGTCTTGCCCGTTCCGCCCTGGGCGGCGGGCGCGGTGGCGGTCTGTTCCCCGTGGGTCAGCACCGCGGTCTGCCCGGGGAACAGCCCAGACCTCAGGTCGACCCCGGTCTCGGGGCGCTGGAAGTACCAGTCCGTGAGCGGGGGGATGCTCCCCGACAGGAGGATCCCCGGATGCGGCGGCGTTCCGGCACGCTGCTGCGCGACCACGTTGACAGCCTCTCACGCGTTATGCTGGCGGTCGGCGGGGAAAGCCCGGACCGGCCGCCTCCGAAGTCCTGGCGGTGTGAGCGAACGCCACAGGTGTTCACGGCCGCCCACGACTACACACGGCCCCGGCTGGCCCCCTAACCGGGAGCGCGGACGAGACCGCTGCGTGCTTCCCTCCTGCACGTGCAAGCAGGTCGGCATAGTGGCATGTTAGTGGCGTTTCCGGCGCTCTGCTACATGGTGGGTTCGATCCGTAAGAATGCCCAGGCCCGCTTTCCCCCCGAGTATCACGGGAGACATGTCTGGTCATCACATGACCGAAACACTATGTTTACCCAAGAAGTGCAGGATCGTGGGCCAGGGGGGACAGCGCACATCGACCAACACTCGGGAGTGGCGGATGAGTAGCGTCTCGGGCAGGCACAGCAAGACACAGACGCTGGAGGAGGTGCCGCAGGAGTACGCCGCCTTCAAGATCGAGCAGCGCGGCATCGACCTGATCCCCGACTCCGAGCGGCAGATGAAGCCGTCCGGCCTGTTCTGGCTGTGGTCCGGCGCGGTGTTCAACGTCGAGTACCTGTTCTACGGCACGCTGATCATGACCTTCGGCCTGTCGGTGGCCCAGGCGGTCGCCGTCATCCTGATCGGTAACGTGTCCTATCTGCTGCTGGGCTGGGCGAGCCTGCAGGGGCCGAGGGCTGGCACCACCACGTTTATGATCAGCCGGGCGCCCTTCGGCCAGAACGGGAACCGCCTGGTGGCGCTGTTCAACTGGGTGACCCAGGTCGGCTTCGAGATCGAGGGCATCTATTTCGTCGTCGCCACCATCATCTTGCTGTTCTCCCTGCACGGGACCGTCCTTGACGGGCCGGCCAAGATCGTCGTGATCATCCTGGCCGCGCTCCTCCAGATGATCCTGCCGCTGCTCGGCCACGCCACGATCAGCAAGATCCTGCGCTACCTCGCCTACGTCTTCATCGTGTTCTTCGCGGTGCTGGCCGGCTTCACCTTCAACCGGCTGCACCTGTCCACGTTCCACTCACACGGGGTGTCGTTCGCGGTGTGGACCACCGCGCTGGTGCTGATCATCTCCACCGGCGGCCTGGGCTGGACGGAAAACGGCAACGACTACTCGCGCTACCTGCCCCGCAACACCGCGGGGTCCCGGACCTTCTGGGCCGCGACGCTGGGCGGCGCGATCCCGTCGATCATCCTGGAACTGCTCGGCGTGTTCGCCTATACGATCACCACCAAGACCGTCGGCATCGCGCAGCTCGGCGTGCCGCAGTCCTTCCCGAGCTGGTTCGTGACCCCGTTCCTGATCTTCGCCATCTTCCAGCTGCTGGCGATCAACACCATCGACATGTACTCCTCGGGTGTCACGCTGCAGGCGCTGGGCCTGCCCATCCGGCGGTGGGGCGCGGTCATCATCGACACGGTGGTGTGCGCCGTGGTCACCGGGATCATCTTGTTCCACGGGAACTTCTACGCCGACTTCTCCGGCTTCCTGCTCTATATCGTGGTCTGGCTGGCGCCCTGGTTCGGCATCCTGATGACGGACTACCTGCTCCGCGGCCGCGACTACCACTCGCTGTCGCTGCGGTCGGCGCGTGACGGGATCTACTGGCGCAACGGCGGCGTGCACTGGCCGGCGATCATCGCGCAGGTGGTCGGGATGGTCGCCGCGCTGATGTGGATCAACGCGGCGTTCGCAGTCCCGTCCTACACCGGGCCCATCTCCAACCACTTCCCCGGCCTGCAGGGCGGGGACTTCAGCTGGGCGATCGGCATCGTGGTCGGCGCCCTGGTGTACTACCTGCTGGCCGGGCGCAGCGTGCGGCGGGAGGCGGCCCAGGTCACCGGCGCGTGACCCGGCCGAACCGAGCTGGGCTGCTGGTTTCCCTCGAAATACAGGTCATGATCGTCCTGTCGGTGATGACGATACCGGGCTATGCTATGACCGATTTAGGCCTGATCGACCGCGTCAGCCTGGGCGTTATCAGCCCATTGCTCGGCGTGCTGGCCGGCACCGGATGACCCACGACGAAATGGACGGGCGGACCGTGCGATGAGCGATATCGGGGCCGTTATCGACGGGATGCCAAAGGCCGAGCTGCACCTGCATATCGAGGGCACCCTGGAGCCCGAGCTCAAGTTCGACCTCGCCGCGCGCAACCACATCAGCCTGCCGTATGCCTCCGTGGAGGAGATGCGGGCCGCGTACGCCTTCACCGACCTCACCTCGTTCCTGGTCGGGTACTACGAGAGCATGTCCGTGCTGCTGGTCGAGCAGGACTTCTACGACCTGGCCATGGCCTACTTCCGCAAGGCCAGCGCCCAGAACGTCGTCTACGCCGAGATCTTCTTCGATCCGCAGGCGCACACCACCCGGGGGGTCGGCTTCGAGACCGTCGTGGGCGGGCTACACCGGGCCAGGGTGGACGCGCAGGCCGACCTCGGCCTGCGCGCCCAGCTCATCATGTGCTTCCTGCGCGACATGTCCGCGGACTCCGCGATGGCGACCCTCGAGCAATCCCTGGCGTACCGGGACCTGATCATCGGGGTGGGGCTCGACTCGGACGAGCGGGACAACCCGCCGTTGAAGTTCAAGGATGTCTTCGACCGGGCCCGCGCCGAAGGCTACCGGCTCACCATGCACTGCGACGTGGACCAGGCCGACGCGGTCGGCCACATCTGGCAGGCCCTGGACGACATCGGTGTCGAGCGGATCGACCACGGCGTCAACTGCCTGGAAGATGATGCGCTCGTGGCCAGGCTGGGCCAGGACGGCATCGGCCTGACCGTGTGCCCGATCTCCAACCGTTTCGTGACCGACGGCCTGAAGGCCGCCGAGCTCAAGATCATGCTAGACCGGTCGCTGCGGGCCACCGTGAACTCCGACGACCCGGCGTACTTCGACGCCTACGTGAACCAGAACCTGATCGCCGTCGCCGAAGCCGCCGGCCTCACCACGGCCGAGGTGGTCCAGCTGGCCCGCAACTCATTCGAGATCGCCTGGCTCAGCGCGCCCGACCGCGACCGCTACCTGGCCGACCTCGACGCCTACGTCCGCCAGGCGGTCGTTTCGTAGGCTTACTCCCCTCGCGCGTAACTCGTTGCCCTCCGGGTCGTACCGCGTGACGTCAGCGTCGGCTCAGCCCGCAGTGAAGGAGAGGACCCATGGTTCAGGTCAGCAATGGCACGCCCGCTTCCGCGCTTCGGGGGGCCGTGTGGCGCAAGAGTCGCTTCAGTAACCCGAATGGGAACTGCGTCGAGGTGGCCGTGCTCCCTGGTGGGGTGGTCGCGGTGCGTGATTCGCGTCATCCCTGCGGGGCTGCGCTGATCTACACCGCTGCCGAGATGACCGCGTTCGTCCGCGGCGTCAAGGATGGCCATTTCGACTGCCTGGCACGCTTATCGGGCGCATCGGGCAATAATCGGGCGTGCTGGGCGATCGCGGCCGGGCGGTGACATACTTGGCGGGTTCGCCTGCGTCGGCTACGGCCCGTGGAGCAACCGTGAACTCGGATCAGGCCCGCGACCCCGCCTCGGCTCGCGCTCTGGCTGGTGGTGCGTGGGCCGCCCCGCACCGAGGGCCCGCCGCGCTTCGCATCGCGCTGGGCACGCAGCTGCGCCGCCTGCGGGAAGCCAGCAGCATCACCTCGTTGGAGGCTGCCGAGGCGATCCGGGCCACGCCGTCGAAGATCAGCAGGCTGGAGCGTGGCCGGACCGCGGCCAAGCAACGCGACGTGGCCGACCTGCTCAGCCTCTATGGGGTAACCGACCAGGCCGAGCGCGAGGAAGTGCTGGAGGTCGTCCGCCAGGCCAGTGCTCCGGGCTGGTGGCAGCAGTACAGTGACGTGCTGCCCCGCTGGTTTGAGTCCTACATCGGGCTGGAGAAAGCCGCGTCGGTCATCCGCAGCTATGAGGTGCAGTTCGTACAGGGCCTGCTGCAGACCGAAGATTACGCTCGCGCGGTGATCCTGATCGGCAACGCGCACGCGTCGGCCGCGGAGATCGACCGCCGGGTGAGCCTGCGGATGGCGCGGCAGGACCTGCTTATCCAGCCCGGCGCGCCGGAGCTGTGGGCTGTGCTGGACGAAGCGGTCCTGCGCCGGTCTCCGGGAGGCCGGGAGGTGTTGCGCGCGCAGCTTGAGCACCTGCTGCGGGTCACCGAACTGCCCAACGTCACGTTGCAGATCGTCCCGTTCGACGCCGGTCCGCACGCCGCGGCCGGCGGCCCGTTCAGTATCCTGCGGTTCCCCGAACCAGACCTTCCCGATCTGGTCTACCTTGAACAGCTCAACAGCGCGGTCTACCTCGACCATCCCGAGGAGGTCACGAACTACCTGACGATCATGGATCGCCTGGCCGTCCAGGCCGAAACCGACATCGCCAGCAGGAATATGATCAAGGCGCTGCTGCGGCAGCCGTGAGTCAGGCCTGCCCGCAGGCATCCATCGAAAGCAGTGTTGTCCCGAGGAGCTACTCAGTGACCGACCGTCAGTCGGCGTCCAGCCAGAAGCCGAAGATCGACACCACGATTGCGCACACGGCCCGGATCTGGAATTACTGGCTCGGCGGCAAGGACAACTACCCCGTCGACCGCGCGGTCGGCGACCAGATCCGCCAGCTCCACCCTGGCATCGGCGACTACGCCCGCGCCGACCGGGCGTTCCTGGCCCGCGCGATCAGGTACCTGGCTGGCGAGGCCGGAATCCGCCAGTTCCTGGACATCGGCACCGGCCTGCCCACCACCAATAACACCCACCAGGTCGCCCAATCGGTCGCGCCCGAATCACGCATCGTCTACGTCGACAACGACCCGCTGGTTCTCGCGCACGCGCGGGCCCTGCTCACCAGCAAGCCCGAGGGCGCGACCGCCTACATCGACGCCGACCTGCGCGACCCCGGCGCCATCCTCGCCGAAGCCGCCAACACGCTGGACTTCACCCAGCCGGTCGCCCTGACGCTGCTCGGGGTGGTGATCTTCATCAACGATGACGAGGATGCCTATGGCATCGTGCGCGGGCTGGTGGATGCCGTCCCCTCCGGCAGTTACCTGGTCTTGTCCCACACCGTCACCAGCCCGGCGACGGGGGAGATGGACGCCGCCGTTGCGTTCTGGAACGAGCACGGGACTCCGAAGCTGACCCAGCGCACCGCAAGCCAGATCACGCGCTTCTTTGACGGGCTGGACCTGCTGGAACCGGGGGTGGTGTCATGCTCGCGGTGGCGTCCCGACGACACCCGCCGGGGCGAGCCCGACGAGGTGGCGATGTTCGGGGGAGTCGGCCGCAAACGCTAGGCCGCGGCGGTCACCGCGCCGCCGCACGCCTTCGTGGTGGTGCTCGCTAACGAACCGTGCGGGGCGCGAGCGGCCGGCGTCAGCACGTCGCCGACCGCCTCGACCAGCCGCGTCATCTCGTAGGCCACCAGGTCCGTGTCGCACTCCGGAGCGGCCAGTACGGTCAGGCTAGACCCGTCGCTGATGGCCATGACGAACATCAGCCCGCCTTCCATCTCCACCAGGGCCTGGGTGGCCCGGCCGGCCTCGAAGAGGCGCGCCGCGCCCTGCATCAGGCTAGTCAGGCCCGAGACGATGGCCGCGAGTTGGCCGGCGAAACCAGCGGGGATGTACTCCGACAGCGCCAGCGGCACGCCGTCCGCGGATACCACGGCCGCGTGCGCGACGTCAGGGACCCGCGCGGTGAAGTCGGTGACGAGCCAGTTCAGGTCCTGGCGGTAGGCGTAACTCAACGTCGGCTCCCAATTCATCGGGGGGCAGGCCCTTGGCGCGGCGGGCCCCGCGCTGGAACCCGCTCAGGCGGCTGCGGGCCACCTCAGGTGACCGCGGCGTGGTCGGGGTCAGCGCTTCGGGCCAAGACCCAGATCCAGATCCCGGCCGGCTGGCCCCACCGCCGGTGAGGGAGCCGCCGGCGGCGGAACCGGGGAGGAGGTTCGCCTGCGGGACGCGCGTGGGCAGCCCGGCGGCCGTGACCTCACCGCGGACCGGCTCCGCGACGATCTGGGCCGCGTGCTTGCCGATCGCCCACCCATCACCGCCCGTCGACCACCCAAAGGTCTCTGTCGGCAACTCTTCGGTCGCGGTTGGCCGCGCTGCCGTGGCCGCGGCTGCCGCCGAACTCGCCGAGCCGTTGCCAGTTGCCGCAGCCGTAGCCGGCGACGTGCGGCTGCGGAACCATTGCGACCGCGCCGCGGCGGCCGGCCCGGTCTCCCGCAGGCCGGTCTCCCGCAGGCCGGTAACGGCGGGCTCGGGCACGACGACATCGCGCCGGTGATTCCCGGGTTGGACCTGCGCGACCGGGCGCGTGGGCGCGCCACGACCGCCCGTGATTCCCCGGTCCGGAACACCTGATTGAGCGGCGAAGGCCCGCGACCGCGCGCCGTACGAGTTGGCGTCCCGCTCGATGACATTGTCCGGCAGCCAGACGAGGGCGGTCAGCCCGTGCGGGGACCGGGGCCGCAACCGGACCCGCACCCCGTGCCGTTCGGCCAGGCGGGCCACGGCGAACAGGCCCATGTGCCGGGAGACCGAGACGTCTATGACGGGAGGGTTGTCCAGCCTCCAGTTGATTTCGCCCAGCCGGGCCTCGGGAATGCCGACCCCGCTGTCGCTGACCTCGATGAGCACGCCGCCGCTGGTCGGTTCCTCGGCGGACACGTGCACCGGGGTGTCCTTGGAGGAGAAGATCGTGGCGTTCTCGATCACCTCGGCCAGCAGGTGCACCACGTCGGAGACCGCCGACCCGGTGACCGCGATGCCGGGCTGGACCTTCATCGATACCCGGCTGTAGTGCTCGATCTCCGACACCGCGGCCCGGGTCACATCGGCCAGCGACACCGGTTCGCTCCACTTGCGCGCGCTGTCGTGCCCGGCCAGCAGCAGCAGGTTCTCCGAGTTCCGGCGCATCCGGGTGACCAGGTGGTCCATCGCGAAAAGGCTGGACAGCCGGTCCGGGTCACCCTCGTTCTGCTCGAGGGAGTCGATCATGCGCACCAGGCGCTCGATCAGGGACTGGCTGCGCCGGGACAGGTTGACGAACATCGCGTTGAGGCTGTTCCGCAGGCTAGCTTCGTCGCTGGCCAGCCGCACCGCCTCCGCGTGGACCTGGTCGAACGCGCGGGCGACCTGGCCGATCTCGTCGGTGGACAGCACGTCGATCGGCGCGACCGCGAGGCTAGTGGACGGATCCTGGGCCTCGCCCAGCAGCCGGACCCGCTCCGGCAACTCCACCGTGGCGACGTTGAGCGCGCCTTCTCGCAGCCTGCGCAGGGGACCGACCAGGGACCGGGCCACGGCGACCGTGGCGAGCAGGACCAGGAGCAGGATGATCGCGGTCACGATGGCGGTGACCACCGCGGAGCTCTCCGCGCTGCCCTGCAGCGACTTGGCTCGCGCGACGATGTTCCTGGCCACATCCAGCTCGGTCTGCTGCATGGCGTCGACCTTGGCCGACTGAGCGGAGTACCACGCCTCGGGTGCCTTGGCCGCGCTGATGTTCAGGGCGCCGCCGCCGATGTCCGGGACGCCGGTGCCCACGACGTAGAGCTCGATGTTCTGGGCCTGGTTCACCGCGGTCCCGTACACGTTGTTCACGAAGTTGTTGTACGTGCCCTGCTCGGCCGGCGTGGCTGTGGTGTCGAACGCCGTCAGGTCGGTGAGCTCTTCGGACTGGGCGGTGAGCAGGGCCTGCAGCTCGCCGTCCGCGAAGAGCTGCTGGTTGAACGCGTTGTACAAGATCGCGCGCTGCTGCGCGGCCTGGTCCTTGGCCAGGGACAGCGAATCGAGCGTCTGGACGTCGTTGACCAGACTCGCATCGGACGTGCCCTGCGCGATCTGATCGTTCAGGGCGATCATGTCGGTGATGGGGGACCGGTAGTCGACGATCACCGCGAGCGCGGACTCGCTGGCCTGGGCCGAGATACGCAGCTCGTGGAGGTGCGTGGTATCGGCGAGCACCGTGGCCACCCGGGACTGGATGTTGGCCGGGAAGGAACCGCCGATCGCGGCGGCCAGCGACTGGACCCTGGCCGCCGCGGCGTTGGTCGCCGCGTACACGCCGTTCAGGTCCGCGGCGCTGGTGATCGGCAGGAGCCCGGTCGTCCTGTCGCGCTCGTCCTCCATGGCTTGCACCAGGCCGGTGACCTGCTGCCCGAGGTCGGCGAGCTGCGACACCCCGCCGAATCGGGAGGCGCTGTCCGCCGCCGACGCGATCTGCAGGCCGCCGAAGACCAGGCCCATGAGCAGAGCCAGCACGATCACGGCGATCAGCCGCGTGGACACCGGCCAGTTCCGCATCCTCAGCGCGCCCCGGCTGGCGAATCGCGAGGTCGCTGGCTCGGTGGCGTATTGGCTGGCATCACCGGCGCGCGGTGCCACGCTCGCCGCCCTGTGGTTCCCCATCGCTGATGTCCTCGACCGACGCAACTGGCCCACTCAGAACTAATGCTTACGTATGCACCAGTGTGGGATGCCGTAACTGTAGTGGGACGGGTGGCCAAATATCCGGCAAATGATCACCTAGTGAAAATCGGATCAGGCCCCGGGTTGTCGGCCGCCCGCACCCTGGGTCCCTCAGGGTGAGGCCGTCGGGGAGGAGGTCGGGGACGTCGTGGCCGCGTTGACCCAGGCCGTCTTGTCGATCACCGTCGAGCCAGCCATGCTGGGCAGGACCTGGACGAATTTGCCCTGCTGCCACTGGAAGACGAACGCCGCCGCGGCTCCGTTCTCGCCCAGCGCGTCGAACCTCACCGGACCCTGGACGCTGTGCAGCGTGACGCCGCTGTGCAGGTAGGCGATGATCTTGGCGTTGTCGGTGCTGTGGGTGGCGATGATCGCCTGCGCCATGATCTGGCCCACCGAGTAGGCCTCCGCCACGTCGGCGTTGATACCGGACGCGGTGCCGTGGTACTGGGCGAGGTACTCGCTGACCATCTGCTGGCTGGCCGCGTTGTCGTAGCCGGGGTACCAGCCGTTGGGCACCATCATCCCGTTCTCGTTGCCCTGGCCGACCGCGGTGACGAACGCGGCACCCTGGTCGGGCCCGGACGCCGCGATGAACAGCTTGGGCGTGTAGTGCTGCTGCTGGAACACCTGCATGAAGGTCTGGACGGTGGGCACGTCGGTGGACCCGAGCACCACGAGCTGGGCGCCGGATGCGGCGACCGCCTGGGCGGGCGCCGTGTAGGCCGACTGCACTTCCTGGAAGGTGTTCGAGTACACGGTCTTGATGTTGAGGTTCTGCAGCAGCGTCTGAGCCAGCTCGACCGGCGGGTCGGCGAACGGGTCCTGGGCCATCGGGTAGGCCGCGGTCTTCGGCCGCTCGCTCGGCAGCAGGCTGGCGATCCAGTGCACGAACGGGACCATCTCGTCCGCGATCGGCAGGCTCACGTCGAACGTGTTGCGGTCGGCCTGGTTGGACACGGTGTTGAAGACCGACGGCGCGCCACCCGCCCCTTCCACGAACGCGTAGCCGTACCGGGCCGCCACCGCCGAGGCCGGCGCGGACAGCAGTGAGGAGAACGGCCCGAAGGCCAGGTCCACGTGGTCCTGACCGAACAGGATCTGGTAGTTGGTGACCACCTGGTTCGGCAAGCCGCCGTCGTCGATGATCTTCAGCACGACCTTGCGGCCGAGCAGGCCGCCGTGGGCGTTCACGTCGTTGACCCACAGCTGGTACCCCTTGTCGAACGCCAGGCCGTCCGCCTGGAAGGGGTCCGGGTTGGCGGCGGGTCCGGGGCTCAGCGAGAGCGACGCGCCGATGATGATCGGGCCGGTGGGGTTGCTCGCCGGGGCCGTAGAGGTTGAGGTGCTGGCGCTGGTGCAGGCGGCCAGCACGCTCACGCCCAGCACCACGGCGACGGCGCCCATCCCGAATCTCACAGAGCCGAATCTCGCAGAATTCACGCCCTCGGTTATACCTGGCGAAACGACCAGATGCCGGGTGAATGGCATGAAAATCCCCTGGTCGGCCAGCCGCGGTGATCAGGTCACGCAGAACTCGTTACCCTCCGGGTCGTACAGCGTGACCGAACTCCCGCGGACGTCGTCGGTCCGCCAGGCCAGCGTGGCGCCCGCCTGGACCAGCCGCTCCACGTGCTCGCTGACCAGCCGCTTGCGGTGCTCGCCGCGGACCTCACGCCCGGCCACGCGCACGTCGACGTGGACGCGGTTCTTGGCCGTCTTGGGTTCGGGCACCCGCTGGAAGTACAACCGCGGGCCCTCACCCGCCGGGTCAACCCGCGAGGCCACCTCGCCGAACTCGCTCTCCGGTATCCCGATCGACCCGGCGAATTCTTCCCAGCTCCCGAACCCCTCCGGCGGCGGCTCGACCACATAGCCCAGCGCCAGCCCCCAGAACTCGGCCAGCCTCTCCGGCTCGGCGGCGTCGAACACGATCTGGATCTTGGTGTACATGTCTGCTCCATCACGACGGCGCGGCTGCGCCGCCATCCTGCCACACCAGCGCCCCGTGCCCCCACAGGTACAGGTCGCGCAGCAGCGCGATCTCGGCGCCGTGGTGCAGCATCTCCCGGTTGATGTGCAGGACCAGCGCGGCCATGGGCTGGTCGGCCCACGGTCCCTCGGCCGGGCCGCAGGGCCGGGCCAGGTCGTCAGGTCCCAGCCCGCGCACGCCGGCGATCCACAGCGCGTACGCGGCGTCGAGCTGGGCCAGCGCCGTGGCGGCGTCCCCGGGGTAGCGGTGGGACATGTAGTCGTCGGGCGGCCCGCCGAAGTGCGCCGCCACCCGCATGCCGAGGACGCCCACGACGAGGTGCCCGATCCGCCAGGCGATCGTGGTCACCGGCGGCGGATCGGGCGCCGGGCGGGCGAACTCGATGATGAACTCGCCGCTGCCCCCGGTCATCGGCGCCGCACCGGTCCCTCGCGGCCGCACGTTCCACGCGCCGGCCACCGGTTCCCACCGGTACTCCGCGTCGGTCAGTCCGTCCAGCCGGGGCCGCAGCTGCGAGCGCCAGTGCCAGTCAAGCTGCTCCGCCAGCTGGGAGGTCCAGTCCAGGTCGCTCATGCGCTCACCTTAGACGCCTGGCAGGCTAAGCTACCGACGTGACGCGGGCGGAACCCGACGCGCCCACGGCCGGCGTCCACGGCTTCGGCGCACCCCTGACCAGCTTTATCGGCCGCGCCTCCGAGGTGGCCGAGCTGGGCGCGATGCTGGAGAAGCACCGGCTCGTAACGGTGACTGGGCCCGGTGGGGTCGGCAAGACCCGCGTGGCCGGGGAGGTGGCGCGGCGGACGGCCAACCGGTTCGCCGACGGGGTGTGGCTAGCCGAACTGGCCAGCGGGTCGGACCCGGCGCTGGTGCCTGCTGCGGTCTGCTCCGCGCTGGGCGTCCACCAGGTACCAGGCGCGGCGGTAACGGATGCGCTGGTCACAGCGCTGGCCCGGCAGCAGCTGCTGCTGGTGCTCGATAACTGCGAGCACGTGCTGGCCGCGGTCCAGGAATTGTGCGAGCGCTTGCTGTCGGCCGCCGACGACCTGCGGATCCTGGCCACCAGCCGTGAGCCGCTCGGCGTGCCCGGAGAGGCCCGCTACCGCCTGCCGCCGCTGGGCCTGCCGGCCCCCGGCAGCCCGGCCAGCCTCGCGGAATCGGACGCGGTCGCGCTGTTCGCCGAGCGGGCCCGCCTAATCGACGCGCACTTTACCGTAAGCGGTGAGTCTGCCCCGGTGGTGGCCCGGCTGGTCGAGCGGCTGGACGGGATGCCGCTGGCCATCGAACTGGCCGCGGCGCGAGTGGAGGCGCTGGGCGCAGCAGGGGTCCTGGACCGTCTCGACGACGGACTCCGGCTGCTAGGCGGCGGGAACCGGGCGACGGCGGACCGGCATCGGTCGCTGGCCGCGGCGGCGGACTGGAGTTACCGGCTGCTCACCGAGCAGGAGCAGCGGGTGTTCCGGTCTCTCGCGGCCTTTCCTGGCCCGTTTACCCTGGAGGCGGCCGAGGCCGTGGCCGGTGCCGACGCCGGGCCCGCCGTGTGGCGCCTGGTCGACTGCTCGCTGCTCAAACCGCCGAGCCCAGGACCGGACGGGCGGGCCCGGTACCTGATGCTGGAGACGCTCCGCGTCTACGCCGCGGAGCGCCTCACCGAGACCGGGGAACAGCCCGGGGCGGCCGCCAGGCTGGCGGCGTACGCCTTGGCGGTCGCCAAGCAGGCCTCGGCTGGGCTTGAGACCAGTACCGGCGAGCTGGCGGCCGCCGCCTGGCTGGACGCCGAGGACGCCACCGTGCACCACGGCCTGGCCTGGGCCCTGGAGCACGACCCGGACCTGGCCCTCGTCCTAGCCCTGGCGCTGCCGCCCTGGTGGATGCTCCGCGGTCGGTACGCGGCCGGGTACGCCTGGCTGGCCAGAGCCGCGGAGCACGCTACCCCCGGCAGTATGACGTGGTGCGAGGCCCAGATGCGGCTCGGCGACCTGTCCAACCCCTCCGGCCCGGAGGTGGACCTAGGCTACTTCACCGCGGCCCTGGACACGCTGGCCGACGGCCCGCCGTCGCCGCTGCTGGCCCAGGTCCTGGCCAAACGGGCGGGATCCCTGGCCAACCTCGGTCGGCTGCCGGAAGCGGCCGACGACGCCCGCCGCGCCCTGGCGCTGGCTAGGCAGATCGGCGACCCGGCCGGCCAGGTCCGGGCGCTGTACTGGCTCGGCGCGACGACCCACTACGCAGGTGAGCCGGAGGAGGCCCTGGGCTGGTTGCGGCAGGCCCTGCGGATCGGCCCGGCCCGCGTTCCCGGCAGCCTGCTCCGCCGGTGCATCGGCGGCTTGACGATCGCCCTGATCGCGACGGATCAGCTTGAGGAAGCCGAGCAGAACTGCGCCCGCGCCTTGGCCCTGGACCGCCAGGCGGGAACCGTGTACGAACAGTGTGCT
>Ga0187814_10000105_pt1 | contig 21350 bp, 17 predicted proteins | sample NC_S_4_FD_132450 | JGI IMG/M metagenome (GOLD analysis project Ga0187814, IMG submission 132450) | Wetland sediment microbial communities from Neuse River Estuary, North Carolina, USA - ASW-S_4 | ecosystem: Environmental > Aquatic > Freshwater > Wetlands > Sediment | place: USA: North Carolina... | reverse complement strand
GAGTGGCATATGAGACTGGCGAGATAGGGAACTCGCTACAGGCAAGGAGTGGAAGGAGCGACTGGCAGAGAAAGGAAAGTCAGGTTGGCAAGGGGTGGAAAGCTTGGCGGGCGGGGAACACCATAGTGCCAGATGACTCTAAATGCTCGGTCGATAGCGGAGAAGCTGAACGGCGAATCGATGCACACCGCGCACAGCGGGACATTGTTCAAGCATGCAAGACGGGCCTATCTCTTGCCTATCGTAAGGAGGATTGATGCAGCATATTAAAGCTATGGAGACGCAGATTCCCGTTACCCTCAACCTCGGCTTCACGCAGATTCAGGCCATCGTGGACCAGATGCCCGAAGACGAAAAGGCACGCCTTGCCTCTTATCTTGATCGCCAGACGGTCGTGAAGCGGATCGAACGCTTTCAAGCTTCCGCTTCGAACTTCCCCTTGAGCGACGAGGATATTCTGGCCGAGGTCAAGGCCGTCAGACGGGAACGGCATGCCGCGGGTCATCGTTGATACCAACCTCTGGATCAGCTTCCTCATCGGTCGCAAGCTCTCGGTTCTCAAGGAGCTCTTCATCCGAGGAGACCTCGCGCTCCTTGCTTCCCATGAGCAGCTCGCCGAGCTTGGGGACGTTGCCTCCCGCTTCAAGTTCCGCAAGTAATTTACCGAGGCCCAGGCCGAGGAGCTCTTGAACCTCCTCTACTCGTCCTCCGAACTCGTCGAGATCACCGAGCACGTCCACGCCTGTCGCGATGAAGACGACGACTACCTTCTTGATATTGCCGTCAATTCATTGATGTGGCCAGCACTCAACATCGGCAGGGTCACACCCGCCAACACAGGGCAGGGGGCGACATGAAGGCTGAGAACTCGTTGATTGTTCTGCACGTACTCGGCAGAGAGGGGATGCTTGTAACTGACTCGCTCTTGCCGCAGGTAGCGAGAAACATTCGCCCAGAAATCCGGAACATAGTCGACAATCGGCGGGTCTCGTGACTTTATGATCTCAGAGACCAGCGATTCCGCTTTGCGGAGCGCGGCATCCCGGCCGCCCCGACGACCACAAGAGCGCCGCCTGATACCCCCCGGACTCTTCAATCCTCCGTCGCTGGATCGCGCCGATCTTGCTCTTGTTGATGTCGTACATTGCCTTGAAAATGCTGGGATCGTCCGCAAGCTTGATGAGAAGCCGATTCGTAGGATCGGGTACCCCACCTTGCTCATAGCTGTTCATGGTGAGTTCGCCAAAGCCGAGTATAGAACCGAAGGCCTTCTGGCTCGCTCCGTAGCGGGCTCGTAAAGCAACCAGAGCTTCGGGAGCAGGAGACTCATAGAGGCGGGCATGGGCCTCTCGGGCCGCGTCGAGGTTGGCATCGAGTTGGCCAGGTCCCTCAAACTCCTCGCCGCATGTGGTGCAGCGAGAGAAATGGGCAACGAAGGAGACCTCCTTGCCCTTGATAGTCACCTTCTCTTCGCGCTCGACAACCTCGATATCACGAGTGGTCGCGCAGCGGGAGCATGGCAAGCGAATCGTCATACATTGCCCCAATCATGAAATGACATCACGAAACCGGTATCGCCGTCGGCACCGGTCCAGATATTCAGCTTGATGTACAAACAAATCCGATCGCAGGGAGGCAAGAGTCTCGTGTACGGATAGGAGAAGAGCATGACGTCGCCAACTGAGCATTGTCGTCCGGCCGCGACCCCCACTTATAGTTCCCTGGGCCAAGCCTAGCGATGATGTCGTAGGCGTCTTCCTCCCCTAGCCCTTCCGCCAGCATGAACTCCCAGGTCTTGCGGTTCCTTGGCTCAAAACGAAGCACTCCAGCCTCAAGAAGAGGCTGAAGGCGGTCCAGGAACTCAGTGGCGGCTTCGACGTCCTTCATTCAATATACCCCAAACATCGGTATCGCGCAATACCGGTATTAGGGCAAAAAGAGGTGAATAGAAGGGGCCAGGCACCATCATGCCAAATTAGGTTGGAATAGTTGCTCTTGAGCGGTATAGGTCGATACTCAGGACTTGTTGACATTATTCCACCTTGGCGCGGGATGCTGCCACCCTTACATAGCATACCGCCAAAGATGATGATACCAGAGCAAGCGTTTGGCTCCGCCAGATCTGGATGAAGCGCTGGCGCTGTATCGGATGCGGGGCAGTGCATACCTGCCGTCCGACGACCCATTGGCGGCGCTTCCCTGCTCCGATCGCGGTCATCCTTGCGAGCCTCGGCGCAAAGTTAGCGGGGCTTCGATGGCCGCCGGGCGAAAGCAGACAGCGCCAGCAGTACTGGTATCACGGATAGCTCGTCCAAAGCTGCTTCAAACACGCTATCCTCCTTTGATTTACAATATGGTTCAGTAATCTCGGTAGACATCCTTGCGACGGGCGGCGGCATGGATCACAACAAGCCTGCCCGCCTCGTCAACTTCGTAAACGATACGATAGTCGCCCACCCTGATGCGGTAGCTCCGGTCGGTTCCGACGATCTTCCGACAGCCATGCGGCAAAGGTTCGACGGTGAGCTCCTTCATAGCCTTGAGAAGGTCGATGGCGACATCCTGCGGTAGCTTCTTGAGGGATCGTTCGACACCTCGGTCGATCTTCAGCTCAAACATGAACGCCGAGACTAGCCGTTAGGTCCTCAAAGGACATGTACCCCCGAGGGGTCTGCTTCATCCCCTCAAGCATACGGAGAGCTTCGGTATCCTCGATCCGCTCGAGGAGCTCCTCATACTCGGCGATGTCGAGGAGGACCTGGACGGGCTGTCCCTGGTCATTGACGACGTACTGAACGCTCACTGGATAACTCCCCATACATCCCAGAATTGGGTGAAGAACTTTGATGGCATCGTATCGCGCAGACGATCCGCTTCAGCGAAATTGGCGGCCGCTTGGTCATCCCGTGCCCGTACGAGAGCATCCAAAGGCAGCTCCGCTAAAAGACGCCCGGCGACTGCACCGGCATCACGTTCATTATCAGTGCCGGTTGAGCGTTGCGCGAGGACCTGCCCTGTTTGCTTGTCGACAATACGGACGTAGAGGACTGCGGCCCCTGTCTTGGTTGGACGGTTGAAGAGGGTGAAAGAAAACCGGCTGTCGTTGGGTCTTGTCTTGTAACCCATGGTACGCCTCCCCAGAAAGTCACAGTTGCAAGTCACGGTGACTTTCCAGGGTCTAGCATATCACGTAAATCATTGTGGGCGATACAAGAGTCGAACTTGTGACCCCCAGCGTGTCATACTGGTGCTCTAACCAACTGAGCTAACCGCCCGTTAGCAACATCGTGATTTTATAATGGAAGGCTCCCGAATGTGTCAAGGCTGGCCTCGCCTTTCGTAAAGAATGTGCGGTACAATGGCAGGCCAGCGAAGCTGGGGAGGTTTTTCGCATGTCCGAGGCGGCCTTGTCTTCCGGCGAGGAAAGACACCCGCGTTTCAGTCTTCCGAATTGGCGCGCTATCGGCTCGGAAGGGCTGATCTTCACCCTGGTCGCGATTCTGCTCATGTTGACCAGCCTTCGGAGCTACCTTTTCTTCCATACGCTCGCGGAACTCTACAGCATCTGTATCGCCGCCACCTTTTTCGTGATCGCCTGGCATACACGCAGGATGAACGACAACCCGTCGATAGCGGCCCTCGGGACTTCCTATCTCTTCGTGGCCGTCATCGACGTATTCCACACGCTGACCTACAGCGGCATGCATATCCTTTCGGGCTACGATTTCGCGGCGAACCAGTTATGGATTCTCGCGCGCGTGCTCCAGGCGGCCAGCCTCCTGATTTTCAGTTTCGTCCGGCGCTTCGAGGGGCGACGCCTCGGCATATTTTTCGGCGCGTATGCTCTCTACACGCTGGCGGGGCTCGCTTCGATTTTGGTGACCAAAGTCTTCCCGGCATGCTATGTCCCGGGGATCGGCCAAACTCCCTTCAAGATAGGCGCCGAAATATTCATCATCGCCGTCCTCGCGGCCGCTTCGATCGCGTTCAGGGCACGGCGGGGCTCCTATCATCGAACGGTCTATGTCAATCTCCAGCTCTCTATCTGGGTCACCGCCGTCTCGGAGCTTTTCTTTACCCTCTACATTTCGAACTACGACCTGGTGAACATGATCGGTCACATACTCAAAATCCTGTCCTACTACCTGGTCTATCGCTCCGTCGTGGTGGCGGGGCTCGAACGCCCGAACGAACTGCTCTTCGCGCGCTTGAACGAGAAGAACGACGAACTCGTCCGGTCCAACGAAGCCAAAGACACTTTTATTTCGATACTGTCCCACGATCTTCGCAGCCCGCTCGGCGGCATCCAGGGCGCCGCCTCGTTTCTTTCCGAAAACCGGTCGACACTGGAAGGGTCGATGGAAGAAGAATGGCTGCGCGAAATTTCCTCCACGGCCTCCTCGACCCTGGCCTTGGTGGAGAATGTCCTGGAATGGGCGCGATGCCAGAGCGGCACCCTCGCGCCGGAGATCGCGACCATAGACGCCGTCGGCATCGTCCGGGAGCAGGCCCGTCTCCACGCCGAGGCCGCGAAGGCCAAGGGGCTGTGGCTGGACGTCGAGGGCCCTCCCTCTCTCAGTTTGCGCAGCGACGCCAATATGCTTTCGGCCATCCTGCGCAATCTCCTTCACAATGCGATCAAGTACAGCAATCCGGGCGGAAGGGTCGTCGCGACGGTTTCGGCGAAGGACGGAACCTGCTGCTTCGCGGTGGACGATACGGGGATCGGCATGACTCGCGAGACGATCGCGCGGCTTTTCCGCCTCGACGGGCGCCTTCGCAGCACCGGCACTTCAGGGGAGAGGGGAACCGGCTTCGGCCTGATCCTCTCGCACGAATTCGCCAAACGGCTCGGCGGCTGGCTCGCCGTCGAAAGCGAACCCGGCAAAGGCTCCACCTTCCGCCTCGCCCTCCCCCTCGACCTCGCCCCGCCCCCAGCAAAGCCGAGGCAGTAAATCGCCCCAAGACCAAGAACCACCGAGGCCCCGGCGCGCAACCTACTCTTGTAGGTGAGCACCGGGGCCGACAAAGTGACGCAGATATCGGGCTGCACCCCCTGTAGCTGACGCAGTAAATCAGCCCGAGATCAAGGAACGACGAGGCCCCGGAGCGGCGCGTACTTTTATACGCAAGCACCGGGGCCGACAAAGTGACGCAGATATCGGGCTGCAGCCATTGTAGCTGACGCAGTAAATCAGCCCGAGATCAAGGAACGACGAGGCCCCGGCGCGCAACCTACTCTTGTAGGTGAGCACCGGGGCCGACAGAGTGACGCAGATATCGGGCTGATTTACAAGTCAGGCGCGCTCGCGGATAGCGACATTAATCTCGATCTTCCCGCAAGTCGTCTCCATCGGGACGATGAGCGCCTCCACGTCGGAATCGTGGATCTCCATGTTGTCGCCCGTGAAAATGGCGGGGGGGGTGAGGTCGAATCGAAAGCCGAGGTCGTGGAGTTTCGTGACGGCCTGGGCCGTGATCATATTGGCGAGCTCGGTGATCGTGGCCTTGACGAGATCGTCGAGTTCCTTGAGGTCCTCGGCGTTCATCGCCGAGGCGATCTTGAGGGCCGTGGGACGGTCCATGTCGAAAAGGACGCGACCTTCCACGTCGCCGGCGAGTCCCACGATGGCGGCGACGCCCATCACCGGGGTGGCCGTCGATTTGAGATAGAGTTCGCCGCGATGCACGTTGGTCTGCAGCACTTCCTTGAGCACGTTGAAGGCCGACTCGACGAAGGGATTGATGTATTCGACTCTCATGTCCGTCTCCTAGCGATCCGTGCTGTCAGGTGCGTTCGCGGACGCGAACGCGAAATCAACGTAGCGCCGCCGCCTTCGGCTCCCTGCGATCCGCCCGGCGCCCCTCTTCATTCCTTGATGAAGGCGCGAACCGCCCCCGAGCCCTGCCCCGTCGGAGTCCAGCCCTTGCCGGGCGCCTCGTTCACGCCGAGGAGCAGGAGGCCCGCCGGCTTGAGCTTTTCATAAAAATCTTCCAAAAGCCTGGTTTGGTCAACCGGCGACAGGAGCGAAAGCAGATCGCGGCACAGTATCATGTCGAGCGGCGGAAGCGAATTGGAATTGAGCACGTCGTGGAACTCGAAGAAGATCGAATCCCTGACCGCCTGGATGAAGGAGTGCCCGTTCCGCCCCTTCGTAAGATATTCCCGGTATACGTTCGGCGCGTCATCGGGAAAAACCATGTTCGGAGCCATCGAGATGGCGAGAAGGTCGGAATCGTTGGCCCAGATCTTCACCCGAGCTTCCGGATAGCGGCGTCTCAGGCCGATGGAAAGCGACCACGTCTCGTGACCCTTGCCGCAGCCCGGATTCCAGACATTGATGTTCCTGCTGTCGTTCTTGGGCAACAGAGCGATCAGAGCCTCGAGGTACGATTCCTCCCAGAGTTTGCCGGACGAGGGCGACCAGAAGTTTTCGAGGAAGATGTCGGCTTCCTGCTGTTCGTGAATCTGGACGTCGTCGCTGCGTTGCGCGCGCCATTCCGCGTACCGCGCCGAGAACCATGCGGCGTTGACGGCGGTGACATGGAAACCGCGGAGTGCCGCCAAGCTTTCGCGGATGAAAGCGGCGGCCATATCCTCGACCCCGCTCGAGCTCGACGTGATCTCGATGGCCGATTCCGCCGACTTCTTTTCGATGTCGGTGGAGGGCGATCGCTTCCCCTCCTCCTCGTCCTTGGCCGGGGCGAATATCTTTTCGACATCGAGGATGATGTAGAGCTTGCCGCCGTTCTCCACGATGCCCTTGATGTACTTGACGTTGATGTCGCCGAATATGGGGTGGGGCGGCTGGATCGCCGCCTCCGAGATGCCGACGACCTTGTCGATAGCATCGACGATGACGCCGAACACGTGTTCCTCGATCTTGAGGATGAGGAGGCTTTCGAGCGCCTCCTCGGCCTTCCGCTCGGAAGGAAGATGGAAGAAGGTCCGGAGATCGATGACTGAAATGATGTCGCCGCGCAGATTGTAGACACCCCTGACGAAGGGCGCGGCATTCGGCACGTAGGTGAATCGACCCGCCTTGGCGATCTCTTTCACGCTCATGATGTCGATGCCGTATTCCTTCCCAGCCAGGGAGAAGGTGATCATCTTGAAGTCCACCTTCTCGGCGGCCTTCTTGGTATCGACGGCCGATTCGGTCGTCTCGGTTTGCGCCATGCTCGTTTCCCTCCGCTCCGATCGCTCCGACACGCCGGTCCGAAAACCGGCGCGGCGTTAGCGGATGCTGCCCTCGAGTCGCCTGCGCTCCTCGAGTTCCCGTTTCTGGCCGAGCTCGAGGAGCTGGCTCACGTCTATGATGAGGCACACCGAGCCGTCGCCGAGGATCGATGCCCCCGCGATGCCTGGCGATACGGTGAACTGGTCGCGGAGCGGTTTGATGACGACGTCTTCTTCGCCGATCAGCGAGTCGACCATGAGGCCAACGCGCTTGTCCGCGGTGCCCACGATGACGATGAAGGCGTTTTCGCGCTGTTCGTCGGTGTCGATCCTGAACAGCCGATTGAGCCTGAGCAGGGCGACGACGTCGTTGCGGATGTTGAAGACCTCGTAGTTGTCGATCATGCGGATTTCGGCGGTCTTGATCCTGTGGCTTTCGATGACGCTCGTGATCGGGATGGAATAAATCTCCCGTCCTACGCGGACGAGGAGGCCCTGGATGATGGCGAGGGTGAGCGGAAGCTTGATCGTGAAACGCGTGCCCTTGCCCCGCTGACTCGAGACGGCGACCGAGCCGTTCAGCTTCTCGATCTGGCGCTTGACGACATCGAGGCCGACACCTCGGCCGGAGATGTTGGTGACCGACTTCGCGGTGGAGAAGCCGGCGTCGAAGATGAGGTTGAAGGCCTCGACCTCGGTGAGAATCTTGCTCGGATGCACGAGGCCGCGCTCGACCGCCTTCTGGCGGACGGCCTCGATGTCGATGCCCTTCCCGTCGTCGGCGATCTCGATGATGATCATGTTCCCCTCGTTGGAAGCCTTGAGGAGGACGGTTCCGTCCTCGGCCTTCCCCGCGGCCACGCGCGCCTCGGGGGTTTCCACGCCGTGGTCGAGGGCGTTGCGGACGGCATGCATCAGCGGATCGAGGAGATCCTCGATGACGGATTTGTCGAGTTCCGTGTCCTCTCCCTCGATGACGAGATTCACTTTCTTGGAGAGTGTCTTGGAAAGATCGCGCACGAGGCGGGGGAAGCGGCTGAAAATCTGGCTGATGGGGACCATCCGGATCTTCATCACCGCTTCCTGGAGTTCGCCCGTTATCCGACCCAGGTTCTGGGCGGTGGAACGGAACTTGGCGACGTCGTTCTTGAGGTTGCCTTCGAAGCCGTCGAAAGTGGCATAGAGAACGCCGTATTTCTCGACTATCTCCTTCTTGATCTCCTTGGCGGTCTTGCCCCTGTTGATCGAATCGAGCATGTCGGGCAGCTCGTCGAACAGTTCCTTGAGCCCCTCGCGGAACTTCCCCTGCGAGGTTTGGAGCAGCGACATGAGGTCGCCGAAGCGCGAGGAGATCTGGTTGAAGGTGGCCTTGTTGATGACCGTCTCGGAAACGAGATTGAGGAGATTGTCGATGCGCCGCGAGTCGACCCTGAGGATGGAACCCTGCTGCACGGCCCCCTTTCGGGCATCGGCGTGAAGCTCCTTCGGCACGCTCTCGGCTTCTCCTTCGCCATTTTCGGTCGCGACCGCTCCGGACATGGTGTCCGCGGCCGAAACCTCCGAGGATGGCGACTTCGGCCCCGGCTTCGACCCGGACGCGGCCGGTTGCGCCGCGGTCTTGGAAACCGCGGGTGCCGCTTTCGCGGCGGGCTCGGGTCGGCCCATGGGAATCTCGGTCAGCTCGATGGAATTGACGACTTCGGGGATCATCGCCTTCCGCCTGAGCGCCTCCTCGGGCCGGTCGGAGGCTACGAAATACTCGACCTTGGGGTAAAAAGCGTCCTCGTAGAGCTTTTCGAAGTCGGGCACGGTCTTGAGCACCGTTCCGACGTCGCGGAGCGCGGCGAAGGCATGAATGGCCGAAACCGTGTTCATGAGGTTGTCGGGATTGAAGGAAAGGACGAGACGCCAGACTCGACGATCCTCTCCGGCCGCCTCTCGCAGTTCGAGCATCTCGTACTCGGTGAGCCCCTCGAGGATCGACGAGGACGCCGTCGCCACAGAAGGCGCCGTCGACACCGCGGGTGCCGCCTTGGGCGCTTGTGCGGCCTTCTGCGCCTTGGCGCGCGCCGAGGATCCTTCGGGCAGGAATCGGGCGAGCCGATTCTTGATCTTCTCCACGTCGCCGGAGAAGACCGATCCCTTCGCCCTGGCGTCGAGCATGGCCTTGATTATATCGATCGAGGCGAGGAGGGCGTCGATGAGATCTTCGGCCACCGCCGTCCCGCCCGACCTGATGCCGTCGAGGACATCTTCGACGATATGGGTAAAGCCGGCGAGCTCCGTCATTTCTACGGTGCCCGCCCCTCCTTTGAGGGTGTGGGCGGCCCTGAAGATCTCGTCTATGGCGTCGTGGTTTCCCGTGTCGTTTTCGAGGACGAGGATGCTCTGCTCGAGGGTTTCCACCTGGGACTGCGCCTCGGCGAAGAAATCCTTGAGAAGCTCTTCGTTGTTCGGGTCGAGATAGTCGCTCATCGTGCTCTACAGCATTATCTACCCTGCCTGTCGAGTCAAGGGACCGGCCGGAGCCCGATGTCGCTACGATGGTCGGTGCGGGCCGCCGATAATGATTTGAGAAGCCCGCTCACAAGCGCTAGAATTCTTCCACGAGCGCCCATCCGAGGAGTCCCCGCGATGCACAGACGAGCCTCCCTGACCTGTCCTCTTGCCTTCACGCTCGGAATGGCGTGTCTTTTCTGCGGAAGACCGCTTTTCGCGGCGAACCTCGTCGTCGACAACCTTCAACTCGTGAGCTACGGCAATTATGACCAGGCTACGGGCACCTTCCCGGTCACGTCGCGGCTCGATTTCGACCTGTCGATCGGCGGAGGGGAGAAATTCGCCGGTCTCCTGCGGCTCGACTTCCTTTCGACCCAGGTGGAAAGCGATCTCGCCACGCTCAACGCGGCCCCCCTCGTCGCCACGGGCAACGCGAACACGGACATCGCCAGCATCCTCACGCACATAAACGCCCCCGGTCTCAAGCTCAGGACGGTGGCGGTCACCGCCAAGGACATCGGGGGCCTTCCCCTCGACGCCGATTATTTCGTCGGCAACCTCGACACCTTCTGTTCGGGCGACGACTTCGTCACGCTCTTCGGAGCCGCTCCCTTCGCCACAGAACTTCGCGGGCCGCTGGTTTACCCCAACGGCATCAAGCTGAATCCGACGGTCTCATGGGATGGCATCTATTCCGTCTACGGCACGGGCGCCCGACTGGGCTGGGCTACGAGCGATCGATCCCAAGTATACGCGTATCTCTATCAGGATTCGAATATCGGCGCCGGAACGGGCGGATGGTCGAGCGACCTGCGGGGCCTCGTCGACTTCGGCACGGTCAAGCTCGAAAGTTTTGCCGGAGCCTCATGGGATCCGGGCCACGCCCTCGGCATCTACCGCGGCGGACTCCTGTTCCACGTCGCGCCGGGCGACATCGGCGAATTCTTCGCCCAGATCGGTGTGCCCGAATGGGACCCCACGACAGCCTTCACCGTCAACGACATCTTCTTTCTCTTCGAACCGCGGGTCGGGTTCGGGCATTCGGGCCAGCTTGCGCTCACGGTTTTCTATCATCCCGCTTTCTACCTGCAGCAGCCGACAGGGGAAGGCGGTTCCCTCGACGTGGGCTTCAATCTCCGCTTCGGGCGCCTTGTCGATTCGGGGGCGCAGGGGGGGGTCGAAAGCTATCTCGAGTTCAGGCCCGTCGATCCGGAACCCCTCACCGCGACTGTCGCACCCTATTACGAGGTGATCCTTTCCGGCGTCGAATGGAGCTTCAAGCTGGACTTGAATCTTTTCCCCTTCCCGGCGCCATGGTATGGCATCCTACAGCCCTTCGTCGGCGTGCAGACCTCATTCTGAAAGGCGGCATCGATGCGCAGCCCCCTCATCGCCTTCGGCCTTGCCTTCCTGACCGCCTCGAGCCTCGCCGCGATCGATGTCGGTTTGGAAGCCAGGGCGTCGAGCTTGCAATTTCCCTGGGATCAGACGAGCGAGACGACCGGAACGGCGCCCTGGGCATCGGATGTTTCGCGGTGGTTCTATGGGGGGGCGGGATGGGTCGACGTGCCCTTCGGTCAAGATTTCGAGCTCCACGTGGGCTACGAGACCGATCCGGTGATCCGCAACGTGGTTTCGAGTCTCTTCCGCTTCAACCACGGCATCGCCAGTGTCGGCGTCGGCCCCTTCTTCGGCTTCCTCAACTCCGACGGCCGGCTGGCGAGCTTCGGCCTCTCGACTTCGCTGCAGGTGCAATGGCCCGGAGTCGCCTACATTTCAGCCACCTCCGACGGGGGCCTGGCCCTCGGGCTGGTCGCGGGGATCGAATCCGTGCCGCAGACCCGCGCGCAACTGGCCGCCGGCTTCTACACGGAGAACGCCATCGTGTCGGCGGTGCTGAGCGGCAAGCGCTTTTCCCAGACGGATTCAGCCGGCAAGCTCATCGACGACGATCTGACTCGCTACGCCCTAGTCGTCGACATCTTCAAGAAGAACGTCCCTTACCAGCTCACGACCACGCTCGGCTACGAATTGAGGTCGAAGTACTGGGAATCGAGCGATCTGACCGACAGTCTGGGCAGCGCCATCCTGGGACTCAAGATCACGGTGGAGGCGAACGAAAACCTCAAGGTATACGGCGAATTCACGAATGACATCTTCACGTTCGGGATGGACAATCTTTCCGGCCGCAGCCCCTCGACGAGCGACGTACTTTTCTCCGCGACTCTCGGCATGGTGTGGACTGTCCAACCGGAAAGGCTGTCCGGCTGGTTCGGAAGCGTTTTTAACGGAAAGAAGAAGATCGCGACCGCGACCGAGTCGAACGGCGGCGCGGCGGCCGCCGCGGAGAACCCCGCCCCCGCAGCGGCAGCCCCCGGTGCGGCGGCCCCGGCTGCCGGCGGCCCGGCGACCGTTCCCGAGACGACCGCCCCCGTCCCGGGCACGCCGACTCCGGACACAGGCACCAAAAGCTCGAGCCCCTCCTCCCCGCTCTGAACCTCCATCGCCACAAGCGGACCAAATCGGCCATTTCTCGGTTGCCCGCCGCTTCGTAGCGGATCATACTGGAGGATCGTCGAAGCCGATGAGGAGGAAGTGCATGGCAGAACGGGCTGCGGCAATCGTTTCCACGATCGATCGGAGCGTGCCGGAATGCGAGGCTCCGCCGCGGATCGTCAAATTCAGGGTAAATGGGCGGGAGGTGGCCTTCGGCCCGGAGTCGGGCCTGACCCCCGCCATGACCCTCGCCTATGTACTTCGCGAAAAACTCGGGCTGACCGGCCTCAAGGTTTCCTGCGACGAAGGCGCCTGCGGCGCTTGCACGGTGCTGCGGGACGGCAAGGCCGTGCTCTCCTGCATGACCCTCGCGGTCGAAGCCGACGGCCACGACATTTTGACCATCGAAGGTCTGGCTCCCGACGATCCGGTCGTCGAGGCCTTCGCCGAGCAGAGCGAGCCCGGTCATGGAACAGCTCTTCAATGCGGCTACTGCACGCCGGGCTTCGTGATGACCGCCCGGGCCCTCCTCGACAAGAACCCCCATCCCGACATCTCCGAGATCAAGGAAGCCCTGTCCGGCAACATTTGCCGTTGCGGCAGCTACCAGGCCATTGTCCAGGCGGTGCTCCATGCCGCCGAGAAAATCGAGAAGCGGAGGCGGACGCCATGATCGTACCATTCACCCCGCGCACGGAAAGGCGGTTCATCGGCAAGTACCGGCCCAAGGTCGACGGACGCGAAAAGGCGAGCGGCAGAGCCGTATACGCGGACGACCTCACTCTCAAGAGCGAATTTCCGGGCCTTTTATACGCCAAGGTGCTGAGGAGCCCCTACGCGCACGCACGGATCAGATCCCTGGACCTGGCCGCCGCGCGGGCACATCCGGGTGTCGTGGACATACTCACCTACGCCGACCCCGATGTCGCCACGCTCAAGCGCACCAACGCCGGGTGGACCGACGGCGTCGACACCGTCTCCTACCGAAAGATGATGTGGGGCACCTTCCGCGATCGCATCGTCCTCGGAGACACGGCCAACTGGGTGGGCGACGAAGTCGGCGCCGCGGTCGTCGCGGAAACGGAGCTGGCGGCCGAAGAGGCGCTCAGACTGATCGTCATCGATTGGGAAATATTGCCCTTCGTTCTCGACCCTTTCGACGCCATGAAACCGGGCGCTCCCCTCGTCCATCCGGACATTACGCAGGACAACATTTTCCCGCCCGATCCCTTCGGAGGCGAGGAGATATTCGTCGACAAGGGCGACGTCGAGACGGGATTCGCCGATGCCGACGTGACGATCGAATGCCGTTCCGTCTATCACAACGCGACCCAGGCATCGCTCGACAATTGGTGTTGCGTCGTCGATTGGAAGGAGGAGGAACTCACCGTCTGGTCCAACTCCTATGCCGTCGACCAGACGAGGATGCACGTGAGCCAGATGCTCGGCCTTCCTCTCCATCGCGTGCGGGCGATCAGTCCCTACGTCGGCGGACAGTTCGGCCGCGGAGACACGGGCGACCAACCCTTCTTCCTTTTTACGGCGCTCCTGTCGCGGCGCACGGGTCGGCCGGTGAAATTCAGGCACACGCGCCGCGAAAGCTTTCACGATTCGCGGCAGCCGGCCATCTACACGGCCAAGGTCGGCGCGAAGCGTGACGGCACGATCACGGCGATGCATTTCAAATCCGTCGGAAACGCGGGGGCCTACGCCGACCACACGATGTTCGCCCTCAAGTACGCTCCGAAGGAGATCACGGAGGTCGCCCTCGCCCACGTTCCTCACGTGCGCTTCGAGACCAAAGGCGTGTACACGAACAAGCTTCCGGCGTGCATGATGCGGGGTGTCGGCAACTCGCAGTTCAACATAATCTTCGGCCAGATCGTCGATGTCCTCGCGGAGAGGCTCGGCATCGATCCCGTCGACCTCGCCGTGCGCAACTTCGGCCACGAATGGGAGAGCCTGCCCGACCCGAGCCTTTCGCGGGTTCTGTCGGAGGGGGCAGCCCGGATCGGCTGGAAGGAAAAGCGCCATGCGCCGGGCAAGGGAGCGCTGATCCAAGGACGGGTACGACGGGGCGTCGGCTTCTCCTTCCATCCGGCCTGGCACGCGGAATGGCAGGAGACGAGGAGAGGCAAAGTCCAGGTGTCCATGACCCTCAACCCCGACTGCACCGTCCTGCTCGCCGCTCCGAGCGTGGAAACCGGCAACGGTTCGAACACCTGCAATGTCCTCGGCTGCGCGGAAGCCCTGGGTTTCCTCGGCGTCGGGCTCGACGACATCCGCTGGGGCCCGACGGTCGACACGGCCGTGGGGCTCAAGGACTGCGTGCAGACCGACAGCGCCGTTTCCTATCTCCAATCGGAGGTGATGGCCCTGGCGGCCGTCGATCTCAAACGGCAGCTGATCGAGATCGTCGCCCCGTCTCTCGGCGTCGGCGAGGCCGACGTCGAGATAGCCTCCGGGGAGGCCTTCGCCAAATCCTCGCCCGACCGACGCGTGGCCGTGAGGGATATCCTTCTTCAGGGCGACCTCGCGCCCATCACGGTCGTCAAGAGCCGTTCGCCGCTTTCCACCAAGACTGGCGTTCCCTTCATCGCCAACTTCGCGGAGGTCGAGGTCGACGAGGACACGGGAAAGGTCGACGTCCTCAAACTCGTCGTCGTGAACGACTGCGGCACGGTGATGTACGCCTCGGGCGCCGAGGCGCAACAGATAGGCGGGCAGGTCATCGGAGTCGGCGAGACCCTTTCGGAAGAGATAATCTACGACCCGAGGACGGGAGTTCCGCTCAATTTCAACTGGATCGACTACCGCATCCCGACGATGGCGGACATGCCGGACATCGAGCCCGTCCTCCTCGAGGTGTGGAAGGGGGCGGGCGAATACGGCGCCTGCGGCATCGGCGAGGGAACGGTCACCTGCACGCCCCGCGCCATTCTCAATGCCGTCTACAACGCGATCGGGGTCAGGGTCGACGAGATTCCCGCGACTCCGGAAAAGGTGCTCGCCGCCCTCGCGGAGCGCGGCGGCGGAACATCGAAGGCCGAAAGCGAGGCGGCATCATGACGCTCGGAGATTTCGGACATATCGCGGCGCGCACGGTGGATGAAGCCCTGGCGGCGGCCGACACGGGCAGGGGCGGCGCGGTCTTCACCGCGGGGGGAACGGACATTCTCGGCATCCTCAAGGACCGCGTGCATCGGCGCTATCCGGCCCGACTCGTCGATCTCAAGCCCATAGGCGATCTCGCTTTCATCCGCGAAGAGGAGGGCGGACTCGCCGTCGGGGCGATGTCGACCCTCGCCGACATCGCGTCGAGCCCCGTCGTGCGCGACGGCTACGGCCTTCTCGCCGAAGCCGCCCGCGCCGTCGCCTCCCCCCAGATCAGGAACATGGCTACCATCGGCGGCAACCTCTGCCAGGAACCTCGGTGTTGGTATTATCGCTACCCGGAAAACGGCTTCGAGTGCCTGCGCAAGGGCGGACGCGTCTGTGCCGCCCTGATCGGCGAAAACCGTTTCCACTCGATCTTCGGGGCGGTTCGCGTCGGCAGGCCCGGCTGCTCCGACGAATGCCCGGGCGGTGTCGACATTCCCGCGTACATGGAACTCATGCGTTCGGGCGACCTCGACGGCGCCGCCCGGCTGCTTCTCGACCGCAACCCGATACCGGCGGTCACGGGCCGCGTCTGCCCCCATTCTTGCGAGCGCGGTTGCAACCGGAACCTCTTCGACTCGTCCGTGTCGATCCGCGCCGTCGAGCGGCGCCTCGGCGATCACATCCTCGATCGCGCCGACGCGCTGTACGCCATGCCGGCGGCTTCCACGGGCAGGCGGATCGCCGTCGTCGGATCGGGGCCGGCCGGATTGTCGGCGGCATTCTACCTCAGGCGGGCCGGCCACGACGTTCGCGTCTTCGACCGGATGCCGGAAGCCGGGGGCATGCTGCGCTATTCCATCCCGCGGTACAGGCTGCCTCCCGAGGTGCTGCGTTCGCTCGTGGCGACCTTCGAACGCGCCGGCGTCGTCTTCGAACTCGGCGTCGAGATCGGGAAAGCCGGGCAAACGATCGATCGGTTGCGGCGCGAGTTCGACGCCGTCTTTCTCGCGTCCGGCGCATGGGAGCAGAAGTCCCTTCGCATCGAAGGCGCCGAGGCCCTCGAGTCGGGCATAGATTTCCTCGCTTCGGCGACGGGCGGCGAAAGCGACTCGGCCGGCGACGCTTCCTCGGTCATCGGGCGCGGGAAGACCGGCCTCATCGGCAGGGAAATCATCGTCGTCGGCGGCGGCAATGTCGCCGTCGACGTGGCGATCACGGCGCGCAGGTTGGGCGCGAAACGCGTCACGATGGTGTGTCTCGAAGCCCGCGATCAGATGCCCGCCTTCCCCGAAGAGATCGAGGAGGCGCTCAGGGAGGGCATCGGACTCATGCCTTCATGGGGACCCAAGCGGGCGCTGATGCGCGGCGGCGCCCTGACAGGCATGGAATTCGTGGCCTGCACCTCGGTCTTCGACGCGAAGGGTCGATTTTCTCCGACTTTCGAAGAAACGCGCGGCATGAAACTCGAAGCCGACCGCGTCATCCTGGCCATCGGACAGTCCGCGGAGCTCGGCTATGCCGGCGATCTGGTCCGCGCGGATCGCGGGAGGATCGTCGTCGACGACAGGACCCAGGCGACAGAGGTCGACGGCGTCTTCGCCGGCGGCGACGCCGCGACGGGGCCGGCTTCGGTCATCCAGGCCGTGGCATCCGGCAGGCGCGCCGCCCGGTCCATCGACTCCATGTTCGGCGGCGGAGACGCATCGGGCGAGGTAGAGACGAGGGCAACCACGCTCCGCGCCGTGAGAGGCGCTTCGCTGGTGCCCAGCGCGCGCGTCGCGCCGCCGGAGCTCCCCGTCGAATCGAGGCGCCTCGACGCCGAGGACGTCGCCACCATCGGCGCGGAGGACGCGAGGCGGGAGGCTGAACGCTGCCTCGATTGCAGCTGCGTCGCCGTGAACGCCTCGGACATCGCCCCCGCCCTTCTCGCCTTGGGCGCTTCCATCCATACTACGAACCGAAGGCTCGACGCCGAGGATTTCTTCGCGGTGCGGACCCGAAGCGCGACCCGGCTCTCGCCCGGAGAACTGGTCACCGAGATTCGAATTCCGCCGCAACGGCCGGGCTGCCGATTCGCCTTCCACAAATTCAGGATCAGGAAATCCATCGACTTCCCCATAGTCAGCGTCGCCTCGGCGATCTCCATCGAGGGCGGCAGGATCGTCGAAGCCCGCCTGGCCTTCGGCGCGGTCGCTCCCCTTCCGCTCCGAGCCCGGGATGTCGAAGGTTTCCTCATCGGCAGGAACCCGGACGAAGCCACCGCCGAAGAGGCGGGCGAGATCGCCGTGCGCGGAGCCTTTCCCCTGGAGCGGAACGCCTACAAGCTCCGGATTCTCAAGGGTCTGGTGCGCAAGTCCGTTCTCGGTCTCGGATGAAAAATGCGAGGAGGGAAGATGAGCGACAGTGAGCGCGTCCTCAACATCGCGCACCGGGGCTTCCGCGCGATCGCGCCGGAAAACACCCTCGCCGCGGCCCGGGCCGGGCTCGCCGTCGGGGCGGACGGGTGGGAGCTCGACGTGGCGGCGAGCTCGGACGGCGAACTCGTCGTCATCCATGACGACACCCTCGTCCGGACCACCGACGCCGCCGTGCGATTCCCGGGCAGGAGCCCCTGGTGCGTCTACGATTTCAGCCTCGCCGAGTTGGGCCGCCTGGACGCGGGTTCATGGTTCCGCGAAAAGGACCCCTTCGGTCAGGTGATCGAGGGGCGCGTGTCCGCCGATGCCCTGGCCTCCTATCGGGGCGAGCCGCTCCCCACTCTCAGGGCCGCCCTCGATTTCACGAAGGCGTCGGGATGGAGGGTGAACGTCGAGATAAAGGACGCCTCCGGAAAGGGCTGCGATGCCTGGATCGTGGAACGGACGGTCGATCTCGTGCGCGAACTCGACATGATCGACTCGGTTTTCATCTCTTCCTTCAATCACGATTATCTTCGCCGCTGCCGGACCGCCGAGCCGCGGATAGCCCTCGGCGCCCTCGTCGAACCGGGCGATTCCCGTTTCCCCGCGGGTTTGGACATCGCGGGCTTTCTCGGCCGACTCGGGGCGGGCGCCTGGCACCCCTGTCTCTTCGACCTCGAAGAGAGCACCGTCCGAACGATCCGCGCCGCCGGCTTCGGCGTCAACGTATGGACGGTCAACAACGAGGACGACATGCGCAGGCTCGCGGACTGGGGCGTCACCGGAATGTTCACGGACTTCCCCGACCGCCTCGGGCGCGTCCTCGCCGACGTCGCCGCTTCGCGCGGCTGAGCGCGGGGCCGCGGCGCGTCATGGCCGACGTAGGCAAGGCCGGCAAGGAAGCTCCGGCGCTTCCATCGCTCCGGGCGAGGGCGGCGGAGTGGGCCCGGCGGCTCACCTTCAACGGCGAGATCAGGAGCGCGACGGCGACGATCAATCGTCTTTGCGGCCGACCGACGAAGAAGATGCGCTTCTTTTTCGACGGGCATGTCAGCGGCATCAAGAATCTCGTCTACAACAAGGCCATCGACATGGCCCTTCTCTACAACGCCACCTGTTTCGGACAACGCGAAGTGCGGCTCCGCGCCCTGGCCCGGCTCCGGGACGAGGCGGACAATTATCTTGGCTTCGAGATGCCCTTCAACACGCGCCGGATTCTCATAGCACTGATCAAGGAGACGGTGAAGGCGCGGGGCGACATTCTCCAGCAGCATCGCTACATGCAGGCCTTCCACCACGCGCTCTCCGGCCGCGCCTATGTGGTGCGGACCATGCTGGACGAACTCGGCCTTATCGAGGTGCCGGAAACCGCGACTGAAAGCGGGGCTAAGACGAGCGGATGGGACGATCATGTCTACGACAACGCGGGTCCCGGCCGCAAGACGCCGGCCCAGCTCGTGCTCGACGCCTATATCAAGGGCCTGTCGAGGCTGACGATCGTCTACGAGGACTTCGAGGAATTCGAGCCTCTCGCCGAGGCGATCGAGGCCGGTCACCTGATGGGGATCGAGGTTTCGGTGGGCCTCGAATGCCTCGTGCAGACCAAGGAGCGGCTGCGCTTTTACCATGTGCTCCTGCTGAACGGCTGCCCCGCCGTCGAGAACCTGACGAGCCTCTTCGATTCGCCGGCTTTCAAGCGGATGCTCAAGCTTCTCCAGGCCAACTACGAGGAATACGAGCGTCTTTACGCCGGGCTCATCGACGAATTCAACCGCAGGATGCTGCCCCTCATCAACGAGGGATTCACCCCGGAACAGGGCGCGCTCGCGCCCCTGACCGTGGAAAGCCTCCGCCGCCAGGCGAAGGGCAGGCACCTCTATCACGTCCACCTGGGCCAGCTTCTCGCGGTCCGCCTCGCGAAACTCGGGGAGGCTCGGCGCGCGATCAGACCCGACGCGGAGGCCCTGGATACCCTGCCCGCGGCCGAGCTCAGGCGCCGGTACTTCGATCCGCTCTACCAGGCCCTTCTCGCCCGCGGCGAGTTCGTGAAGGCGAGCCGGCTCTTCGAGGCGGTGGCCGCGATCAACGGCGAATCCGGCCCCCGCCGTGTCGCGGTGGCCTTTACCCGACCCCTCGTCAACGGCTTGTCGAGCTGCATCGCACATCTCGTCGCCAACGCGGGAAGCATCGACGCGATCGAGACGTGGAACAACCGCATCAGGCAGGACGACTATCCGGCGAAGGCCATTTTCCTCGAATCGGTCAGGCGCGCGCTCAATCGGGGCGATGCGGAGGCGGTCTCGCGGCTCCTCGCCGCGCGGGAGGTGTCGGCACCGCCGGAGTGGACCCTCGCGACGGCGGCGGAACGCTATCGCGTCTTTCCCCTCGGTGCCCGCATCGGCAGCGACTCGGACGGCTACAACCATCTGGCTCCCGGAATGGGCTTCGTCCCGAAGGATGAAATACGCAACTGGCGAGCGCTGCTCGGGACGAACCGCTCCTCGCCGATACCGCTGACCCTCCACGCCGAGACGCGGCGGGGACGCGGCGCGGAGAGGATAGTGCTTCCCCTCGGCAAGAACCGCGGAGCCTCGCCCCACGGCCGGGGGATCGCCGCCAAGGGTACCCGACAGGTCGTGCTCCGCTGGAGGGACCTGAACCGCGCCATCCGCACCACCGCGCGGATGCTCGGCGGTGCCGCGATCGCGGCCTGCGTCTCATGGATCCTTTCCGCCCTCTCCGGCTTTCCGCCCTCCCTCGACCTGGTCACGCTCGCCGTTTTCTTCCTTGTCACCTATTCGCGCAACTACGTCGTCGACGAGATAGCCCGGCACGGACTCCACCCTTCGCGCTGGCGCATCGGATCCTTCGACGTCACCAACGCGGCGAACTCGGTGTTCTTCACCTTTCTTTCGATACCCGTTCTCCGGTTCGTGGAGCAGCTGCTCGACCGGTCTCCCTTCGGCCACGCTGGCGCCATTCCCGGCATGGGCGAGCTCTCCGTCAGGTTCGCGCGCTTTGTCGCGCTGTCGATCGTCAACGGCATCTACATCTATAGTCATAACACGCTGCGCGGCTTCACGAGGCCGGTCAAGCGCGCCAACTTCGCCCGAAGCGCCCTTGCCTTCCCTCTCTCGGTCGCGCTCTCCTACCTCAACCCCCTGGGCCATATCGTCAACGACGTCATCATCAACAAGCTCGCCGCGGACACTGTCGGCGGTTTCACCGAAGCCGCTTTCAAGATCCGGAACGAGACCAGGCGAGCCAGACAGATGTTCGCCTCGCTCCTCCCCTTGCTCTCGGCGAAACGCGATTCGCGACGAGATCGCGACGCCCGGCACATGGCCATCCTGGACATCCTGTATGTCTGGGGAAACTCTCCGCGCGGAAAAGACGAACTCCGCAAGGCGATCGACAAGAATCCCGAACACGGGTCGATCTGGACAAGCCTGGCCACCCCCGTGCATCGCTACGAATCCTTCGTGAAGTTCATCACCGACAGGACTTCCTGGCGCAAGCCGCAGCGGATCAAGCTCGAATTCCTCAGGCTCGCGGCCGCCTTCAGCTATTGGCTCGAGAAAAACAGCGACCCGGAAGTCGGGTCCGCCGACGGGTCCTCGAGACATGGCTGACGGAAAAGGCGACTCTCCCGCGGCGAATCGGCGACTCTCGGT
>Ga0187814_10000104_pt1 | contig 21399 bp, 17 predicted proteins | sample NC_S_4_FD_132450 | JGI IMG/M metagenome (GOLD analysis project Ga0187814, IMG submission 132450) | Wetland sediment microbial communities from Neuse River Estuary, North Carolina, USA - ASW-S_4 | ecosystem: Environmental > Aquatic > Freshwater > Wetlands > Sediment | place: USA: North Carolina... | reverse complement strand
CGACATGCCGTACCCGTCCACGGCCTGCTTCGTCCAGCGCAACCTTGCGCTCCGCAACGCGGCCGCGTTCGACATCGGCGCCGGCTGCGCCGGTTTCCTCTACGGGCTGAACCTCGCGCAGGGCCTGATCCGGGCGGGCTCCTACCGGCGGATCCTCCTCGTGGGCGGCGAGATCCTGACGCGCACCCTGGACTGGACGGACCGCTCCACCTGCGTGCTCCTGGGCGACGCGGCCGGCGCGGTGGTGCTCGGCCCGGACGAGGGCAGCGAGCGCGGCCTGCTCGCGACGCGCATCGCGAGCGACGGCACCAAGTGGGAGCTCCTGCACATCCCCGGCGGCGGATCGCGCAACCCGGCGAGCCACCGCACGGTGGACGAGGGCATGCACTTCATGAAGATGAACGGGCGCGAGACCTTCAAGCACGCGACCCGCAACATGGCGGAGATCTCCCAGGCGGCGCTCACCGACGCCGGCCTGCGGCTCGAGGACGTCGACCTCCTCGTGCCGCACCAGGCCAACCTGCGCATCATCACCTACATCGCGGAGAAGCTCGGCGTCCCGATGGAGAAGGTCTACACGAACGTGCAGCGCTTCGGCAACACGTCCTCGGCGTCGATCCCGCTCGCGCTCACGGAGGCGCGCTCCGTGGGCCGCCTGCACGAGGGCGACGTCGTGCTGATGACGGCGTTCGGCACGGGGCTCACCTGGGGCGCGGCTGTGCTGCGCTGGTAGGGCAGGCCGCCGCGCGGCCACGCGCAAACGGGACTCCGGACCGCAGAGCGTCCGGAGTCCCTGCCATGTGGCGAGAACCCACGGGGCAGGGACCACTCGCCCTGCCAAAGCCGACGCCGCCCGGCGGGCGCCGTCCCGAGGCGGACGCGCGTACGTCCAGGGCCAGGGGGCATGTCCCTGGCTGCGGGCCCGCACGCGCGGCCTAGGCGGGCGTCGCCGAGCGGCAGCAGATCTCGAAGCGGTTGCCGTCTGGGTCCTCGAAGAAGGCGGCGTAGTACCGCGGGTCATACTCGGTGCAGAACTGCGGCGCCTCGAACGCCTGCGCCCCCGCCTGCCGCACGGCCTCGGCGATCCTTTCGACCTCCGCCTGCGAGGTCGCGGCGAAGGCGAGCCTGGTCTCGCCGGGGCGGTGCCCCGGGGAGAGGGTGAGGCCGAAGAACGGGATGGGCAGAGGATCACCGTCGCCGACGTCCTCGAACGCGTAGCCGACCCAGTCCGTCCATGCGTCGGTCAGCCTGTGCATGCCGAGCGCGCCCATGAAGGCGTCGTAGAACGGCACTGCGCTCTCGAGGGAGCGCACGCGCAGGTCGATGTGGTCGAGGAAGGGGCCCGCGGGCGTACGGGACATGAGGCATCCCCCCTGCGGCTCAGGTCGGGGCTGCGCCCGTGCTGGACGCTCCCCTCGGGCGTTCGACGGCCCGGGCGGGGGGTCCTCCGGCGGCGGGCGGCGGACCCTCGCCTGGTCGCCGGCCGTGATCACGGTCCCGCAGCACCAGCTCCGGGCGATGAGCCCGGGAAGTTCATCAGCTTGACCCAGAGCGGGTTCTTGCCCTGGGGACCGTGGTACGCGAAGTACCAGGTGCCCGGGTTCTTGGGCCAGAGCGTCCAGGGCCCCGTGTACTGGATCGGCGAGACCTGCTTGGGCTCGGTGCCGCGCAGGAACCACTCGTAGTACGCGGGCTCGGTGGAGTTCGGCAGCTCGCCGTCGAGCGGGGACATCAAGGAGCGCACGACGCCCGTGGGCCGGGTGAAGTCCGGCGGGGGGTTCTGGTTCTCGGCGAGGCCCATGTACTCGGCCCACACGGGACCGGCCGTCGCGGCGCCCTGTCCCGAGATGGGCTCGCCCTCCTGGTCGTTGCCCACCCAGACGGACGTGACCATGCGCGAGGAGTAGCCGACGAACCAGCCGTCGTAGAGGTCGTTCGTCGTACCCGTCTTGCCGGCGACGGGGAAGTCGAGGTTGTCCGCCAGGCCGTAGCCGGTGCCGCCCGCGTTGAACACGGCCTCCATCAGCTTCGTCATGACGTAGGCGATCTGGGGCGAGAAGGCGCGGTGCGCCTTCGTGTCCGAGCGGTACACGACGTTGCCGGACGGCCCGACGACGCGGGCGACGATGTGCGCGTCGTGCCAGACTCCGCCGTCGGCGAACGCCTGGTAGGCCTGGGCCAGCTCGACGGGGGAGAGCGCAGCGGAGCCGAGCGCCAGCGTGAGGTTCTGGGGCAGGGCGGCCGTGATGCCCATCGCCTGGGCGGTCTTGATGATGGCCTGCGGGCCCACGATGTCCGCCCACTTGATCGCGATGACGTTGTCCGAGATGGCCAGGGCGCGCCGCACGGGCAGGGGCCCCGCCACCTCGCCTCCCGCGTTCTTGGGCGTGTAGCGCTGGCCGTCGACGCCGACGAACGAGACGGAGCGGTCGTCCATGATCGACGCCGCGCTGTAGCCCGGCGTGCCCAGCAGCGTGGCGTAGAGGATGGGCTTGAAGGTCGAGCCGACCTGGCGGAAGGCGTCGACGGCACGGTCGAAGGGGGCGGTCTGGGCGTTGCGCCCGCCGACGAGCGCGAGGATCCCGCCCGTGCGCGGGTCGAGGGAGACGAGCGCGCCCTCGGGCTCCGGGGCGCCCTCCCAGGTGCTCGACACCGGCGGCATCGCGTCCGCCACCGCCTTGTCCGCCGAGAGCTGGTCGTGCAGGTCGATCGTCGTGTAGACCTTGTAGCCGCCGAGGGAGATGTCCTGGGCCAGCGCGGGGTCCTTCGTCTGCAGCTCCTCGAACGCCGCGGCGAAGGCGTAGGGGGCGACGGGCGCCGCGTTGGCCTGCCCGGTGAGGCCGAGGGGGGCCTGGGAGGCCGCCTGGGCCGCGGCGGCCGTGATGTCGCCGACCGCCGCCATGCGGTGGAGCACCCAGTTGCGCCGGGAGAGCGCCAGGGCGGGGTGGAGGTACGGATCGTAGGCGGACGGGGCGTTGACGAGACCCGCGAGCAGAGCGGCCTGGGGCAGGTCGAGCCGCCGGACGGGCACCCCGAAGTAGACGCGGGCCGCGTCCCCGACGCCGTAGGCGCCCTCGCCGAAGTAGACGGAGTTCATGTACATGGTCATGATGTCGCGCTTGGAGAAGGTGGCGGTGAGGCGCAGGGCGAGGAACACCTCCGCGAACTTGCGCGAGAAGGTGCGCTGCTCCGTGAGGAAGAGGGTCTTGGCGAGCTCCTGCGTCATGGTGGAGCCGCCCTGCACGATGCCGCGGTGCAGGACGTCCGCGTAGGCGGCCCGCGCCAGCGAGGCGGGGTCGATGCCGATGTTCGTCCAGAAGGTCTTGTCCTCGGTGGCGACGATCGCGTCCTGCAGGTCGCGCGGCAGCTGCCCGTACGAGACGGGGATGCGGTTGTCCGCGGCCAGGGCGCCCAGGAGCTGGCCATGGCGGTCGTAGACGAGCGTGGGGGCGATGATCGCCGAGGCGGGTATGGGCATGGCGAACGCACCCAGGCCGGCGGTCGCGATCAGCCCCAAGAACAGCACCACCGCCGCGAGCGCGTAGCGCACGGCGGCGCCGCGCTCCGGCCGCGCCCGGTGGCGACCGGGACTCCGCTCCGCCAAGAGACCACCTCACCGGGTAGTCTTGGGCGAAATCCCTGTCGCCGATTCCGAGTTTTGTCGACAGGCCGTCGTGCGGTGGCCGCGCCCGGCGCCGCCCCGCCTCAGGAGGGCGGCCGGCGGTCGCCCGCGGCCCCGAGACCTAGAGCTCCTGCGCGGCCGCCGGCAGCCGGACCTCGACGCGCAGCCCGCCGCCCTCGCGCGCGACGGCGTCGACCGTGCCCTCGTGCGCCCGGGCCACCGCGCGCACGATCGAGAGCCCGAGGCCGGCCCCGCGCGCGGACTCCGTGCGCTCCACGGCGCCGCGCCGGAAGGGCTCGAAGAGGCCCGCGACGTCCTCGGGGCGGATGACCGGACCGCTGTTCTCCACGGTCAGCACGGCGAAGGCGGGCGTGCCCGCCGTCGCCACCTTGACGAAGCCGCCGCGGACGTTGTGCCTGAGCGCGTTCTCCACGAGGTTGCTCACGAGCCGCTCGAGCAGGGCGCGGTTGCCGAAGGCCGTCGCGGGCGCGAGCTCCTGCTCGACGGTGAGGTCCAGCGCCTGGGCCTCCGCGGAGCCGGTGTCGAGCGCGTCGCGCGCGGCGGCGGCGAGGTCCACGCTCTCGCGCGCCTGGAGCGCCTGCTCGCTGCGCGCGAGGTCCAGCAGGCCCTCGATGAGCCGTCGCCCCCGCTGGTTGAGCTGCCAGAGCCGGCCGGCCATCTCGCGCAGGCTCTCGGCGTCGGCGTCGGGATCCGACAGCGCGACCTCGAGCAGGGTCTTCTGCACCGCGAGCGGCGTCCTGAGCTCGTGCGACGCGTTGGCGACGAAGCGCCGCTCGGCGGCGAGCGCCGCGTCGATGCGGTCGAGGAAGGCGTCGAAGGTGTCCGCGAGCGCCTTGATCTCGTCCCGCGGCCGCTTGAGCGCAAAGCGCCCGCCGGGCACCTCCGCCGAGAGGCGGCGGGCCGTCGACGTCATGACCTGGAGCGGGCGCAGGATGCGCCCGGCCACGAGCCAGCCGGCGCCCATCGCGAGGAGCGTGACGAGGATCAGGGCGATGGCGCCGAGCACGAGGATCAGCTGGCGGTCGACGACCTGCTGGACGGCGACGGCCCGCTGCACCAGGCCACCGACCTGGGACGGCAGGATGTTGGACGCACCACCTGATCCGACGCTGAAGCCGGCGTTGCCCGGCGGGACGAAGTTGGCGAGCGGCAGGGGGGGCGGCGTCGCGCGCAGGAGGATCGTCGCGTTCGGCAGCGCGACCTTGTCGCCGATCGACTTCACGACCCCCGACGCGTTAACCTTGACGGTGTACAGCTCCGCCTGGGTCGTCACGAGGGCGTAGGTCAGGGAGAGGAGCATGGCGCCCGCCAGGAGCACGAGTCCGCCGTAGAGGGCGGCGAGCTGCAGGCGGATCGACGGCCGGAAGTGCAGGATCGCGCGCAGGCGTCCCGCCGCCCACCGGCCGAAGCGCACGAAGGCCCTCACGTGCCCGACGCTCCGTCGAGTCGGTAGCCGACGCCCGGCACCGTCACGATGGGCGAAGGGTCGCCCATCTTGCGCCTCAGGCGCATGATCGTGACGCGCACGGTGTTGGTGAAGGGGTCGATGCGCTCGTCCCAGACGCGTTCGAGGAGCTCCTCGGCGCTCACGACGGCGCCGTCGGCCTCGAGCAGGATCTCCAGCACCGCGAACTCGTTGCGCGTCAGCTGCAGCTCCTCGCCGCCGCGCCAGGCCTGGCGGCGCAAGGGGTCCAGGCGCACGTCGCCCAGCTCGAGGAGAGGGGCCGCGGCCTCGCCCGTGCGACGTGCGAGGCTGCGCACGCGGGCCACGAGCTCGCGGAACGCGAAGGGCTTGACGAGGTAGTCGTCGGCCCCGAGCGCGAGCCCGTCGACGCGCTCGTCGACGCTGGCGGCGGCGGTGAGCATGAGGACGCGCGTCGCCGGAGCGTCGCGCACGACGTCCCGGCAGACCTCGTCGCCGCTGCGCCGAGGCAGGTCGCGGTCCAGGACGACGACGTCGTAGCGGCACGCGGCGAGCCGCTCCGCCGCCGCTTCGCCGTCCAGCGCGACGTCGACGGCCATGCCCTCGCGGCGCAGACCCGCGGCCACCGCGTCGGCCAGGAATTCCTCGTCCTCGACGACCAGGACGCGCATGCCATCCCTTCTCCTCTGCCCATGCTGCCCCTGGACGTTCCCGCGCCCGCTCGGGACCAGCATGCCGCGAGGCCCATAACAGGGGCGTAACAGCCAGGCCGCGCGGCGCGCGACGGTCCCGCACCGATGATAGCATCGGCTCGCGCGGGAGGCGCGAGCGCGCGCGTCCACGGGGACAGGCTGCAGAGCGCCGGCCCCGAGACCTGCGCTCCTGGGCGCTCTCGGTGGTCGCGCTCCGCCGGGCCGCGGGACGCCGGCGCCCCGCACGCGTCAGTCCGGCGGACCGCCCCGCCCTGCGGCGCCCTCCGTCGGGTCGGGGGCCGACGGAATCGCGACGGTCACGGTGAGGCCCCCGTCCGGCCGTGGGCGCGCCGTGGCGGTACCCTTGTGGATCGCCGCGATGGACCGGACGAGGGTCAGCCCGAGTCCGGAGCCGTCGTGCGAGGTGCGGTCGCTGAGCCTTTGGAACGGCTCGAAGATGCGCTCGGCATCCGCCTGGCCAATCACCGGGCCGGTGTTGGCCACGGTGAGCAGGCTTTCTCCCGACGCCGTGCGGGTGTCGATCCAGACGTGGCCGGGGTCGACGTTGTACCGGACGGCGTTGTCGACCAGGTTCGCGACGAGGCGTTCGACCAAGACGGGATCGCCCGCGATCAGGGCGGGCTCGAGCGTGGCGTGCACCTGCCGGCCGCGCAGGTCGGCGGCGTCGAGGACGTCCTCCGCGACCGTGGCCAGGTCGACCAGCTCGTGGACGGTGAGCCCGCGCTCGTTGCGCGCCAGGATGAGCAGCGCGCCGATGAGGCGCTCGGCATGGTCCACCGCGCCACGGATGTCCTCGGCCATGGCGCGCAGCTCCTCGGGCGTGCTCTCCGGGTTGCCCGCCACGACGTCGACCGTCGTGCGCATGACGCCGAGCGGGGTGCGCAGCTCGTGCGAGGCGTTGGCGATGAACCGCTGCCGGCCCTCGAACGCGGCCTCCAGCCGGCCGAGCATGTCGTTGAACGTCTCGGCCAGCTCGCGCAGCTCGTCCCGCGGCCCGCCCAGCGCGACCCGCGCGGAGAGGTTGCTGGCCGTCGCGGCGCGGGCGGCCGCGGTGATCCGCTGGACGGGGCCAAGCGCCCTGCCGGACAGGATCCAGCCGAGGAGCGCCGCGACGGCGGCGACCACGATCAGCGTGATCACCGAGTACTGCAGGAGGTGCGACAGGGTGAGGTCGCTCTGGTGCTGGGCGCCCTGGCGGAGCAGCCCCGTGACGCACCTGCCGACGGCCGTCTTGTCCAGGTGGGTGAGGGCGTTCTGGTCGGCCAGGGCGATCAGCTGCTTGCACTGCGCCGCGATCTTGGTCGGGACGCCGCCCAGCTGGCCCCGCTGCCCCGCTGCGGACAGCCGCGCCACCAGGGTGTAGCTGACGCCCACGACGACGGCCCCGCATACGGCGAAGAGCCCTGTGTACAGCACGGTCAGGCGTGCCCGGATGGTCAGGCGCGGGCCGGTCACAGCCGGTACCCTTTGCCCACCACCGTTTCGATCAGCGGCGGATCGCCGAGCTTGCGCCTGAGCCGCGCCATCGTCACGGAGACGATGTTGCTGAAGGGGTCCGTGCTCGCGTCCCACACGTGCTCAAGGAGTTCCTCGGCGCTGACGAGGGCACCGTCGGCGGCCGCCAGCGTCTCGAGGATCCCGAACTCCTTGCGGGTCAGGGACAGCGCTTGGGAGCCGCGGCTGGCGCGGTGCCGGGCGCGGTCCACGGTGAGATCTCCACGGTGCAGGACCGGCGGAAGGGAGGGCGAGCGCCGCGCCAGCGCGCGCACCCGGGCGACGAGCTCGGCGAATGCGAACGGCTTGCCCAGGTAGTCGTCCGCACCCAGCTCCAGCCCGTCGATGCGGTCGTGGACGTCGGCGGCGGCGGTGAGCATGAGGATCCGCGGGCCCGAGCCGGCCACCGTCCGGCACACGAGGTCCCCGTGCACGACGGGCAGGTCGCGGTCGAGCACGATCACGTCGTAGCTCGTCTGCGCGGCGGCATCCAGCGCGGCGGCGCCGTCGTACGCGGCGTCCACGGCGATCCCGGCCTGGCGCAGCCCCTGAGCGATCCGGTCCGCAAGCGTCCTGTGGTCCTCGACCACCAGCACCCTCATGCCACCATTATGCTCCCCCCGAAATGGCATCCGCCCTACATGTCCGTGTAGCGCTGGTGTCATCCGGCGGCGGCGTACGATGAGCCTGAGCTCCAGGGAGTCCTTCCCGTCACTCGCCCGGAGGAGGTCCTGGCCGCGATGGAAGAACGCGGAGGCCCTTTGCGCACGGCACGGCGCATCGTCCTGCTCCTGCTCGCCGCGACTCTGCTCGGATCGGCCGCCTGCGGCGCAGCCCCGGCATCGTCCTCCACCGGGAACGGCGCGCCGCCCTCGTCCCTCTCCAAGGCCGTCGCGTACAGCGCGTGCATGCGCGCCCACGGGGTGGTGAAGTACCCCGATCCCACGGGCACAGGGCAGATCGCCAAAGAGTCGCCTGCGCAGCTTGGGGTCAGCGGGCCCCGGTACGAGGCGGCGGCCCGTGCCTGCCAGAACCTGGCTCCGGTCACGAGCCAAGGACGGGCCCAGTCCGAGGTGCGCCAGGAGTGGAGCGGCATGCTGGCGTTCGCGCGCTGCATGCGCGCCAAGGGTGTGCCCAACTGGCCCGACCCCACGCCGTATCCGCAGTACCCGGACGAGCCCACGTTCCTCATGCCGTCCAGCCTTCATCCGACAGCGCAGGTCGTCGCAAAGATGTACGAGTGCCAGCGCCTCGTGCCGCACAATGACGTCGGCGGGCATATCGACAACCAGAGCTGGCAGAGCGTGAGCCTGGAGATGGGGTCCACCCACTGAGCGGGGCGGCCTGCCCGCCGTCGTGCCCTGGCCTTCGGCGCAGCCGCACGCCGCATCGCCGGGCCGACCCGGACCGCTGGCCGTGCGCGGCGCCTGCGCCGGACCATCCGTCCGCGTGGCGGACGGGCTGTGTAACAACCGTGTAACATCGACCTCCGCCGAGGCCCGCTGGCGTTACATCCCTGTTAGCGGCGTGGTGGTACGGTCGGCATGGCATGGCCGGCAAGAAGGACGCAAACCCGCCGGCGGGGAGGCTGCGCGCAAGATGGTCGCATCCGCTCACGGCATCGCGAGAACGCTCGGCATCGGCATCCTGGCGGCTTCGGTCGCCACACTGGCAGCGGCCTGCGGACAGGCGCCGACGACGTCGACCGGCGGCACAGGGGGAACGAAGGGGACGACGCAGAGCCAGTGGAGCCGGGCCCAGGCGTATGCGTCCTGCATGCGTTCGCAGGGCCTTGCGAACTTCCCGGATCCGACGACGGGCAACGGCTCCTCGTCCGGCGGGTCCGGCCCCAGCATCTCCATCGGCTATGACGGCATGAACTTCAACTTCGCGGGCACCGGCATCGACCCGCGTTCGTCGACCTTCCAGGCGGCGCAGAAGGTCTGCCAGCCCAAGCTGGGCATACCGGCCTTCTCCTCCGGGCCCGTCACGCAGCAGATGAAGCAGGCCGCCCTGGCGTTCGCGGCCTGTATCCGCGCGCACGGCTTCCCGACCTTCCCCGACCCGTCGTTCGGCGCGCCGCCGGCCAAGACGCCGGGCAGTGGCGCCCCGGGCCAGCCACAAGCGGTCATCGGCATTGCCTCAAAGAACGGCGGCAGCTTCTTCTTCAAGATCCCCAGCGCCGTCGACCTGCAGTCCCAGCAGTGGCAGACCGCGATGTCGACCTGCCAGAGCAAGCTGCCGGGCAAGCAGGGGCCGGGCCAGTAGGGGCGATCGGCAGCGCGCGAGGCCGCGGGCAGGCGGCGGTGCGCGTCGGCGTGGCCGGCGCGTCGCGCAAAGCGCAGGCGAGGAGGGTCGGCAGAGGATGATCGCATCCGGTCGCGCCATGGCGAGAGCGCTCGGCATCGGGATCCTCTCGGCGCTCGTGGCGACCCTGGCGGCGGCCTGCGGACGGGCCCCGGCCGCGTCCACCAGCGGCGCCGGAGGTGGGAAGGGCACGACCCAGAGCGTGGCAAGCCGGGCCGTGGCGTACGCGTCCTGCATGCGCGCGCACGGCCTGCCCTCCTTCCCCGACCCGACGACGGGCACCGAGGGCGGGGGGACGTCGTCCGGCGGGTCCGGTCAAAGCTTCTCCATGGACTTCAACGGCGAGATCTTCAACTTCGCGGGCACCGGCATCGACCCGAGCTCCTCGACCTTCCAGGCGGCGCAGCAGGCCTGCGTCGCCAAGCTCGGCATAACGGCCAAGGGCTTTGGGTCCGGGCCCGCGACCCCTCAGGAGAAGCAGGACGCCCTCGCGTTCGCGGCCTGCATCCGCGCGCACGGCTTCCCGACCTTCCCCGATCCGTCGTTCGGCACGCCCCCGCCGCCTCAGCCCGGCGGCGGGAGCCCTGGCCAGCCGCACGTGGTCCTCGGCGGCCCCGGCTTCTACTTCCAGATCCCGAGCAGCGTCGACGCGCGCTCGCAGCAGTGGCAGACCGCGATGTCGACCTGCCAGAGCAAGCTGCCGAACCCGAACAAGGCGGGTCCGTAGCAGTGGGGCCGGCCCCACTGCTACGGACCCATCCCTTTGCGCCGCGTGTCCTGGCGTCACGCCCGTGTTCGTCGGGCGATGGTACGGTGGACCGGAGGGCACGCGGACGAGAGCGCTCCTGGGTGGAGGCGCAGTGCAGGAGGACCGCATCCGGCCGCGGCATCGCGAGGGCCTTGGACGTCCGCCTCAGGACGTGCGCCTTTTGAGGTCCCCGGCCGCATCGACACGATGACCCGGCAGCGGCGGGCTGCGCGCTGCGCACGAGCTGCCCGGGGCGCGAGAGGAGCGGGCGAGTAGTGGCGAGCAACCGAGCTTCTGGCACGCCGGGTGGGGGATCCGTCCGGCGCCGTTCCCTCAGGACAGTGCTGATCGTGGTCCTCGCGCTCGGGCTCCTGGGCGGGGGCTACGCGGTCGCCCGGCTCACGGGGGGCGGCAAGCCGCAGGGCACGTCGGCGGACAAGAGCGTCACGACGGGGACCGCCGCGGTGCAGGAGGGTGCCCTCTCGTCGCAGCAGTCCTTGACGGGAACCGTGGGCTACGTCGGAACCTACGGCGTCGTGGACCAGCTCCAGGGCGTCTTCACCGCCCTGCCCACCACGGGGCAGGTGGTCCGCCAGGGCCAGGTGCTCTACGGAGTCGGGACGGGCGCCTCCGCCACGCAGGCGGCGATCGACGCGGCGCAGGCTCAGCTCCAGTCGGACGAGGCGAGCCTTGCGGCCCTCGAGAGCCCGACGCCGCCGACGGCGGCGCAGCTGCAGGCGGATCGCCAGCGCATCGCGGCCGACCGCCAGACGATCGCCGACGCACCGAAGACCATTGCGAACCAGCAGCAGAAGATCGCCCTCGACCAGCAGCGGATCAAGACGGACGAGGCGCAGGTCGCGCAGGACCAGGAGAGCATCTCCGAGCTCACCGCCACCTCGCCGGTCGCGGGCGTGATCTCGTCCGTCGACTTCAGCGCCGGGCAGGTGGCGCAGCAGGGCCAGACGCTCTTCGAGGTCGTGCAGCCGTCCGACATCGAGGTCGCGACGACCGTGCCGGAGATCGACCTGAGCCACATCTACGTCGGCGAGGGCGTCGAGGTCTGGACCGAGTCGCAGGGCACGCTGAGCGCCGTCGTCTCCGCCATCGGCATCTCCGCGAGCGGCTCGGACCGCCAGGGCGCGACGTTCCCGGTGACGCTCAAGGTGGAGAACCCGCCCGAGGGCATGCTGGCGGGAGAGACGGCCACCGCGAACTTCACCCAGAACTACCTCTCGGAGCCCGGCACGGTGGCGTACGCGGATCCCGTGGACGTCAAGGCGGCGGTCTCGGGCACCGTCGCGAGCGTCGCCCTGCAGGTGGGGCAGAGCGTCACGGCCGGCCAGGCCGTGCTGACCATGTCGAGCGCCCAGCTCCAGAGCCAGCTCACTTCGGACGAGTCCCAGGTCGCGCAGGACCAGGGCCAGCTGAGCTCGGATGAGGTGCAGCTCAGCACCCTCAGGGCCCAGCTGACGAGCGAGCAGGCCGCGCTGAGCTCGGACCAGGCGACGCTCCAGGCGCTCGAGAGCCCGGCGCCGGCCAGGCCAGATCAGATCTCGTCGCTCAAGTCCAGGATCGCGGCCGACGAGGCCGGGCTCGCCGAGGGCCGGGCGAACCTGACGGACGTGCTGCTGCTCTACGGGTCCACGCCGGCCTACCGCGCCCTCGAGCAGGGTGAGCAGGGCCAGGACGTCCTCGAGCTGAACCGCGACCTCGTCGCGCTGGGCTACAGCGCCGGCGGAGCCCTGAAGCCCACGTCCGACGTCTTCGGCCCCGCCACGGCGGCGGCGCTCAAGGCGCTCCAGACCCACCTCGGCCAGGCGGCGACCGGCAGCATCCCGCTCGGCGGGGTCGTCTTCGAGCCGACCGCCGTGCGGGTCACGACGGTCGGGCCGAACGTGGGCGGCGCGGCCACCCCGGGCCAGACGGTGCTGAGCGCCACCTCCGACACGCCGGAGGTCGTGGCGCCGATCGACGCCACGCTGCAGTCCGACGTCAAGGTGGGCGAGCCCGTCGCGATCACGCTGCCCGACGGCAGCGAGACCGACGGCGCGGTGCTCTCCGAGACGGAGGGGACGGACTCGTCCGGCAATACGCTGATCCTCGTCAACATCGCACCCAAGCACCCGGGTGAGCTCAGCCTCTTGAACGGCGCGTCCGTCAACGTCTCGGTGACGACGGCCAGCGTGGCGAGCGCCCTCGCCGTGCCCGTCACCGCGCTCCTGGCGAAGCCGGGCGGCGGCTACGAGGTGGAGGTCGTGGCGGGCAGCCGGCGCAGCTACGTGCCAGTGCAGATTGGTCTCTTCGACGACCAGGCCGGCCTCGTCCAGGTGAGGGGTGACCTGCGCGCCGGCGAGGAAGTCGTGGTGGCCGGATCGTGACGGCGCAGGGCGCCGAGGCGAGGCCGCAGGAGCCCTTCGTCCTCCAGCTGCGCCACGTCGACAGGACCTATCCCGGCGACCCGCCGGTGCAGGCCCTGCGGGACGTCAGCCTGGACGTGCGCCGGGGCGAGTGCCTCGCCGTCGTCGGGCCGTCCGGTTCGGGCAAGTCGACGCTCCTCAGCATCATGGGCACCCTCGACCGTCAGACCGGCGGTGACGTGCGGGTGGTCGGCTGCGACACGGCCACCCTCTCCGACGAGCAGCTCGCCGCGCTCCGCTCGCAGAGCATCGGCTTCGTGTTCCAGCAGTTCTTCCTGCTCGACAACGCGACGGCCCTCGAGAACGTCGAGAACGGGCTCCTCTACGCGGGTGTGCCGCTGGCCGAGCGACGGCTGAGGGCCATGGCGGCCCTCGAGAGCGTGGGGCTCGGCCACCGCGCCCACTTCCTGCCGGTGCACATGTCCGGCGGCGAGCGCCAGCGCGCGGCCATCGCCCGCGCCCTCGTCACCGGCCCCCAGGTGCTGTTGGCCGACGAGCCCACGGGCAACCTCGACACCGCCTCTGGAGAGGGCATCGTCGAGCTCCTGCTCGACCTGAACCGGCAGGGCACCACCGTCATCATGGTCACGCACGACAAGGCCCTGGCCCGTCGCCTGCCGCGGCGCGTCGAGGTGAGCGACGGGCGGATCGTCGCGGACACCTCGGGCACCCCGGACGAGTCCGCCCCGGCCCTTGGCCCCGCGACCCGGGAGGCCGCGCCCGAGGGGCGGCGCATGGCCTTCGCCGACCGCCTGCGGGTGGCGGCCTTCGGCCTGCGCGCCCGGCGGATGCGCACGGCGCTCTCGGCGCTCGGCATCGCCATCGGCATCGCCGCCGTGGTGGCCGTGCTGGGCCTCTCCGCCTCGTCCCAGGCCGGCCTCCTCGCGGAGATCGACCGGCTCGGCACGAACCTCCTCAGCATCTCGGCGGGCACCGGCATGTTCGGCCAGCAGACCGAGCTGCCCGAGGCGGCGCCGGGGATGATCGGGCGCCTCGCGGACGTGGAGCACGTGGCGGCGACCGGCGGCACGAGCGCGCAGGCCTTCCGCTCGCCCTTCGTGCCGAGCTACGAGTCCGGCGGGCTCACCGTGGACGCCGCGGGGCTCGGCCTCCTCAAGGCGGTCGGCACGCACGTCGTGATGGGAGAGTACCTCAACGCCGCGACGGAGCAGGAGCCCGTAGCCGTGCTCGGGGCGGAGGCGGCGAGGCAGCTCGGCATCGACCGCCTCTTTCCCGGCGAGCGCATCTGGGTGGGCGGGCAGTGGTTCTACATCGCCGGCGTGCTCGCGCCCGCCGGGCTCACGCCCGAGATCGACAGCTCGGTGCTGATCGGCTTCCCGGCCGCCCACAAGTACCTCGGCTTCGACGGCCACCCCACCACGATCTACGTCCGGACCCGGCAGAGCGCGGTGCGGCAGGTCTACGGCCTGCTCCCCGCGCAGGCGGACCCCGAGGACCCGACGTCGATCGACGTCAGCCAGCCCTCGGACGCCCTGACCGCGCGCGCCGCGGCGAACAACGCGTTCACGGGCCTGTTCGTCGGGCTGGGCGCCGTGGCGCTCTTCGTCGGCGGCGTGGGCGTCGCCAACATCATGGTCATCTCGGTGCTCGAGCGGCGGCGCGAGATCGGGCTGCGGCGCGCCCTCGGCGCCACGCGGCGGCTCATCCGCGACCAGTTCCTCGGCGAGGCGATCCTGCTGTCCACGGCGGGCGGGGCGGTCGGCATCGGGGCCGGCGCCCTCGCGACCCTCGCCTACGCCACGTGGCGGCACTGGCTCGTCGTCGTGCCGCCCCTGGCGTGGGGCGGCGGGCTCGCCGCCGCCCTGCTCGTCGGCGCCGTCGCGGGCTACCTGCCGGCCCGGCGCGCGGCAGCCCTCTCCCCGACCGAGGCGCTGCAGGCCCTCTAGCCAGGAGATCCCTCTTTCCTGTCGAATCCTGCCTGCGACGGAAGCCGTCCCCGGTGCCCTGACGGCACGGTGGACGGCCCGTCGCACACTCGCGGCAAAGGAAGAATGCCATGCCGTCCGGCTGGGCTCGCGCCCGCTCGCATCTCGCCCGCCACTGGCTGCCGTGGCTCGTCGTGGCCGTCGTCGGCACCGCGCTCAGCTACGCCCTCAGCCTCGCCATGCCGGCCCCGCTCTCCGCCGCGTCCCTCGGCACGGTCGGCGCGGCGGTGGCCTACGCGGGCTATTTCGGCCAGGTGCTGAAGCTCCTGCTCGTGGAGATCGTCGTCGGCAGCTTCCTCGGCGCCGGGTTCCTGGGCCTCCTGCTGGACGCCGTGGCGGAGGACCGCGGCCCCGCCCTCGGGCGATTCTTCGCCCAGGGCTGGAGGCTGTGGTCCTGGATGTGGCGCGGCATCGGCTTTGCCTTCGTCCTGGGCCTCGGCGTCTCGGTGGCGTTCGCCGTCCTCGCCGTCTTGGTCGGCCTGGTCGCGGCGGTGGGCCACGCGGCGGCGATCGCGGTCACGGTGGTCCTGCTGCTCGCCTACGTGCTGCTCTTCGCCGTCGGCATGCCGATCTTCATGTGGACCTTCCTCGCCGCCTTCGCGTTCCGTCCGGATCCCTACTTCCGCACGCTCGGGCGGACCTGGCTTGCGTTCCTGCGCCGGCCCGGGCGGATCCTGGGCGTCGTGTGGGCGGAGATGGGCGTCGCCCTCGCGCTGGAGCTGCCGCTCATGCTCGCGGCCATCGAAGCGGCGTTTGCCGGCCCCTTGGCCGCCCCACCCTCCTACCACCTCGGCCTCGGCTCCGCCGTGGTCCTCCTCCTCATCTTCGCCTTCGCAATCTTCGTGTACCTGACGATGCTCTTCTACGTCGGCGAGTGGCCGGGACGGGCGGATCCGGCACCGACGCAGCCGTCCGCCTGAAGTCTGGAGCCGGTTTTAGCGCGCCCCTGTCCTTCGGGCGGGCTCTTCGCGCGCGACCTTTGCCGGCGCCGTAGGCGGCCCGAGCGGCAGCCCATAAAAGTTGACTCGAGTTTCAACATGCACTAGAGTGCCGTTAGAAACTTAAGTCTGGTTAAGGGGTGCCGACCATGGTCGTCCGCCGCTGGCTCGCGCTCTTCGCCGTCCTGCTGGCCGTCCTGGCCGTGGGCATGGACATCACGATCCTGAGCGTCGCGCTGCCCACGCTCGCGACTGCCCTGCACGCCTCCGAGACGGCCCTGCAGTGGTTCTCCTCCGCGTACACCCTGGCCCTCGTGGCCGCCATGCTCCCCGTCGGCTTCCTCGGCGACCGCTACGGGCGCAAGCTCCTCATGGTCCTCTCGCTGATCCTCTTCGCGCTCGGGTCCGCGGCCTGCGCCTTCGCGCCCTCGACGGCGGTCTTCACCGCGGCGCGGGTCGCGCTCGGCGTCGCCGGCGCGGCGCTCATCATCATGGCGCTCTCGAGCATGCTCGTGCTGTTCGACGACCAGGAGCGGCCCAAGGCGGTGGCCGCCTGGGCGGCCTTCAACTTCATCGCCATGCCCATCGGTCCGATCCTCGGCGGCTGGCTCCTCGCGCACTTCTGGTGGGGCTGGGTCTTCCTGATCAACGTGCCGGTCGCGCTGATCGCGCTCGTCGCCGTCCTCGTTTTGGTGCCGGAGTCCCGCGCCACGGAGCCCCCGGCGCTCGACCTGCCGGGCGTCGGCACGTCGTCCGGGGGCCTTTTGGCCCTCACCTACGGACTGATCACGGCCGGGCAGAGCGGCTGGGGCAGCGCGGCGGCGCTCGCCGAGATGGCCGGGGGAGCGCTCCTCCTCCTCAGCTTCGCCCTCTGGGAGCGGCGCCTTTGGCGGGGGGCGCCCGGCAGGCCGCTCATCGACCGCGAGCTCGTGACGTCCCGCAGCTTCGGTTGGGGGGTCTCGCTCCTCTTCCTGCTCACCCTCGCGATGATCGGCGTGCTCTTCACGATGCCGCAGTACTTCCAGGCGATCCTCGGCGTGAACGCCGAGGGGTCCGGCCTGCGGCTCCTCGCGCTCGTCGTCGGCCTGATCCTCGGCGCCGCCGGCTCGTCGCGCCTCGGCCGCCTGGGCATGCGCACGCCGGTCGCCCTCGGCTTCGTCGTGCTGTGCCTCGGTCTCGCCCTCGGCTCGCGCATGGCGGTCGGCTCCGGATACCTCTTCATCGGGACCTGGATGGCGCTCACGGGCATCGGCATGGGCGCCGCGCTGACGGCCATCGTGTCCGGCGCACTGGGGCAGATCTCCGGAGACCAGGGCGGTGTCGGGTCTGGCCTCATGCAGACGCTCAAGAACCTCGGGGCTCCCTTCGGCACGGCCATCCTGGGCAGCGCCCTCGCGGCCGCCTACAGCGCCTCGCTGCACCTGCCGCACCTCCCGGCCGCGGCCCGGGCGGCGGCGCGGCAGAGCGTCTTCGCGGCGCTCGCCCTGGCCCGGCACCTCGGCTCCCCCGCCCTGGCCCACGCGGCCGAGGCCGCCTTCGTGCACGGCATGGACGTCTCGCTCGTCGTGGCTGCCGCCGTTGCGCTCTGCGGCGCGATCCTCGCCGTCTTGGTGCTGCCCGGCGCCTCGCGGGAGCCCGCGGCTGCGGGGGACGCCGCCTGAGGGCTGCCTACCGCTTGCCCACCGCGCCTCCCATGCGGGAAACTAGCAGCATGGAGCGCGCGGATGTCCCCAGGGCCGGCCTCGGCCTCAGGGAACGCAAGAAGCTGCAGACCCAGGCCGCCATCCTTCGCCATGCGCTGCGCCTCTTCCGCGAGCGCGGCTACGCCGAGACGACGGTGGAGCAGATCGCGGAGGCGGCCGACGTGTCCAAGACGACGTTCTTCCGCTACTTCCCGTCGAAGGACGACGTCGTGCTGCACGACGCCTTCGACCGCCCCTTCCTCGAGCGCCTGCACGCGCAGCCGGAGGGCCTCGGGCCGATCGCCGCGCTGCGCGGGGCCCTGCGGGAGTTCCTCGACGTCCTTCCGGAGGGCGAGGCAGCGGACGACTGGCAGCGGCTCGAGGTCGCCGTGGCGGTGCCGGAGCTGCACGCGAGGCTCCTCGAGCAGTCCGCGGGCACGCTCGCCGAACTGATGGCCGCCTTCGCCGAGCGGGCCGGCCGGGGGCCCGGGGACCCGGAGGTGGCGGTGTTCACCGGCGCCGTCCTGGGCGCCATGCTGGCCGTCTGGCTGCGCGACGCCTCCCTGCCCGTGCGCGAGCGCCTCGACCGCGTCGACGAGGCCCTGGCCGGGCTCGAGCGCGGGCTGCCGCTGACGTAGCTTTGGCCTTGACGGGGGGCCGTCGGGCGGGGCTCGCCCCGCGCGAGGCTCCACCTCAGCCTTTCGTCGCCCGCCGCACCCCGCCCGCCGGCCGCGCTGGCGCGGGACGGCACCCAGGAGGCGGTCCGCGTCTGGGAGAATTCCTCGCCCGACAGGCGAAAGGATGATGCCAGATGCGGATCATCGCCATCGAGGAGCACTGCCGCACGGGCGACGTCGAGGAGCCGCGCAACTGGGGCCCCGGGGCCATGCAGGAGCGCCTGAAGCTCCTGGACGACCTCGGCGAGCGCCGCCTGGCCGACATGGACCGCAGCGGCATCTCGCTCCAGGTGCTCTCGCAGACGAGCCCCGCGACCGAGGGCATCGAGGGCCCGCAGGCGGGGAGGATCGCCCGCGAGGCCAACGACCGCCTCGCTGAGGCGATCGCGGCCCACCCGGAGCGCTTCGCCGGCTTCGCCGCCCTGCCGACGTCGGACCCCGACGCCGCCGCGCTCGAGCTCGAGCGGGCGGTGCACGTCCTGCACTTCAAGGGCGCCGTGATCAACGGGCGCCCGCAGGGGCGCTTCCTCGACGATCCCGCCTTCGCGCCGATCTTCGCCCAGGCCGAGGCGCTCGGCGTGCCCGTCTACCTGCATCCGGCGCCGCCGCCGGCGGCCGTGCGCCAGGCGTACTACGCGGGCCTCGGGCCGGCGGTGGAGAACGCCCTGGCCATGGCCGGCTGGGGCTGGCATATCGAGGTGGGGCTGCACGCCCTCAGGATGATCCTCGGCGGCGTCTTCGAGCGCCATCCGCGGCTCCAGGTCGTCATCGGCCACCTGGGCGAGGCGCTGCCCTTCATGCTGGCGCGCTCGGACGCGCTCCTCACGCCGATCTCGGGGCTGCCGCGGCCGGTGCGGGAGTACTTCGGAGAGCACTTCTACCTCACGACGAGCGGCTTCTTCACGCTGCCGCCGCTGCTCTGCGCCCTCATGGTGGTGGGCGCGGACCGCATCCTCTTCGCCGTGGACTACCCGTACAGCGCCAACGAGCAGGGCAGGGCGCTCCTCGACGCGATGCCCCTGGCCCCCGCGGACTGTGAGAAGATCGCGCACGGCAACGCGGAGCGTCTCCTCGGACTCTAGTACGCGGATTCGTACGCGGGCCCGGCCGCAGCGGCCGGGCCTTTCGCGCGCCCCGCGGGCGGGACGCGGTGGATCACGGCTCCCCGCGAGGTGACGTAAGAAGTGAAGGGGAGCATCCCCCACCGGTGATCGAGAGGAGGGTGCGCAGTTGACCGTGACGCGCGGCCCTGTGGGCGCGGCCCGCGTTCCGTGCGTCGAGCAGCTCCGCTGCCCGAACCCGCTGGGGCGCCCCGTCCGGCCGATCTGGTTCGAGCAGGAGCGCTGCTTCGTGCGCACCGCGGCCTGCCAGGTCGTCTGGACGGATCCTCCGAACGTGCCCAAAAAGGAGCACATCCTGCGGTACGGCACGCCGGGGGCCCCGTGCGCCCGGGTGCCCGGCCAGCTCCCGATCTGCGACGACATGACGGTCGAGGTGGTGGAGGGCTTCCTCGCCGCCGACCACGAGCCCAACAGCCTGCGCTCCGCCGACGGAGTGCGGAAGGCCGACCACCAGATCGCCCAGACCGGCACGTACTTCGTGCGGCCGGTCCTGTAGGTGGAAGGAGCGTGGTGGGCAGGCGACGGGTGCCTCAACGGCCGCCCCGTCACCCTGACCCATCCCTGCACGCGAGGCCCGAACGTCAGGGCGCTCCAGAACGCCCTGCGCAGCGTCGGCTACGACTTCGGACCCAGCGACGGCGTCTACGGCCCGCTCACCGCCGGCGCCGTCGAGCTCTTCAAGATCCAAAAGGGCATCGAGCCCTGGAGCCCGCGCGTGGACCTGCCCGTCCACTACGTCCTGGGCAACAGGTGTGAACCCCACGCAGAGAGGGTCGCCAGGAGCAGGTGATCGCCTGCTCCGTCCGCGTGCACGGCCAGAGGGCCTCGTGCCGCTGCAGCCCGACATCTGCGACTCGATCCCCGGCCAGCCCGCGTACCGCCCGATCCCGGCACCCAGACTTCGTGATCGCGCCGCCAGACTACCTACCGAACACCATCCGCTCGGCGCAGCAGGCCCGGGACTCCGGCTACCCGATCGCCGCCAGCGATCGCCGCGCCGACGGACCGATCCTCTGGGGGCCGGCGTGTCCGGCGCGCAGCGCGGGAGGCGCCTGCGGCCGCGGCCGTGGGCGCCTCCCGCCGTCCAGGGGCGATCTCAGAGCGAGGGCGAGCTAAAGTGGGCGCCGCCGTCCCTGGAGGTCAGGGCGATGCCCTTGCCGCCGCGGCTGCCGACGAGCCAGAGCGTCTCCCGGCCGACGAGCGCCAGCCCCATGGGCTGGAAGAAGTTCGGCGTCCGGGCGGCCTTGAGGGCGAGCGGCCGCTGGCTCCAGGTCCGGCCGAGGTCCTCGCTCGTGGTGAGTGCGAGGAGGTTGCCGTTCGGCGCCGGGAGCCAGGAGAGGAACGCGGCGGCCGGGCCTCGCGCCGCCAGGGGGCCGGCCTGCAGGCCGTAGAGGCCGGCGCGGGTCGGCGGGTAGAAGCCCTGCGCCCCCGCGAACGGCGAGGCCGCGAGGACCTCCGTCCAGGGGCTGCCCTTGCCGCGGCGCACGAAGGCCACGTAGGGCTGGTGCTCCATCTGGCCGTTCGGCGACGTCAGGAGGAGCCAGACCGCGCCACCGGCGGCGCCGAGCGTCGCCGACCAGTCCTGGTCCGGCTCCACGGGCGGTGCGAAGGACTTCGCCCAGGTCCTGCCGCCGTCGGCGGTCACGTAGACCACGGGGGCGCCGGCCGACGTCCCGACCGCCCAGCCGACGCGTCCGCCCGCGGCGAACGCGATCGAGCTCAGGAGCCCGACGCCCTCGCTCTGCCAGGGGCCCTCCGGTCCCTTGGCGCGGTAGAGCGTGCCGGACTTCGTCAGGACCAGGCTGGGCCCTCCCTTGCCTAGGTGGATGGCGGCCGCGGCGCCGAGCGAGGAGGCGATGCGCCTGAAGCGCTTGCCGTCAAAGGCCAGCACCTCGCCGCTCGCGGTCCGCACCCAGCCGGCGTCGGGCGACGTGAAGTCGAGCTCGGCGATGTCCTCCGCACCCGAGTAGATGCGCGTGAAGGTTCGCCCGCCGTCCCGGGTCTCGAGCACGATGCTCTGACCGCCGAGGAAGCCGAGCCGGGGCGTTACGAACTGCACGGCGCGCAGCGCGGGCAGCGGCCCCTTGTACGGCGTCGCGGCGGACTTCGCCGACGGCTTTGGGGCCGGCTTCGGGCTCGGACCGCAGGCCGGCAGCGTCATGCCGAGAGCGGCGAGCAGGGCCAGGATGAAGAGCGGTCCGCGCCGCGCCATGTTCTCTGGAGCGCCTCCTTGACCGGCCTTGGCCGGGGCGGGCCCGGGTGTCTTGCTAGAGCCCCGCCCCGATGT